>Ga0209810_1000190_pt1 | contig 176064 bp, 184 predicted proteins | sample Coa_R1_7_FD_187159 | JGI IMG/M metagenome (GOLD analysis project Ga0209810, IMG submission 187159) | Surface soil microbial communities from Centralia Pennsylvania, which are recovering from an underground coalmine fire - Coalmine... | ecosystem: Environmental > Terrestrial > Soil >... | reverse complement strand
GCGCGGCGAGCGCCGGCGCAGCCGCCGCAAGCGCCGGCGGGAACAGGCGGCGACGGTCGAGGCGATCCCGGCGGAGGCGCCGGAGCCGGTCACCTCGGAGCCGGTCACCTCGGAGCCGGTCACCTCGGAGCCGGTCACCTCCGAGCCGGTCACCTCCGAGCCGGTCACCTCCGAGCCGGTCACCTCCGAGCCGGTCACCGGTTCCAGAGCGACGAGATCGAGGCGGCGTCTCGCCGCCGCGCCGGCGTCCGACGGACGGGGCGTGACCGAGGGTCAGCCCGGGGCCGGGTCCACCCCGCCCGGCGAGGAACCTACCCCCGGATCCGGGCGACGGGGGCGGGGACGCACCCGAACGGCGGCCCTCGAGACCAACGGCCTGGCCCCGGCCGGGAGCCCGGAACCCGCTTCGGCGGAGGGGGCGGAGCCGAGCCCGACGTCGACCAGGAGACGGCGCGCGACCCGCTCCGGCGAGGCGGCCACCACCGGCGACGGCCGGGAGACGTCGGACCAAGTGATCGAGAACGGGGCCTCCCGCCGGCGCCGGCGGACCTCGACCGGGGCCCAAGCCGAGCTACCCCTGGAGGCCCCTCCCACCGGCGGCTGATCGCCCCGGCTCCCGGCCGGCCCGGCACTGCCGCCGGGATCGGTGAGGGTTCCGCCGGGCGAGGACCGGGGGAGGAGAGGACGGTCCCGGCTGTTGCTGCACCTGTTGCTCGGCACCCGGTTTGCTGGTGGACGCCGGCCATCCGGCGAGACCCGGCCGGCACCAGGCGGCACGGCAGGGAGAGAGAACACGCGATGGCGAGGTGGGAAGACAGCGCGATCGGGAAACCGCTGCCCGAGGAGGACCCGACCCTCGACGATCCGGTCGAACTCCAGCACTGGATCGCGCTCTACGAGGTGCGGGGACAGATCTGGCGACGGCGTCTCCAGGGGGTCCGGGATGACCCCGGTCGGCGGGCCGAGCTGCGGCGGCACCTGGCGTGGGTCGAGGAGCGCGCCGCCTACTGGCGGCACCGCCATGCCGAGGTGGCGGGCGTCGCCGTGAACACCCGCACCCGGGAGATGATCGGCCACCGGGGCCGGGTGAGGCTGACGCGCCGGGAGCTCGAACTCCTGCGCCAGCTGGTCGATCATCCCGGCGAGTACGTTCCGGCGGACCGCCTGCTGAGCCAGGCCTGGCCCGACTCCCGGCTCCGCAAGGAACAGCTGCGCACCTACATCGGCCGCCTGCGGCGCAAGATGGCGGAGGCGGGGGCACCCTGCCACATCCTCGCTCGGCGGCCGCATGGCTACGCGCTGGTGACGGAGGGCGGGGCTTCGAACCGGAACGGACTGAGCCGGGCTTCGTAACCCGCCTTCCCGGTCGCCCGCGCCCATCCTGGAGCCCGGGGGGCCGCGGCGATCCCCGAACCATCGACGCCAGCCGTGCGGCCGGCGCTCAGCCAGCCGGCGTACCGCGCCGTCGGCGCCGTCGGCGGCTGCGCGGGCGCTCGATCAGCCCGGCGCGACCTCCCCGACCTCGGTTCCCCCGTTCGTAGGCTCGCCGTGGATCAGGTGCCGGGGGAGGGGAACGGGGGCATGGCCGGCAGGGAGGACTGGATACGGTCGTGGTTGGCGAGGTAGTAGCGCAGGACGTCGCGGACCACGGGCAGCGCGGTCAGGTTGCCCTCGCCTCCCCCGCGCACGAAGGCGGTCACCACCACCTGGGGGTCGTCGAGCGGCGCCGCCGCCGTGTACCAGGCGTCGACGTGCGTGCCCGGAGCCCCCGGGTCCTCGGCGCTGCCGGTCTTGGCGCCGACCGGCACGGGGAGGGGTCCCAGGCCGGTGGCGGTCCCGCCGGTGGCGGCTCCCAGCATCCCGGCGCGAACCGGACCCAGCTCGTCGGCGAATGGCAGGGGCACTCCCTGGGGGGAGGAGAGGGTGATGAACTGACCCGAGTCGCCCCCGTAGGCGAGGCCCAGGTGGGGCGTGGGCAGCACACCCGTGGTCACGGCCGCCGTCCAGCACGCGTCCTGGAGGGGCGTCGCCACCACGTAGCCCTGGCCGATACCCAGGATCACGGTCGCGCCCGGGTACCAGGTCTCGCCCATCCGGGCGACGGCGTCGGGGGTGCCCAGGAAGCCGGGGCTCTCCCCGGGCAGGTCGATCCCGGTCGGCCGACCGACCCCGAGCTGCGCTCCCACCTGGTGGATGCGATCCGGGCCCAGGGCCAGGGCCAGCTTGTAGAAGTACACGTCGTTGGACCAGGCGATGGCCTGGGACAGGTTCTGAGGCGGCAGCGGGCCCCAGCCGTGGAAGGTGTGCCCCCCGAAGCTGAACGTATAGCCGGTGGGGATGACCTGGGCGGGGGGGATGGCGCCGAAGACGGCGTCGGCGGCGGCGACGACCAGCTTGAAGGTGGACCCGGGTGGAGCGGCGACCTGGGTCGCGTGCTCCAGCATCGGATCACCGGGGGCGCTGGCCAGGCGCCGGAGCGCCGCCAGGTCCGCCGGCGGCCCGTACACGTTGTCGTCGTACGCGGGCAGGCTGGCCATGGCCAGGACGGCTCCGGTGCGCGGATCCATGACCACCACCGCACCCAGGTCGCCGGCGGCCTGCCCGGCCACCCCGTGCATGACCGAGGCCAGCGCCGACGTGGCCGCCTGCTGGAGACCGAGGTCCAGGCTCAGGCGGAGCGTGTCCCCCGGAACGGGGCGGATCAGGCTCCGCACCGCGACCGGATGGCCGGCGGGATCGACGTAGAAGCACTCCTCCCCATCCGCACCACGGAGCAGGGCGTCGTACTCGCGTTGCAGGCCGGCCTTGCCCACCACGGCCCCGAGAGGAAGGCTCGGGTCGGCGGCCATGTCCTCCGGGGAGGCGATGCCGGTGAAGCCCAGGAGCGGGCCCAGCAGGGCCCCGTACGGATACCGCTGGCGCAGGGAGGGCACCACCACCACCCCGGGAAGGTTCGCGGCCTGGACACGGCCGGCCACGGACTGAGGCACGCTGGCCACGGAGAGCGCCAGGTCGAGCTGGTGCCCCTGGAACCGATCGCGGAGCTGCTGGAGCGGCCACCCCAGGAGCCGGGCCAGGGTGGTCATTCGCCCGGGATCGCGGGCCAGGAGGGCGGGGGCGACGAGCACCTGCGACTCGGGGTCGTCCGTCACCAGCGGGGTGCCGTGGCGGTCGGTCATGATCCCCCGGGCGGCGGGCAGGCGCACGCACCGGGTCATCTGCGCCTGCCCGTAGCTGCGCCAGGCCGGCCCGCCGCTGGCCTGGAGGTGCCAGGTGAAGGTGCCCACCAGCACCACCTGGGCGGCGATGGCCGCGGCCAGCGTCCGGCTCAGGCGCGGGTGACGCCGGGCCCAGCTCGGCGGCGCCCACAGCCGCCTCCGGCCCGCGTCGCGGCGGGTGCCCAGCACCATCCCCAGGGCCGCCAGGTGCGCGGCGGCCGCGGTGCCGCCGTAGCTCAGCAACGGGAAGGGAACGCCGGCCAGGGGCAGCAGCCCCAGGTTCCCGGCCACGGACACGACGGCCTCGATCCCGAACAGGGTGCCGAGCCCGGCCGCCACCAGGCCGGCCGGCCTGGTCCGGGCGACGAGGCTCGCCGCCACCAGGCGCCAGACCAGGAGCAGGGCGGCGAGGAGGACCAGGCCCCCGGCGACCAGGCCCCATTCCTCGACCAGGCTGGCGTAGGCGAGGTCGTTCTGCCGTGCCGGGAGGTACTGGGCCAGCAGCAGGTGCACGGGCTCCCGGGCCACGCCGAAGAGGCCGCCCGAGGCGATGGCCACATGGGACTGGATCAGGGACCAGGCCGCGTCGCCGCTCCCGCCATGGAGGAAGGCGTCCAGGCGAGCCACCTGGTAGGGGCGGAGCAGCCGCAGGCCGAGCGGGGCCGCGGCTCCGACCGCGGCCAGGAGGGCGACGATCGCGGGCAGGGGAACCCGGGCCAGCAACAGCATCGTCACCACGGTCGCGCTCAGCAAAAGGGAGGTGCTCAGGTCGGGCTGGAGCAGCGTCAGGGCGATGGGCGGCGCGGCCAGGAGCAGCGCGGCGAGCACCCGCCGCACGGTGGGGCGGCCCGACCCCAGGACGTCCGCCAGTACCAGCAGCAGCCCCAGCTTGGCCAGCTCGGAGGGCTGGACGACGACCGACCCGACCACCAGCCAGCGCCGCGCCCCGTAGGCGTGGGCCCCGGCCACGAAGACCGCCAGCAGCATCAGCAGCGCGGTCACGTACGCCGCCCTGCCCAGCCAGGGCAGGCTGCGGACGCTCAGCCGCCGCAGCACGAGGAGCAGGCCCAGGCCGGCCAGCACGGCCACCAGCTGGTGGAGGACCAGGCCCGGCTCCCCGATCGCGTACAGGTTGAGCACTCCGGCCGCGACCAGCCCGGCCACGGCCAGGAGAGCGACGGGATCGAGTCCCACCAGCCAGGGCAGCTCCCGACCCATCCGTCGGCGCCGCGGCCTGGAGGTCCGGTGCCTCACGCCCGGACCCCTAGCAGCTCGGCTCCCCGGCCGGCACCAGCAGCGGCGCCGACGCCGCGCGGGCGGGCTCACTGGTCACGGCGACCACGGCCAGCCCGCGCCCCGGGGGGAGCATGGGATAGGAGGTGTCGTAGGCGTAGTTCCACCCCGGGTCCGCGCTCATCTGCGCGCCGGGCAGCTCGATGAGCGCTCCCGTGCAACGGTCGAAGACCTCGAAGCTCCAGGCCAGGGGCACGCTGGTCGAGGCGGGCCTGAGCTGCACCGTGACCCGAATCGCGCACGGGGCGCCGGGGCGGCAGTCGCCCGGCGACTGGAGCTCCACGGCCGTGACCGGACCGGCCTGGCCGGGGGCCAGGGCGGGCACCGGTCGTGGCGTGGGCACCGGAACGGGAGTGGGCACGGGGGTGGGGACAGGCGGCGCCACGGCCCCGGCCACGGGGGCCGGGCTCGCGCGGGGGAAGGACCGGGAGGCGGACCCGTGCCTCCAACCGATGGCCACGGCCACGATCACGACCAGCACCAGCCCCGCCAGCCCGATCGCGATCACGTACCGTGAGCCGCGGGAAAGGCGGGGCTGGGGCGTCGGGGCCGTGTCGGCCGCGGTCCCACCTCCGGAGGGCGGGCCGGCGCTCGCCGGCACGGGCTGGGGCGGCCGCGCCGGTCCGGGCGGCGGGGCCGGAGGCCGGGACTCCAGCCGCCGGACCAGGGCCGCCAGCTCGGCCGAGGCGGTGGCACCGGTGCCCTCGAGGCAGCCGGTGGCCGCCCGCCGCAGGGCGGCCAGGGCCGACTCCACGTCGGACGGGTTCCGGGCCTGCCCCAGGGCCTCGGCGGCCTCGATCAGGACCCGGGCCTCGGGCGAGCGCCAGACCCAGCCGGCTCGGCGGCCCGCCTCGAGGGCTCGCTGGAAGAGGGCGGCGGCGGCGGCGCGGTCGCGGCCCGGCCAGTCCGCCAGGTCCCGCCCCGCCTCCTCCTGCGACCGCTCCCCGTCGGCCACCAGGGGCGCGATCCCGGCGTCGCCGAGCCGGATCGCGCCGTCGGGGCCGACGTGGACGTTCCGGGCGTGCAGCGCACCGTGGCCCAGCCCCGCCCGGTGAAGCACGTCCAGGCCCCGACACACTCCCTCGACCACGGCCGCGACCTGGTTCGGCGTCAGCGCCGCCACCACCAGCAACCGGTGGAGGGGGACACCGGGGGCGAGCTCGGAACACACCCAGACCTGGTCACCCTCGGCCACGACCCCCAGGACCGGCACCAGTGCCGGGTCCCGGAGCCCGGTCAGCGGCTGCAGCGCATCACGGACCTCCGCCGGCTCCCGGTTCGGTGGCAGCCGCAGTCGCTTGGCCGCCAGGCGTGCCCCCTCGCCGCCGGCGACCCAGGTGTCACCCAGGCCACCCCGGCCCAGCGGCCGCAGCAGGTCCGGCACCCTGCCGGGGCGCGTTCCCTCCCCTTCGCTCGGCGCATCCTGCCAGCCGTCGAGGAGCGACATGTCTCCACCCGCGTGCCAGTTTCTCGACCCGGAACGACCCCATGTCTAGACTACGTCCGCCGGGCTGTCGGCGGCCGTCCACGTGGGATCATTTCCGGGCCCCGGGCCGGGCCGTCGGCGGCGGGGCGGCCGTGGACGCCGGCGGATCAGGTGCCGGTGGAGAGGAGTTCGGCCAGGGTCGCCGAGAGCTGCGCCGGGTTGGTCTGCGCCTTGAGCAGGGAGCGGGTCACCCCTCGCGGCGGTCGCTCGTAGCAGGACTGGTCGTTGGTGAGGAGCACCACGCAGGCCCCCGCGGCCGAAAACCGCTCCGCCAGGGCTTCCCCGCCGCCGCCCGGCAATCGGACGTCCAGGCACACCACCGCCGGCCGCTCGCGCTCGAACGCCTCCCCGGCGCTGATCGGATCGCACGCCACGCTGACCGTGTATCCGTCCAGCCGGAGCTTCAGCGCGTACAGGTCTGCGATCGCGGCGTCGTCCTCGACGAGCAGAACGCCGGCCATCATGTCCTCCGTTCGCAATACCATGGCTCTGGGAGACCAGAGGTGGACATCCTGAGCGCCCACGCGACAGCCCATCCGGACAAGCCGGCCCTCGTCTGCGGCGACGACGTGCTCACCTATGCCGCCCTCGAGGAGCGCGCATGCCGAGCCGCCAACGTCTTCCTCGACCTGGGCCTGCGGGCCGGAGACCGGGTGGCCACTATCTCGTTCAACTCCATCGCCAGCTTCGAGGTTTCTTCCGGATTACGCAAACTGGGCGCCGTCGGGGTACCGGTCAACTTCCGACTGCGGGGCGAGGAGCTCGCCTACGTCCTCAACGACAGTGGGGCGGCAGCGGTCTGCGCGGGCCCGGAGTCGGTGCCCCACGTCGAGGCGGTCCGGCCCCTCCTGACCAAGAACCCCGCTCTCTTGAGCCTGGCCGATGCGCCCGCGCCTGCGGGCTGGCTCCGCATGGACGAGCGCATGCGAGCCGCCTCTCCGCTGGCGCCCGCCTCCCCCAACGAGGTCGGCACCGGGGCCACCATGATCTACACCAGCGGCACCACCGGACACCCGAAGGGAGCCTATCGCCCCCAGGGCCTGCCCCTCGAGCAGGTCCTCCACACCATCGAGCTGTTCACGCTGCGCGCGGACGACGTCCATCTGATGGCCGGCCCCGGCTACCACAGCGCCGTGGGCTTCTTCGCCAGCCTGACCCTCGCCTGCGGGGCGACGGTCGTGATCATGCCCCGCTTCGAGCCGGAGCTGGCGCTCCAGCTCATCGAGCGGCACCGGGTCACCACCACCTTCATGGCGCCGATCCTGCTCCAGCGCATCGTCGACCTGCCGCCCGAGGTGCAGGGACGCTACGGCCTCTCCTCGATGCGGGTGATCGTGGTCGCGGCCGCACCCTGCCCCTTCTGGCTCAAGCAGCGCGTTCAGGAGCGGTTCGGCGAGGTCCTGTGGGAGTTCTACGGCGCGACCGAGACCGGCATCAACACCGTGCTCCGCCCCGAGGAGCAGCTGCGCAAGCCGGGCTCGGTGGGCCGGGCGGCGCCCGGCCACGAGATCCTGCTCCTGGACGACGAGGGCCGTCCGGTACCCGACGGGCAGCCGGGCGAGGTCTGGGTCAAGAACGCCTGGCTCGCCACCTACTACAACCGTCCGGACGCCACCGCCAGGGCGATGCGCGACGGGTATCTCTCGGTGGGGGACGTGGCCTACCGGGACGCCGACGGCTACTACTACATTTGCGACCGCAAGGTGGACATGATCATCTCCGGGGGGGTGAACATCTACCCGGCCGAGGTCGAATCCTGCCTGGGCGGCCATCCGGCGGTGGCGGACGTGGCCGTGATCGGCGTGCCCGACGACCGGTGGGGGGAGGCGGTGAAGGCGCTGGTGGTGCTGCGGCCGGGCGCTGCGGCGACCGAGGAGGAGCTCATCGACTGGTGCCGCCGGCGGATCGCCGACTACAAGCGACCGCGCTCGGTGGACTTCGTCGACGCGCTGCCCCGGGACCAGGCCGGGAAGCTCCTCAAGCGGCAGATCCGCGAGCGTTACTGGGCCGACGCCGGCCGCTGGATCTGACCCGGATCACGCCTCGGCGATCCGGGCCGCCGGGGCCTCGAAGTCGAGCTCGACCGTGGTCGGGCCCCGGCGGTAGCGCCAGCAGCCGGAGCCGCCGGGCTGGCGTTCGTACGGCCCCCGCAGCCGCTTCTTGAGCCGGATCAGCCCCCGGGTCAGATGCAGGAGCGAGCCCGGGTCCCGCCGCTGGTCGGCGACGTTGCGGGAGCGGTGATCGCCCAGCGGTAGCCAGGGCTCGCCGCCGGTGAAGCCGGCGTTGACGGCGCCGGACCAGTGCATGGGCGTGCGCTCCGGGTCGCGTCCGACCGGATCCCGGCGGCGCTCGGGCGGCACCGGCACGTCCTCCATGCCGATCTCGTCGCCCTGGTAGAGGATGCAGGCGCCGGGCAGGGTCAGCAACATGGTCAGCGCCAGCCGCACCAGGCGGTCGTCACCGTGGCACCACCTGGTGGGGAAGCGGGAGAAGTCGTGGTTGGACCCGTGCCAGAGCGGCACCGCCCAGGGCGCGTCTCCGAGCGCGGCGAGCGAGGCCTCGACCACCTCCGACAGCGAAACCGGCTCGAAGGAAGCGAACTGGAACCGGAAGTTGGTGACCAGGTGGAGCTCGTCGCCATGGCCGTAGTACGCCGCCCACTCCTCCGGCTCGCGAACCATGACCTCTCCCAGCAGCACTCGCGGAGGCCGGTAGGCGTCGGCGATCCGCCGCCACCGGCGCAGGACCTCGTGGGTCTCCGGACGGTACCGGTTGAAGACGAAGCGCTGCCCGCGGGGCCGGGGCGTCCACTCGTCCTCGGGTGACGCGGGCGGGTTGTCGCGCAACCACCGGTCCTTGACCATGCCGTCGGCGACGTCCACGCGGAAGCCGGCGACACCCAGGTCCAGCCAGAAGCGCAGGATGCGATCGAACTCGGCCCGCACCTCCTCGTTCCACCAGTCGAGGTCGGGCTGCTCCTTCAAGAAGTTGTGGAGGTACCAGCGTCCGACCCCGGGATGGTACTCCCAGGCCGAGCCGCCGAAGCCGCTCACCCAGTTGTTGGGACGGTCGCTCCAGACGTACCAGCTCCGGCGGCTCGGGTCCCGGAACCAGGGGTGCCGGTCGCTGGTGTGGTTGGGGACCAGGTCGAGCAGGACCCGGATCCCGCGTCGTCCCGCCTCGGCGACCAGGTCGCGCACGTCGTCGAGGGTGCCGAAGATGGGCTGCACGGCCAGGTAGTCGGAGACGTCGTAGCCGAAGTCACGGTCGGGCGAGGCCGTGATCGGCGTGCACCAGATGGCATCGACCCCCAGCCAGGCCAGGTGGTCGAGGCGGGAGATCAGACCGGGCAGATCGCCGACGCCGTCGTCGTTCGAGTCGGCGAAGGAGCGAACGTAGACCTGGTAGAGAACCGCGTTTCGCCACCAGGTCACGGCCGCCGGGCGTCCAGGTGCTCCTAGGCCTTCGCTTCCTGACCCGACTCGGTGACCACGATGGTCGGCTTCTCCTCCTTCTCGATCCCGGAGGAGCCGCCCTGCAGCCGTTCCTGCCAGTATCGGCGCAACTGCTGCCGCCGCTCTCTGCCGCTCACCGGATCGAAGAAGTAAGCGAGCGCGGCTCCCGCCCCCGCGACCATCAGCGTCCTGGTCAGACCCATAGCACAACCTTACCCCGCCGGACCGGCGACCGACGAGCCGGAGCGTGAGCGCCGAGCGCCCGGGACCGTCGGCGGTCGCCCGGGAGGCACGAGGCCGGTGGCTCAGAGTGCGCCGAAGACGACCTCGATGGTGGCCGCCCCGGAGGCCCAGGCCGAGCGCAGGCATCCGGGCTCTCCGGCCGCCTCCAGCGGGATCCGCGCCGCCGGGATCGAGGCCCGGAGCCGGTCGGGGAGGAGCGGATAGGGCTCGAGCAGGCACCGCCCCTGCGGCCGGAGTTCGACGTGCAGCGACAGCCGCGGAGCTTCCGGGTCGAGACCCACCGGCGTGGCCGGGTAGTCGGCCCCCCACCCGGTGAACCCGCGCCGGCACACGTCCAGGGAGATCCGGTCCCAGAGCTGGAGCCACAGGTAGTTGCACATCAGCTCTCGCTCCCGTTCCGGGCCGATCCCCAGACGATGGCGCAGGCGTCGCTGCCGGGCGCCCTCGCCGGCCAGGAACCGCTCCACCGCCTCCCGCTCCTCGCCCTGCAGCTCGAGGTCGGGCGCGTGGCGCCACCCCCAGTGGCTGACGAAGAAGCCGGAGAAGTGGAGCGAGGTCAACAGCCCCGCGTACTCGTCCAGGGCCTCGACGGCGTCGATGCCGCGGGCGTAGAGTCGCGTCGACACCGCCCGGCGCACCTCCAGGAACGAGAGCGGCCGGCCGTCGGCCCGGCGGGGCACGGTCTCGTCGAAGCCGGTCCAGGCGAGATCGTGGAGGCGGGCCCCGATCACCGTGGAGGCGTACGGCTCGGGAACCGCCCACGGGGGCCTGCCCCAGGCGGCGGCCAGCGCGCCCGAGAGCAGGGCGTGATCGGCCTGGCGGACGAGCAGGAGGTGCTCGCCGTCCTCCCTCACGATCACGGCAGGGCCACCCGACCACCAGCATACCGCTCCCATGCCGGCACCAGGCGACCGCCGGGGGCCGCCACTGCGGGGGGCGCCCCGTGCAGGCCACACTTATCGACGATGCGCGGCTTCGAGCGGTTCGGCATGTGGGCGAACCTGGGCGCCCGGGTACTGGAGGAGGAGCCAGGGGAGGCCGTGGTGGAAGGACTGGTCACCACCGACGCCCATGGCTTCCCCACCTCCCGCGGTGCCATCGTGCACGGCGGCGCCATCGCCGCCCTGGCCGACATGGCGCTGGCGACGGCGGGGTCCTCGGTGGCGCCTGACGGCCAGGTCGTGACCACGGTCGACCTGCGGATCGATTTCCTCCAGGTGGCCCGTCCCGGCCGGCTCGTCGCCCGGGGCACGGTTCGCCGGCGGACGCGCCGGCTCTGCTTCGCCTCGGCCACGGTCGAGCAGGCGGAGGACGGGACGGTGATCGCCGAGGCCCGCGCCCTGCTCACGTACGTGCCCCGCTGAGCCGCCGCGTCCGGATCAGGTCACCTTGAAGACGACGGTGCCGTCCGCGGTGCCCGAGATCAGCTCGGTGTCCCAGCAGCCGGGGGCGGGGAAGACGAGCCGGGACGGGAACTCGCGCTCGGTCCCCACCACCCCGCCGCTCGGCACCGACTCCCGGTAGACCTGCCGTGTCCCTTCTCTGACCGCCTGAACCTGCAACACGTCCGACGCCTTCCTCAGGTCGACCAGCCATCGCACCGCCAGGGGGCGCCCGGCGGTCGCGGTCACGGACCCGCTCACCAGCCCGCTGATGTCGGACTCGGCCGGGCTGGCGACCAGCTTCAGCAGCGAGCCCGTCCGCTGCGGCCGGGTGGCGGCACAGGCGGCGGGACTGATGGGCGACTCGGCCCCGCAGGCGACCATGACCCAGACGGCCAGTGCCACCAGCACCGCCGGCCACGCCCTCCGGCCCGGCCCTGCGCCCCCGCGTCCGCGATCCATTCCCCGACCCAGTCTGCCAGGCTGGTAGCGATGGCTGTCGTCCCGCCACGGCCGGCCCGGGTCGAGGACGCGTATGCCATCGCCCGCGTGCACGTGGAGAGCTGGCGGACGACCTATCCCGGCCTGGTGCCGGACCAGTTCCTGGCCGGCATGCGGGTGGACGAGTACGCGGAGCGGTGGCGCCGGATGCTGACCGGCCACGCCGCCGGCCACGTCACCTTCGTGGTCGAGGAGGCGGAGCGCATCGTCGGGTTCGCCTCCGGCGGCCGCGAGCGCGAGGACCGCTCGCGACGGGGTGAGCTGTACGCCATCTACCTGCTCCGCGAGGCGCAGGGGCGGGGGCACGGCCGGGCCCTGGTCCGGGCGGTGGCCGGGGCGCTCAGGGCGCAGGGGCTGACCTCCCTGATCGTGTGGGTGCTGAGGGACAACCTGCCGGCCCGGGCCTTCTACGAGCACCTCGGCGGCGCCTACGCGGGCGAGCGGCCGCTCGACTTCGGCGCCGGCTTCACCCTGGTCGAGGTGAGCTACACCTGGCCCGACACCGGCCGGCTGCTCGACGCCGGCGAGACCCGGCCCGACCCCTGAGGCCGGCGGCACGACGGCGAGAGCGCTCGGTCCATAATGGGCCTCGCGATGCCGGTCGTCGACCTGAACGCCGACCTGGGGGAGAGCTTCGGCAACTTCGAGGTCGGCCGGGACGAGGAGCTGATCCCGCTCGTGACCTCGGCCAACGTCGCCTGCGGCTTCCACGGCGGTGACCCCCGGGTCATGGACCGCACCGTCCAGGCCTGCCGCGCGGCCGGGGTGGCGGTCGGGGCCCATCCCAGCTTCCCGGACCTGGTCGGATTCGGGCGCCGTGCCATGGACGTCACCCCGGCCGAGGCGGAGACCGACGTCGTCTACCAGGTGGCGGCGCTGGCCGGCTTCTGCCGGCGCAACCGGGTGGGGCTGCAGCACGTCAAGCCCCACGGCGCCATCAACAACCTCGCCGCCCGCGATCCCGCCTTGGCCGACGCCATCGCCGCCGGGGTGGCGTCGTTCGACCCCGGCCTGATCCTGGTCTGCCAGTCCGGCACCGAGCTGGCCCGCGCGGCGGAGCGAGCGGGCCTGAGGGTGGCCCGGGAGGGCTACGTGGACCGGGCCTACGAGCCCGACGGCACCCTGGTCTCGCGCCGCCGCCCGGGGTCGGTGTACGACGACCCCGAGCGCGCCGTCCGGCAGGCGCTGCGCATGGTCCTGGAGGGCACCGTGGTCGCCGCCGACGGCACCGTGATCGAACTCCCCGTCGACACCCTGTGCGTCCACGGCGACAACCCGGAGGCGGTGGACTTCCTGCGCCTCCTCCGGCGGGAGCTGGCGGCGGCCGGGGTGGAGCTGCGACCCCTGGCGGAGGTGCTGGGACGGTGAGGCTCCGGCCCGGCGACCCGGCCCCGGACTTCCGGCTACCGGACCAGGACGGCCGGCCGGTCGACCTCCGGGACCTGCGAGGCCGGCGGGTGGTGATGTACTTCTACCCTCGGGACGGCACCCCCGGCTGCACCGTCGAGGCCTGCCAGTTCAACGACGCCCTGGCCGGGTTCACCGCGCTCGGCGTCGAGGTCCTGGGCGTCTCCGGCGACGACGCCGCCAGCCACCGGAGCTTTCGGGAGGGCCACGGCCTGCGCTTCCGGCTGCTGACCGACGCCGACCACCGGGTGGCGACCGCCTACGGGGCCTTCGGCGAGCGCCGGCTCTACGGTCGGCCGGTCACGGGCGTGATCCGTTCCACCTTCCTGATCGACGAAGAGGGCAGGGTGGCCCACGCCTGGTACGGTGTCCGGGCCAACGGCCACGCCGCCCGGGTGCTCGCCGAAGCGGAACGCGGCCACCGCGCCTGAGCGCATGGACCTCGCCGGCCTCGCCTGGCAGGTGATCATGCCCCGGCCCCTCCCGCCCCATCTCCAGATGGCCCTGGAGGAGGTGCTCCTGGAGCGGGTGGCGGCCGGAGAGCGGGGACCCACACTCCGCTTCTGGGAGTGGTCCGAGCCGGCCCTGGTGCTGGGCTGCAACCAGGTGCTGGCCAACGAGGTCGACCTCGACGCCGCGCGCCGGCTGGGGTTCGTCGTCGCCCGGCGGCTGAGCGGCGGGGGCACGATGATCGTGGAACCCGGGCGGACGATCACCTACTCCCTGTACGCGCCGGATCGCCTGGTGGCCGGGATGAGCTTCGTCGACTCCTTCGCCCACCTCGACGCCTGGACCGTCGAGTGCCTGCGCTCCCTGGGCGTGCCCGCCCGGCACCGCCCGATCAACGACATCGCCGCCCCGGAGGGCAAGATCGGGGGCGCCGCCCAGGCCCGGCGGCGGGGCTGCGTGCTCCACCACACCGCCATCGCCCACCGCATGGACACCGGGCTGGTGCGGCGGCTGATCCGCCTCGGCCGTCCCCCCGTGTCATCGCGCGGGGTGCGCAGCGCCGACCGAGCCGTCGCCCCCCTGAGCCTCTGGCTGGACCTGGACCGGGACGAGGTGGTCACCGCCCTGGCCGCCTGCTTCCGGGAGCGGACGGGAGCGATCGAGGGAGAGCTGACCGCCGGAGAGCTGGCCGAGGCCGGGGCCCTGACCCGGCGCCGGTACGCCACCGCCGACTGGATCGACCGTCTGCGCTGAGCGCCGGGGTCCGGGCCGGTCCGACCGGTGGCCGGGGCCTCTCTGGCATCATGGAGCGCCGGCACGACGATGAGGGGAGGAGGAGTGGTCCCTCGGGGATGGCCGGCCCGGCTGGCGGTGATCGCCGCCGTGCTCGCCCTGCCGGGGACCGCCGGGGGATGGTGGGCGGCGCGATCGCTGGACCGGCACGCGGCCCCGGCCGCCGCCTTCGCTCACCGGGTCCCCGTCTCCCCCTCACCTCCGGCCGGCCCCTCGCCCTCGCCCTCCCCCTCGGCCAGCCCTTCTCCCTCGCCCCCGGCCAGCCCCTCCCCCCGGGCCACGGTCCCACCCCCGAGGCGGGCCACCGTCCCCGCCCATCCGCCCGCCCCGCCGCCGCCCCAGCCGCCACCGCCGCCGCCCGGCCCTGCGACCGCGACGCTCGACGTGCCCTGGTACCACCAGGCCTACAACCTCTCCTGCGAGGAGGCCTCGCTGCGCATGGTGCTGGCCTACTTCGGGGTGGCGACCACGGATCAAGCCCTCCTCCAGGCGGTCGGGATCGACAGCACCCACTACTGGAACGGACCCGGCGGCGGCGACCCCTACCAGGCCTTCGTGGGCGACCCCAACGGCAGCGAGGTGGTGGACCCGAGCACGGGCAAGAACACCGGCTACGGCGTCTACTGGTCCCCCCTCCGGCGTGTGGCCGGGGAGTTCGGGGCGCCGGTGGAGCGGGCCGGGGAGGGGATCCCGCCGGCCGCCGTCTACGCCGCCGTCCGGACCGGTCAGCCGGTGCTGGTCTGGGTGACCTACAACTGGAAGGCGGACCCGCGCCAGGACTACACCGCCTGGGACGGGGTGGAGGTGGCCTACGCCGGCCCCTGGGAGCATGCCATGGTCGTGACCGGGATCGACGGCACCGGTGTCCGGGTCAACGATCCCGACCGGAGCCAGTACTGGGTGTCCTTCGCCACCTTCGAGGCCGCCTACGCCGTCTACGGCCAGATGGCGATCGTCTTCGGCCGCCGGGGGTCCTCGACGCCGACCCCGACGCCGACCCCGACGCCCACCCCCTCCAGCTCCACTCCCGCCCCCTCGCCGTCGCCCAGTCCGGCTCCCTCTCCGAGCCCCTCCTGAGCCGGGCCGGCCGCACGCCCGCCCCGGCCCTGGTCGCCTCAGCCCGCCTCGTCGCGCAGGGCGGTGAGACGGAGGCCCAGATCGTCCCGCTCCACGGGCATGGCGAAGTCGAACCGATCCGGGGTCAGCGACAGCTCCAGGTCCTCGGGTGGGAAGCCCGGCCACGCCCCCGCCGCCAGCCGACGGTACCGCTCGCTCGAGCGCAGCGGCTCGAGGAGCCGGTCCAGGTCGGGACAGTTCCCGCGCAGCCGGCCCTCGATGTACTCGGCGCAGGCGCGATCCTCGGGATGACCGCGGTCCTCCCCCGTCGCCACCAGCGTGACCACCTCGGGCGCGGCCACCCGTACGGCACGGGCGGTGGCCTCGGCCACCACCAGGCTGGCGGCGAAGAGCCGCTCGGCCCGGATCGCGGCGGCCATGCACTGGGTGCCGGCGCTGCTGCGCTGGACCAGCGTCCGGCCGTGCAGGTCGAGGTCCCGGAGCATGGAGGGGGAGTTGCTGATCGGAATGCCCTCGACCGGCAGCCCCGCCTCCTCGGCGGAGAGGACGGCCCCTTCCAGGCGGGAGGCGAGGCGCCGCGCTTCCGCCATCTCGGCCACCAGTCGGCACTCGGTCGCGCCCGCGGCCAGGGCGTAGGCGCTGACGGTGAAGGCGCGCAGGACGTCGATGACCACCACCGTCCCGACCGCCGCCCTGGCTCCCTCCAGGCCTCCGGCGTGGACGATCAGCATCGCGAGCGGCGGGGGCCGATCACGACACCGCGATCCGACGACCGGCGCCCTCGCGCAGCGCCCGCTCGTAGACGAGGTGCGCCGCGGCGGCGTCCTCGCCGGCGTGGCCCACGGACTTGAAGACCGTGACCTCCTCCGGGGACCGGCGGCCCGGTCCGGCACCGGCGAGCACCTCGCCCAGCTCGGTCGCCGTGGCGGGGTCCAGGCCCTGCAGCTCGGCGCAGCCCGCCGGCGGGGGAGAGAAGGCCTGCCGGGACTCGACGAAGAGCGAACCCCGGATCACGGTCTCCCGGTCCAGCTCGGGGCCTCCCTGGTTGGCCCCCACCGAGGTCACGTGCGTCCCCGGGGCGAGCCACTCGTAGCGCAGCACCGGCGTGGCGGCGTCGGTGCAACAGCAGACCACGTCGGCTCCGCGCACGGCGTCCTCGAAGCTGCACATGGCCCGGGCGCGAGGATCCGTGCTGGCCAGTGCCTCGGCGTGCTCCCGGGTCCGGGAGGCGACCCTCACCTCGTGGAAGTCGCGCACCCGGGTCAGCGCCTCCAGGTGGGCTCGACCCTGGACGCCGGCCCCCAGGATGGCGAGGACGCGGGCGTCGTCACGGGCCAGCAGCCGGGCGGACAGGGCGGAGGACCCGGCCGTGCGCACGGCGGTGATGTAGGTACCGTCCATCAGGGCCAGCGGACGCCCCGTCTCCTCCTCGAAGAGCACGATCAGGGCCTGGTGCGAGGGCAGCCCGCGGGCGTGGTTGCCGGGGAACACGCTGACCAGCTTGGACTCGAGCCCCAGGCCGGGCACGTAGCCGGGCATGACCGCCAGCAGCCCGTGGCCCGACGAGGCCGCCACCCGTGGGGGCACCGAGACCCGGCCCGCGCTCACCTCCCGGAAGGCGGCCACCAGCTCCTCGAGGAGCGCGTCGAGGTCCAGGAGGCGCTCGACCTCGGCCCGGCTCAGGACCAGCAACCCGCCTGCATCCCGGCTCTCGGAGACGGCCACGCGGCGATGATAATGCGGCGGCACATGGAGCACCGGCCTCTCGGATGGGAACGGATCGCCGACTGCGGCTCGATGCGCGTGGTGGGGCTGCGCCTGGCGGCGGGTCAACGGGTGCCCGAGCACCGCAACGCGGTGCCACTGGCGGTCATCGTGACCGAAGGCACGCTCCACTACAGCGAGGGGGATGTCGCCGGCTCGGCCCGGGCCGGCGAGCTGGTGCTGATCAACCCGGGCGAACGACACACCTACTGGGCCGAGGAGGAGACGACCGCCTACATGGTGTTCGCCGGGCTGCCGGGAGCACGATCCCGGCCCTGGTCGTTGCGCCGCCGCTGATCGAGCCCCAGCCGCGGCCCCGCCGCCCCCGGAGGGGGAGGAGGAGCAGGCGGCCCACCCGGCTCCTGCTCAGGTGACGGCCGGCGCCCGGGCCTCCGCCATCCCGGGGGGCACGGGACCCGAAAGACCCGCACCGGCTCGGGACGGTACGAACGCAGCGCCCGGCGCCAGGGGGCGTTCAGCGCCGAACCCACCTCCCGGTCGTCCAGGGCGAGCCAGGCCAGGTGGCGGAGGGCGTGCTCGAGCACCTGCTCGATCCCCACGTGGGGCGGAGGACAGACCGGGGTCCCCCGGGCGAGCGGCCGGCGCACCACCGGACGCTCCTCGAGGCCGTCGACGGTGCCGACGAGAGGCCGCACCACGGCCAGATGCGTCAGCACCACCGCCCTCTCCTTCGGTTCCTGCCGCCAAGAGGTCGAGTGGACCACGAGGACGTGGAGCCGCCGCTCGGCGAGGCAGCGGAGCACCGTCTGCCGGATGGAGCCGCCGGCGGCGGGCACGCGCCACGACTCGCAGCCAGGAGGCCGCAGCCAGGAGAGGCCCCAGGGACGGGAGAGGACGGGGAGGATCTCCAACCAGGTGCTGCCGACCATGCTCGTCGAGACCTTATTGAGATCGAGATGCAGAACAGGTACCACCATCCGCTCGCGTCCTGGCATCAGGTCGCGTGCCGACTCATGGTCATATTTGCGACTCCGTCCTGATATGCTAACCGGAGCCGCACGGTTCGGCAGCGTTCGGTCAAGGGAGGTTCTGGATGGCGACGTGGGTCGAGACCCTGAACCGCGCCTTCGATCCAGGCGAGAGGAGACGCCTGGGCGGCTTCTACGGCGCGATCCTCCTTCTCCACGTCATCGGCTTCGGCTTCCTCCTCACGTACGGCTGGGGGCACCCCGCCTTTCTCGCCCTGGGCGTCCTGGCCTACTCCTTCGGCCTCCGACACGCCTTCGACGCCGACCACATCTCGGCCATCGACAACACCACCCGCAAGCTGCTGCAACAGGGCAAGAAGCCGGTCGGGGTCGGCTTCTTCTTCTCGCTCGGACACTCCACGGTCGTCTTCCTCATCGCCCTCGCCCTCGGCCTCGCCGTGCGAACCGTGGTCCAGGGGGTGGTCAGCGAGAGGGGGGAGCTCAGGGACATCGGCGGCATCATCGGCACCACGGTGTCGGGCACCTTCCTGGTGCTGATCGGTGTCCTCAACCTGATCATCCTCCTGGGCATCGTCGCGGTCTTCCAGCGCATGCGCAGGGGCCACTACGACCGGCGCTCCCTGGAGCACGAGCTGGTGGCGGGGGGCCTGATGAGCCGCGCCTTCGGACGGCTCTTCCGCCTGGTCGAGGACAGCTGGCACATGTACCCGATCGGGTTCCTGTTCGGCCTGGGCTTCGACACCGCCTCCGAGGTCGCCCTGCTCGGCATCTCGGCCGGCGCCGCCGCCCGGGGACTCCCCTTCTTTGCGGTCGTGTCGCTGCCGCTGCTCTTCGCCGCCGGGATGTCCCTCATGGACACCACCGACGGCGCCTTCATGTCCAAGGCCTACTCCTGGGCCTTCTCCAACCCGATTCGGAAGGTCTTCTACAACCTGACCGTCACCGCACTGTCGGTGACGATCGCCCTGGGCATCGGTGTGATCGAGCTGCTCCAGATCTTCATCCAGATCCTGAACCTGCAGGGCCAGCCCTGGGATGCGATCGGAGGGCTCGACTTCATCGGCCAGGCGGGCTTCGTCATCGTGGGCCTGTTCGTCCTGACCTGGGTCGTCGCCCTGACCGTGTACCGGGCCGGCCGGGTGGAGGAGCGGTGGAGCGCGATGGTGGAGAAAGCCGGGGCGAGCGAGGAGGCGAACTGAGCCCCCTCAGGGGCTCAGCCTCGACCTCGGGAGGTCCGGCGGACGCGAACGGCGGTGCCGGTCGCGCCGGCCGGGGCAGCCCCGGGTGGCATCCTCAGCCAGGGGCGACCCTGGCCACCGGCCGGCCTCATGGCACCAGGTTCCAGAGCTGGATCACCCGCCCCCGTCCCCCTTCCCGCAGCACGGAGAGGCTCGCCGTGTCGAGGGCCAGGCGGGCGGCCGCGGCGATGCCCAGATCCGTCCACGCCACCGCCAGGGCGCGAGAGAAGTGACCGTGGGAGAAGGCGAGCACCGGCCCCTCCAGCCCTTCCAGGTGGCGAAGGAAGGCCAGCGCGCGTTGGTAGACCTGGGCCGGGGTCTCGCCGCCCGGGCAACCATCCTCGTAGATCTGCCAGCCCGGGCGGGTGGCCCAGATCTCCTCGCTGGTGAGCCCTTCGTAGTCGCCGTAGTCGAACTCGCGCAACAGGGGCATCGGGGAGGGGGTGGGAAAGCCCGCCAGCTCCGCCGTGCGCAGGCTTCGTCGGAGATCGCTGGAGAACACGGCCGCGAACGGGATGCCGGCCAGGTGCCGCCCCAGCCGCCCGGCCTGGGCCTCGCCCTCGGGCAGCAAGGGCAGGTCCGTCCGGCCGGTGTGTCGGCCGCTGCGGGTCCAGGCCGTCTCACCGTGGCGGACCAAGTAGAGGTCGATCGACACCGGCCCTCGGTTCCCCTCAGCGGCCCAGCAGCTCCGGCCGCCCGGTGTGGAGCGAGCGGCTGGCCGCCTCGATCACGGCGTCGGCCTTGAGGCGCTGGCCGGGGTGGATCCAGACGATGCCGACCGCCGCGCGGCGGCCACGGGTGGCCAGCGAGGCGTTGATGGCCTCCAGCACGCGGTTGGCCGCGTGGGCGGTGCCGGCCACGTCGGTCTCCGGGAGAACCGCCAGCAGAGCCGGCGGGTGCTGGCTGAGCACCCCGGGCGTGTCCACTTCCCGAAGCGTGGCCGCCACCGCCGCCCCCATCAGGCGCAGGGCCTCCTCGTCCGCCTCGAGCCCGGCGGCCCGTCCGTCGGGGACGGGTTCGATCAGGACCACCCCCAGCGGGCGTCCGTAGCGGTGGGCACGTGAGAGCTCGTCCTCGAGGACCGGCCGGATGAACCGTTCGTTGAAGAGCCCGGTCGTCCGATCAACGATGTAGAGCGGCTGAGCGTCCGGCTCGTCGACGCGGATCCCGCAAGCGGGACAGAAGCCGGCGCCGGGGGGGAGCGGTCCGCCGCACCCGGGACAGTTGCCGGCGTCCGACGATCGGCGCCGAAAGAGATTGCCCAGCGGCATCGCTGTAAGCGTAGCAGCGGGCCGAGAGACCGAATCGGGACCTCGACCCCGAGCCCGGGGCGGGCCTCAGCCGGCGGCAGAGCCGTTCGAGGACGATGCCAGCCAGGTCGCCGCCCAGGCATCGACCGAGGCGATCACCGGGCGCAGCGCCCGTCCCCGCGGGGTCAGCCGGTAGCTGACCCGCACCGGCGGGCCGGGGTCGACCAGGCGCTCGACCAGGCCCTCGGTCTCGAGCTCGCGGAGCCGCTCGGTCAGGACCCGATCGCTGATGCCGGGGATGCCCATCAGCAGCTGGTTGAAACGAGCGGGCCTGGACATCAGCGCCCGGATGATCGGCCCCGACCACCGCTTCCCGATCAGCTCGATGGCACGCTGGAAGGGCGCGCTGTAGTCAACTGGCTGGGGAACCATGGGGGCTGATTCTAGTTCTTCGTGCCCACGGGATTCCAGGATCGTGCATGGAGGAACCCGCGGCCTCGCCGGGTTGCCCGGGCCCGCCCCGCCGCGGCGTAGGGGTTGGCTCGGGGAACTCGCGCCCGAGCCACGCTCGGAGCGCCGCGTGCTACAGCACGCGTGCTACAGCACATGAGGCTCCCAGCCGCTCCACCCCGAGCCGCCCCACCACTCGTGCCAGAGCTGGCCACCGAGGCCTTCCAGGAAGACGTCGATCCGGTTCGGACCCCAGGACACCGCCCCCGGCCCGGTGCCGGAGGCCAGCTGCCCGCCCTGCGACTCCCAGCCGCTCCACGAGGACCCGCCCCACCACCGGTGCCAGAGCCCGCCGTCGGCGCCGCGGACGAACACGTCCAGCCGGCCCAGGGCCCACGAGGCCACCGCCGGACCGGCCGTGAGCTGACCGCCCAGGGGCTGCCAGCCGTTCCAGGAGGACCCGCCCCACCACCGGTGCCAGAGCCCGCCGTCGGCGCCCTCGACGAAGACGTCGATCCGGTTCGGGCCCCAGGACACCGCCCCCGGCCCGGTGCCGGAGGCCAGCTGCCCGCCCAGGGGCTCCCAGCCGTTCCAGGAAGACCCGCCCCACCACCGGTGCCAGAGCCCGCCGTCGGCGCCGCGGACGAACACGTCCAGCCGGCCCAGGGCCCACGAGGCCACCGCCGGACCGGCCGTGAGCTGCCCGCCCAGGGGCTCCCACCAGCTCCAGGAAGACCCGTCCCAGCACCGGTGCCAGAGCCCGCCGTCGGTGCCCTCGACGAAGACGTCGATCCGGTTCGGGCCCCAGGACACCGCCCCCGGCCCGGTGCCGGGGGCGAGCTGACCGCCCAGGGCCTCCCACCAGCTCCAGGAGGACCCGTCCCACCACCGGTGCCAGAGCCCGCCGTCGGCGCCGCGGACGAACACGTCCAGCCGGCCCGGGGCCCACGAGGCCACCGCCGGACCGGCCGTCACCGTGCCAACCGGGGCCATGGCCCCGGGTACGAACTTGATCACCAGCTCGTTCTGGAGATCGGGAAGGCCACCGTCGTAGCCCAGGGCCCAGATGCCGACCCCGCGCAGGCCCTGCTGATCGACCAGGTCGTACTTCGAGCCCAGGGACTGGGCGTCGTCGTAGTCGGCCTCGCGCCAGCTGTTCCAGTTCCCGCCGCAGGGATCGTTGCTCCCCGGGCTCCACCACGAGGCCCAGGGCGAGGCGCCGGTCGCGTCCCATTGCCGGGAGAGCTGCTCCATGCAGCCAAACTCCGAGACCAGGCCGGCGTAGGTGTCCGACTCCTCCCCGCCGGTGATGGAGGCGTAGGGCTGGTTGCTCGTCGTGGACCACTTGTATCCGTAGTAGGGCACCCCGAGGATGACCTTGGACGGATCTCCGAGCGCGGCCAGATACTGGCTCACGGCCATGGTGTCGTTGTACGTCCATCCCTTGAGGGGCGCGTTGGGACTGGCCTGGCCGGGCGTGTTGCTCTGGGCCATGTCGTAGGCCATGACGTCGAACGCGTCCACGTAGGGGGCGATGCCGCCGACATCGAAGAAGCAGGTGTTGCAGCCGGCGGAGCCGGTGTAGGTGTCGATGACGATCTCGGCCGAGGGCAGGCTCTGCCGCACCGACTGCGAGACCTGGGCCATGAAGTCGACCATGCCGCTGCGGGCGTTCGGGTAGCCCTGGCTGGTGCCCTCGAGGTCCACGTCGACCCCGTCCAGACCCATGGACTGGATGGCCGAGACCGTGTTGGCCGCGGCCGCCGAGATGGCGGCCGGGTTGGTCACGATGGCGTTGACGGTGGCAGGATCCAGCTGCTCGACGACCAGGAGCACGCGCACGCCGTGCTGGTGCGCGGCCGCGACCAGGCTGGCGAACTCCTGGCTGGTCCAGCCCTGGTATCCCGGATTGGAGGAGGAGGTGTCGAAGCTGCCGTCCGACCGGACGTCGAGGCCGAAGTAGGCGATGGCGCTGAGCGTGCCCAGGTTCCAGCCGCCGGCGCTGGACAGCTCCCAATAGGGTGCGAAGCCCAGGACCTCGCGACTGAGGCCGTTGGTGGAAAGGGCGGCCTGCGACTCGGCCCGGTAGGCGGTCAAGGCGGGCGTGACCGCTGGCCGCGACCCGGAGGCCGTGGCGGCCGGGCTCGGGCTGGAGCCCGAGGTGCCGGTCGGCGACGGCGAGGGGGATGTCGGGGAGGAGTCCGTCGACGCACGGACCATGCGCCGGGCCAGTCGCCAGGCGCCGCCGCTGGCGGGGGCCGGGTGCAGGCGCAGGCGGTCGTGAGCGTGGTTCGCCTGCTGGCGCGCGTGCGGTCCCACGGCCGGGTCCCCGTGCCGCGGCCCGGGGAACGAGCGGGTGGATGCGGCCGGGCTGGAATGAAGCCAGGTCGCAGACGCAACCGCGGCCGGGCCGGGCGCCCCGATGGCCACCAGCAACGCCAGCCCGAGGGGCAGGTACAGGCAAGGACGGGAGCGTCGCCTCAACATGCGCGCCGAGAGGGTAGCAGGATGGCTACGGCCTCCGGTTCGGGCGTCGAAGCCGTCTCGTTACCGGCCCGGCGGCCGAAAACCGGGCCTCCGAGGACGTCGGCCCCAGGGGGGAGCGGGCCGGGCACGCTTTCGGCCCGAACTCCCCCTGCAGGTTGAGGAGTCGACGGAGAAGGTGGGGCTATGCGGCGCGGAGGACGGCGCCGGCCAGCACCTGCCGCCCCCTGGCCGAGGGATGCACGTCGCAGCCGGTCACGCCCAGCTGGGGCGGCAGCGGGTTCAGCAGCCCGGCCTTGCAGGCGTCTCCTCCCGCCGTGGCCGCGGCCGCCGCGAAGGCGCCGAAGCCGTCGGCGACCCGGCCCCCGAAGGCGAGGGTGTGAGCGGCGATCACCTGATCCATCGCCGCCACCAGCCCCGTCACCGCCAGGTCGGCGTAGTCGGTCGAGTAGACGGTCAGGGCCACGATCGGGCCCCGGTAGCCGGCGGCCCGCCAGGCGCCGTAGATGCGGTCCAGGTTTCGTCCCAACTCGAGCAGGGCCTGCGGCAGCCGGCCCAACACGCAGCTCCCCACCTGCGGGCTCATGGCGACGTTCTGGCTCTCCGCCAGGGCCACGATGTCCTGGAACGTGAACGCCGTCCTGCCGGTGGCGCAGACGAGCTCCAATCGAAACAGGTCGTTGGCCCCGATGTCGATGCTGACCAACCGGGTGTCTGGGTGCGCCCTCAGGAAGGCCAGACTGAAGTCGAGCTGCGAGGTGGTGTAGAAGAGGTGCAGCGGATAGGTGGACCGATACAACCCGCAGACGAGGTCCGGCCCGCTCAGCGAGATGAAATGCCCGCTGGTCTCGCCGGGACACGACGAATTGGCCAGCGCCAGGCCGAGAGCCTGCGCCACCGGGGTCGGGTAGCCGACGAAGTGGTCGGCGTTGCCGGGGTCGAGGGCGAGGTTGGTACCGAAGGCGATGGAATCGCCGGTGGCCAGGTAGGAACCGGAGAGGGCGGCCGCCGAGCCGGCGCCGGTGGTCGCCGGCAGCAGCCAGAGCAACACGCTTCCCAGCAGGCCCAGGCCGAACCGCCGGGCCGGCCCTGACCCCAGCCTTCGCATCCCCTTCCTCCCTGTCCGTGAGGGACTGACCGCGACCGGACCGACCGCGTCAGCCTGGGCTCGGTCTCCTCTCGCACCGCTTGCTCTGTCCAGGCTGACGAGATCCTCGACGCCGCGACCATACCATGGAGTATGGAAAGCGTCAACGCCTTCCTGCACGGCCTCAGACTTTCCCCGTCGGCCGCCGTCCGAGGGGACGTGGAGCCGGCTCCGTCCGGATCTTCGGCGGGCGTGACACCGATCAGGCGGCGATGTGCCATGCTTGGTCACATGACCCTCAGCCGTCTCTCGGCCAGCGACTGGCTGGAGGTCGGCTTCGCCATCCTGGCCGAGGAGGGCATCCGGGCGGTCAAGATCGACCGGATGGCCGAACGGCTGGGAGTGACCAAGGGCAGCTTCTACTGGCACTTCAGGGACCTGAACGACTTCCTGGGCGGGCTCGCCGCCAAGTGGGCCGGGGAGATGGCGGGTCGCTACCTGGCCACCGGGGGAGGGCCGGACGAGCACCCCGGCGTCCGCATGCGGAACCGGCTACGCGTCTACCTGAGCCGCCAGGTGCGGGCGCTCGACCGCGAGATGCGCAACTGGGCCTCCTCCGACGAGCGGGCGCGGAGGGCGCTGCAGAAGACCGATCGCCTGATCTTCGAGCAGATGACCCGCGACATCGAGGAGCTCGGCTTCACGCCGGCGGAGGCGGAATGGCGCGCCAGCGTGCTCTTCTACGCCAGCGTGGGCTACGCGGCCGTCGGCCATCCGCTGACCGAGTCCACGCTTCTCGACCAGGGATTCAAGCTGCTCGAGCTGCTGACGTCGCGAGACCCCCGCCCGTAGCCCCGCCCGGCCGGCACCCACCGGCCCCGGCGAATGCGCATCGGCCGGCGGCGGGATCGGGCTCGGATCCTCGCTCCGGCCGGGCGGTCAGACGCCGGCCACCCGCCGGGCCTCCGCCACCACCCGGTCGAAGTCGGGCAGCGGCTCCTCCTGCGACCGCTCCCAGGTCCAGCGGATCACACCCCGGGAATCGACGATGAAGACCGAGCGCTGGGGCATTCCGGAGTAGCCGGGGACGTCGTCGCGCCGCACCCCATAGGCCTCCACCGCCCTGCGCTCGAAGTCGGCGAGCAGCTCGAAGGGGAGCCCGCCCAGCTGCTCGGCGAAGGCCTTGTGGGAGAAGATCGTGTCCACGCTGATGGCGTACAGGCCGATCCCCGCCGCGGCCAGGTCCTCATGCCGTGACCGGAACTCGGTCAGTTCGGTCTTTCAACCGGGGGTGAAGTCGAAGACGTAGAAGGCGAGGACGGTGGCCCGATGACGGGCGAAGGCCTCGGAGAGGCACACATCCTCGCCCGAGGTGCTGGGCAACTTGAGGTCGGGGGCAAGCGCACCCACGGGCAGCATCGCGCAGACAGTGTACTCGGGGTCCTCCGGCCGCCACGACCGCGTCAGCGACGGGCGATCAGCGCCGCCCCGACCGATCGTCGCTCGGTGCGCACCTCCCGGAAGCCCGCCGTCGTCAGCAGACAGCGCACCTCCTCCACCTCGGCTTCGGTCACGCCCGAGCCGGGCAAGAGGCGACGCCGCTGATCCCTCGTGCGCAGGCAGAGCACCAGACGGCCACCCAGGCGCAGCACCCGCCGCACCTCACGCAGGTCGTCGGGCGGATTGGGCCAGAAGGGGAAGCTGTTCACGGCGCAGGCCTTGGTGAAGGAGCAATCGGGGAAGGGGAGGCGGGAGACACCGGACTGGACCAGCCGGACGCGCCCGCGGGCGATCCAGCGCCGGTTGCGCCGGGTGGCCTGCCCGAGCATGGCCGGCGAGGGATCGACGCCCGCCACCAGCTCGGCGTCACCCGCCCGCGCCAGCCGCTCGATCAGCCGGCCCGGCCCGAAGCCGATCTCGAGCACGGCGTCGTGCGGCCGCGGATCCATCAGCTCGGCGGCCAGCTCGTTCATGGCCTCGTCGTCGGCCATGATCAGGCCGACCAGGCGGGCGCGCAGCCCCGGCGGGAGGCGGAAGCGCCCCCCGCCCGAGGGCAAGGTCCGAGCCCGGTCCTCGACCTCCATCGGAATCCCGACCTCCAGCCTAGCGCTCCGATCCGATCCGTACGCGGAGGCGGGCGATGCCGCCCGGCCTCAACCGTGGGGGGCCTCTCCTCGGAGGAGCTGCACCGCGTGGGGCAGCACGGGCAGGATGGCCTCCAGCGACTCCCTCGCCCCGCGCACGCTGCCGGGCAGGTTGACGATCAGGGTTCGCCCCCTGACCCCGGCCAGCGAACGGGACAGCGCGGCCAGGGGGGTGGAACGAAGGCCGGCCGCACGCATCAGCTCTCCGAGTCCCGGCACCTCGTAGTCGAGGAGGCCACGGGTGGCCTCCGGGGTGACGTCGCGCGGTCCCAGGCCGGTGCCCCCGGTCGTCACCACCAGGTGATGGCGGCCACACGCCGAGCGCAGGAAGCCGGCGATTCGGGCCCGGTCGTCCGGCACCACGGCCATCTCGTCGACCTCGAAGCCGGCCTCGGTCAACAGATGACGTACGGTCGGACCGCTCTCGTCGGGCATGACGCCGGCCGAGGCCCGGTCGCTGACCGTGAGCACGGCCGCGCGCGCCGTCATCCGTCCTCCCGGCGCCAGTGGCCCGACCGGCCCCCTCGCTTCTCCAGCAGTCGCAGCCGCTCCACCGTGACCCCGCGCTCCACCGCCTTGACCATGTCGATCAGGGTCAGCCCGGCCACCGCCGCCGCGGTCAGCGCCTCCATCTCCACCCCGGTCCGGCCCGCCACCCGGGCCGCGGCCACGATCCGCACGCCTTCGTCGCCCAGCTCCAGGTCGAGGTCGACGCCGGTGATGGGGAGAGGGTGGCAGAGGGGGATGAGATCCGGCGTCCGCTTGGCCGCCATGATGCCGGCGACCCGTGCCACCGCCAGCGCGTCGCCCTTGGCCAGGGTCGCCTCGCGCAGGGCACGAATCGTCGCCGGCGCCAGACGCACGAAGCACTCCGCCCGGGCCTCGCGCTCGGTCTCGGGCTTGCCGCCCACGTCGACCATCCGGGCCGCCCCCCGCTCGTCGAGGTGCGTCAGCTCCGATCCCGCCACGTCCCCAGTTTAGGGACTGCCCCGGCCGCGGGCCCCGACCCGCCACCGGCAAGGGGCGGGTCGCCGGGTCTCCAAAGCCGGTCGAAGGACGGGGTCGGCGGGGCGGCTAGGAGCCGGCCTCGGAGACGGTCGCCTCCAGCTCCCGGCGGACCTCCCGGATCACGTCCACCACCGCCTCCTCGCCGAGGCCGGCGGCGCGCAGCCGCTCCGCCGCCTCCCCGGCCAGGAACGAGGCCAGGGGGGCGAAGCGACGCTCACGGGTGTGGGCGGCCACCCGCGCCAGCTCCAGCAGCTCCTCGGCCAGCCGCGGGTTCAGCTCCGGCGCCCGGATGTGGACCCCCCGCCGCGCTCCCGCCCGGCGGAGGCGGTCCCCCAGTTCGTCGAAGAACGGGTTCACGTCGCCGGCCTCGACCGGGACGCGCCCGGCCCGGGGTGGCCGCGGCGCCGCTCCGTCATCCGCCCGCCGACCCCCGGTCCCGGCGACTGCGCTCGTTCGCGGTCGCCACCAGCAGCAGCCCGGTGAAGAAGCCGCCCTCGATCAGCCCATACAGCACCGAGCGCCAGAGCGGCTGAGCGAACACGCCCAGGTTGAGCAGGAACATCAGCCCCACCAGGACCGGCCCCGCGATCGCCGCCTGGACGCCCGTCCCCAGGGACTCCCAGCGTCGCACCAGGGCAGGCGGATGGGCCCGTCCGTGATCCTCTGGCTCAGCCACGCCCACAGCATACGAGGCCGGCTCTCGGCCAGGGCCGGGCCACGGATCAGATGCCCGCCAGCTCCCGGGCCCGGACGAAGACGGCGTCGAACATAGGCTCGGTGAGCTTGCCGGTGAAGGTGTTCTGCTGGCTGGGATGGTACGAGCCCAGCAAACGGTAGGGGCCGACCGCCGCCTCTGCCAGGTGGGCGAATCGAGGTCGGGGGACGACGCGGTGGCCGAGCGCCGCCAGCGCCCGCAGGGCCGCGTCCCAGGCGAACGACCCCAGGCAGACCAGGGTCCGGGCGCACACCAGGGCGTCCATCTCCCGGACCAGGTAGGGCAGGCAGGCGTCGCGCTCCCCGGGGAGCGGCCGGTTGGCCGGCGGCGCGCAGCGGACCGCGGCCGCGACGTACGCTCCCGTCAGCCGCAGCCCGTCTCCGCGGTGGAGGGAACGAGGCTGATTGGCGAAGCCGGCGCGGTGGAGGGCCGCGAACAGCCAGTCCCCCGAGCGGTCGCCGGTGAAGATGCGGCCGGTGCGGTTGCCCCCATGGGCGGCGGGGGCAAGACCGACCACCAGCACCCGCGCCCTCGGGTCGCCGAAGCCAGGCACCGGCCGCGCCCAGTACTCCCACCCCGCGAACCGCGGCGGAGGTGTCCGGGCGACCCGCTCCCGCCACTCCACCAGCCGGGGGCAGCGGCGGCAGGCGACGATGGCTTCGGTCAGCTCGGCCAGGCGGCGGAGGTCGGGGGCGACCTCGCCGGAAGTCCCGGCGGGATCGCCGGGCGGGACGGGCCCGCCCCCGCGAAGCCGGGTCATCCGCGCCCCCGGCACGAACTCACGGATCGCCTTCCGTCGATCGACCGCTCCCCGCGGGCCCCGGTCCTAGAGCAGGGCCTCCAGCCGCTCCTGCAGGGTGTCCCGGAGGTTGGGACGGTAGCCGACCATGCGCTCGGCGGGCTGCCCATCCTTGAAGATGATCAGGGTCGGGATGGACATGATGCCGAAGCGAGCCGGCGTCTCGGGGTTGGCGTCGACGTCCATCTTCAGGACCCCCACCCGGTCCCCCATCGCGGCCGCCACCGCCTCGACCACGGGCGCCACCATGCGACAGGGGCCGCACCAGGTGGCCCAGAAGTCCACCAGGACGGGGCGATCGCTCTTCAGGACCCTGGCCTCGAACTCGGCATCGGTCACCGCCTCGACGTTCTTTCCCACCTGGCTCAAGCGTCCTTGCTGCCCACCGGCTCGGCCGGCTTCTCCGCCTTCTCCGAGCTCGAGGACGCCTCCGACCCGGTCGAGCCGTTGCCCGAGGCGCTGCCATTGCCCTTGTAATCGGTGGTGTAGAAGCCGCTCCCCTTGAAGTGCACCCCGACCGGGTAGAGCAGCTTGCGCAACGAGCCTCCGCACTCGCCACACACCCGCAGGGGCTCATCGGTCATGCTCTGGAAGACCTCGAGCTCGTGTCCGCACTGACCGCAGCGGTACCCGTAGATCGGCATCTCTCCTTGGACCCTCTCCTTCGCCGTTCCTACACCGTGGAGCCCTGGCTCCGGTCGAACCGGTAGAGCACCATGCCCGAGGGGGGCTTGGGATGGAAGTAGGTGCTCTTCTGCGGCATGGTCTTACCCTCCCGGGCCGCCTTTAAAACCGCCGCCAGGTCGGGCGCGCCCAGGAAGAACGCGGCCACACCGCGGCCGGAGTCCACCCAGCGGACCGCCTCCTCCGCATCTCGCGTGTAGGCGAGATAGTCCTCGGGATCACGCCTGCCCAGGAGGTTGTCGATCACCTGATGGTGCAACTCCACGACGGCCAGGTCTCCTTCCAGCGGCAGGAGCTGGAACTTGCCCTCTCGGTAGGTGCCCGCCGCCGGCCGGCCCTCCAGGGCCCGGAGCAGCTCCTCCAACGAGCCCACCTCCTCCCCGCCGGTCACCGCGATCCCGGCCCGGAGCAGACGATGGGTGGGAAGGACCACCAGGCCGGGGTCGGCCAGGTCGGTGATCAGGGCGAGGGTGAAGCCGGCCGCTCCCGAGCCACGGTCTTCGAGGCCGGCCCGGTGGTCGCGCGTCTCGACCTCCCGGGCGTAGGCCAGCGAGGTCTCGTAGCGATGATGCCCGTCGGCGATGAGCAGGGGGCTGCGGGCCAGCGCCGTCCGAACCGCCTCCAGCCAGCCGGCGTCGGTCAGGCGTCGGAGCGTGTGGCGCTCACCGGCGAAGGCGAAGCGGCGCTCCTCGCCCCCGGGCGCCTCCTCCAGCAAGGGGCGAAGACCCTCGGCCAGGAGCCAGATCGGCTCGAGGCAGGCGCGGGTGGCCCGCAACAGCGCCAGCCGGTCCTCCCTGGGCCCGCGGTGCGTGCGCTCGTGCGGCAGCACGACCCCCTCCTCGTAGGGCACCAGGCGGAGGATGGTCAGCAGGTCGAGCCGCGTCCTCGGCCCGCCGGTCCGGCCGGGGCGGGGAGGTGTGACGAACTCGGTCCGGTGCAGGTACATGGCCGGCTGGGCCTCCTCCACCAGCACGCCCTCCGCCAGCCATCGCTCCAGCAGACGGCCGGCGCCCTCGTAGTCCTGTCCAGGGCGGGTCAGGTGCACCACGTTGTGCGGCGACGTGGCCCGGTAGGCGGCCACCTGCTCCTCGTCGAGGACATCGTAGGGAGGGGCCACGACCCGCTCCAGGGGCTCGGCGTAGCGGAGCCCGACGAAGGCGCGGACGTCAGCCATCCGCGGCGCCGAGCTCGACGTAGCGGAGGTCCTCGATCCCGGGGACGGCCCGCAGCCGTTCCAGCACCTCCGCCCCCACCGGCTCATCCACGGTCAGGAACATCATCGCTCGCCCCCGGGGGGCATCGCGGCCGACCTGCATGGAGGCGATGTTGATGTCGGCCTCACCCAGGATGGTGCCGATCCTGCCCACCACCCCGGGCCGATCCGCGTGCCTGGAGACCAGGAAACGGCCGCTCGGGACCAGGTCGACCCGGAAGGCGCCCACGCGGGTGACCCGGGGCTCGCCGGCCAGCACCGTGCCCGCGAGCTCGCTGCCGTTGAGCCGCAGCACGACGCCGTTGGGGTAACCCGGGCCCGGGCGCGGCGTCCGCCGCTCCACCAGCCGCAGCCCGCGGCCACTCGCCACCAGACGGGCGTTGATGGGGTTGATCCGCTCCTCGGTGTAGGGCTGGTAGAGCCCCTTGATCGCCGCCGCCGTCACCGGGGAGACGTCCCGCTCGGCCAGCTCGCCCTGGTACTCGATCTCGAGCTGCGACACGCCGCTCCCCTGGAGCTGGACGTGGAGGGCGGCCAGCCGCTCGGCCAGAACGACGAAGGGACGCAGGAAGGCGACGTCCTCGGGCGGCAGCGAGGGGCCGTTGACCGCGTGCCGGGGCGACTCCCCCCGGAGCACGGCGAGCACCTCCTCGGCCACGTCCACCGAGACCGAGGTCTGGGCCTCGACCGTCGAGGCCGCGATGTGCGGGGTGGCGATGAAGTTGGGGAGGGTCAGCAACGGGTTCTCCCCCACCGGCTCGCTGGCGAACACGTCCGAGGCCGCCCCGGCGAGCCGTCCCTCGACCAGGGCCGTGTACAGCGCCGTCTCGTCCACGATCCCGCCCCGGGCGGCGTTGATGAGCCGCAGGCCGGGCCTGGCCAGGGCCAGCATCCGGGCGTCGATCAGGTTGCGGGTGCCCTCCACCAGGGGGGCATGGATGCTCACGAAGTCCGAGCGCCGGAAGAGCTCCTCCAGGCCGACCAGCTCGACGTTGAGCTGCTCCGCCCGCTCGGGGGGCACGGCCGGGTCGTGGGCGATGACCTCCATCTCCAGTCCCTGGGCCCGCTTGGCCACTTCGGAGCCGATGTTCCCGAGCCCGACGATGCCCAGGGTCTTGCCCCGGATCTCGGCCCCGACGTAGCGCGACCGCTGCCACTCCCCGCGCCGGACCGAGGCATCGGCCTGGGGGATGTTCCGGGCCAGCGCCAGGAGCAGGCCGATGGTGTGCTCGGCGGCGGCGATCACGTTGCCGCGGGGCGCGTTCACCACCAGGATGCCGCACCGGGTGGCGGCCTCGAGGTCGATGTTGTCGATCCCGACCCCGGCCCGGCCCACCACCTTGAGCCGCCTTCCCGCCTCCAGCACCGGCGCCGTCACCTTCGTCTGACTGCGCACCACCAGGGCGTCGAAGTCGCCGATCGCGGCCACCAGCTCGTCCTCGGCCAGGCCGGTGCGCACCTCTACCTCCGCGGTCTGGCGCAACCGCACCAGCCCGTCCTCGGCCAGCGGATCGGCGACCAGCACCCGCGGACGGTCCACGGCCGGCGTCACCGGGTCACGGCCACCGACTCCGGGGCCAGGTGCGGGCCCGCCGCCGCCAGGGCGCGGCCGTCGGCCGGCGCCACGTCCAGGTCCTCCAGGGCTCGCTCCATGGCCCAGAGCACCTGGGCCACGTCCCCCTCGGCGACGGCGCCCAGGTGGCCGACCCGGACCATCTTCCCGGTCATCTTGCCCTGGCCGCCGCCGACGACCACCCCGTAGCGCTCCCGAAGGAGGCGGCGGTAGGCGTCCACGTCCAGCTCGGGCATGGGCACGGCCGCGGTCACGGTGGCGGAGCGATAGCCCTCCGCGGCGTAGAGCTGGAACCCCAGCGCCTCCACCCCCGCGGCGGTGGCGTCGGCCAGCCGGCGATGACGGGCGTAGACCGCGGCCAGCCCCTCTTCCTCCAGCATCCGGAGGCCCTCCTGGACGGCGTAGAGCACGCCGATGGCCGGCGTCCAGGGGGTCATGCCCTTCTCCGCCTCCTGGCGAGCGCGGCGCCAGTCCAGGTAGTAGCGCGGCGCCCGTGCTCGCTCGGAGAGCGCCCAGGCGCGGGGGCCGACGGCGACGAAGGCGATCCCGGGAGGGGCCATCCACCCCTTCTGGCTCCCGCTCACCGCCACGTCGACGCCCAGGCGGTCGACCTCGACCGGGATCGAGCTGGCCGAGGACACGGCGTCGACCACCACCACCCGCTCCGCCTCGCGGGCCACGCGCACCAGGCCTTCGAGCGGGTTCGTGACCCCGGTCGAGGTCTCGTTGTGGGTGACGAGGACCAGCCGTGCCGCTGGGTAGGCGGCCAGGGTGCGGCGCAGGTCGTCGGGCTCGACCGGCTGTCCCCACTCCGCCTCCAGCCGCACCACCCGGGCCCCGTAGGCGGCGGCCATGCCGGCGAAGCGCTCGCCGAAGTTGCCGCACACGCAGGCGACGACCTCGTCCTCGGGGGACACGAGGTTGGCTATGGCGGACTCCAGGCCACCGCTGCCGGAGCAGGTCAGGACCAGGACCTCGTTCTCGGTCTCGAACACCCGCCGGACGCCGGCGCAGACGTCGGCCAGCAGGGCGGCGAACTCGGGGCCGCGGTGATCGATCATGGGCCGGCTCGCCGCCCGCACCACCCGCTCGGGGAGCGGCGTGGGGCCGGGGATGCGCAGTTGTTGTTGATAGATCATCGATCGCTCCTGCGTCTCACGCCGGCCGGAGGATCGGTCAGCGCAAGGTGTCGGTGGTGAAGGGAAGTAGAGCGATGTGGCGGGCGCGCTTCAGCGCCGAGGTCAGCCGTCGCTGGTGCCGGGCGCAGGTGCCGGTGATGCGGCGGGGGAGGATCTTCCCTCGCTCCGACAGGTAGCGCCGGAGCCGGCTCACCTCTTTGTAGTCGATGTAATCGATCCGCTCTGCGCAGAAGCTGCAGACCTTGCGGCTCGAGCGTTTCTTCATGGCCTCCCTTTGATTCGGACGTGGAAACGGACCACCGGCCGGCCTCAGAACGGGATCTCGTCGGGATCGACGTCGCGGATGGGCGGCTCGTCAGAGAGCGGCGCCTCATCACCCGTGCCCGCCGGCGCGGGGCTGGAACCTCTCGTGTCCAGGAACTGGATCTCCGTGGCCACGACTTCCGTGCGACTGCGCTTCTGTCCGTCCTGGCCCTCCCAGGAACGGGTCTGGAGCCGCCCTTCGATGTAGACCAGGGATCCCTTCTTGGTGTACTGGGCGACGACCTCGGCCAGGTTGCGCTTGCCCAGGTTCCAGACCACGACGTTGTGGAAGTCGGTGAACTCTCGGCGCTCGCCGTCGGCCCCCGTGCCGTAGCGGTTGGTGGCCAGGCCGAAGGTGGTGACCGGGGTTCCGCTCGGCGTGTAGCGCATCTCGGGGTCGCGGGTGAGCCGGCCGATCAGCATCACCTTGTTCAGGCTCATGGCTCTCCTGCCCCCTCCGCGGGTACGGCCACGGCCACCCGCTCCTCGGCGGCGGGCTCCGGCGCCTCGGGCTCGGGCGCCTCGGGCTCGGCCGCCGCCTGATTCGCCGCCCTGGCCTTCTGCGGCCTGGCTCGCTGCGGCCGGTCGGGCTTGCGCACGATCAGATGGCGGAAGACCGTGTCCGAGATCTTGATCGTGGCCTCCATCTCCGGGATGCGATCGGGCTCGACCCTGAAATCGGTGAGAACGTAGGTGCCCTCGCGCAGATGGCGGACCTCGTAGGCCAGCTTCCGTTTGCCCCAGACGTCGGTCTTGAGCACCGTGCCCTGGACGTTCTCGATCAGCCGGTTGACGGAGGCGACCGCCTCCTGCACCTGCTGCTCGTCGAGCTCCGGACGAACGATGTAGAGGATCTCGTAATCGCGAGGCAAGGATCTTCTCCTCTCTGGACGACAAGGGCCCCACCATGACCGGCCGATACGGAGACCGAACACGAGATGGATCGGCAGGGCCAGAGGAACGGCTGTATTTTATGGCGCCGGAGGATGCCGTCGCCGAAGAGGGACGCTTCCCGCGACGCCCCGTCCCGGGGAGCGCCCGGCCGGAGCCAGCCAATCGCTCGGACGCACCGGCGCCCGGCGCAGAGCCGCCGTGAGCCGCCGGTGCTGGCCCTCGCCGTCGCCGCCGCCTTCCTGGCCGTCTTTGCGGCGACGATCGTGGTCTACCACGTGAGCACCACCCGGGCCACCTCGGCGCCGGCCATCGACGGGGTGCAGTGCCAGGGCGTGCAGAGCGGCGCCCGCCAGTACCACGTCCACCTCGACCTCCTGTACCGGGAGCAGCCGGTGACCATCCCCAGCCAGATCGGGCAGAGCGCCCACTGTACCTACTGGCTGCACACCTCGGGGGAGGACGGAATCATCTCCGTCGACCTGCCCCGGGAATCGGCATCGACCCGGCTCACGCTGGGCCAGTTCTTCGCCGTCTGGAAGCAACCGCTGAGCCGGCGGCAGGTGGCCACCTTGCCGGTCTCGCCCGGAGAGGAGCTGCGGGTCTGGGTGAACGGCCAGCGCTACCCGGGAGACCCCGCGGACATCGTCCTGCGCTCGCACGAGCAGATCGTGCTCGAGATCGGACCCCCGTTCGCGGAGCCCCCTCCGGGCTACACCTGGAACACCAAGGCCTATCCGTCCTGAGCGGGGTCCGCTGTGGCCACAGGCCGTGAACAGGTTTTTCCACGTTCCTCAACAGGTTTTCCACAGGCTCGGGAACGTCGTTGACCGGCCGCCGGGGGGCCGGCAGAATGGACGGAGAGCCACGTCCGGTCCGGCCACGGCGACGGCCCCTGGGATCGAGAGGCGCCACCGGCGTGGCCACGATCCGTTGCCCGGTACCTTCGGGCGACACAGGAGGGACGATGGCATGAGTTCCGTGCTGGTCAGGCCCACGCCGTCCTCGGAGGCGCAGCGGTTCTCACCCGCGCCACGCCGGATCCACGACCTGAACGGTCGGACGGTCGGGCTGCTCGACAGCGGCAAGTTCAACTCCGACCGCCTGCTGGACGCGGTGGCCGACCTGCTCCGGGACCGCTACGCGGTGGGCGAGGTCGTCCGCCGGCGCAAGCCCACCTTCTCGCGGCCGGTGCCCGAGGCGATGGCCCGGGAGCTGGCCGAGCGCTGCGACGTCGTGATCGCCGGCGTCGGCGATTGAGGGTCGTGTAGCGCGGCCAGTGTGGCCGACGGCATCATCCTGGAGCGCCTGGGCGTCCAGGCGGCCTCCATCATCACCAGCGCCTTCACGCGGAGCAGCGACGCCATGGCCGGCACCATGGGGGCCCATGGCTACCGCTACGCCATGATCCCCCACCCCCTGAGCAGCCTGACGCCGGAGGAGTGCCGGACCCGCGCCGGCGAGGTGCTCGCCGAGGTGCTGGCCATCCTGGGCCTGGAGGGGGCCGGGGCAGCCGTGACCCCGGCCGAGGCGACGGACGGCGACGGCCGACACGCGGCCGGACCCGCGCCGGCGCCCGAGCTGACCGTGGAGCGGGTGAAGGACCTGCAGCGGGTGATCGAGCACTACTTCGAACAGGGTTGGACCGACGGCCTCCCGGTGGTGCCGGTGACCGAGGACACGGTTCGGGAGTTCGTGGAGTTCGCCGGGCGCGACCCCGGGGAGAAGGTCGCCGTGGTCGAGCACCTGGGGCGGGCGTGCACGGTGGAGCTGGCAGCGATCGCAGCGGCGATGGCGGGCTGTCGGAAGGAGTACTTCCCGGTGGTCCTGGCCGCCGTCGAGGCCTTGCGCCCCAACATCGCCACCGGCCTGCTCCAGAGCACCACCGGCCAGGCCCAGCTGATCATCGTCAACGGACCGATCCGGACCCGGCTGGGATTCAACGCAGCGGGCAACGTCTTCGGCCCCGGCTCCCGGGCCAACGCCACCGTCGGGCGTGCCTTCCGTCTGATCGTCATGAACGTCTTCGGCATCCGGCCCGGAGAACTCGACCAGGCCACCCAGGGCACACCGGCCAAGTACAGCTTCTGCATCGCCGAGAACGAGGAAGAGAGTCCCTGGGAACCGCTCCACGTCGAGCGCGGCTTCGCCCGGGAAGCGGATGTGGTCACCGCCCACTTCGCCCGCAGCACCCTCCACGTCGAGAACCGGATCAGCAACCGGCCCGAGGACATCCTGCTCACCATCGCCGACTCCATGTCCTACGCCGGCTCGTGGCAGGCCGGCCGGGGCTACACCGTGGTCATGGGTCCCGAGCACGCCCAGCTCATCGCCCGCCACGGCTGGACCAAGCAGGACGTCAAGCGGTTCCTGTGGGAGCACTGGGGCCGGCGCAAGAGCGACCTGCGCCGCTTCGGCCTCTACCGCGAGGACGTGGTGCGCGACGACCCGCTCTCGGGCGGTGCCTCCGCCGTCGCCGGCAACGCGGACGAGTTCATCCGCTTCGGCGAGTCGCCGGACTCCATCCTGCTGGTGGTGGCCGGCGCCAACAACGCCGGCGTCTCGACCGTGGTGCCGATGGTTCGCCCCCTCTTCCCCTCGCAGGTGGTGCGGACGCCCTGAGACACCGGGCCAGGCGGCGCCGCCGGGCGGCGCCGCCTGCGCCGGGGCCCACGTATGACGGATGTGACCGGACTGGACCAAGTCGATGGTCAACATCCGGGAGGCGAAGACGCGTTTCTCCCGCCCGGTCGAGCGAGCGGAGCGCGGTGAGGAGATCGTGATCGCCCGGGCGGGGACGCCGGTGGCACGACTCGTGGCCTACCGAGAGTCCCGTGCACCCCGCGTTCCCGGTGGCTGGGAGGGGCGCGTCTGGATCGCGCCCGACTTCGACGGGCTGTCGCCGGAGCTGGCGGCGGCCTTCCGTGGTGAGCTCTCGTGAGGCTCCTGTCCGGACACCCACGCGTGGCTGTGGTGGCTGGCCGACGATCCCACGCCGTCCCCGGCCGCCCGGGGCGCGATCGCCCGACCGGAGGCGGACGTGGCGGTGAGCACCGCCTCCGCCCGGGAGATCTCCCTCGAGCGCGAGCTGGGCAAACTGAACGCCCCCGATGACCTGGAGTCGCAGCTGGCCCGCCACCACTTCCAGGCCCTCCCGATCACGGTCGCGCATGCCCTCCTGGCCGGGTCCCTCCCCCGTCACCACGACGATCCGTTCGACCGCATGCTCGTGGCCCAGGCCCGCCTCGAGGGCATGACGCTGGTCACGTGAGACCCCCGCCCCGGCCTCCGCGGCGTTCCCATCGTTCCGGCCCAAGCCCCGCCCCTCACCCGGCGCGTCGGCCGAAGTCGAAGTCAGAGGTAGTCGGCCGGGTCCAGGCTGCGGGGGAGGGTGGTGAAGTCCTGGAAGCCCTTGCGGGTGATGAGGCCGGTGTCCTCCACCCGTACCCCGCCCAGGCCGGACAGGTAGAGGCCCGGCTCGACCGTGACCACGTCGCCGGCCCGGAGCGGGCAGTCGACCCGGCCCAGGGTCGGGGGCTCGTGCACCTCCAGCCCCACCCCGTGGCCGGTGGAGTGGTTCATGATCGGCCCCTCGGCCCTGCCCTCGAAGCCGGGGGTGGAGGTGCCGTATCCGTGCTCGACCAGCGTCCGGCAAACGGCCCGGTGGACCTCGCGGCCGTCGACGCCGTCGGTCAGGCGTGAGATGGCCTCGTCCATGGCCGCCACGCACGCCTCGTGCATACGGCGGATCTCATCCGGGATCCGGCCCACCACCACCGTGCGGGTCAGGTCACCGTGGTAACGGGAGGTGGAGCCACGGGGGAAGATGTCGATGACCACCGGGGCGTCGGCGCGGATGGGACCGGATCCCCTCAGGTGGGGCAGGGCGCAGTCGGGGGCGCCGGCGACGATCATCTCCTGGGCCACGTACCCGATCTCGCTCAGCGTCGCCTGGGCCCTGGCCATCAGGCGCTCCGAGGTCAGCGGGCTGTCCTCCAGCCAGAGCCAGCCGTCGCTCCGCGGCCGGGCGGCGGCCAGGAGCGCGATCACCTCGCAGCACGCCGCCTCCGCCGCCTGCTGCGCCGCCCGGATGGCATCCACCTCCTCGGCTGATTTCCGACGTCGCTCCCGCACGAAGAGGTCGCGGTCGATCTCCACCTCCAGGCCCAGCTGGCGCAACCCTTCGTAGAGCAGGGCCGGCAGCCGAGGCGAGACCCGAACCGCCCTCACCGCCCGCTCGGCGAGGACGCGGCCGGCCAGCTCGAGCCACTGCCCGGGAAGGTCGGGGTCGTCCCGCCAGCCCAGCTCCACCCGGTCGACGATCCGGGCCGCGCGCGCCTGGCGCTGGGCCCGACCCACCTCCATCCCGGGGAGCACGAGCAGGTCGTCGCCCTCCTCGAAGCGCACGTAGAGGGCCTGCTCGACCGGGAAGTGGCAGGCGTAGAGGAAGTCGGCGTCGTCGTCCCCGCGGGAGAAGAGGAGGAGCGGCTTCACGTGCACGAAACTCTAGCCCCTCGGTCCCCCCCGCTGCCCGCTCGCTCGGACCAGGGCCAGCCGACGCTCGATCGCCGCGGCCAGGATGGCGGCCAGGGCGGCGGGCGCCTCCACGTTGACCTCCTCCTCGACCGCCTCGGCCAGGTCGCCGGGGACGTGGCCGCGAAGCAGCTCGATCTGGCGCTCGTAGACCGCGGCCAGGCCCTGGGCCGGGCTGCGCCCGTCCAGCTGCAGCATCTCCTGGACCCGGTAGCCGTCGCCGTGGATGATCGGGTAGCCGGAGCGGCGCAGCGCCCGCAGGTCCCGGAAGAGCGTTCGCTCCGAGACCCCGGCCAGCCGGGCCAGCCGCTGGGGCGTCAGGCCCGGCTCCCGGATGACCGCGGCCAGGATGCGCAGGCGCCGTGCCAGGCGCTGGGCGCGGGTCAGGCCGCGCCGTCGCCGTCTGGCCACCGGTGCTCCTCCAGCCACGCCCCGGGCCAGGGGCCGGCTCCGGACGAGGCGGGATCGGATCGGGTCCGCGTCGTGCTCTCCTCCCCGGACATGATGCGACGGCGGCCCGGGGGCCGGTCCGCGCAAGCTATTGTCCGTGCGCTCAGGGATGGCAGCCCGGATGGAGGCCGGCGCCGCCCGGGTGGTGCCGGGCCACTTCGCCGTGGTCATGGCCACGGGCATCCTCTCCGTGGACGCCACCCTGGCGGGCCGTGACCTGGTCTCCCTGGCCCTGCTGGCGGTGGCGGGGGCGACCTACCTCGGGCTGGTCGGGCTGACCGCGGCGCGGCTGGCCCGCCATCCCGCCCGGCTGACGACGCTTCCCGAGCCCGCCGCCGGGTTCGAGGCCCTCACCTTCGTCGCCGGCACCGGCGTGCTCGGCTCCCGCCTGCTCCTGGCCGGCTGGCCGGTCGTCCCCCTCGTCCTCTGGCTCCTGGCGGTGGCGGGCTGGGCCCTGCTCGCCGGCCGGCTCACGGCCACCCTCACCGTCCTCCCCTGGCAGCGCATCGCACCGGCCGTGCGCGGCAACTGGCTGCTGGCGGTGGTTGCCGTCCAGGCCCTGGTCGTCCTGGGCGCGCGCCTGGCCGGCGGCCTCGCCCCTGCCCTGGTCTTCGCCTGCACCTGCGGTTGGCTGCTGGGCCTGGCCCTCTACGCCGCCATCGTCCTCTTGCTCCTCGCCCGTCTCCTCGCCCGCCCGCTGCGGGCGACCGCGGTCACCCCCGACTACTGGATCTGCATGGGAGCCCTGGCCATCTCCACTCTGGCCGGAGCGCGGCTCCTGGCCAGCTCCGGGCCGGCCATGCCCGTCCTGGTCCGCCCTCTCGTGGTCGGGGGCACCATCGCCGCCTGGACAGTGGGCACGGCCTGGATCCCCTGGCTGGTGGGGATCGAGCTCTGGCGCCAGCGCGTCGACCCCGGCGCCCGCCGCTACGAGCGGGCGCGCTGGAGCATGGTCTTCCCGCTGGGCATGTACGGGGCCTGCACGCTCGAGCTGGCCGCGCTCCTCCCTCTACCCGGGCTCGCCCTCCTCGGCCACGCCTTCTTCTGGCTCGGCCTGGCCTGCTGGGCCGCGGTGGCGGCCGGCGCCGCCGGGGCCGCCCTGAGGACGCTGCGATCGCCGGACCGGCCATCCCGACTGGGCCACGAGCACGAGCGTCGGCGGCCCCGACTCGGGTCGTGATCGGCCCTGCCGCCTCGACGGCCAGCTCTGTGGAGGAATAGTATGTTCCCGTACTTTGCCGTACGGGCGCGGAGCCTCGACGGCGGTCGTCTGTGGCCTGTGCCCGGGCCCGGCACTGAATCCTCAGATACGTCGGGAGGGTGCTATGGGGGAGAGTTACGTGGCCCCGGTGCCGTGCGGTGACGACGCACCGAAGCTGACTCGGCGCGATCGGGGCAGGAGGATACGGTCGGGCGCCGCGGCCCTGGCCGCCACCCTGGGGCTGGTGGTGGCCGCCTGCGGCGGCGGGGCCACGACCGGCCCGAGCCCCAGCGGTACGGCCCACCGGGGGGGCACGCTGGTCCTGGTGGGGAAGGGCGACGTCGACCACATGGACACCGCCAGCGCCTACTACACCGTCACCGACATGCTGATGCGGGCCTTCACCCGCCAGCTCGTGGCCTACCCGGCCAGCAACGACTTCAAGACTGCGACCACACCCGTCGCCGACATCGCCACCCAGGTCCCGACCAAGGCCAACGGCGGGATCAGCGCCGACGGCAAGACCTACACCTTCCACATCAAGAAGGGCGTGAAGTGGGACACCAACCCGCCCCGTCAGGTCACCGCCCAGGACGTCGTTCTCGGCTTCAAGCGGCTCTGCAACCCGGTCAACCCGGTGGGGGCGCCCGGCTACTTCGAGGGCACCATCGCCGGCTTCAAGGACTACTGCGAGCCGATGCTGAAGATCGACGGCACCGTCGACGCCATCAAGAGCTACATCCAGAGCCATGACATCTCGGGGATCACGACCAAGGGCACGGACACGGTGGTCTTCCACCTGATCCAGCCCGCCAGCGACTTCCTCAACATCATGGCCATGACCTTCTCCTCGCCGGCCCCCGAGGAGTACCTGAACTACGTCCCCGACAGCGCCGAGTTCCAGCAGCACACCATCTCGGACGGCCCCTACCGGATCACCAAGTACGATCCGGGCAAGGAGATCGACCTGGCCCGCAACCCGGCCTGGGATGCGTCCACCGACCCGCTGCGCAAGGCCTACGTGAACCAGATCAAGGTCGTGGAGGGCCTCGATCCCACCGCCAGCTACGAGCAGATCGCGGCCGGGACCGCGGACATGGACTGGGACAACCCACCGCCCACCGCCCAGCTGGCGCAGCTGGTGGCCTCGCACGACCCGCGTCTGGAGGTGGGGCCGCCGGGGAGCCTCAACCCCTACATCGTCTTCAACCTGCAGAGCCCCAACGAGAACGGCGCCCTGAAGAAGCTGGCCGTCCGCCAGGCCATCGAGTACGCCGTCGACAAGGTGGCGGTGGAGCAGATCTACGGCGGTCCCCAGTTCAACACCCCGGCCACCCAGATCCTGACCCCGGGCAACGCCGGCTACCAGAAGTTCGACCTCTACCCCACCCCGGGGAGCAAGGGGGACCCGGCCAAGGCCAAGCAGCTCCTGGCCCAGGCCGGCTATCCCAACGGCCTGACCCTGAAGATGATCTACCGGACCAACAGCGTCCACCCCCAGGTGGCGCAGACCTACCAGGCCAGCCTGAAGCAGGCCGGCATCACCCTCCAGCTCATCCCGGTGCCGCCCTCGGACTTCTACTCCAAGTATCTGGAGGTCCCCTCGGTGGCCCAGCAGGGGGTGTGGGACATCGCCGATCCGGGCTGGGTGCCGGACTGGTACGGCAACAACGGCCGGACCATGATCCAGCCCCTCTTCGACGGCCGGACCTACGGCCCCGACAGCACCGACTTCGGCGACTACAACAGCCCCGCCGTCAACGCCGACATCGACAAGGCGCTGGCCGCCCCCACCGCCGACGAGGCCGGGAAGTACTGGCACGACGCCGACATGCAGATCATGAAGGACGCGGCCGTGGTCCCGGTGCTCGACCAGCGGCTGTACTTCATGCGCTCCTCCCGGGTGCAGAACTACATCGTCTCCCCCTTCACCGGGGACGGCGACATCACCAACGTGTGGTTGAAGTGACGATTCGGCCAGGGGCGGGCCCCGGAGGGGGCCCGCCCTCCGGCCCCGCCCTCGGCGCCCGGCGGCCGGCTCCCCTCGGCCCGCCCGCCTCCGCCCGCACGGCCCCATGAGCGCGGCCCTGCTCCAGGTCCGGGACCTCCGGGTGACCTTCTCCACCCCGGACGGGCCCCTGCAGGCGGTTCGCGGCGTCGACTTCGACCTCCCGGCCGGGACCGTGATGGGCGTGGTCGGGGAATCGGGCTCGGGCAAGAGCGTGACCATGCTCACCGTGCTCGGCCTGACCCAGGGGGCGCAGGTGTCCGGCCAGGCGCTGTTCGAGGGCCGGGACCTGCTGGCCATGTCCGCCGCCGAGCAGCGCAAGGTCCGCGGCGCCCGGATCGCGATGGTGTTCCAGGACCCGCTCTCCAGCCTGCACCCCCACTACCGCGTGGGCTGGCAGATCGCGGAGATGATCCGGGCCCACGAGCCGGTGTCGCGGGCCGAGGCCCGGCGGCGCGCGGTCGAGCTGCTGGCCATGGTCGGCATCCCGCAGCCGCAGCGACGCATCGACGACTACCCGCACCAGTTCTCGGGCGGGATGCGGCAGCGGGTCATGATCGCCATGGCCCTGGCCCTGCGGCCCCGGCTGCTGATCGCGGACGAGCCCACCACCGCCCTGGACGTGACCGTGCAGTCCCAGATCCTGGACCTGCTGCGGCGGCTGCAGGCGGAGCTGGGCATGGCGGTGATCATCGTCACCCACGACCTGGGGGTGATCGCCGAGATGGCCCACGAGGTGCTGGTCATGTACGCCGGCCAGGTGGTGGAGCGCGCCCCCCGCCGCGCCATCTACTACCGTCCCCACCACCCCTACACCCGGGGACTGCTCGAGTCGCTGCCCGCCCGGACCGGGCTGCCGGGAACCCTCCCCGCTCCCGGCCGGGCGGGCAGCGCTCAGCGCCAGCGGCTGAGGCCGATCGCCGGCCAGCCGCCGAGCCTGATCCGGGTGCCGCCCGGCTGCCCCTTCCATCCCCGCTGTCCCTTCGTGATGGACGTCTGCCGGCGGGAGCCGCCGCGGCTCCGACCGGTGGACGTGAACGGGTCGCACGAATCGGCCTGCTGGCTGCCGCCGGAGGCGGTCGGCCTGGGGGCCGAGGCGGACGCGCGCCGCCGGGCCGCGGCCGGGTCCGGCCGGATCCAGCCGGCGGAGGCGGGATGGGGAGCGGCGTGACGCCCGCCGGCACCGGCCCGGCCCTCCTCCGTCTGGAGGAGGTGGTCAAGCACTTCCCCATCCGGCGGGGCATCGTGTTCCGTCGCGAGGTGGGGCGGGTCCGGGCCGTGGACGGGGTGAGCCTGGAGGTGCACCAGGGCGAGACCCTGGGGCTGGTGGGCGAGACCGGCTGCGGCAAGTCCACCCTGGCCCGCTGCATGACCCGCCTCTACGACCTCACCTCGGGGCGGGTCGTGTTCGACGGCCACGACATCTCCCGGCTGCCCCAGCGCCAGCTGCGCCGGCTGCGCACCGACCTGCAGATGATCTTCCAGGACCCCTACAGCTCCCTCAACCCCCGGCGCCGCGTGGGCTCGATCATCGGCGACCCGCTCGCCATCCACGGCGTCGCCGACGGCGCCGAGCGCCAGCGGCGGGTGCAGGAGCTCATGGTTCAGGTGGGGCTCAACCCCGAGCACTACAACCGCTTCCCGGCCGAGTTCTCGGGAGGACAGCGGCAGCGGATCGGCATCGCCCGGGCCCTGGCCCTGCATCCCCGGCTCGTGGTCTGCGACGAGCCGGTCTCGGCACTCGACGTCTCCATCCAGGCCCAGATCTTGAACCTGCTCGCCGACCTGCAGGAGCGGCTGGGGCTGACCTACGTGTTCATCGCCCACGACCTCTCGGTCGTCCGCCACGTCAGCACCCGGATCGCGGTCATGTACCTGGGCAAGATCGTGGAGGTGGCGACGGCCGGGGACCTCTTCGCCCGCCCCCGCCATCCCTACACCTGCGCCCTGCTCTCCGCCATCCCGGTCCCCGACCCGGACCTGGCCGACCGTCGGAGCCGGGTCCTGCTGGCCGGGGACGTCCCCTCGCCCGTCGATCCCCCCGCCGGGTGCCGGTTCCACCCCCGGTGCCCCAAGGCCCGGGAGCGGTGCCGGCTCGAGGAGCCCCGGCTGGAGCGCCGGAACGGCGACCCGGAGGGCCACGTGACCGCCTGTCACTACCCGGTGGGGCCGGACGAGGACCTGGCCCGGGCGGCGGGGGCGCGAGGGGACGGGATCGGAGACGCGGTGGGCACGGGAGGGCAGCATGGCGACCGGTGAGCCGGTCCTGGCCATGGAGCGGGCCGACCTCGAGCTCGGCGGCGAGGTCGCCGCCCGGGGCCCGTGGCGGCTGGCCTGGGAGCGGCTGCGGCGCGACCGGGCCGCCATCGCCGCGACCGCCTTCATCGTCTTCATCTCGCTGGTCGCGATCGGTGCGCCCCTGGTCGCCCACCTCACCGGTCATCCCCCGGACGCGCAGTACCGCGACACCGGGCTCTCGATCAACGGCATCCCGGTGGGGCCCAACCGAACCTTCCTCTTCGGCACCGACGAGCTCGGCCGCGACGTCCTGGTCCGGGTGGCCTACGGGGCCCGCATCTCCCTGCTGGTGGGGGCGGTGGCGAGCGGGCTGGCGGTGCTGGTCGGGATCGCGGTGGGGATGTGTGCCGGCTACTTCGGGGCGGCCGTGGACACCCTCCTCTCCCGGTTCATGGACGTCATCCTCTCCTTTCCGCTCCTGCTCTTCGCCATCGCCCTGGTGACCGTGGTGGGCCCGAGCCTCCCCCTCTCCGTCGCCATCATCGTCTTCTTCAGCTGGGCGCCGGTCGGCCGCGTGGTCCGGGGCCAGGTCCTCTCCCTCCGGGAGAAGGAGTTCGTCGAGGCGGCGCGCTCGGTCGGAGCCAGCGACCTGCGCATCCTGGCCGTCGACATCCTGCCCAACCTGGCCGCGCAGATCATCGTCTACGCCACCCTGCTGGTCCCCCTCTCGATCGTGTTCGAGGCCACGCTCTCCTTCCTGGGCCTGGGCGTGGTGCCCCCGACCGCCGAGTGGGGGAGCATGCTGGCGGAGGCGGTCTCGTACTACCAGGTGGCCTGGTGGTACGTGGCCTTCCCCGGCGCCGCGTTGCTCTTCACCACCCTCGCCTTCAACATCCTGGGCGACAGCGTTCGCGACGCCGTCGACCCCCGCGGCGAGCGGATGTTCGTGAGGGGTTGAGGCGTGCTGCGCTTCCTCGTCCGTCGCGTGCTGTTCGGGATCCTGGTCCTCTGGGTCGTGACCGTGGTCGTGTTCGCCATCTTCTTCCTGGCCCCCCACGACCCAGCCCGGCTGATCGCGGGGCGGATGGCGACGCCGGCGACGGTGGCCGCCGTCCGGCACAACCTGGGCCTGGACCGGCCGGTCTACGTGCAGTACGGGAGCTTCGTCTGGAACCTCCTGCACGGCAACCTGGGCTACTCCTACTACCGCGCTCAGCCCGTGACCCAGCTCCTGCTCAGCCGGCTGCCCGTCACCGCCTCCCTGGCCCTGGGCGCGGCCGTGCTCTGGCTGCTGATCGGCGTGGGCATCGGCGTCCTCGCCGCCGTCCGGCCCCGTTCCCTGGAGGACCGGGCGGCGACCGTCTTCGCGCTGACCTTCTACTCCATGCCCCCCTTCCTGCTCGGCCTGGTCCTGCTCTACCTGCTGTTCTTCCGGCTCCACCTGGCCGGCGTGACCTTCTTCGCCGGCGGCGGCTACACCCCTCTGACCCAGGACCCGCTCGGCTGGGCCCAGCACCTCCTCCTCCCCTGGATCACGCTGGCCCTGGTGACCTCGGTGACCTACATCCGGCTGACCCGGGGCTCGATGCTGGACGTGCTCGGGGAGGACTACATCCGTACCGCCCGGAGCAAGGGCCTCGGTGAGCTGCGCGTGATCGTCGTCCACGCCCTGCGCAGCGCCCTGACGCCCGTGGTCACCCAGTTCGGCGTCGACCTGGCCACGCTGCTGGGCGGCGCGATCGTGACCGAGCAGGTGTTCGGGCTGCCCGGCCTCGGCCAACTCTCGGTGCAGTCGGTGACCAACCAGGACCTGCCGGTGATCATCGGCACGGTGATCCTGTTCGCCTTCTTCATCGTGGTCGCGAACATCCTGGTGGACGTGCTCTACGCCGTCCTCGATCCCCGCGTGCGGCTGTCCTGAGCCGCGGGCGCGGCCTCTCGCGCTCGTCCCGGGAAGGGCGAGGCCGGGCTCGGCCGGCGGAGGATCGGCCCGCCCCGGGGCCGGTCCAGGCGGGCTGCACGGGGCTGGTCTTTTGCCGGCCGCCCCAATACCATGACTTGACGATGATCGGGACGGGGGATTCGGCATCGTCGCGCGCCGAGCAGCGGGCGCGGGCGCTGGAACGCGCCGAGGGCGCGGGGGTGCGCCTCGTGCGCTTCCTCTACTGCGACAACGACGGCGTGATCCGGGGCAAGGCCTGCGGTGCCTCCAGCCTGGCGGAACGCCTCGAGACCGGCATCGGGCTGACCGTCGCCATGCAGGCCTTCACCATGCTGGACCGGCTGGCGCCGGTGGAGGGAATGGGTCCGGTGGGGGAGATCCGCCTGGTTCCGGACCCCTCCACCTTCGTGATCGCACCCTACGCCCCCCGCACCGGGGTCGTGCTCGTGGACATGGTGACCTGCGAGCGCGAACCCTACGCCGCCGACGGCCGGTACTTCCTGCGCCGGATGATCGCCCGGGCGGCGGCCCTCGACCTGGAGCTGATGGCGGCCTTCGAGCCGGAGTGGACGCTGGCCACTCCCACCCCGGCGGGAGGCTGGGAACCGATCGACCGCAGCCTCTGCTTCTCCAGCCAGGGCATGCAGGGCGTGGCCGAGGTCATCGACGAGATCGTGGCCGCCCTGGAGGCGCAAGGTCTGCCGGTCGAGCAGTACTACCCCGAGCTGGGCTGGGGTCAGCAGGAGCTCTCCATCCGGCATGCCCCGGCGCTGCGTGCCGCCGACAACCACCTCCTCTACCGCGAGACGGTGCGCTCGGTGGCGGCGCGCCACGGCCTGGCCGCCTCCTTCGCCCCCAAGCCCTGGCCCGACCAGCCGGGCAACGGATGCCACCTGCACTTCTCCGCCTGGGACCGCTCCGGGCGGCGGAACCGCTTCGCCGGCGACGACGGCGGCCTCTCCGAGCTGGGCCAGCATTTCGCGGCCGGCGTGCTGCAGCACCTCCCCGGCCTGATCGCCCTCACCTGCGGCTCGGTCAACTCCTACCGGCGCCTCGTGCCTCAGACCTGGGCCTCCGCCTACCGTGTCTGGGGACCGGACAACCGGGAGGCGGCGCTGCGTCTGCCCTCTCCCTTCTGGGGACGTGAGGCGGACTCGGTCAACGTCGAGCTCAAGGCCTGCGACTCCAGCGCCAACCCCTACCTGGCGCTCGGGGGGCTGATCGCCGCCGGGCTGGACGGCGTGGAGCGGGAGCTGCCGCTCCCCCCACCGGTGACGGTCGATCCGCACCTGCTGGACGAGCAGGAGCGGGTCCGCCTGGGGGCCACCCGGCATCCCGTCGGCCTGCACGAGGCGATCGAGCGCCTCGAGAACGACCGCGTGCTCATGGATGCGCTGGGCGACCGGCTGGCGACGTCGTACCTGGCCGTCAAACGCTCCGACATCGAGGGCTTCGCGGGCGAGGACGAGGTCTTCGAGTACGAGACGCATCGTTTCAGGTACTAACCATCCGGCGATCGCGCTCCTCGAGTCCTGGGCGAACGAGCTGGCCGTCGACCACCACTGCCATCCCCTGCAGCGGTGGCCGGCGCGTCTCGAGGCGGCCGAGTTCCGGGCCTGCTTCAGCGAGGCCAGGGACCCGCGACAGCACAGCGAGCACACCCAGCACACGCTCGTCTACCGGGTGGCGATCCAGCGGCTGGCCGCGGTCTTTGGCTGCCGTCCCACCGAGCCGGCGATCCTCACCCTGCGCCGCATGTCGGAGCCATCCCGCTACGCGCGCGAACTCATGCACCGGAGCCGCACCGGGCAGATGCTGCTGGACCACGGCTTCGCCGAGCCCGACTCGATGAGCGCCCAGGAGCACCGCTCGGCGGTGCCCATCCCGCAACGGGAGATCGTGCGTCTGGAGACGGTGGCCGAGGGCCTGGTCGACCAGCACCGCCGCCCCGAGGAATGGCTGGACGGGGTGCGGGCGGCGCTGGCCGAGGCGGTCCGGCAGGGCGCGGTCGGGATCAAGACCATCGCCGCCTACCGCTCGAGCCTGCGGCTGCGGTGGCCCTCCCCGCGGGAGACCCGCGAAGCGTACGCCCGGCTCCGCCAGGGGCCCCGAGGCCAGGGTGGGCACCCGCGCCTGCAGGGCGAAGCGCTCTGCCATCCGCTGCTGTTCACCGCCGCCGAGGAGTGCATTCGCCTCGGGGTGCCGCTCCAGGTGCACTGCGGCATCGGCGACCTGGACGAGGACCTGGCCGAGTCCTCGCCCCTGGGGCTGCGGCCGCTCCTGGTCGACGAGCACTACGCCGGCCTGCGCCTGGTCCTGCTCCACTGCTACCCGTACCACCGGGAGGCGGCCTACCTCTGCTCCGTCCACCCCGACGTCTACATGGACCTCTCGCTGGCCGTCCACCTGGCCCTGACCGACGGCGCCAGGGCCATGCGAGAGGCGCTCGGCCTCTGCCCCTGGAGCAAGCTCCTCTACGCCACCGACGCCTCCCGGCTGCCCGAGGTCTACCTGGTCGCCGCCCAGCTCCAACGCGAGGCCCTGGCGACGGCGCTGGGGGAGGTGGTGGAGCGGGGCATCCTGGACCTCCCCGAGGCGGTCGAGGCCGGCCGGCGGGTCCTGTCGGGGAACGCCCGCGCGCTCTACCGCCTGTAGCCGGCTGTTCCACGGTCGCCGGGGATGGGGTAGGATCGTCCTCGACAAGTCCAAACGTCGGGGTGCCCGCCAGGGCTCAATAGGGAATCCGGTCCAAAGCCGGAGCGGTCCCGCCACTGTAGCCAGCGTCCCGGCCGTGCCGTGCAGACGGCGCCACTGGGCCAGATCGGGCCTGGGAAGGCAAGGCCGGGGCCCCCACGCTGGGAGCCAGGAGACCTGCCCCGACGGCCAGGGAGTCGGGCGGCGCGGACACGCCCCGGCCCACCACGCCGGCCGGCGGCTCGCCGTCCATCCCGCACCCGCGGAGGTAGCGATTGGACGACGACGAGAGGCGGCGGCGACGGGAGGCCAGGGCCCGCCGTCGCGGGCTGTTGCTGGTGTTCACCGGCGACGGCAAGGGCAAGACCACCGCCGCCTTCGGCCTGGCGCTGCGGGCGGCGGGCAACCGCATGCCGGTCAAGGTCGTCCAGTTCATCAAGGGGGCCTGGAAGACCGGCGAGCGCGAGGCGATCAGGGCCAGCCTGCCCGGGATCGAGGTCGAGACCGGCGGCCTCGGCTTCACCATCGAGCGGCTGCGCGACCCGCGCATCCCCATGGACGAACACCGGGCCGCCGCCCGGGCCGCCCTGGCCGCGGCGCGGGAGGCCATCGCCTCGGGGCGGTACCGGATGGTGGTGCTGGACGAGATCCTGGGCTCGGTCACGGCCGGCCTGATCACCGAGGCTGAGCTCCTGGAGCTGGCCGCCGCCCGCCCCCCCGAGCTCCACCTGGTGCTCACCGGACGGGGGGCCACCCCGGCGGTGATCGAGGCCGCCGACCTGGTGACCGAGATGCGGGAGGTCAAGCACCACTTCCGCGCCGGCATCCCGGCCCAGCGGGGGATCGAGTTTTGAGTCGCCTGCTGGTCCTCTCGACCTCGGACACCGACCTCCTCGCCCTCCGGACCGCGGCCCGGAACCTGCCCGACGGGTACGGCGGGATCGATCTCCACAACCCGGCTCGGGTGGATGGCGAGACCCTCGATCGCCTCACGGCCGAGGTCGCCGGGGGGCGCCGGTGGGCGGTCTGCCTGCGGCTGCTGGGCGGGCGAAGGGCGTTCCCCGAGGGCTTCGATCGGCTTCGGCGGGCCTGTGCCCGGAGCCGCACGCCCTTCCTCGCCTGGCCCGGAGAGCAGGGTCAGGACCTGGAGCTGGAGGCCGCCTCCAGTCGCCACCCGGAGCTGCTGGCGCTGGGTGCCCGCTACCTCCAGGAGGGCGGGGTCGAGAACCTCCGGAACTTCCTCCGCCACCTCAGCGACCGGCTGCGCGGCACCGGCTACGGCGCGGCGCCGCCGCGCGAGGTCCCACGACACGGCATCTACCGGCGGGGCCGGTCCGCACCTCTCTCCCTGGGCGAGTGGTCGGCCTCCCGGCGGCCGTCCCGGCCGGTGGTGGCGGTCGCCTTCTACCGCGCCCACTGGATGAGCGGCAACTTGGACTTCGTCGACGCCCTGGTCGCGGCCATCGAGGAGGAGGGCGGCGAACCCCTGCCCTTCTTCTGCTACAGCCTCCGCGACCCCGGCCCCCAGGGGGTGCCGGCGGCGGTCGCCGCCTGCCTGCTCGACGGCGAGCGCAGCGTCTGCGACTGCCTGATCCTCACCCTGAGCTTCGCCGCGGCCCGGGTGGAGGTCGACGGTGGCACCGTGGCCGATGACTGGACCGCCCGCTGGATGGAGCGGCTGGACGTGCCCGTGATCCAGGGCATCGTCTGCACCACCCCCCGGAGCGCCTGGGAGACGGCCACAGCCGGCCTGGGCCCGCTGGACGTGGCCATGCAGGTGGCGCTGCCCGAGTTCGATGGCCGCCTGATCGGGCCGCCGTTCTGCTTCAAAGAGGAGGTCGACGGCACCCCGCGCTACGTGCCCGACCCCGAGCGCAGCCGGGCCTTGGCCCGGCTGGCCCTGGCCCACGCCCGTCTACGGCACCTCCCCAACGCCGAAAAGCGCGTGGCCATCGTGCTCAGCAGCTACCCGACCCGGCAGGGACGGGTGGGCAACGCGGTCGGCCTGGACACGCCGGCCTCGGCCCTGGCGTTGTTGCGGCGGCTGCGGGACGAGGGCTACCGAGTGGGCGAGCTGCCCGCGGACGGGGACCAGCTGATCCACGCCCTGATCGAGGCCGGCACCTACGATCGCGAGTACCTGCGCCCCGAGCAGATGGCGTCCGCCCCCGCCTCGCTCTCGGTCGAGGGCTACGCGGACCACCACCGGCGGCTGCCCGCGGCGGCGCGCGAGGAGGTGGCCGGACGCTGGGGACCGCCACCCGGCCGGCTGTACCTGCACCGGGGACGGCTGTACTTCGCCGGCCTGCGCTTCGGGAACGTGTTGCTCGCGGTCCAGCCCCCGCGGGGGTTCGGCGAGAACCCGGTCGCCGTCTACCACGACCCGGCGCTCCCACCCACCCATCACTACCTCGCCTTCTACCGCTGGCTGGAAGAGGAGTTCCGGGCCGACGCCATCGTCCACCTGGGCAAGCACGGGACCCTGGAGTGGCTGCCGGGGAAGGCGGTCGGGCTCTCCGCCTCCTGCTTCCCCGACCTGACCCTGGGGGCGGTGCCGGTGGTCTATCCGTTCGTGGTCAACGACCCGGGCGAGGGGGTCCAGGCCAAGCGCCGCAGTCACGCCCTGATCGTCGACCACCTGATCCCGCCCATGACCCGGGCCGAGGCCTACGGCATCGCCGCCGAGCTGGAGCGGCTGATGGACGAGTACTACCAGGTCCAGACCCTGGACCCCGCCAAGCTCCCCCGGATCCAGGACCGGATCTGGCAGCTGGTCACCGAGGCCAACCTGCACCGGGACCTGGGGGAGAGCGAGCGGCCCCAGGACTTCGATCGCTTCGTGCTGCACGTCGACGGCTACCTCTGCGAGCTGAAGGACGCCCAGATCCGGGGCGGCCTCCACGTGCTCGGGGAACCTCCCCGGGGGGAGCGACTGGTCGACCTGCTGGTCGAGCTGACGCGGCGGGGGAACGAGGGTGTCCCCGGGCTCCGGGCCAGCCTGGGGAAAGCGGTGGGCCTCGCCGAACCGGTCGAGGGCGGCCGGCCGCTGGCGCCCGAGGTCCGCTCTCGGCTGGAGGACCTGCTGCGGCGCTGCCGCCTCCAGATCCCCGACCTCCGGGACGAGGGGGCGGGCCTTGACGCCCTCCACGCCGCCGCCCGCGAGCTGGCGCGGCGGGCGGTGACGGAGGGGGCGGAGGCCGCCGCCCGGACGGCCGGCTCGCTGGCGACGCCGGAGCTCCGGCGCTGCCTGAGCTACGCCGCCGACCGGCTCCGGCCGCGCCTGGAGCGGACCCGGGAGGAGATGGACCACACCCTCGCCGCCCTGGCCGGCCGCTTCGTGCCCGCCGGGCCGAGCGGGGCTCCCACCCGGGGCATGGCCCATGTCCTGCCCACGGGCCGCAACTTCTTCTCCGTCGATCCCAAGAGCCTTCCCTCCCCGATCGCCTACGAGGTCGGAGGCGAGCTGGCCCGGGCCCTGCTGGAGCGCTATCTGGAGGAGGAGGGCGCCTATCCGGAGACGGTCGGCATCGTGGTCTGGGGCACGGCCGTGATGCGCACCCACGGCGACGACGTGGGCGAGATCCTGCACCTGCTCGGCGTCCGGCCGGTGTGGGACCCCGAGAACCGCCGCGTCACCGGGCTCGAGGTGGTGCCGCTCGAGGAGCTGGGCCGTCCCCGCATCGACGTCGTGGTCCGCATCTCGGGCTTCTTCCGGGACGCCTTCGCCAACCTGGTGCACCTGATCGACCGGGCGGTGGAGATGGTGGCCCGGCTCGACGAGCCCGACCACCGCAACTTCGTGGCCAGACACGTCCGGGAGGAGCTGGAGCGCAAGCGGAGGGCGGGCATGGACCCCGAGGCGGCCGAGCGCACCTCCCGGTACCGCGTCTTCGGCAGCCGGCCCGGCGCCTACGGGGCCGGCGTGCTGCCCCTGATCGACGCCGGCAACTGGCGCGACGTGGGCGACCTGGCCCGGGCCTACGAGGCCTGGGGCGCCTACGCCTACGGCCGGGAGGCGTACGGGGTGGAAGCCGTGCCCGAGTTCCGCCGCCGCTTCGCCGCCATCGCCGTGGCGGTCAAGAACCAGGACAACCGGGAGCACGACCTCCTGGACTCCGACGACTACCTCCAGTACCACGGCGGCATGGTGGCCACGGTCCGCTCCCTGACCGGGCGGGCCCCCCGCCGCTATCACGGGGACTCGTCCGATCCCTCCCGGGTGCGGGTGCGCGACCTCGTCCAGGAGGTGCGACGCGTGGTCCGGACCCGGGCCCTGAATCCGAAGTGGATCACGGCCATGATGGGCCACGGCTACAAGGGCGGGTTCGAGATGGCGGCCACGGTCGACTACCTGTTCGGCTACGACGCCACCGCCGACGTGGCCGAGGACTGGATGTACGAGGGGATGGCGCGCGCCTACGCGCTCGCGCCCGAGGTCCAGGCCTTCCTGCGCGAGAAGAACCCCTGGGCGCTGATGGGCATCCTGCGCCGTCTCTTCGAGGCGGTCGAGCGGGGCATGTGGGAGGCGCCTCCACCCGATCTGCTGGAGGAGCTGCGACGGCTGCACTGGGAGCTGGACGCGTACCTGGAGGAGTGGCGCGAGCTGCGCGCGGGAGGCCGGCGGGGATGAGCCGGCCCGTCCCCGGGGGCCGTGTCTACCTGGTCGGCGCCGGCCCCGGTGACCCCGAGCTGCTGACCCTGCGTGCCGCCGCCGTGCTGGCCGCGGCCGGAGCCGTCTTCCACGACCGGCTGGTGAGCGGCGAGGTGCTGGGACTGGCGCCGGCCGAGGCCGAGCTGGTCGACGTCGGCCACCGCGCCGGCGAGGCGGCGCCCGACCTCGACCTGGTGGCGGCGGAGATGGCCGACCGGGCTCGGCGGGGAGCGGTCGTGGTCCGCCTCAAGGGCGGAGACCCCTTCGTCTTCGGCCGTGGCTTCGAGGAGCTCCAGCGCCTGTGGGAGCTGGGCATCCCCTGGGAGGTGGTCCCGGGCCTCAGCTCGGCCCTGGCCGCGCCGGCGGCGGCCGGCATCCCGGTGACCCACCGGGGCGCGGCGGCCTCGGTCGCGATCGTGGCCGGCCACCGCCGGACGGCGGACTGGCCCCGACTGCGGGCCGACACCACGGTCGTGCTCATGGGCTCGAGCTGCCTGGACGAGCTGAGTCGGGGGATGGTGGCGGCGGGCTGGGACCCGTCCACCCCGGCCGCCCTCGTCGCCGCCGCCACCACCCCCCGCCAGCATCAGGTCTGCGCCCCGCTGGGCCACATCGCGCGCGCGGCGAGGGCGGCGGCGGTGGGCACCCCCGCCGTGCTGGTGGTGGGGGCGGTGGCCGCCCTCCCCGCTCTCGTCCCCACCGGGGGGGTGGAGCGATGACGGCCGGCGTGCCGGCCGGGGTCCTGCTGCTCGCCCATGGCGGCCCCGACCCCGCCACCCGGGACGAGCTGCGGGCACTGCGCTCGCTGGTGGCGGCACGCCTGACCGGGGCGCCGCCGCCGGCCGGCCGGCCGCCGGTGGCGGTGGAACTCGGCGTCCTGGAGTTCCCGGGGCCGGAACTCCCCGCCACCGGGGAGGCGCTCGCCGCCCTGGCCGGGTGGGGCACGGTCGTGGTCCAGCCCCTGCTCCTCTTCGACGGCCTCCACGCCGGCCGCGACCTCCCGCGCCTGATCGCGGACGCCTGTCGCCTCGGCCTCCAGGTGCGGATGGGAGGAGCGTTCGGCTGCGACCCCGCCCTGATCGACCTGGTCGTCGAGCGGGCGGCGGCCTTGGCCCCGGGCCCGGATGATCTGCTGCTCTTCGTCGGCCGCGGCAGCTCCAGCTGCCGCGCTCGAGAGGAGACCGAGGCGGTGGCCGCGGCCGTGGCCGGCCGGCTGGGCCTGGCGCACGTGGTCTGTTATGCGGGCATCAGCCCACCCCTGCTCGCCGAGGGCGCACGGCTGGCCCTGGCCCGCCGTCCCCGGCGGCTGCTGGCGTTGCCCTACCTCCTGCACCGCGGGGTCCTCAGCCGGCGGGTGGCCGAGGTCCTGGCTCCGGCCGCGGCTCGGGCGGGGACGGCGTTGACCGTGCTCTCCCACCTGGGCAACGCCCCTCAGGTGGTCGAGGTCGTGGCCGGCCGGGTGCAGGCACTGCTCGCCGGCGGTCCCGAAAGGAGGGCGCCGTGAGCGTCCCCACCCTGGTCGTCGGCGCCGCCCACAGCGGCGCCGGCAAGACCGTCGTCACCCTGGCCCTGATCGCCGCCCTGCGCCGCCGGGGCCTCAGGGTCCAGCCCTTCAAGGTCGGCCCCGACTACCTCGACCCCTCCCTGCTGAGCTGGGCCGCGGGCCGGCCCTGCCGCAACCTGGACGGCTGGATGGTCCCCGCCCCGCACCTGCTCGAGCTCTTCCACCGGGCCTGCCGGGGGGCCGACCTGGCCCTGGTGGAGGGGGTGATGGGGTTGTTCGACGGCCGGACGGGGGCGCCGCCGAACGAGGACGGCGCCAGCACCGCCGCCGTGGCCCGGCTGCTCGACGCCCCGGTCCTGCTGGTGCTCGACGTCCAGCGGACCTCCCGGACGGCGGGGGCGGTGGCCATGGGGCTGGCCCGGGCCGACCCCGGCCTGCACCTGGCCGGAGCGGTGCTCAACCGGGTGGCGGGCGAGCGCCACCTGGCCGCCTGCGCCGAGGGCCTGGTCGCGGCCGGCGTCCCCTGCCTGGGCCACCTCGACCGGGAGGCGGAGCTGGCCCTACCCGAGCGCTACCTGGGCCTGGTCTCGGCGGCCGAGGCGGCCCCGGGCCGGCGCCTGCGGCGGGCTCTGGCCCGGGCCGCGGCCGGCCTCGACCTGGGGCCGATCGTGGCCGCCGCCCGGCCGGCCGCGGCCCCCCCGCCGGGGCCGGGCCTCTTCCCCGCGCGCTCGCTGCCGGCCCGGACCCGGATCGCGGTGGCCATGGACCGGGCCTTCCACTTCTACTACCGCGACTCGCTCGACCTGCTGGAGGCCTGGGGGGCGGAGCTGGTGCCCTTCTCCCCCCTGGAGAGCCCGGACCTCCCCCCGGCCGGGGGCGTGCTCCTCGGTGGCGGCTACCCGGAGCTGTTCGCGGCCGAGCTGAGCGCCAACCTGGCCCTCCGCCGCGCCCTGCGCCGGGCGGCGCGGCGGGGAACGCTGGTCTACGCCGAGTGCGGGGGGGCCATGTACGCCTCGGCCGGGATCGAGGACGCCGACGGCCGGCGACACCCCATGCTGGGCCTCTGGCCGGTCCGGGTCAGCCTGCGGCGGCCCGGCCTGACCGTCGGCTACCGGCGGGTCCGCGGCCGCCGGCCGAGCTTCCTGGCCGGCCTCGAGCTGCCCGGCCACGAGTTCCATCGGTCCCGGGTTCGGGGCCGGCCGGCCAGCCCGGCCTGGACCGTGCTCGACCAGGACGGGCGGCCGGAGGGCCACGCCGCGGGCCGGGTGGTCGCCTCCTACATCCACCTCCACCTCGGCGCCCGCCCGGGGCTGGCCCGGGCCTTCGTGGACGCATGCGCGGCCCGCTGACGCCCTGGCCCGTCCCCGGAGGCTTCCTGGAGCGGCTGGGCCGGCGTCCGGAGCTGATCGAGGACCGGAGCCGCGGGCTGGCCCTCGCCCTGGCCGGGCGGCGCTGGCGGGGAGCGGAGGCCGACCTGGTCGCGGCGCTCGTCTACGCCGCCGGCGACCCCTCGCTGCTCGACCTCGTCCGGCTGGGCGGCGATCCGGTCGGCCGGGCGCGCCGGGCCCTGGCCCGGGGGGCGCCCCTCCTGGTCGACGTGCGCATGGTGGCGGCGGGAATCCGCCGCCGGGCCGGCCGTCGCCTGGCCGTGGCCGTCACCGCTCCCGGCGCCGGCGCGCTGGCCCGACGGTGCGGGACCACCCGGGCCGCGGCCGGCATGCGGCTCCGCTGGGACGAGTTCGGCGCCGGCGGCGTGGTGGCGATCGGCAACGCGCCCACCGCCCTGCTCGCCCTGCTCGACCTGGCCGCCGCCCGGCCGCCCGCCTGCGTGGTCGCCACCTGCCCCGGTCTCCAGCTCGCCGCCGCGGCCAAGTCGGCGCTGGCCGCCTCCGGCCTCAGCCACCTCGTCGTCTCCGGAACCCGGGGCGGCTCCGGCCTCGCCGCCGCGGCCCTGAACGTCCTCCTGGGGGGAGTAGGTGAGCCAGAGGGATGAGCCCGGAGGGGACGGGAGGCGGCGCCGGCGCGGGCTACGCACCGGCTTCACCACCGGCGCCTGCGCGGCCGCGGCCACCGCCGCCGCCTGTCTGGCCCTGCGCGGCGAGTCGCCGGCCACGGTCACCGTCCCCCTCCCGGCCGGCTTCGAGGCGGACTTCGAGGCGTACGGGCGATGGACCGACGGTCGCCGGGCCGGCGCCTGGGTGGTCAAGGACGCCGGCGACGACCCCGACGTCACCCACGGCGCCCACATCGGGGCCGAGGTCGAGCTGGGCGGAGCGACGCCGACCGGGCGCGGCTGGACCGTGGCCGGGCCCGGGGCGGTCGCCCGTGGTGTCGGTGGCGCCGCGGTCGAGCTGCGGGCGGGGACGGGGGTGGGCGTGGTCACCCGCCCCGGCCTGGGCATCCCGGTCGGGGGGCCGGCGATCAACCCGGTGCCCCGACGCATGATCGCCCGGGCGGTGCGGGAGACGCTGGGCGCCCCGCCGGTCCGGGTCACGATCTCGGTGCGGGACGGCGAGCGCCTGGCCCGCCGCACGCTGAACGGGCGGCTGGGGATCGTGGGCGGCCTCTCCATCCTGGGCACGACCGGGGTCGTCCGACCCTACTCCACCGCCGCCTGGAGGGCCAGCGTCCTGCAGGGGATGGACGTGGCCGCGGCGGCCGGCTGCCCCGAGGTCGTGGCCAGCACCGGGGGGCGGAGCGAGGCCTACGCCCGTGCCCTCCGCCCCGACCTGCCCGAGGTGGCGTTCATCGAGATGGGGGAGTTCACCGGCCACATCCTGCGACGGGCGCGGGAGCTGGAGCTGGAGACGGTGACCCTGGCCGGCATGATCGGCAAGCTCTCCAAGATCGCCTGCGGGCACCTCATGACCCACGCCGCCGGTAACCAGGTCGACCTCCGCTACCTGGCCGGGGTGTGCCGGCGGGCGGGCGGAGGGCCGGTGCTGGCGGAGGCGATCGGCCGCGCCAACACCGCCCGGCACGCCCAGGAGCTGGCCCTGGCCGCCGGCCTCCGGCGCTTCTTCGACCTGGTCGCCGAGGACGCCCGCCGCGCCTGCCGGGAGCGGATCGGGGCCCGGCCCCGGGTCCGGGTGCTGCTCTTCGACTTCGACGGCGGGCTGCTGGGGAGGGCGGGTGATGGGGGGTGAGGCCCCCTGGAGGGGACGGCTGGCGGTGGTCGGGATCGGCCTCGAGGGCCCGGCCGGCATGAGCCCGCGCGGCCGCCGCTTGCTCGAGGCGGCCCGGACCGTGGTCGGCCACCTCCGCCACCTGAGCCTCCTCCCCGAGGCGGGCGGGGAACGGATTCCCTGGGACGGGTCCCCGGCCGGCTTGGAGGCGCTGCTGGCCGGCCGGGACGCCTCCTCGATCGTCCTCCTCGCCTCCGGAGATCCCAACCTCTTCGGGATCGGCGGAAGCCTGCTCCGCCGCCACGGTCGGGCGGCGGTGGAGGTGGAGCCGGCGGTCTCCAGCCTGCAGCTGGCCCTGGCCCGGGCCGGGGTCCCGGCCGCGGGCGCGGCCCTGCTCAGCGCCCACGGGCGGCCGCTCGCCGCCGCCGTGGGGCCGGCCCGGCACGCGCGCCGGGCGGCGCTCCTCACCGATCCGGAACACGACCCGGCGGCGGTGGTCCGGGCCCTGGCCGCGGCCGGGGTGGAGGGCGACGCCCGGGTGGTGGTGGCGGAGCGCCTGGGCGGGCCGGAGGAGCGGGTGCGGGAGGGGACGGTGGCGAAGCCGCCGCCGGGCCCCTACGACCCGCTCGCGGTGGTGGTGCTCGAGCGCTCGGCCGCCGCCGGGCCCGGCCTGGGCGCCCCCGAGTCCGCCTACGCCCACGAGTCGGGGTTGATCACCAAGGCCGAGGTCCGGGCCGTGGTCCTGGCCGCGCTGGACGTCGCCGCCGAGGACGTGGTCTGGGACCTGGGCTCGGGGTCCGGATCGGTCGCCGTCGAGGCGGGACGGATGGCGGGATGGGGGGCGGTCTACGCCGTGGAGCGCGATCCGGAGCGGGCCGCGGTCCTGGAGCGCAACCTGGCCCGGCACGGCAGCTGGAACGTGGAGGTGGTGCGCGCCGAGGCGAAGGAGGCCATGGCCCGACTCCCCGCCCCGGACGCGGTCTTCATCGGCGGCGGAGGCGCGGCCCTGGGACGCCTGGTCGAGGGCGCCGTGGCCGCCCTCCGGCGGCGGCGGGCGGGCGTGCCGGGGCGGCTGGTGGCCGCCCTGGCCACGCTGGAGTCGACCCTGGACGCCGTGGAGGCGTGCCGGCGGCTGGACCTCGGCTGGCGCCTGGCCCAGGTCCAGGTCTCGCGGGCGCGGGCGGTCGGGAGCAGGCTGGGCTGGGAGGCGCTGAACCCGGTCCAGGTCCTGGCGGCGGAGGTGCCCCGAGGATGAGCCGGTCGGCGCCGGCGGGCCCGGTGCTCTACGGGGTGGGAGTCGGACCGGGTGATCCCGAGTTGCTCACCCTGAGGGCGGTGGGGCTGATCGAGCGGGCGGACGTGGTCTTCTGCCCGCGCGGGGCGGGAGGGCGGCCCGGACGGGCGCGCCGGGCGGCGGCCGCCCACCTCCGGGGACGCCGGCTGGTCGAGCTCGACCTCGAGCCGGGGGAGGATCGCGACCGCGCCCTGGAGCGGGCCGCCGCCACCCTGGTCGAGCAGCTGGGGGACGGGATCGGCGTCTACCTGACCGAGGGGGACCCCGGACTCTACAGCAGCTTCCAGCGCCTGCGCTCGGCCCTGCTCCGGCTGGCGCCGGCGCTGGAGGTGGTCACCGTCCCCGGCGTCAGCGCGGTCAGCGCCGCGGCCGCCGCCGCCGGGATGGCGCTGGCCGGCGGCACGGAGACGCTCGCCATCCTGCCCGCGTCGGCCCCGCCGGCGCTGATCGAGGACGCGCTGGCCACCTTCGACCGCACGGTCGTGCTCAAGCCCAGCCTGCGGCCCGGGCTGGGGTCGCAGCTCGGCCGGCTGGGCCTGCTCGAGCGCTCGGCGCTGGTGGTGGAGGCCACCGGCCCGGGGCAGGAGATCCGGCGGGGGACGGAGGCTGCATCCGCGCCGCCGCCGTACTTCTCGACCTGGCTGGTCCCCGGGGCCCCCGGCCCGCGCGACCGGGGCCGGGTGCACTTCGTCGGGGCCGGCCCCGGGGCGGCCTCGCTGCTCACCCGGCGGGCACTCTCGCTGCTGCGGCGCGCCGACCTGGTGGTGGCCGCCGACTCCCTGGTGGCCCAGGAGGTGATCGAGCTGGCCCGACCCGGGGCCACCGTGCTGGGCAGCGCCGGGATGGCCCTGGAGGAGATCGTGCCCCGGCTGGTCGAGGCGGCGCGGGCGGGCGGGGTGGTGGTCCGCCTGCACAGCGGCGATCCCTCGATCTACGGCGCCATCGCCGAGCAGATGGCCCACCTGCGGCGGGCCGGCTGCCCCTACGAGGTGGTCCCCGGGGTGGGCGCGGTCGGGGCCGCCGCCGCCGCCCTCGGGGTCGAGCTGACCGAGCCCGGTGGGGCCCAGACCGTCGTCCTCACCCGGCACGGGCGGCGGGTGCCGGTGCCGGCCTCGGAGCGGCTGCGGGAGCTGGCCGCCACCCGGGCCACGCTGGCCATCTACCTGAGCGCGGCCGGCGCGGCCGAGGTCCAGGCGGAGTTGCTGGAGGGGGGCCTTTCGCCCTGGACGCCGGTCGCCCTCGCCCACCGGGTCTCCTGGCCCGACGGGCTGGTGGTGCGCACCACCCTGGCAGAGCTGGCGGCCGAGGTCCGGCGCCTCGGTCTGCGGCGGCACACGCTGATCCTGGTCGGCGAGGCCCTGCGCCCGGGAACGCGACGCTCGCGCCTCTACGACTCGGGCCACGCCCACCTCCGCCGCCGGCGGGGCCCGGCCTCGGCGCCGTCGCTCCCCGCCCCGCCGGCGCTGGTGGCCCTCACCGTCCCCGGCCTGCACCTGGCCCGGCGGCTGGCGCGGGCCACGGCCGGCGCCCGTCTGGTCGCCCCCGCCCACCTGGCGGCGGACGTCGAGCCGCTCGACCCCGCCTCCGAGCGCGTGCCCCGGCTCTTCGCGGCGGGCACCCCCCTGGTGCTGATCATGGCCCTGGGGGCGGCGGTGCGGCTGCTGGCCCCCGCCCTCCGCGACAAGCGGGAGGAACCCCCGGTGGTGGTCGTGGACGACGCCGGGCGCTACGCCGTCAGCCTCCTCGGAGGCCGCGCCGCCGGCGCCAACCGCCTGGCGGAGTGGACGGCGGCCGTCCTGGGCGCGGAGGCGGTGGTGACCACGGCCGCCGAGCGCCTGGGCCTGCCCCCGCTGGACGAGATCGTGGCCGGCCAGGGCTGGCGCCTGGACGACGCCTCCCGCCTGGCCCCGGTGGAGGCGGCCCTGATCAACGGCGAGCCGGTCGGCTTCTTCGGCCCCGGCCTCGACCCGCCGCCCGGGGTCGAGGTGCGCCGGGTCGCCGCGCTGGAGGGTCCGGACCTGCCCCGCACCGGCCTGGCCGTGAGCGACCGCCAGCTCCACCCGCTCCCGGCGGGCTGGGCGCTGCTGCGTCCCCGGCGGCTGTGCCTGGGCATCGGCTGCACCACCACCGCCGACGCGGCCGAGGCGGTGGAGGGCGCGCTCTCGGTCCTGGCCGAGGCCGGCCTCTCACCGGCCGGCGTGGGCCGGGTGGCGACCATCGACCGCCGCGCCCGGCACCCCGCGGTGGTGGCGGTGGCCGAGCGGCTCGGGGCCGAGGTGGCCGGCTTCGCCCCCGAGGAGCTGTCCCGCGTCCCCGTGCCCGGGGCCTCGGAGCGGGTGAGGCGGGCGGTGGGAACCCCCAGCGTGGCCGAGGCGGCGGCCATGGCCGCCGGCGGCGCCCGGCTGCTGGTCCCCAAGCGGATCCGGGGGCGGGTCACGCTGGCAGTGGCGGAGGCCGGGCCGTGAGCGGACGTCTGGCCATCGTCGGCCTGGGGCCGGGCTCGCCCGACCTCCTGACCACGGCCGCCGCCGCCGAGCTGGCCACGGCCGAACTGCTGGTCGGCTACCGCCGCTACCTGGACTGGATCCCGAGCCGGCTCGCCGGAGGGGTCAGGGAGCCCTACGAGCTGGGCCAGGAGCGGCTCCGGGCCCGGCGCGCCGTGGAGGCCGCGGCCGCCGGCCGCCGCGTGGCGCTGGTCAGCGGAGGCGATCCCGGGGTCTACGGGATCGCGGCCCTGGCCCTGGAGGAGGTCGCCGTCGGCGGTCACCGCCTGGAGGTGACGGTCGTGCCCGGGGTGACCGCGGCCACCGCCGCCGCCGCCCTGGTGGGCGCGCCCCTGGCCGTGGACTTCGCCTGCCTCAGCCTCTCCGACCTGCTCCTGCCGGCCCGGGAGCTGGAGGACCGCACCCTCGCCCTGGCCGCCGCCGACCTGGTGCTGGTGCTCTACAACCCGGCCAGCGCGAGCCGGCGCTCCCCCTGGCGGGCGACGGTCGGGCACCTGCAGCGCCTGCGCCCGGCGACCACGCCGGTGGCCGCGGTCCGCAGGGCGTTCCGCCCCGGGCAGGAGGTCCACCTGAGCGAGGTGGGGCGGCTGCACGAGCTGCCGGTGGACATGGAGACCGTGGTCATCGTCGGCTCCAGTCGCACCCGCCGGCTGGGCGACTGGCTGCTCACCCTGCGCGATCGGGAGCGGCGGCGATGAGGAGGGGCTCGCTGCGCTCGGCCCTGGCCTTCCTGACCGTGATCCCGGTGCCCGGTGGCGGCCGGGAGCGGCCGGGACGGGCCTGGTTCCCCGCCGTCGGCGGCCTGCTCGGGCTGGCCGCGGGCGCGGTGGAGGTGGGGGTGGCGGCCATTGCCCCCCGGGCGGTGGCGGCGGTGGCGGCGGTGGCGGCCCTGGCCCTGCTCACCGGCGGGCTGCACCTGGACGGCCTCGCCGACGCCGCCGACGGGCTCCTGGGCGGCCGCGACCGGAGACACCGCCTCGAGATCATGCGCGACCCGCGGGTGGGGAGCTTCGGGGTCGCCGCCCTGGGCTTGCTGCTGGCCGGGAAGATCGCCTGTCTGGCGAGCCTCGCCCCCCGCCGGGGCCTGGTGGCGCTGGCCACGGCGGGGACCCTCTCCCGCTGGGCCATGCTGGGGCTGGTGGTCGCCCTGCCCTCGGTCAGGCCCGGTGGCCTGGGCCGGGCCGCGGGAGGGCCAGGAGGCGGCCGCGACCTCTTGCAGGGCAGCGCCGTCGCCGCCCTGACCCTGCTGCTGGACCGGAGGCGGGCTTCGGCGGCGGCCGCGGCGGCGGCCCTGACCGCGGCCGCGGTGGGCGCGCTGGCCCGCCGCCGCCTGGGAGGGGCCACCGGTGACGTCTACGGGGCCGCGGCCGAGCTCTGCGAGCTGGCGGCGCTGGCCGCGTTCGTGGTCCGGACGTGACCGCCCCGGACGGGAACCGCCCGCCGGTCGCCTCGGGGATGGGGGTGCGCATCCACCGCTCCCCCGACCTGCTGGTGGTCGAGGCCCCGACCCCGCTGGCCGTGGTCTCGACGGCGGTGCTGGGCGGCGGCCTGACCAGGGCCCGCCGCATCGTCGTGGTGCGGGTGCCCCGGGACTACGCGGGCACGGACCCGGCGGCGGACATCCGGCGCGTCGCCCGCGCCCGGGGGTGGGCTGCCGAGGTGGGGCTCATGACCGCCGTCCCCCTCGACCGGACCTGCCTCGCCGCCGCCTCGGCCGAGGGGGTCACCGCCCTCGCCGCAGTGACCGCCGGGGTCCGACGGCTCTGGTCGGCGGGCTCCGGCCGGGGGCCGGTCCCGGGGGCCGGCACCATCAACCTGATCGCGATCCTGGACGGGCAGCTGGAGCCGGCGGCCGCCCTCAACCTGCTGACCACGGTCACCGAGGCCAAGGTCCTGGCCCTGCTGGAGGCGGGGCTGCGGACCGGGGCCGGCGAGCCGGCCTCGGGCACGGCCACCGACGCCGTGGTGGTGGCCTCACCGGTGGAGGGGGCGGGCCGGCGCTGGCGGTACGGCGGCCCCGCCACCGCGCCCGGCTGGGCCGTGGCCGCCGCCACCCGCCTGGCCCTGCGCCGGGCGCTGGCGACCGACCTCGGCAGGGGCGGCGACCGGCCATGACCTCCCGGCCCGAACGCCCCCTCCGATCCCGTCGGGCCCGGGCCCTGCCGGGCGCGGTGGCGCTGGACCTCGCCCTCGGCGACCCCGGCGGCGGCTGGCATCCGGTGGCGGTGATGGGCCGGATGCTGGCCGCGGGGCACGAGCGCTTTCGCACCGCCCGCCCCCTCGCCCAGCTCCTGGGCGGCGCCGGGTCGCTGGCGGCCGTGGGCCTGCTGACGGCGGCGGTCGGGGCCGGGGTGGAGCGCCTGGCGCGGGGCCGCGCCGGGGCCGTCCTGCTGGGCGTGGCCTTGAAGCCGACCTTCGCCCTGCGCCAGCTGATCACCGAGGCGCTGGCCGTGGCCTCGGCCCTGGAGGCGGACGACCTGGCCCAGGCCCGACGCCGGCTGCGGGCGCTGGTCTCGCGGCCCACCGACGCCCTCGAGCCTCCGCTTTTGGCCTCGGCCGCCATCGAGTCCCTGGCCGAGAACTTGGCCGACTCGGCGATCGGCCCCTGGCTGGCCTTCGCCCTCGGCGGCCTGCCCGCCGCCGGGGTCTATCGCGTGGTCAACACCGCCGACGCCATGTACGGCTACCACGGGGAGCTGGAGTGGCTGGGCAAGGCGGCGGCCCGCGCCGACGACCTGATCAACTGGCTGCCGGGCCGGGTGGCGGCGCTGGCCCTGCTCGCCGCCGCGGCGCTGGACCTCGGCGGTGCCTCCGCCCGCCGCGGTCTTTGGGCCTGGCGGAGGGAGGCCGGGAGGACGGAGAGCCCCAACGCGGGCCGTCCCATGGCGGTGATGGCCGGCTGCCTGGGCCGTCGCCTGGAGAAGCCGGGACACTACGTCCTGGGGGGCGGCGACCCCCTCCCGGAGGCTGCGGACGTCCGGCGCGCCGCCCGCCTGACCGCCCTGGCGGCCGCGCTGGCGGCCGCCGGCGTCACCGCCGGGCTGGCCGCCGCGGACGGCCCGGGCCCGCGGCGAGGGTGGGGACGATGAGGTGGCGGCTACGCCCCCGGCCCCCGGCGCGACACGGCGGCGGCCCCCCGGTGGCCGCCGGCGGCGCCGGGCCCATCGACCTGAGCGCCTCCCTCAATCCCCTGGGCCCGAGCCCGGCGGCCCTGGCCGCGGCCCGGGCCTGCGAGCTGGGTCGGTATCCGGAGGTGGACGCCGGCTCGCTGGTCGAGGCGGCCACCCGTCGCCACCGGCTGCCACCGGGCTGCGTGGTCCCGGTGCCCGGGGCCAGCTGGGGGCTCTGGCTGTGCGCGGTGAGCCTGCTCCGGCCGGGCGACGTCTGCCTGGCGGTCGGTCCCTGCTTCGGCGAGTACGAGCGGCAGGCGGCGATGTGCGGCGCCCGCTACCGAGAGGTCCGGCCCTCCCCCCTGCACGCCTGGCCGGCCGAGGGACTCGAGGCCGCCCTCCGGCGAGGGGCGAGCCTGTGCCTGATCGGCAACCCCTCCAACCCGGCCGGCGCCGCCGTGCCCCAGGACCGCCTGCGCCGTCTCTGCGCCGCCCACCCCGGCACCTGCTTCGTGATCGACGAGGCCTTCGCCGCCTTCGCCCCCGAGGGCACGAGCTTGCTCGACGAGGGCCCGCCCCCGGCCAACGCGATCGTGGTGCGCTCGCTGACCAAGGAGCTGGGCCTGCCCGGCCTGCGCATGGGCTACCTGGTCGCCGCCCCCGCGGCGGCCTCCGTTCTGACCGGCGTCATGCCGCCCTGGCCGCTGGGCGCGCCGGCGCTGGCGGCCGCCGTCGCCGGCCTCGCCGACCGCGGGCACGTGGTCGCGGGCGCCGCCCTCGGCCGGCGCCTGGTGGCCCGGCTGGCCGGGGCGCTGGAGGCGGCGGGGGCGGCCCCCTGCCCCTCCGCCGCCAACTACCTGCTGGCGCGGGCACCGGGCGCGGCCCGGGCGCTGCGGGCCCGGGGGGTCCTGGTCCGTGACTGCGCCTCCTTCGGCCTGCCCGACCACGTGCGCCTCGCCGCGCCCCGGCCCGGCGACCTGGAGGCGGTGCTGGAGGCCATCCGCTCCCTGGGAGGAGGCGAGCATGGCTGAGCCGCTGGCACGCACCCTGATGCTGCAGGGGACCTCGTCCTCGGTGGGGAAGAGCTACCTCGTCGCCGGCCTCTGCCGCCTCTACGCCCGCCGCGGCCTGAGGGTGGCGCCGTTCAAGGCCCAGAACATGGCCCTCAACGCCGCCGTCACCCCGGACGGGGCCGAGATCGGCCGGGCCCAGGCGGTGCAGGCGGAGGCGGCGGGCGTCGTCCCCGAGGTGGCGATGAACCCGGTCCTGCTCAAGGCCGAGGGCGACCGCACCTGTCAGGTGGTGCTCATGGGTCGGCCGCTCGGGACCTACGGGGCCGGCGAGATGGCCGCCCTACGGGCACGGCTCTGGCCCCGGGTCCGCGCCGCCCTGGACCAGCTCCGGCGACGCTTCGACCTGGTCGTCATCGAGGGGGCCGGCAGCCCGGCCGAGGTCAACCTGCGCCGCGGCGAGATCGTCAACATGCGGGTGGCGAAGGCGGCCGGGGCCCCGGTGCTGCTGGTCGGGGACGTGGACCGGGGGGGCGTGTTCGCCGCCCTGCTCGGCACCCTGGGCCTGCTCCCGCCCTCCCAGCGTCGGCGGGTGGTGGGGCTGATCGTCAACCGCTTGCGCGGCGATCCCGCCCTGTTCGCCGAGGGGGTGGCGTTCCTCGAGCGCCGGTCGGGGCTCCCGGTCCTGGGTGTGGTGCCCTACCTCGACCAGGTCCGGCTGCCGGCCGAGGACTCGCTCGAGCTGCCGCTGCTGGTCAGCCGGCCCGCCGGGGCCGTACTCGACGTGGCGGTGGTCCACCTGGGACGCATCAGCAACTTCGACGAGCTGCAGCCGCTCGCCGGCGAGCCGGGGGTGGGGCTGCGTCTGGTCTCGCGCGGGGACGAGCTGGGCCGGCCCGACCTGGTGGTCCTGCCCGGGACCAAGACCACGGTCCGGGACCTGGAGCGGTTGCGCGCCGGGGGCCTCGCCCAGGCCATCCGGGGCGCGCGGGAGGCGGGGACGGCGGTGCTCGGGATCTGCGGCGGCTACCAGATGCTGGGCCGGCACATCGACGACCCCGAGGGGGTGGAGGAACGGGGCAGCGTCCCCGGGCTGGGCCTGCTCCCCACCCGTACCCGCTTCCGGCCCGGCAAGGTGACCGTGCTCCGGCAGGGCCGGGCGCTGGGCGGGCCGGGCCTGCTCTCCCGCGCCGGCGGGCTCGAGGTCCGCGGCTACGAGATCCACATGGGCCGGGTCCAGGGCGAGCGGCGCCCGGTGTGGGACCTGGGCGACCACCGGGAGGGATGCCGCTCGCCCGACGGCTGGGTGGTGGGGACGAGCCTGCACGGGGCGCTGGCCGAACCGCGGCTGCGCCGGAGCATCCTGGAGTCGCTGGCCGAGCGCCGGGGCGTCCGGCTCCCCCCGCCGGCCCCGGCGCCGCCCGATCCCCACGACGCGCTGGCCGACGCCCTGGAGGCGGCCCTGGACGTGGAGGCGCTGGACCGGATCGTGGGCCTGGAGCCCGGAGGGGGACGATGAGCCCGGCCGCCGGCCCCGGCCGCGACCACCTCCTGACCCTGGTGCTGGGCGGGATCAGCAGCGGCAAGAGCGAGTTCGCCCTCCGCCTCGCCCGCGAGCAGGGCGGCCAGGTGCTGGTGATCGCCACCGGCCGGCCCTCCGATCCGGAGATGGCCGCGCGCATCGCGGCCCACCGCCGCGGGCGCCCGGAGGGGTGGTGGGTGGTGGAGGAGGCCCTGTGGCCGCAGCGCGCGGCACGCCTCCACGCCGGCGCCCGGGTGGTGCTGATCGAGGCCGTCGACAGCTGGGTGGCCAACCGCATGGAGGCGGCCGGGATGGAGGGGCCGGGAGGGCGGTTGCGGGAGCTGGAGGAGGCATGCCTGGCCGCCGTCGAGGAGATCGTCGGCCTGGTTCCCAGGGTGATCTGCGTGTCGAGCGAGGTGGGCCTGGGCACGGTGCCGCTGCACCCCCTCGGGCGGGCCTTCGCCGACCTGCTCGGCCGGCTCAACCGGCGCCTGGCGGCGATGGCCGCGGAGCGCTACCTGGTGGTCGCCGGCTCGGCGCTCCCGCTCCCGCCGCCCGGCCCGCCCTGAGCCGGCGCCGGGCCCGCCGGTGACCGCAATCTGAGATCGAGGAGGAGACGACGATGTGCACGGTGAAGAGTTCGACCGAGGCGATGGTCTGCGACGTGGCCGTGGAGCACGTGCGCGAGCTGATGGTCGCCCGGCTGGGGGCCCAGGTCCGGTTCGAGTCCGTCTCCGGGGAGGGCACCCGGGTCAGCTGTCTCGATCCCGCCCGCTCGGCCGAGTTCCGGCGCTGCCTGGAGGAGGCCCTGGCTCGGGTGAGCGGCGGGGGCTGATCGCGTCCCCGCCCGGCCCCGGCGAGCCGGAGCGCTCGCTCACGCCGGCCTCGGCGAAGGTGGCCATCTCCGCCAGCAGGCGCGCCGAGGCCTCGACCAGGGGCAGCGCCAGCAGGGCGCCGCTCCCCTCGCCCAGGCGCAGGTCGAGGTCCAGCAGCGGCCGCAGGCCCAGCGCGGCCAGGGCGGCCGCGTGTCCCAGCTCCTGGGAGCGGTGGCCGGCGATCAGGTAGTGCCGGCAGTTGGGCTCGAGCGCGACCGCCACCAGCGCCGCAGCGCCGGAGACGAAGCCGTCCAGGAGCACCGGACGCCGGTGGGCGGCGGCCTCCAGGATCACCCCGACCAGACCCGCGATCTCGAACCCGCCCAGGGCGGCGAGCGCGTCCAGGGGATCGTCGACGGTGGTGCGGTTCACGTCCAGCGCCGTCCGCACCACCCGGCGCTTGCGCTCCAGCCCGGCGTCGTCGAGGCCGGTGCCGCGGCCCACCACCTGCTCGGGGTCGAGCCCGGTCAGGGCGCAGATGAGCGCCGCCGCCGGGGTGGTGTTGGCGATCCCCATGTCCCCGGTCAGGGCCAGGTCGAGGCCTCGGGCCAGCTCCCGGCCGACCAGGGCCCGGCCCGCCTCCACCGCCCGCACCGCTTCCTCGCGGGTCATGGCCGGGCCGCGGGCGATGTCCCAGGTGCCGCGGCGGACGGCGGCCGGAACCAGGTCGGCGTGCTCGGGCAACTCCGCGTCCACGCCCAGGTCGGCCACCACCACCCGGGCCCCCTGCTGGCGGGCGAGCACGTTCACCGCCGCCCCGCCCCGTAGGAAGTTCTGCACCATCTGGGCTGTGACCTCCCGCGGGTAGGCGCTGACGCCGTGCTCGGCCACGCCGTGGTCCGCCGCGAGCACGAACACGACCCGGTCCGAGAGCCGGGGGGTGAGGGTGCCGGTCATGCCGGCCAGGCGCACCGCCACCTCCTCCAGCGCGCCCAGGCTCCCGGCCGGCTTGGTCAGCTGTCCCTGCCGGCGCGCCGCGGCCTCCATCAGGCGCCGGTCCGGGGGCGCGACCGCGGAGAGGGCAGGGGCGGCGGGTGCGCCGTCCGCGCCTCCCCAGCGCTCGTGGTGCACCAGCGCCCGCAGTGGACGCCGGCGCTCCCAGCCGACCGCCTCCAACAGGGGGCGGGCCGGGAACGCCTCCGGCCGGCCCAGGCACAGGATGGCGAGCGGACGCACGTGCGCCGGAATGCCGAGCGCCTGCTGGACCTCGCCGGGATGGAAGAGGCTGACCCAGCCCAGCCCCAGCCCCTCGGCCCTGGCGGCCAGCCACAGGTTCTGGATGGCGCAGCAGGCGCTGTGGACGTCGGTCTCCAGCTCGCTGTAGCGGCCCAGCACGTGGTTGCCGCCGCGGGTCGGGTCCACGGTCACGACCACCACCACGCCGCACTCGAGGATGCCCTCCACCTTGAGCCGGAGGAACCGCTCCGCCCGCTCCGGGTCCTCGCGCATGGCCAGCGCCGCCGCCTGGCGCTGGCGCTCGGCGCTGTCCCGGAGCCGACGCCGGGTCTCCAGGTCCCGAACCACGATGAAGTCCCAGGGCTGCATGAAGCCGACCGAGCCCGCGTGGTGGCCGGCCCAGAGCACGCGCCGCAGGACCTCGTCGGGCACCGGGTCGGGACGGAAGTGGCGGATGTCGCGGCGCTCGCCCATCAGCCGGTAGACGACCCGCCGCTCTTCCTCGCTGAACGAGGCCTCGGTGGTCAGCAGGGCCGGGTCGCCGAAGGGACCGGAACTGCGTCCGCTGTCGCCGACGAACTCGGATGGCGTCTCCATGGGCCTCCTCCAGATATTGCACCCGGCCGGGGCCGCCGGTGACACGGGCCTCTCGGCCGGGACGACGCCTCCGGCGCGAGGCCCGGGTTTGGCGTCGGCTTCCGGCTGGGAAGGTCCATTAGCAAGCAACCAACTCGGGGGGTGATCGACCCATGGCATCGGCGATGCCGCCCATCGCTGCACCGGACGTCGTGTTCGTCGCCACGTCGGGCCAGGGCTCCATGGACGGGTACTCCCGGCAGCTCGTCGAGCACCTGCGGGTCCGGACGCTGGAGACGGACGTGTATCAGAGGACGGCGGAGCTGTTCAAGGTGCCGTTGCTGAGCGCCACCTCGGTCTGGGGCTTCACCCAGGACCTCGCCTTCGTCCGGCTCCTACGGCAACAGGAGGGGCTCCTGCACCTGCCCAACCACCACCTGGGCCGCTACGGATGCTTCCTCACCCGGCCGTACCTGATCACCGTCCACGACCTGATCCGCTACTTCGACCTGATCGGCATGGGGCCCTTCATCCACCGTCCCAACCTCCGCGACCGGGCGTGCCTGCGCCTGGACTACCGGGGGATTCGGCGGGCCACGGCCATCATCGCCGTCTCGCAGACGACCAGGCGTGATCTCGTCACCCACCTCCGCATCCCGGGGGAGCGAATCTTCGTGGTCTACGAGGGCGTCGACCACCGACGCTTTCGCCCCGTCGAGCGGCGGCTGGTCGAGGGCCGGTACGTGCTCTACGTGGGCTCGGAGCACCCTCGCAAGAACCTGGAGACGCTGCTGCGGGCGCTGGCACGGTTGAGACGTGAGCGCGAGTTCCAGGACCTGAAGCTGGTCAAGGTCGGCGCCGCCGGAGGGCGCGAGGCCGACTTCCGGGCCCGCACCATGAACTTCGTGCGCGAGCTGGGCCTGGAGGACCAGGTGGTCTTCACCGAGCGGGTGCCGGACGACGACCTCCCCGCCTACTACTCGGGAGCCGTCTGTCTGGTCCTGCCCTCACGCTACGAGGGCTTCGGCTTCCCGCCCCTGGAGGCCATGGCCTGCGGCTGCCCGGCGGTGGTGGCCGACGCCGGCTCCCTGCCCGAGGTCACGGGCAGCGCCGCCCTCCACGTCCCGGCGGAGGACGACGCCGGGTTCGCCGAGGCCATCCGGTCGCTGCTCGTCGACCGGGACCTCAGGGCCCGCATGCGTGAACGCGGCTTCGCCCGGGCCCGGGAGTTCTCGTGGCGACGGGCGGCGGAGGAGACGGTGAGGGTCTACGAGGCGATCCGCCGCCAGCTGGCCCCCCGGCGGTTCTCCCCCGCCCCGGCGGGCTGACCGCCCCGTCCTTCACCGAGGCGACGCCTCACGCGATCGCACGATCGCGTGAGGCGCCCTCACTCGTCCCAGCTACTGGAACCGCCGGACTCGAACGGGTCGGGCTCGGCTTCCTCCTGACCCGGCGTCTTCTGATGGAAGCGGCTGGCGATCATCTGATAGGCCATCGCCTTGGGGATGCCGAGTTTGGTCAGCGACTTGATCTCCTCGGCCATCACCTTGTCACGGGCGGCCTCGATCGCAGCCAGCACGTCCTCCACCGTCGCCGTTCGCCTGGGCGGATTCGCGGCCATGACCGACGATCATACCGTTGCCGTTCCACGCCGGCCCGGCCGCGACGCCAGCCCTCCCGGCGCGCGTCCCCGCTGCCACCCCCAACCCGGGCCGAGTTTCGGTTTAGACTCGACGTCTATGCCTCGGTACGGGCCCGACCGGATCCGCAACGTCGCCATCCTCGGCCACTCCCACGAGGGCAAGACCACGCTGGCCGAGGCCATGCTGTTCATCACCGGCGCCATCGGCCGCATGGGGTCGACCGACGCCGGCACCGCCGCTCTCGACTTCGAGCCCGAGGAGCAGAAGCGGAAGATCTCGATCAACCTGGCGATCGCCTCGGTCGAGCACGATGATCACAAGGTCAACCTGCTCGACACCCCCGGTTTCTTCGACTTCGCCGCCCAGGTCACGAGCGCGCTGACGGTCGCCGAGGGAGCGATCGTCGTCGTCGGCGCCACCGCCCAGGTGTCGGTGGGCACGGAGATCGCCTGGGAGCGGCTGAACCGCCGCAGCGGACCGCGCCTGGTCGTGGTCAACAAGATGGACAAGGAGCATGCCGACTTCCTGGGCGCGGTCGAGGCCCTGCGGGCGCAGCTGGACCCGAGGCCGGTCGCGCTCCAGATCCCCATCGGCGCTGAGGCCGACTTCCGGGGCGTGGTCGACCTGATGCGGATGAAGGCGTACCTCGACGGTCCCGACGGGATCACCGAGGCGCCCGTCCCCGAATCGCTGCTCGGCCTGGCCGAGGAGCGCCGGGAGCAGCTGATCGAGGCCGCGGCCGAGGGCGACGACAGCCTGCTCGAGAAGTACCTGGACGAGGGCACTCTGAGCGACGAGGAGGTGGTGCGGGGGCTGCGGGCCGGCGTCGCCGCGGGCCGGGTCTGCCCCGCGCTCTGCTGCTCGGCGCTCAAGCTGATCGGCGTGCGCCCCCTGCTCCGGGCCGTCTGCGAGCTCCTCCCCCCGGCCCAGGGCGACGTCTCCGGCCCCCCCCGGGCCGTGGTCTTCAGCACCGCCGCCGACCCCTTCGTGGGGCGCGTCACCTACTTCAAGGCGCTGAGCGGCTGTCTCAGGTCGGACCAGCACGTGGCCAACGTGACCCGGGGCAGCGACGAACGCCTGGCCCAGCTCTTCTTCCCTCGCGGCAAGGAGCAGGTCAAGACGCCGGAGGTTTGCGCCGGCGACATCGGGGCGGTGGCCAAGCTGCAGACCACCCTGACCAACGACCTCCTGGGCGCGCCGGACGGCGACGTGCCCCAGGTGGAGATCCCCCAGCCCGTCTACACCCTGGCCATCTTCCCCCGGGCGCGGGGAGACGAGGAGAAGATCTCCACCGGCCTCGCCCGCCTGGCGGAGGAGGACCCCGCCCTCCAGGTGCGCCGGAACGAGGAGACGCACGAGCTGCTGATCGCCGGCTTGGGCGACGTGCATCTCGACGTCGTGCTGGAGAAGCTCAAGCGCAAGTACGGCGTCGAGGCGACCACCAGGCTGCCTCGCGTCGCCTACCGGGAGACGATCTCGGGCACGGCCCGCGCCGAGGGACGCCACGTGAAGCAGACCGGCGGCCACGGCCAGTACGGCATCTGTGTGATCGAGGTGGCCCCGAGTCCCCGCGGCGAGGGGTTTCAGTGGGAGGACCGGATCTTCGGCGGCGCCATCCCGCAGAACTTCCGCCCCTCGGTCCAAAAGGGCATCCAGGACGCCATGGCCCGGGGGGTGGTGGCCGGCTACCCCATGGTCGACGTCAAGGTGGCGCTGGTGGACGGCAAGTACCACACGGTGGACTCCTCCGACATGGCCTTCCAGATCGCCGGATCGCTGGCCATCCGCAAGGCCGCCCTGGAGGCCAGCCCGGTGCTCCTGGAGCCCATCCTCGACGTGGAGGTGCGAATCCCGGAGCGACACCTCGGCGACGTGATGTCGGACCTGAACGGCAAGCGGGGCAAGATCCTCGGCACCGAGCCCGACGACGGCTGGCAGGTGGTGCGCGCCCAGGCTCCGGAGGCCGAGATGCAGCGCTTCGCCCTCGACCTGCGCTCGATCACCCAGGGGCGTGGATCGTTCCGGACCCGGTTCTCCCACTACGAAGAGCTGCCCGCCCACCTGGCCAGGCAGCTGATCGAGACCTACCAGAAGGAGAGCGCCGGGAAGGAGTGAGCGGCCGCTCCCGGGTCCTGACCGGGACGCGCCGTCCCTGTGGGGAGGCCGGAGACCGCCGGGACCCGGGCGACGGCCGGCGCGCGGGGAGGCCGGGGTGGAGCGGCAGGCTCACGACGCCATCGTGGTGGGCGGCGGGGTCACGGGCACCGCGGTCGCGCGCGACCTGGCGCTCAGGGGCGTCGACGTTCTCCTCCTCGAGCGGGAGGACTGGGGCGCCGGGGCGAGCGCGTGCGAGGCCGCGCTCGAAACCTTTCCCATCCGGGCCGAGACGGAAGCGGAGATCGCCCGCCTCGCCGCTGAGGTCACCGTCCTCCACGCCACCGCCCCTCACCTGATGGAGCGCCGGACCATGGTCTTCCTCGCCCTGCCCGAGGACGAGGCGGCGCTGGAGCGGATCGATGCCGCCCTGGGCCTCCTCGATCGCCTCCGGTCGCCGGAGCTGTTCCGGCCCCGTCTGCGGCTCTCGGGGCTCGAGGCCCGACGCCTCGAGCCCGGGCTCTCCCCCGAGGTGGCGGCCGCGGTGGCGGTCGAGGACTGGGCGCTGGACGCCCAGCGGCTGGCCTGGCTCAACGTCCTGGACGCGACCCGGGCCGGGGCCCGGGCCTTCAACCACTGCCGGGTGGAGGCGGTCCTGGCCGGGGCCGGGACCGCCGGCGGCGTCCGCTACCGGACGTCGGACGGCCGGCGGGTCGAGGTCGCCGCCCGCGTGATCGTCAACGCCACCGGACCCTGGGTGCGGGAGGTGGCGGCCACGGCCGGGATCGAGCTACGGCCACGGCTGATCAAGCACCTGGAGGTCGTCTACGACCGCCGCGTCTCCGCCTTCGGCCTGGCCGCCCGGGCCGTGGACGGGCGCTGGGTGGCGCTGGCCCCGCGGGGAGCGATCAGCGTGCTCGGCGCCACCGAGAGCGAGACCTACGGCCCGCCGGAGGCGCTCGAGATCACGACCGACGACCTCGACGACCTGTGTCGGGCGCTGGAACGCGTCCTGCCCGGCGCCGGCGAGGCTCGCGCGATTCGGGCCCGGACCGCCGCCTTCCCCTCCGCCGCCCCCTGGGGCGTGCCCGCGCGGCTGATCGCACCGCGACTCGTGATCCGGGACCACGGGCCGGAGGGTGCCTCCGGCCTGGTGTCGGTGATGGGCGGGTCGCTCCCGACCTACCGGGCCGACGCGGAGGTGGCCGCCGACGTGATCTGCGCCCGCCTGGGCGTCCGCGCCCCATCCACCACGGCCCGGCGCCCCCTTCCCGGCGGGGCCGGGGACGCACCCCCGGCCGAGGAGCTGGCGCGCGAGCACGGGCTCACCGCCCTGGCCGCCGCCCGCCTGCTCCGGCGCCACGGCTGTGAGGCACCCCAGGTGCTCGAGGACGCCCGCCGCGGCCGGCTGGTCTGCCGTTGTGAGGCGGTGACGGAGGCGGAGCTGGTGCACGCGACGCGCCACGAGCAGGTCCGCACGCTCGGCGACGCCTCCCGCCGGGTGGGACTGGCCATGGGCGCCTGCGCCGGGGCCGCCTGCCTGGAGCGGGCTGCGGCGGTGATGGCGCAGGAGCTGGGCTGGAGCGCCGCCCAGCGCTTCCAGGCCTGGCGCGACCACGTGGCCGCCGTCTGGCGTGCCCGGGCGCCGGTGCTCGGTCGCTGGGGCTGGGCCCAGGAGGAGGTCGCGTACGGCGCCCGGCGCGGATGGCCGGGCGGTCTTCGGCCATAGGCCGGATCGGCCCCGGGAGGAGGGAAGGAGGTGAGCCGACGATCGGGCGGGGACGACCGGACCGGGCTGGGACGCCTGCTCCGGCGGCGTTCGGCGACACCGGGCACCGCCGGCCAGGTCGTCGCCCGGGCCGGTGTCGGCCCTCCCCTGACGCCGGCGGAGCGGGCCCGCCTGCCGGCCATGTCGCGGTGCGTGAGCTGCGGCCTCTGCGCGCTGATCGCGGGCCGCGCCGGCCGCGCCCGCCTGCCCGACCTGGCCAGCGCCTACCTGCGCGACCCCTCGCGGCTCGGGGACATCGCCTCCGACGTGGCCGGGGAGGGGCCGGGAGCCACCGCCCTGGCCGCCGCCTCGGCCGTTTGCCCGGTGGGCGTGCCCCTGGACGAGGTCGCGGTCCTGGTTCGCCGGCTGGCCGGGATGGAGTCCTGACCGACCCGGAGGGCGCGAGAGCCGGCGTCCCCTCGGCGCCGAGCCGGGTATAGTGGGCCGGCAGAGGACGTGCATCAACTGGGCATGATCGAGCTCACCGTTCGGGAACAGCAGCGAGCGAAGTACTGGCACCGAAGCAGTCGCGATCGTGTCACCCCTCGCCGCCTCCTCCGGGAATCGGACGAGCTCATGTTCTGGCTCGAGGAGTGCCTGCTGCAGCGGTTGCGGATCGTGCCCGGATGGTTGATGCCACGCCTGGTGCAGATCCTGGCCAGCGCCGGTGACGACCTGAGCCGCCGGGCGGGATCGGAGCGCCGGCCGGCGGAGCTGATCGAGCTCCTGTACCAGGCCCAGGGGCGGCTGATGGAGGAGTCGGTGCGGTCCCGGCGTCCGGCCCGCATCGTCCCCCTCTTCCGCTCGGGCGCGTCCAGGTCACGGTCGAGCCGACGGCAGCCCTCCCGCCAGGAGGCGCAGCGGTAGTCCCCACTCGCGCCAGGCCGGGCCCGCGGCGGCCCGCCGTCGTCGGCTGACGTCGATGGCCGGCCTCCTGGTCGCCGGCTCCATCGCGCTCGACTCACTCCTCGGCGGACGCATCCGCGAGGAGCTGGGCGGCTCCGCCCTCTACTTCGCGCTGGCCGCCGCCCGGCTGGTGCCGGTCTCCATGGTCGCCCCCGTGGGCCGGGACGCGGAGGCCCGCGTTCGCACCCTCCTGGCCCGCCATCCTCGCATCGACGCCAGCGGGCTGGACGTCCTCGAGGCGCCCACCTACCGCTGGTTCGCCGACGCCCGCGAGGGTCGGAACCTGGACCTCGGCAGCCAGGACTCGATCTACGACGTGTGGCGGCCGCGGCTGCCGCGCGGCTTCCGGGGATGGGCCTTCATCGGCTCCATGCGCCCCGATCAACAGCTGCGGATCGCCCGCGGCCTGGCCGGCTGCGGCCTGCTGGCCGCCGACGCCATGTACTCCTACGTGACCCGGGCTCCGGCCCCGACCCACCAGCTCCTGCGCCTGGTCGACTGGTACTTCTGCAACGACGAGGAGCTGGCCGCGCTGGGCGGCGGCGACCCGGAGCGATTCCGAGCCCGCTGGGCTCTGAAGGGCCTGGTGGTCAAGCACGGACCGGGCGGAGCCACCGCCCACACGGTCGAGGGCGCGATTCACGTGCCCAGCCGGGCCCGCCGGGTGGAGGACACAACCGGTGCCGGTGACGCCCTGGCGGCCGGCATGCTGGCCCACTGGATGCTGGACGGTGGGAGGCCCGGCCGCCTGCGCGAGGCGCTCGAGGTCGGCTCGGAGCTGGCCGCCCTCGCCATCTCGGCGGTCGGGGTGCGTGCCCTCGACGGACCCGAGGCCGCCGGGCCCCGGGGGTCGGCCCGGTCCGCCTCCGGCGGCGGCTGAGGCCTTCCCGGGCCGCCCCTCCGGCCCGATCCTCCCCGGCCGTCCGCTACCCTTCTCCGGTCGGTGATCACGCTCCAGCGCGCGCTGCTCCGATGGGCGCGGCAGGCCCGCCGCGACCTGCCCTGGCGGCGCACCCGCGACCCCTGGGCCATCCTCGTCTCCGAGGTCATGCTGCAGCAGACCCAGGTGGCCCGCGTCGTCCCCAGGTACGAGGCCTTCCTGAGCCGCTTCCCGAGCCCGGCCGCCTGTGCCACGGCTCCGGCCGCGGAGGTCATCCGGCTCTGGGCCGGCCTGGGCTACAACCGCCGCGCCCTCGCCCTCCATCGCGCCGCCCGCGCCGCCGTCGCCGGCGGAGGCCGTCTCCCCGACACGCTGGAGGGCTTGGCCGCGCTCCCCGGCGTGGGGCCCTACACCGCCCGGGCCGTGCTCGCCTTCGCCTTCGAGCGAGACGTGGCCGTCCTGGACGCGAACGCCAGGCGGGTCCTGTCCCGGGCGCTCGGTGCCGCCGTGACCCAGGCGGCGGCGGACGCGCTGGTGCCCCCCGGCCGGAGCTGGGAGTGGAACCAGGGGGTGCTGGACCTCGGGGCCACCGTCTGCCGCCCACAGCCCCGCTGCGACGCCTGCCCGCTGACCCGGGCCTGCGCCTGGCGTCTCTCCGGCCGCGAGCGGCCCGATCCCTGGCCGCGCCGTCGCCCCCAGGCCCGCTTCGAGGGCTCCGACCGCCAGGGGCGGGGCCGACTGGTCAGCATCCTCCGGGACCGACCCCTGGCCTGGGACGAGGTGCCGGCGGCGGCGGGATGGCCCGACGATCCCGGCCGGGCAGAGGCGGTCGTGCGCTCCCTGGTCGCGGAGGGCCTGGTCGTGGCCGAGGACGGCCGGTTACGCCTCCCCTGAGGGAGCGCCGGCGGCCTCACACCGTCCGCGGCAGCTTTCGCTTCACCGAGGCGGGCAGGACCGCGTCCAGCACGTCGTCGACCGTGATCAGCCCCTGGATACGGAACTCATCGTCGACCACGGGCACGGCGAGCAGGTTGTACTTGGAGAGGACCGCCGCCACCTCCTGGGCGCTGTCCTCCGGCCGCACCGCGATCACGTCCCGGATCATGAGGTCCCGGATCGGCCGGTCGGGCCGGGCCACGATCAGGTCGCGGAGGGAGAGCACGCCTTTCAGGTGCTCCTCGGCGTCGGTGACGAAGACGTAGTACACCGACTCCGCCTCCGGCTCCATCCGTCGCAGCTCGTCGATGCACCGCTGGGCGGTGAGCTGCTCGGGGACGGTGACGAACTGCGTCGTCATCAGCCCTCCGGCCGTGTCCTCCTGGTACCCGAGCAGCTCTCTCACGTCCGCTGCCTCGTCCTTTCGCATCAGGCTCAGGAGACGATCGGCGCGCTCGCGCGGCAGCTCGCTCAGGATGTCGGCGGCGCCGTCGGGGGGCATCTGGCCGAGGATCTGGCCAGCCCGCCGCGGATCCATGTGCTCGATGACCGAGACCTGGTCCGCCAGCTCCATCTCCTCCAGGGTGTCGGCCGCCAGCTCGCCGCTGAGGGCGGCGAACACGGTCTGCCGCTCCCGGGCGCCCAGGCTCTCCACGATGTCGGCGATGTCGGCCGGATGCAGCCTGGCGATGCGACGGGCGGAGACCCGCAGTCGGACGGCATCCTCGCCGGGTGCCGGCTGGGCGTCCCCGGAGGGGGCGAGAGGCCCCACCGTCTCCCAGGAGACGAGGGCCATGGGGAGATCCCGGTGGAACAGGCGCGCCACCCACTTGGCCACGCCCTCCACCCCAAGGCGCCGCAGCAGGCCGCGAACGCCGATGTCGGCCCCCACCAGGAGCAGGTCGCCCCCGCTCGCGACCAGCTGGAGGTCGTTCACCCGCACCACCCGGCGACCGTCGGTGTCGACCACCTGCTTGTCGAGCACGTCCCGCCCCAGCCAGATGTCGCGCTGATCGGCGATCCGCGGCCGCACCTCCTCCCGGCCGCCGCGCAGCACCACCTCCCGGGTGGCGGCGGCGAAGGTGCGCACCGCCGACCACGGGATGACCTCCTGCCGGCGGCGGGAGACGACCAGCCCCGTGACCACCGGGTAGGGCTCTCTGACCTGCGCCGTGAGGTCGCGCACCGTGCCCGCCCGGCGCTGGAGCACGTCGATCACCTCCGCCCCCAGGATCTCGGTCAGGAACAGCAACCCGCTCTCCGGTACCCGGCAGGCCGGACTCATCCTCGGCGTCGGCCGCTGCCTGCCCGCGCGGACGACGACTCCCCGTCCCATCCACGGCCATGGCAGGGACGACGACCGACCCCACGCAGCCCTCCCGCCCGTCTCCCAGGCAGGGCCGACGGGGCCCGATGTGTGCGCCCTCGGACGCCGCGGATGTCGACTCCGGGCACCGCTTCGTAGCCCGGGATCGAGACCCAGTCTAACACCCGATCGCAAGTCCTCGACCGAGACGTGGTTGAATTGGGCAAGATGGACCGATACAATACGGCGCGTTCGGCTGCGCTGATGGGAAACTTGACAACTCGAGAGAGAGGTAATTGACGTGGAAGGGTATTGCCTCAAGGACAAGAAGAAGGTCGAGATGAAGAACCCGACGCAGATCACCATGAAAAACGGGAAGCCGGCGACCAAGGGCACCTGTCCGATCTGCGGCACGACCATCTACAAGATCGGCAAGGCCGCCAGCAGCTGAGTCGACCGGCGGCACCGGTACCGTCGTCCTGCTGACGTGAGCGCCGGGCCGTGTCCGGCCGTCGGCCCTCACGTCAGCCTGGGAGGGTGCGGTTCGACATCGCGGCGGAGAGACGGAGCCGAGACCGCCCGAGCGCGGCTCCATCGGATCGCGGATGTCGGGGCGGGCAGGGCGGTGTGAGCCGAGGGGTGGCGTGCAACCCGAGCTCCGGCCGTCCGGTTGTGTCCTCGCCTTAGGAGCGAATCTCCTCCCGGATGACCTTGGTCTCCAGGGCGTTGAGCAGGATCTCCGTGGCCGACACGGCCTCGTCCACGCCCAGCGCCTTGAAGATCTCGACGTTGGCCGGGTTGTTCACGCGTGCGATCGTCAGGGGCACGTTGAACTCGCGCTTGGCCAGCTGCAAGGCGACGAGATTGTCCTCGTCGTCCCCGGTGACGGCCAGCACGGCGTCGGCGCGATCGATGCCGGTCGTCTTCAGGAACGCCATCTCATCGCCGTCCCCGGTCATCACGATGCTGCCCAGCTGACTCTCGAGCCACTGAGCCCGGGCCGGGTCCTTCTCCACCAGGGTGACCTCCTCCCCTCGCTCGAGCAGGTCGCGGGAGAGGAAGTACCCGACCTTGCCTCCGCCAATGACGATGACGTACATCTATCGATCCTCGTCCAGGATCATGCTGCGAACCCTGGCCGCTCCCTCCGTGGTGGGACAGAAGACGCGCAGCCCCAACTTCCGGTAGGCCTCGTCTCGGATGGGGTCATAGATCCGGCAGACCACCTTCGGAACCTTGAAGATGTGCTGGGCGATCTGCGCCGCCATGATGTTGCGGTTGTCGCCCTGGGTCACGGCCACGAAGCAGTCGGCGTCCTCGATTCCCGCCCTCCGCAACACCTCTGCCTCGGTGCCGTCCCCGACCACGAAGTTGCCGCGGAAGTCCCTGTCGAAGACACCTCGGCTGGCGAAGCGATCGAAGGCGCCCGGATCGCGGTCGATGATCGTGACCTCGTGGCCCTCGCGGTCCAGCGCCTGGGCCAGGCGGGCGCCGATCCGGCCACAGCCGACGATCAGGGTCTTCATCCGAACCATTCTATGGGCGGCCGGTCCACGGGCGGCCGGACCGGGGAGTCGACCCCGCCCACCGGACGGCCCGACCGAGGTCGGAGGTGTCCCCGGCGCGTCCCCCGGCGCTTGATACGATGGGCGCGGTGCGCTTCCCCTTCACCTTCATGGGGGTCCTGTGCCTGGCCCTCGGACTCTGGATCATGATCTACCTCATGGTCCGGGGGCCCGATGGCCCCGTGAGCGGCGGCATCGAGGTGGCGATGGCGTTCGTGTTGATCGCCTTCGGCTCCTGGGTGGTCTGGCGCCGGCTCACAGGACGTGAGCCCGACTGATGGTCGCCACCGGCCTCCGGATCCTGGTCGCCGTCGGCGGCCACCGCGTGGACGAGGAGACGGTGCGGCTGGCCTGTCGTCTCGCCCACTCCCGCCGGGATGGCAAGGACCCGGCCACCATCTACGCCGTGCACGTGGTGGAGGTGAACCGTTCGCTTCCCCTGAGCGCCCCGGTGGAGAGCCAGGTCGAGGAGGGCGAGCGCGCTCTCGACGCCGCCGAGCAGGTCGCGGCCGAGTTCCAGCTCGAGATCGAGACCGAGATCGTACAGGCCCGCGAGACCGGGCCCGCCATCGTCGGGGAGGCCGACGAGTGGCACGCCGACGTGATCGTGATGGGCCTCCCCTACAAGCGCCGCTTCGGCGAGTTCAACCTCGGCAAGACGGTGCCGTACGTGCTGAAGAACGCATCCTGCCGGGTGGTGCTCCTCCGCGAGCGGCTGGAGGCCTGAGCCGGCCCCGCGCCCGGGCGACCCGGGACCGGGCATCGCCGGAGACATCGGGCCCGGTTGTCCGTTTCCTGTCCGTGGCCCCCCCGCATCCTGCCCGGCATGGACCACGCCATGGACCTGCACGGACTCCACCTCCAGCTGGGGCGTTCGCTGGCGCTGGTGGGCCAGGAGCGGTGGCTCCTGGGCGGGGTCCGGGACGGCAGGCTGAACGTGATCGCCGACTCGGCGCTGGACGCCGATCATCCCCGCCTGCGAAGGCGTCGGCTCTCGCCGATGGCTCGACGCTGCCTCGAGGAACGACGGCCCCTGGCCGTCCTGGTCGGCACGGCCGCGCCCTTCGCGGCGAGCCACCCGCGGTGGCTGCTCTACGCACCGGTGGGCATGCCTCGCCGTCGCCCGGTCGGCCTGCTGATCGTGGGCCGTCGCGCCGAGCACCCGTACCCCGACGACGAGATCGAGTACGTGGGCGCGCTGGCCGTGAGCCTGACCGGTCCCCTGCTCTCGCTCTGCGGGCCGCTGGCACACCTGAGCGAGCGCGAGCTGCAGATCGCCCGGCTCCTCGCCCACCGGCTCTCCGTGTTCGAGACCGCGGCCGCCCTGCGGATCGACCCGGATGAGGCGCGTCGTCTGGTCGGCGACGTGCTGCGGAAGCTCGCGCTGCGCTCGCCGGCGCAGCTGGTCGAGGTCTGGCCCGGGCTGGAGCCGTTCACGGCGTGGCGGTAGGCCACGGCCGCGCCGGCCCGGTCAGGGCCCGCGGTGTGCGCCCAGCCGTCGGCGGCGGCTCCAGCGGAACAGCTCGACCACCAGGGGATGGCGTAGCCATCGATACGTCCGCCGCCATGGCCGCAGCAGCTCGCGGGTCTCGTCCCGGCACGCCCGGAGGCATCGGAGTCCGGCCAGGACCTCCATCCGTCCCGCCCGCGCTGCCGAGGCCAGCACCAGGGCACGTCGACGGGCGCGAAGGGCACGGGGGGTCACCGTGATCGAAGCGGCGACGACCACGAGGGCCGCCAGGACCACCATCGCCTGGCCGAGCCGGACGGCTGGATCCACCGCCTCAGGAGTGGTCGGCGCCGACCGGGGCCAGCGCCACGACCTGGTCGTCCGGGGCCACCCGCATCACGATCACACCCTGTGTCTGACGACCGTAGCGGGAGATGGACTGGACGTCGGTTCGCAGCACCATGCCGCTGGCGGTGATGAGCAGGATCTCCTCATCGGGGTTTCGGTCGGGATCGGGGACCACCCGCAGGGCGGCGACTTTCCCCACCTTCGGGGTCACCTTGAAGGTGAAGACCCCCTGGCCACCGCGGTGATGGGTGGGGTACTCGGTCAGAGGGGTGCGCTTGCCGTAGCCGCGCTCGCTGACCACCAGCAGGTCGCCGTCGGGCGCGATCACGGCCATGCCCGCGACCAGATCGCCGGAGGTGAGGCGCATCCCGATCACACCCATGGTGTCGCGGCCCATCGGCCGCACCTCTTTCTCGTGGAAGCGGATGGCCTTGCCCTGCTGGGAGGCGATCAGGACCTCGTCGCGGCCGCTGGTCGGCGCCACCCAGAGCAGCTCGTCCCCCTCCTGCAGGTTCATGGCGATGAGGCCGTTGCGGCGCACGTTCGCGTACTCGCTCATCGGCGTCTTCTTGATGTAGCCGCGGCGGGTGACCATGAGCATGTAACGGGCGGCGTCGTCGTCCGCCTCGGGCCGGACGAAGACGGCCGTCACCCGTTCGTTGGGGGCGATCTCGATCAGGTTGTTGACCGGCTGGCCCTTGGCGGCCCGGTCTCGCTCTGGGATCTCGTGCACCCGGAGCTGGAAGACGCGCCCGCTCTGGGTGAAGAAGAGCATGGAGGCGTGGGTGTGGGTGCTGAGCAGGTGCTCGCTGTAGTCCTCCTCCCGCGTCCCGCTCGGGGCCTCGGTTCCGGCCGTGGGCCGGGCCCCCCTCCGTCCCACCCCGCCCCGTTGCTGGGCCCGGAAGGTACGCGACGGCTGCCGTTTGATGTAGCCCCGGTGGGTCAGGGTGACGACCACCTCCTCTCGCGGGATGAGGTCCTCGGCGGTGAGCTCGGTGGCGTCCTGGTCGGAGATCTCCGTGCGGCGGTCGTCCCCGTACTTCTTCGCCATCTCGCGCATCTCGGCCGCGATCAGCGCCCTCACCTTTTCGTCCGAGGCGAGGATCGACTCCAGCTCGGCGATGGTTCGCAGCACCTCCCGGTACTCCTCGTCGATCTTCTGTCGCTCCAGGCGGGTGAGGCGGGAGAGGGTGAGGGCCAGGATGGCCCTGGCCTGACGATCGGTCAGGCCGAAGCGGCGCTGCAGCTCCTCGCTGGCCACCTCGGCGTTCTCGGCCGCCCGGATGGTGGCGATCACCTCGTCCAGGTGGTCAAGGCAGATCTTGAGGCCCTCGAGGACGTGGGCCCGCTCGCGCGCTCGCTCGAGATCGAAGCGGGTCCGACGGAGGATGATGTCGCGCCGGTGATCGATGAAGATCTGGACCATCGACTTGAGCCCCAGCACCTGCGGCCGCTGGTCGACGATGGCCAGCATGATGACGCCGAAGGTCTGCTGGAGCTGGGTGTGCTTGTAGAGGTTGTTCAGGACCGTGTACGGACGGGCCTCGCGCTTGAGCTCGATCACGATGCGCATGCCCTGACGGTCCGACTCGTCGCGGAGATCGGCGATGCCCTCCAGCTTGCGCTCGGCCACCAGCTCGGCGATCTTGGCCACCAGGTTGGCCTTGTTGACCGCGTAGGGCAGCTCGTCGATGACGATGCGCTCCCGGCCGTTCGGCGCCTCCTCCAGCGTGTGACGGCCCCTCACGATGATCTTGCCATGGCCGGTGGCATAGGCCTGCTTGATCCCGGCCCGACCCATGATGATCCCCCCGGTGGGGAAGTCGGGTCCTTTCACGAACCGCATCAGGTCCTCGCCGGTGGCCTCCGGGTTCTCCAGCAGGTGGACGACCGCGTCCGTGACCTCGCGGAGGTTGTGCGGAGGGATGTTGGTGGTCATGCCGACCGCGATCCCGGAGGCGCCGTTGATGAGCAGGTTGGGGATGCGCGCGGGCAGGACGACCGGCTCCTGCTTCTCGGCCGTGTAGTTGTCGACGAAGTCGACGGTGTCCTTGTCGATGTCGGCCACCATCTCGGCCGCGATCGGGGCCATGCGGGCCTCGGTGTAGCGCATGGCCGCCGGCGGGTCTCCGTCGACGCTCCCGAAGTTGCCCTGACCATCCACCAGCGGGTAGCGGAGAGAGAAGGGCTGTGCCATCCGCACCAGCGCGTCGTACACGGCGGCGTCGCCGTGGGGGTGGTAGTCCTTGAGCACCTCGCCCACGAAGGCCGCGCACTTGCGGTATCGAGAGCCGGGTGTGGCTCCCACCTGCTGCATGGCGTAGAGGATCCGGCGCTGCACCGGCTTCAGCCCATCGCGCGCCTCGGGCAGGGCGCGACTGATGATGACGGACATGGCGTAGTCCATGTAGGAGGTCTGCATCTCCTCCAGCAGGGACTTGCCCAGCACCGTGCCGATGGCCCCGTTCTCCGGTGGTGTCACGTCGTCGGCCATCTCTCAGCCCTCGAAACGCTTGAGCACGATGGTGCAGTTCTGACCGCCGAAGCCGAACCCGTTCGAGATCGCGATCCGGACGTCGGCGCACCGCGCCTGGTTGGGCACGTAGTCCAGGTCGCAGGTGGGGTCGGGCGTCTCGTAGTTGATGGTGGGGTGGATCATGCCCCGGTTCATGCACAGCAGCGTGGCCACCGCCTCCACCGCCCCCGCCGCCCCCAGCAGGTGCCCGATCATCGACTTGGTGCTACTGATCGGCACCCGGTAGGCGTGATCGCCCAGGGCCATCTTCAGGGCCCGGGTCTCGGCCGTGTCGTTGAGGGGGGTCGAGGTCCCGTGGGCGTTGACGTACTCGACCTCCTGCGGGGAGACGCCGGCGTCGGCCAGGGCACTGGTGATGCAGCGGGCGGGCGCGTTGCCGCTCTCGTCCGGCGCCACGGCGTGGAAGGCGTCGTTGGTGACCCCGAAACCGACGATCTCGCCCAGGATGCGGGCGTCGCGACGAAGCGCGTGCTCCAGCGACTCGAGGACCAGCATGGCAGCACCCTCGCCGGCCACGAACCCGTCGCGGTCGGCGTCGAAGGGGCGGCTGGCCTTCTCGGGGGCGTCGTTGCGGGTCGACAGTGCCCGGATGGCGTTGAAGGAAGCGATGCCCACGCGGCAGAGTGAGGCCTCGGTGCCCCCGGCCAGCATCACGTCGGCGTCACCGCGCTGGATGACGCGGAAGGCGTTGCCCAGGGAATGGGTAGAGGCGGCGCAGGCGGTGGTGACGGTGGCGTTGGGGCCTCTGGCGCCGAAGACCATGGCCACCTGGGCGGCGGCGATGTTGGGGATGACCATGGGGGCGAAGAGCGGGTGCATACGTCCGGTGGCGAGGTAGCGATGGGCGTCGTCGGTGATCATGTCGAAGCCGCCGATACCGGTGCCCATCTCCACCCCTACCCGGTAGGGGTCCTCGTCCGCCATGTCCAGCCCAGCGTCGGCCACCGCCTGACCGCAGGCCACCAGCGCCAGCTGGACGAAGCGGGCCGTGCGCTGGGCCAGGCGCCGATCCATGTGATCGGCGGGATCGAAGCCGCGTACCTGGCAGGCGAACTTGGTGGTCAGTCGCGAGGTGTCGAACCGCTCGATCACACTGGCGCCGCTGCGGCCCTGGATCAGCGACTCCCAGAACTCGTCGACCGTGTTCCCGATGGGGTTGATGGTTCCCATGCCGGTCACGACGACTCTCCTGCCGTCCCTGCTCATACGCGGCCTCCGAGGAACGGTTGCTGCAGCGGCTTCACCTCGCCAACGCCTCCCGAATCTTACCGACCAGGTCGGCCTCGACCGCCTGGGCGGCCACCCGGACGGCGTTCTCGATGGCCCGGGCGTCGGAGCGGCCGTGGGCCACCACCGTCACCCCGTCGATGCCCAGGAGCGGCGCGCCGCCGAACTCGCGCCAGTCGAGGCGCCGCCGGATCCGGCCCACCCGGGAGCGGATCAGGAGACCACCCAGCTTGCCGGCCATGGAGCGCGGGATCTCTTCGCGCAGGACGCCGAAGAGGAGCTCTGCGGTGGCCTCGGCCATCTTGATCGCGACGTTGCCGACGAAGCCATCGGCGACCACGACGTCCGCCTCCCCGGCCAGCACGTCTTTGGGCTCGAGGTTGCCCACGAAGTTCAACCGGCCGCGCCGCAGGCGCTCGTGTGCCTCGCGGACCCGCTCGTCTCCCTTGGTCTCCTCCTCGCCGTTGCTGAGCAGGCCCACCCTGGGCAGGGACCGGCCCAGAATGCGCTCGGCGTAGACCGCGCCCATGGAGGCGAACTGCACCAGGAAGTCCGGACGGCAGTCCACGTTGGCCCCCACGTCCAGGAAGTAGGTCGGCTGACGACGGGTGGGCAGCACCGTCCCCAGGGCCGGGCGGGCGACGCCCCGGATCCGACCCTGGACGAGCAGGGCCGCCGCCATGACCGCGCCCGAGTTGCCGGCCGAGACCCAGGCGTCCACCTCTCCGCGGCGGCAGAGGCGCGCGCACACGTTCATCGAGGCGTCCGGCCTGGAGCGCACGGCCTGGGCGGGATGCTCATCCATCCCGATCACCTCGCTCGCGGGCACCAGACGGAGGCGCGGATGGTCCTCCAGCAGCGGCCCCAGTCGCTCCGGCTGGCCGACCACGGTCACGTCCAGACCTCGCTCCGCCGCCCGGGAGGCGCCCAGCACCACCTGCTCGGGCGCGTGGTCTCCGCCCATGCCGTCGACCGCGATGCGAAGTCGGGACCTGGGCTGGCTCAGGGCTAGATGTCGAGATTGCGCACCGCCTTGGCGTGCGCCTGGATGAACTTCTTGCGCGGCTCCACGTCGGAACCCATGAGCTTCTCGAAGATGTCGTTCACGGCGGCCGCGTCCTCGATCTCGACCTTGAGCAGCGTCCGGGTCTCGGGGTTCATGGTCGTCTCCCAGAGCTGTTCGGCGTTCATCTCGCCCAGGCCCTTGAAGCGGCTGACCTCGACCCCCTTCGACCCCAGCCGCCGTACCTCACGGTCCCGTTCCTCGTCGCTGTAGGCCCACCTCGTCTGCTTGCCCTTGGTGATCTTGTATAGGGGCGGCTGCGCCATGTACACGTGGCCCCGCTCGATCAGCACCGGGAAGTACCGGTAGAACAGGGTCAGCAGCAGCGTCCGGATGTGGGACCCGTCCACGTCGGCGTCGGTCATGGCCACGATCCGGTGATAGCGCAGCTTCTCGTACTCGAAGCGATCTCCGACGCTGGTGCCGAGGGCCGTGATCAGGTTGCGGATCTCCTCCGAGGTGAGCGCTCGGTCGAGCCGGGACTTCTCGACGTTCAGGATCTTGCCGCGCAGAGGGAGGATGGCCTGGGTGCGCCGGTCCCGACCCGCCTTGGCGGTGCCGCCGGCCGAGTCCCCCTCGACGATGAAGAGCTCGCAGTTACGCGGGTCCCGGTCGGAGCAGTCGGCCAGCTTGCCGGGCAGGGTCGAACTCTCCAGGAACGACTTGCGCTGGACCAGGTCACGCGCCTTGCGCGCCGCCTCCCGCGCTCGGGCCGCGGTCAGGGCCTTCTCGATGATGCGCCGCCCCTCGCCCGGGTTCTCGTCCAGGAACTGACCCAGGGCATCGGTGAGCACGGCCGACACCTGACCCTGCACCTCGGGGTTCCCCAGCTTGGTCTTGGTCTGCCCTTCGAACTGCGGCTCGAGCAGCTTGACGCTGATCACCGCCGTGAGTCCCTCGCGGACGTCGTCGCCGGTCAGGTTGGGATCCGAGTCCTTGAGCAGGCCGGCCTTGCGCGCATACCGGTTCAGGACGTTGGTCAGGGAGGAGCGAAAGCCGGTGAGATGGCTGCCACCCTCGGCGGTGTGGATGTTGTTGGCGAAGGACTGCACGTTCTCGACGAAGGTCTGGTTGTACTGCAGAGCGATCTCGATCTGGGTGGACTCCACCTCCCGATCGACGTAGAAGGGCACCTGGTTGACCAGACCCTTGCCGCGGTTCAGGTAGCGGACGAAGGAGAGGATGCCGCCCTCGAAGTAGAACGTGTAGGGATAGCCCAGGTGCTCGTCGACCAGGACCAGCGTCAGGCCCTTGTTGAGGAAGGCCATCTCACGCAGGCGATGGAGGATGATCTCGCGGTCGAAGCGGGTGTCCTGGAAGACCTCCCGATCGGGCCAGAAGCGCACCACGGTGCCGCGCTGGTCGCTGTCGCCGACCACGGTCACCGGCTGCCGGGGGGCGCCGCGCTCGTATTCCTGAAAGTACTCCTTGCCGTCGCGATGCACCCAGACCTGGAGACGCTCCGAGAGGGCGTTGACCACCGACATGCCCACCCCGTGCAGGCCGCCCGAGACCTTGTAGCCGCCGCCCCCGAACTTGCCCCCGGCGTGCAGCACGGTGAGGACGACCTCGAGCGTGGAGCGCCGTTCGGTGGGGTGCATGCCCACCGGGATGCCGCGGCCGTTGTCGGCCACGGAGACGCTTCCATCGGCGTGGAGCGTCACGACGATTCGGTCGCACTCACCGGCGAGCGCCTCGTCGACCGAGTTGTCGACGATCTCCCAGATGAGATGGTGGAGACCCCGACTATCGGTCGAGCCGATGTACATGCCTGGCCGTCGACGCACGGGCTCCAGACCCTCCAGGACCTGGATCTGCTCGACGTCGTAGGCCACATCGGCACCGAGAGGGCGAAGCCTCGCTTTCCTGCCGGCCGGCGGCAACCCTCGGGACGGGACCTTCATGCCTGCCTCCGGAGACCACGGACCACCGCCGGATCCGTGTGAAGCGAACGCCCTCCCAGCGTTGTGGGACTCGAGAGAAGACTGCCGGGAACGTGAACGTGGTGGATGGCTCAATTGTACCGGATCGGCCCATTACTCTGATGATCGCGCGACATCATTGGTCACCTGGTGGTCCCCCCGGTCCCACGCCGGCCGGGCCCGATCGCCAGGCCCTGGCGGCGCCCCGGGGCGCCCACCAGGAAGATCACGGCGGAGCGTCGTCCGCTCCCGCCGGCGTCCATCGCAGCACCGGCCTCCGGGCCGCCGCGACCTCGTCCAGCCGACCCACCGGCAGGTGCGCGGGCCGGGCGCGCAGGTCCTCCGGCCGCTCTCGGGCCGTGCGGACGAGGTCGTGAACCGCGTCCGCGAAGGCGTCGAGCGTGGCCCTGGTCTCGGTCTCGGTGGGCTCGATCATGACCGCCTCCGGGACGATGAGGGGGAAGTAGACGGTGGGGGCATAGAAGCCGCGGTCGAGGAGGCCCTTGGCCAGGTCGACCGCCCGCACCCCGTGGGAGGTCAGGCTGCGGGCCGAGGCCACGAACTCGTGCATGCACGGGCCGGGGTGGGGAAGGTCGAGCGCCCCGGCCAGGCGCGCTCGGAGATAGTTGGCGGCCAGCACGGCGTCGAGGGATGCCTGGGTGAGACCGTCACCGCCCATGGCCACGATGTAGGCGAAGGCTCGGACCAGGACGCCGAAGTTGCCGTAGAAGCTGCGCACCCGCCCGATGGAGGCGGGCCGGTCGTGGTCGAAGAAGAAGCGGTCGCCGTCGCGCTCGACCGTGGGCCGGGGCAGGAAGGGGACCAGTTCCGCCCGGACGCCCACCGGCCCCGCCCCCGGACCGCCCCCTCCGTGGGGGGTGGCGAAGGTCTTGTGCAGGTTGAGGTGGACGGCGTCGAAGCCCATGTCGCCCGGCCGGCAGATGCCCATCAGGGCGTTGAGGTTGGCCCCGTCGTAGTACAGCTTCGCCCCCACCCCGTGGACCAGCTCGGCGATGTCGAGGATGTCCCGCTCGAACAGGCCCAGCGTGTTCGGGTTGGTGAGCATGAGCGCGGCCACTCGCTCGGACAGCTTCCCGCGCAGGTCGCCGACGTCGACCCGTCCGTCGGCGCCCGACCGGACCTCGACCACGGTGAACCCGCAGAGGGCGGCACTGGCCGGATTGGTGCCGTGTGCACTGTCGGGGACCAGGACCTGGTCGCGCTCCTCCCCTCGCGCCCGATGGTAGGCCTGGACGATGCGCAACGCCGTCCACTCCCCGTGCGCCCCGGCCGCGGGTTGGAGCGCCATCCGGTCCATGCCGGTGATGGCGCAGAGCGCCCGCTCCAGCCGCCACATGAGCTCCAGTGCGCCCTGCACGGTCTCCTCGTCCTGGTACGGGTGCAGGTCCGCGAACCCCGGGAGGCGGGCCAGCTGCTCGTTCAGGACCGGGTTGTACTTCATGGTGCAGCTGCCCAGGGGATAGAAGCGCTCGCTCGCGGAGTAGTTCATGGAGGCGAGCCGGTGGTAGTGGCGCAGGATCTCCGGCTCGCTCAGCCGCGGCAGCCGGGGCGGATGACGCCTCCGCCAGCGCTTGGGGAGGTCGGCCGGCGTGCTCACCCCCGCCTCGGGCAGGCGGGGAGGATCGAGCGCGGCACGGCTCTTCTCGAAACTCAACGGCTCGGTCATGCCCGGCTCATCACCTCCACCAGCAGGTCGAGGGCGGCCGGGTCGTTGACCTCGGTGCAGCAGAAGAGGACCACGTCCCGCAGCTCCGGGCGACGGGGGTACCAGCGCGCCACCGGGAGGCCGCCGAGGATGCCGGCCTCGTCGAGGCGGCGCAGCCGTTGTTCCACGTGGAACATCCGCACCGGGAACTCGTTGAAGAAGGGCCGGCCGGGGAAGGCCGCCTCGATCCCGGGCAGGGCGCACAGGCGCTCGGCCAGCGCGTGGGCCCGCTGGAAGCTCACCTCCGCCACCCGACGGAGCCCTTCCGGCCCCAGGTAGGTCAGGTACACGCTGGCCGCCAGCGCGCAGAGGGAGTGGTTGGTGCAGATGTTGGAGGTGGCCCGCTCCCGCCGGATGTGCTGCTCACGCGCGGTCAGGGTGAGGACGAACCCCCGTCGCCCCCGGGGATCGGAGGTCTGGCCGACCAGCCGACCGGGCAGCCGCCGCACCAGCTCCCGCCGACAGGCGACGAAGCCCAGATGGGGACCGCCGAAGCTCGGCGGGAGGCCGAGCTGCTGGCCCTCTCCCACGGCGATGTCGGCCCCGTACTCCCCGGGCGGGGCGAGCAGGCCCAGGCTGATGGGGTCGACGCAGGCGACGGCCAGCGCGCCCCGCCGGTGGGCCAGCTCCGTCACCTCTTCCACGTCCTCGAGCAGGCCAAAGAAGTTCGGCTGCTGGACCAGCACGGCGGCGGTGCGCTCACTGATCCGTTCCAGGCCGGAACCGACCACGAACCCCCGTCCGGCGGCGTAGCAGCGCAGTACCTCCTCGTACTCCGGGTGTAGGTGTCCCACCACCACCACCTCGGAGCGGCCGGTGTGGACCACGGCCATCATCGCCGCCTCGGCCAGGGCGGTGGCGCCGTCGTACAGCGAGGCGTTGGCCACGTCCAGGGCCGTGAGCTCGGCGATCAGGGTCTGGAACTCGAAGATGGCCTGGAGGGTCCCCTGGCTGGCCTCGGCCTGGTAGGGGGTGTAGGCGGTGGCGAACTCCGGCCTCGAGATCACCGCCTGCACGGCCGCGGGGATGAAGCGCCGGTACACCCCGCCGCCCCGGAAGCAGAGGCGATCCTCGTACACGAGGTTGCGGGCGGCCAGCCGACGGAGGCTGGCCGCCGTCTCCAGCTCCGACAACCCGGGCGGGAGGTCGAGCCGCTCGAGCCGCACCGCCGTCGGCAGGTCGACCAGCAGTTCCTCCACCGAATCGACGCCGAGCGCCCGCAACATCGCCTCCCGGTCCTCCGGCGAGTGAACCAGGTAGGCGGCCGAGGGTCCATCCGGGAGCGAGGCGTCCGGGCGAACCGCCGCCTCCGGCGCCGCGCTCCCCCCCGGTCCGCCGGCGGCAGCGTCCCGCACCCTCCGGCCGACGTCGTCCCCCGGCCTCAGCGCTCCGGCTCCCGAGCGGACGACCCGCGCTCCTCCGGCCGCGTGGCCTCCCCCTGTGTGAGTCGTCGGTAGCCCTCCTCGTCGAGCAGCCCGGGCCCGAGCTCGCCGCTGACCCGGATCCGGATCAGCCAGCCCTGTCCGTACGGGTCCTGGTTCACGCGCTCGGGGTGATCGTTCAGGGCCTCGTTCACCTCGAGCACGGTCCCGGCCACCGGGCAGTAGAGGTCGGAGGCCGCCTTCACCGACTCGATCACCCCGAAGGTGTCACCCGCCGCCAGGTGCCGGCCCACGCGGGGCAGCTCGAGGAAGACCACGTCCCCGAGCTGGGCCTGGGCGAAGTCGGTGATGCCGACCGTGGCCACCCCGTCGTCCACGGTCACCCACTCATGGGTCTCGGTGTAGTAGCGCTCCGCCACGCGTGTCGTCCTCCTCGGCCGTGATCCCCGGGGCGGCGCCGGCGCCCGGCTGCGGGCGCACGACCCGGCCCGGGCCGGGGCTCGCGCCGGGCCGTGTCCCGGAGGGTACCGTCCCGCGGTAGAAGGGGAGGGGCACGACCTCGGCCGAGCCCCGCCGGCCGGCCAGGTCGAGCTCCACCCGGGCGCCGACCGGGGCCGTTCCCGCTTCCACCAGCGCCATCCCGATCCCCGCCCCCAACCAGAAGGAATAGGTCCCGCTCGTCACCGAGCCGATGGACCGTTCCTCGCGGCGGACGATGGCTCCGGCGCGAGGAACGATCCGGTCGCGGGCGATGAGCCCGATCAGGTTCCTGGCCGGCCCCCGGTCGCGGATCCGGCGCAGCGCCTCCCGGCCCAGGAAGGGGCCCTTGTCCAGCTTCACCACCCAGCCCAGGCCGACCTCGTACGGGTTGGTGGTCTCGTCCATGTCGTGACCGTACAGGCGCAGGCCGGCCTCGAGCCGGCAGACGTCCCGCGCGGCCAGGCCGCAGGGACGCGCGCCCGCCTCGACCAGGGCGTCCCAGACCTGCGCCGCCCGGGCCGCGGCGACGAACAGCTCGAAGCCGTCCTCACCCGTGTAGCCGGTCCGGGAGATCAGCACCTCGACCCCGGCCACGGCCGTCCTGGCCACACCGAAGCGGGGCAGGGACCCCGGCTCCACGTCCCCCGCCGGCAGCAGGGTCCGGGCCGAGGGACCCTGGAGCGCGATCAGGCTGAGCTCCTCGGTGCGATCGACGACCTCGACCCCGGCCGGGGCGTGGGCTCGCATCCACTCCAGGTCCTTGCCGCGATTGGCGGCGTTCCCCACCACCCGCCATTCCCCCTCGAGCCGATACACGACCAGATCGTCCACGATGCCGGCGTCCGGGCGACAGCTCAGGTCGTACTGGGCCCGGCTCGAGGTCAGGCGGGAGAGGTCGTTGGTCACCAGGCGCTGGAGGAAGGCGCCGGCGCCGGACCCCAGCACGTCGAAGCGACCCATGTGGCTGACGTCGAAGAGCCCGGCGCCGGCGCGCACCGCCTGCTGCTCTTCGCGGACGGACGTGTACTGCAACGGCATCTCCCAGCCGGCGAACTCCACCATCCGGGCGCCGGCCGCGAGGTGACGGCCGTACAGCGGCGTCCGCTCAGCCATCCTCCGACGCTCGCCCGCCCCCCGGCCGGGGCTGCCCGTCATCCCGGGGGACGATCTCGACGTCCTCCTCTTCGAGGTACTGGACCAGATCCTCGTCGTACCTGCGCCTGGCCTCGGTCACCAGCTCCCGTATGGCCACGGTCCGTTGCAGGGACCATTCCAGCCTGGCCGCCATCTCCACGTCGCTGCCCTGGCGGCCCAGCTCCCGCCGCAGGCTGATCTCCGCCTGCTCGTACTCGTCGGCGGCCTGCAGGAGCATCTCGGCGTCCCGGACCTGGCGCCGCTCCTCGCTCAACGCCTGGTCCATGCGGAGCGCCACCTGCTCGCGGGCGAAGCGCTCGAAGTCGGATGCCCCGCTGGCGTGGAAGGCGCCGATGGCCTCCAGCAGCCCGATGGTCCCCTCCTGGAACAGGTCGCCCTGGCTGAGCCCACGGCCGGCCCGCTCCTCGGCGGCGCTGGCCACCCAGTCGAGGTGGGCCCGGGTGAGCCGCTCCCGGGCCTTCCCGTCCCCCGAGCCAGCCGCCTCCAGCAGGCGTCGGTGCTCATCGACACCGAGGGGCAGGGCCGCCGCGTTCGCCACCGTCCGCGCGCTCTCGGCATCCGAACGGCGAGGGGACGGGTCCCACCGGGCTCGAGGTGTCATCGCGCTAATTCTAGGCGGCCCCCTGTGGCGCTCCCGGCCGTCCCCTCCAGCCGGCGCCTTCCCCCTCGATCCGAGCGCAGAAATGTAAAACGTGGAACATTTCACGGCTGAGTTGTTCGTGGCTGGATCCGCGCTGGCGCAGGACTGGTTCCTGCTGCTGCCCCTCCCGGTCATCCTCCTGGCCAACTGGCACGAGCGCCGCCGGAGCTGCCGCTCCGAGGGCCCGGCCACGGCCGTGGCCGACCTGATCTGGCCGGTGCTGGTCCTGATCGCCCTCAGCGCCGCCCTGCTCGGCTTCCTGCTCGGCTTCCTCCTCTACGCCGCCGACCCCGCCCACGCCGGGCCGAGGCCGGGACTCTTCGCCGCGGTGATGGTCGCGACCGCCGCCGCCGCCGGGGCGGTGACCCGCCGGGGCGTCCGGGGCCGGCTGGCGCGCCTTTTGCCCATCGATCCCGACAGCGCCCTCGACGCCACCGCCCTGGTCCTGGCCCTGGTCACCGTCGGCTACCAGCTCGCCAACCAGCTGGCCGTCGACGTGCTCACCCGGCCGGCCGGCTTCCAGCCGCTCGGCGTTCCGGACATGATCGCCCAGGAGGTCCCCTTCCTCCTCGCCGCCTTCTGCGGCGTGGGTCTCTTCCTCCGGCGATCACTCGGTGAGGCCCGACGCCGCCTGGGATGGGTGCGGCCGAGCCCGTGGCAGATCCTCCTGGCCCTGGCCGCGGCCGGCCTCTTCTACGCCTTCGGCAGCGGCGCCGACTTCCTGACCCACCTCCTCACCCCTGCCACCGCGCACCGGCTCGACGCCGTCGACCAGCGCCTCTTCGGCAACCTCCGGGGGCCGGGTGGCATCGCCGTGCTCGCCCTCTCCGCCGGCATCTGCGAGGAGACGCTCTTTCGCGGCGCCATCCAGCCCCGGCTCGGCCTGTTCGTGGCCGCCCTGGTGTTCGCCGCCCTCCACACCGAGTACGGGCTCACCCTCGACGAGGTGGCGGTCTTCGTCCTGGCCCTGGGCCTCGGCCTGGTCCGCCGGCTGACGAACACCACCAGCAGCATCGTCTGCCACGTCGTCTACGACGCCCTGGTGGCCGTGGGCGTGGGGGGAGTCTGGCTGGCCGGCGCTCTGGCCGTGGAGGTGGGGCTGGTCCTGGCCAGCCTGGCCGCGTACTTCACCGGCCGGTTGGCGCCGAGCGACCCCGCCCGCGCTGCCGGCGGCCCCGACCGGACCTGAGCCCCATGCCAGCCAGATGCCGCGTCGTCCCTTCCCACCCCGCCAGGACCCCGGCGACGCCGGAGCCGGGGCGGCCGGCGCGCCCGATCCCGCGGCCGGGTTCCGGGCCGCGGCCTAGAATCGCAGCGGAGTACCAGCGGTGACACGACATGTCGTCGAGTTTCCCCAGGTAGACCCCAACCTGTTGATATCTTCCCCGCGCATCGTCGCGGTGGCCAACCAGAAGGGCGGGGTGGGCAAGACGACGACGGTCATGAACCTGGGCGCCGCCCTGGCCGAACGGGGCGCCCACGTGCTCATCATCGACCTCGATCCCCAGTCGAACAGCACCAGCGGCCTGGGCATCGATCCCTCCCGGGCCAGGCTGACCGTGTATCACCTGCTGGCGGGCGAGGCCGGCATCGACGAGGTCGCCACCCCGACCGCGGTCCCGCGCCTCCACCTGGTGCCCTCCCAGGTGGCGCTGGCCGGGGCCGAGATCGAGCTCGTGGGACAGGAGGAACGCGAGGGCCGCCTGCGCAGGGCGCTCACCGCCCTCGACGGCGGGTTCGGCTACGTCCTGATCGACTGCCCGCCCTCGCTCGGGCTCCTCACCCTCAACGCGCTGGCGGCCGCCGACCAGGTGCTGATCCCCCTCCAGGCGGAGTACTTCGCCCTCGAGGGCCTCGCTCACCTGCTGTACACCATCCAGCTGGTGCGCATGAACCTCAACCCCCGGCTCGAGCTGGCGGGCATCCTCGTCACCCAGTTCGACGCCAGGACCACGCTGGCCTGGGACGTCCTCAACGAGGTCCGCCGGGCCTATCCCGACAAGCTCTACCAGACCCTCATCCCGCGCAACGTCCGGATCAGCGAGGCCTCGAGCCACGGCCAGCCCGTCATCGTCTACGACCCGACCTGCAGGGGCGCGCAGGCGTTCCGCCAGCTCGCCGAGGAGGTGATGAACCGATGAGCCGACGACGTGGACCGGCGCTCGGGCGCGGGCTGGAGTCCCTGATCCCGATCGCCCCGGGCAGCGACGGCAAGGGAGCGGGGCTCCCGCAGCTCATCGACATCGATCAGGTCCGGCCCTCGCCGGAACAGATGCGCAAGCACTTCCCGGCCGAGTCCCTGCGCGAGCTGGCCGACTCCATCCGCCAGCACGGCGTGCTCCAGCCCATCCTGGTCCGACGTCTCCCCGACGGCTACGAGCTGATCGCCGGCGAGCGGCGATGGCGAGCCGCCCGTCTGGCCGGGGTCGACCGCATCCCGGCCATCGTCCGGGGAGAGACCCAGGCCGAGGACAGCCTGCTCCTGGGCCTGATCGAGAACCTGCAACGGGAGGACCTCGACCCGGTCGAGGAGGCCCGGGGCATCAAGCGACTCATCGACCAGTTCGGCCTCACCCATGAGGAGGCGGCGGCGCGCCTGGGCAAGAACCGCGTGGCCATAACCCAGGCCCTGCGCCTGCTCAACGCCTGCCCGGCGGTGCTCTCGGCCACGGCCGCCGGGGCCATCACCGCCGGGCACGCCCGCGCCCTGGTCGGCCTGCCCACCCCCGAGGCCCAGGAGCAGGGGCTGAAGGTCGCCCTGGCCAGGAACCTCTCCGTGCGCGAGATGGAGCGATGGGTGCGGGAGTACCGGCCGACCGAGCCCCGGGTCCGGGCCAGGCGGCACCGTCGCTCGGAGGAACCCATCGACCCCGAGATGGCGAGCCTGGTCGAGCGGCTGCAGGAGCGCTTCGGCTCCTCGGTGAGCGTGACCGGCAGCCCCTCCCGAGGCCAGATCAGCTTCCACTACGCGAGCTCCGAGGAGCTCCAGGGTCTGCTCGGCGTCCTGCTCGGTTGAGCCCCCTCCCCACCGGCGGGCGCAGCGGACGCCGGGCGAGGGGGGCCGGAGCGCCCCGCCTCCGGCTCGGATCAGGCCCCGACGGCGGAACGGAAGGGCTCGTCGGAGGCGAACGGCCCGATGACCGCCATCTGCAGCGGCTGACCGAGGAGCCGGCCGGCCAGGCTCTGGACCTTCTCGGCGGTCACGGCCTCGTAGAGGGCGACCACCTCGTCCACGGTCTTGACCTCACCGGTCAGGAGCTCCTGCTGGCACAACCAGGTCGCCAGGGAGTTGGTTCCCTCCAGACCGAGCCGTAGCCGCCCCTTGGTGAACTCCCTGGCCTTGACCAGCTCGGCCTCGCCCAGCGGCTCCTCGGCGATCCGGTGTAGCTCGTCGATCACCGCCCGCACCGCCTCCGCCGCCTTGCCAGGGTCCACGCCCATGTACACGGCGAAGTGGCCGGCGTCGCTGTGCTTGCTGACGTAGCTGTGGACGTCGTAGGCGAGACCCCGCCGCTCCCGGATCTCCAGGAAGAGACGGGAGCTCATGCCCTCGCCCAGGATGGTGTTGAGCAGGTCCAGCGTGTACCGCTCGGGATCGAGGTAGGAGACCGCCCGGGTGCCGATGCAGATGTGCGCCTGCTCGGTGTCCTTGCGGTGCAGCACCACGCCCGGGGTCGCCGGGGGCGCCGGCGCCGGGAGATAGGTGCGACCGTCCGAGCTCGTCGGCAAGGTCAGGCGGGACTCGATCATCGTCCTCGTGACCTCGACGTCCACGGCCCCCGACAGGCCGACGACCAGGTTGGGCAGGCAGTAGTGGCCCTGGACGTACCGCACCAGGTCCTCGCGGGTGGTGCCGGACACCGACTCGATGGTGCCGATGACGTCCCGGCCGAGCGGGTGCCCGGGCCACATGAGCCGGTCGAAGAGGCTGTGGACGTAGTCCTGCGGCTGGTCGAGGTACATCTTGAGCTCCTCGAGGATCACCATCCGCTCCCGTTCCACGTCCTCCGGCGCCAGCCGGGATTCCGAGACCATGTCGAACATCAGGTCGATCGCCAGCTCGATGCGATCCGCCGGCACCCGGCTCCAGTACGCCGTCAGCTCCTTGTCGGTGTAGGCGTTCATCACCCCCCCGACCCCCTCGATGGTCTCGGCGATCTCCTTCGCCGTCGGCCGCCGCCGGGTGCCCTTGAAGAGCAGGTGCTCGATGAAGTGAGAGGCGCCCCCGATCCGGTCCTCCTCGAAGCGCGAGCCGACGGCGAGCATCAGGACCAGACTGGCGGAGGCGCGGTCCGGCAGCGGCGCGGCGAGCAGCCTGGCCCCGCCGGCCAGCTCATGCCTGAGGTAATCGGGAGCGGGGCGCATGAACGGCCAGTATAGCCCCGCCGGCGGGCCACGGCCGACCCCGCCCTCCGCGGCAGGTCACGGCTCGCGCAGCCGCCCCAGGGCCGAATAGAGGATCATGGCCGTGTAGTCGGGAGGCATCCCGTCCGACACCGCGTCCAGGGCCTCGTGCAGATACCTCACCACCCGCTGGTCCCGCTCCACGTCGGCCGACTCCAGCGCGTCGCGGATCACCTCCGCGATCTCGCTGGGCGTCACCTCCTCGTCGCCGGCGCCGTCCGCCGCCGCGTTGGTCAGCGCGATGGCGTGCCGGATCAGCTCGATGCCCGACTCCGCGCTCAATCCTCCTGTCGCCGCCGAGGACCGACCACCACGCGGCGCTCCGGCTCCTCACCGATGCTCACCGTCATCACGTCGGGGTCTCCCTCCAGGGCGAGGTGGATGGCGCGCCGCTCGAACGGCTGCATGGGGTCGAGGGTGATGGGGTCGCCGGTCGCCTTCACCTGTCGGGCGGCGCGGTAGGCGATCTCACGCACCGTGTGCTCGCGGCGCTGGCGGTACCGCTCCACGTCCACGATGACCCGCTGGTCGGGGCCGAGGCGCCGGCTGGCCAGCAGGTTGGTCATGGTCTGCAGGGCGCGCAGGGTCTCGCCCCGCCAGCCGATCAGCATCCCCAGGTCGCGACCGGTCACGTCTACCACGATCGCCTCGGGGGTGGTCCGCGACGCGACCTGGCAACGGATGCCCATCTTCGCCAAGAGCTGGCTCACGATCTCGCGGGCAGCTTCGGCGGCCGCCGATGGCACGGCGGCCGGCGCCCCGCCGTCGCCGGTGGCGGCCGCCGGCGCCGGCTCCGTGGCCTGGTGCTCGATCACGGTCACCTCGACGACCGTCTCCTCCGGGCCCTCGCTCAGGATCTTCACGTCGACGTTGCGGCGGCTCTCGCGAAGCTGGATCAGAGCGGCGTCCACCGCTTCGTCGAGCGTACGACCCCGGCCTTCGGTAGATCTCATTTCCTTGCCCTCCTCGTCCTCTTCGCCGACCGCCCAGCGCTCTGCCGCCCGGCGGCGGCACGGCTCGGCGGCGGAAGGGTCGATCTGGCCGGCCCGGGGGGCCTGCTCGGCGCTCCCGACCCGCCGGTTCCGGCCGGCCCGCCGGGCGCGGGGGCGACGGCCGGCCGGCGGCCGAGGCCGCCCCAGCCGGTAACGAAGTACTGCTGCACGATCGAGAAGCAGTTCGACACGAACCAGTACAGCCCCAGGCCCGCCGGCGTGATGATCGCGAAGTAGAAGATCATCAGCGGCATCATGAACTGCATCGTCCGGTTCAGCTGCTGGGTCTGGAGCTCCTGCTCGGTCGGGTTCGAGCTCAAGGGCTGCTGCATCATCTTCGACTGAACGAAGGTGCTCGCCGCCGCCAGGATGGGGATGACCAGGTAGGCCAGGGCCGGGATCGGGAGCCCGTGGATCAGCGGCACCGACTGCGGCACGGCCGTCAGATGGGGCACGAACAGGAAGTGGTCGCTGAAGCCCTCGCGCTGGGCCGTGCCCCGGAAGACGTAGTAGAGCGCGGTCAGGATGGGCAGCTGGAGGAGCGCGGGCAGACAGCCGCTGAGCTGGCTCAAGGGGTTGACCCCGTGTTCCTGGTAGAGCTGGCGCATGGCCTCCTGCTGCTTGAGGGGATCGTTCTTGTACTTCCGCTTGATCTCCGACAGCTCGGGGGCCAGCTTGCGCTGCTGCTCCATGGTGCGCCGGCCCATCCGGATCTGGTAGTGGAACAGCGGCGAGAGCACCAGCCTGACGATCAGGGTCAGGATGATGATGGCCAGCCCGTAGGCCCCGATCGCGGCCGTGACCGGGTTCCCCTCCAGGAAGCCGTAGATGCCGGACAGACCCCAGGAGAGGGTCTGACCGAAGATCGCCCACCACGCGGTGTGGATGGGCAGGAAGATGTTGAACAGGCTCCCGAAGTTTATGGCAGGGAACTCCTAACTGCGATCATGGCACCGGATCGTAGCCACCCCGGGCCAGGGGATGGCATCGGCTAACCCGCTTGATGCCCATCCAGGAACCGCGGAGCCAGCCGTGCTTCTCGACCGCTTCGTAAGTGTACTGGGAGCAGGTGGGCCAGTAGCGGCAGGACGGCCCGAGCAGGGGCGAGATGGAGATCTGGTAGACGCGGATCAGGAACAGGACGGCCCGCTTCATCGCCGCATCAGGCGGCCACGCACCGCCGCCATCTCCCGGGCCAGCACCGAGGCCGGCGCCTCCACCGCAGCCGGTCGTCCGATCAGCACCACGTCATAGCCTATTCCCCGGACGGGGTCGTCCGAATCCTGGGGCAGGAGCTGGGCCCGGGCCGTCTCACGCAGGCGGCGGCGGGCTCGGTTGCGATCCACGGCGTGTCGCAGGCTGCGGCTCACCGCCACCCCGACCCGCCATTCGCCACCCGGATTCGGTCGAGCGAACGCGACCAGCGTCCGTCCCGCGTAGACGCGCTGGCCCCGCATCACCATCTCGAAGTCCCGACGGCGCCGCAGCCGGAAGCGTCGCTTCACCGCCGTCCGCCGGACGGTCGTTCAGCGGGGCGTGAGCCGGTGGCGGCCCTTCCGGCGGCGGTTCCTGAGGATCCGCCTGCCCCCCGGCGTCAGCATGCGCCGCAGGAACCCGTGGACGCGACGCCGATATCGCCTCTTGGGCTGGTAGGTGCGCTTGATGGTCGACCTCTCACGACGGGCAGAATCCGACGATCTCCGCCCGGCGCCCGAAAACGCCGAGCGTGCGGAGTATAGCGCAGCCGGGGCCCGCGGCCGGGCGGACCCCGGCCGGGCGGACCCCGGCCGGGCCGGCCGCCGTGCGACCATTGCACCGCCCGGAGGGCTCTGCTACGCTTCCTGCCGGAGCGAGCCACCCGCCCCCACCGCGACCGTTGCAGCACGTCGGCGCCCCCGTGCCGAGCTGACATTCGAGCTGTCTCGTTAGGACCACGCGCCTCTCCAGCGCACCATCGAGGCCAGGGGCTTCCCCCGTCGGGTGGCAGCTTTTCCACAAAGTCTCAACAGGGAGAGCCATCGTGCGGTACGGGTCGGACGCCTGCCGCCGCCTCCTCGACTCCGCTCGACGGCAACGGAGGCCGCGGCCCTGGAACCAGCGAGGGCCCCTACCGGACCAAGTTCTCCACAGGAGATCCAGAGGTCGGAGCGGGAAATCCACCGCTCCTTCCCGCTCCTTCCCCAGGTTTTCAACAGGCCGCGCGCCGCTGCCGTCCGCCCCCCCGACGGCAGGCCGGTCCGTCTCCCGGCCGACGGCAGGGCCGGCCACACCTGGTTATCCACAAGCTCGAGGCCGAGGAGTAGCGCGACCGTGAGACCGGACCACATCTGGAGCGCCGTCCAGGAGGAGCTTCGCTTCCAGCTGGCCAAGCCCAGCTACGAGACCTGGCTCAAGAACACCACCCTGCTCTCGGCCGACGAGAGCGTCTTCCGGATCGGGGTGCCGAGCAAGCTGGCCAAGGACTGGCTGGAGGATCGCTTCGCCGGGCTGATCCAGGAGACCCTCCAGGCCGTCACCGGCAGCGAGGTGGAGGTGGACTTCGTGGTCTCCCCCCAGAACCAGCCCGCCCTGGGCACGGAGGAGGATCTCCTCCTCCCCATCGACGACGGCGCCGAGGTGACCTCCGAGATCCCCAACACGGAGCTGAACGAGAAGTTCAAGTTCAGTACCTTCGTGGTGGGCAACAACTCGCGCTTCGCCCACGCCGCCGCCAAGGCGGTCGCCGAGGCCCCCGGGGAGACCTACAACCCGCTCTTCCTGTACGGGGGCGTGGGCCTCGGCAAGACCCACCTGATGCACGCCATCGGCCACGAGGTCCGCAGCCGCTATCCGGTCCGGCGCGTCGTCTACCTGACCTCGGAGCAGTTCATGAACGAGGTCATCGCCTCCATCCAGACCGCCCGGATGAACGAGTTCCGGGTCAAGTACCGCACGGTCGACGTGTTGTTGATCGACGACATCCAGTTCCTGGCCGGCAAGGACCGCACCAAAGAGGAGTTCTTCCACACCTTCAACGCCCTCCACGAGATCAACAAGCAGATCGTCATCTCCTCGGACCGGCCGCCCAAGGAGATCCCCACCCTGGAGGACCGGCTCCGCTCCCGCTTCGAGCAGGGGCTGCTGGCCGACATCCAGCCTCCCGACTTCGAGACCCGGCTGGCCATCCTCCGCTCCAAGCTGGGGCCGAAGAGCGGCCTGGTCTCGGAGGAGGTGCTGACCTTCATCGCCCACAAGGTCCAGAAGAACATCCGGGAGCTGGAGGGGGCGCTGACCCGTATCCTTGCCTTCTCCGCCATCCACCAGCGACGGATCTCGCAGGAGGACGCCGCCAGGCTGCTCCAGGACATCATCCCGGCCGGCGTTCGCCGTCCGCTCACCATCGAGCGCATCCAGGAAACGGTGGCCGACTTCTATCAGATCTCCCTCGAGGACATGAAGGGCAAGCGCCGGGACAAACACATCGTCTTCCCCCGGCAGGTGGCCATGTACCTGGTGCGCGAGGAGACCCCCTCGTCTCTGCCCACCATCGGCCAGGCCTTCGGCGGCCGCGACCACACCACCGCCCTGCACTCGATCGAGAAGATCGCCAACGAGCTCAAGGAGGACGAGCGGCTTCGCTACGAGCTCCAGGCGATCCGGGAGCGGCTCTACGCCGAGCGCTGAGAGGAGATCCACAGATGGCTGTGCACATCCGGTTCATAGCCTGTGGTCAGAGGTGTGGAAAGGGCGGCGCCGGGACGGTGTTCAACACCGGCCGGGCCACGTTTTCACCCCGATCTCCCCGGTTTTTCCACCGCCTCGCCGAGTTGGCGCCACGTTCGACATCCACAGTTTCCACAGGCCCTACTGTGACTACGGTTAATTTCAGAACTGATAGCAGCAGTGTTCTCATGGGGACAAGGAGCAAGCCTTGAGAGTCACCTGTCAACCCAGCACCCTCGGCCAGGCGCTGCAGACCGTCTCGCGCGCCATCTCGACCCGGACCACCCTGCCCATCCTCAACAACGTGCTCCTGGAGACCGCCAGCGACGGCCTGGTGCTCACCGCCACCAACCTCGAGATCGGCATCCGCAAGCGGATCCCGGCCGAGGTCGCCGAAGAGGGGAGCACCACCGCCCCCGCCCGGCTGCTCACCGACTTCGTCGCCAGCCTCCCCGACGACCCCCTGGAGATGGCCCTGGATGCGAGCTCCCAGACCCTGAACGTCCGCTGTGGTCGCTTCGACACCCACGTCAAGTGCATCGAGGCGGACGAGTTCCCGCCCGGGTCCCGGCCCGAGGACGGCGACCGCCTCACCATCCCGCTCGAGGGCCTGCTCCGGGCCATCGAGCAGACGGCGATGGCGGCCTCCACGGACGAGGCCCGGCCCGTCCTCACCGGGGAGCTGCTCCACCTCCAGGGCCGGCGCCTGCTCCTGGTCGCCACCGACGGCCATCGGCTGGCCGAGCGCAAGCTCGAGGCCAGCTCCGCCGGCGACGAGCTGGAGGCCAGGCTGATCGTGCCCGCCAAGGCCCTGGGCGAGCTGCCCCGGGCCTTCCGCGGCGAGGCGGGAGAGGTGGAGGTGATCATCGGCGGGACCCGCAACCAGGTGGTCTTCCGGTGCGGCAGCACCGAGGTCACCTCCAGCCTCATCGACGGGACCTATCCCAACTACGCCCAGGTCATCCCCCACAAGAGCTCGACCACCATCCGGGTCGCGACCGCCGAGCTGACCCGGACCGTGCGCACGGTCTCGCTCTTCGCCCGCGACAGCGCCAACGTGATCCGGATCCGGGCCCAGGTCGGCTCGATCGTGCTCTCGGCCATCACCAACGAGGTGGGCGACAGCCGGGCCGAGCTGGAGGCGGACGTGGAGGGCTCCGAGATCCAGATCGCCTTCAACGCCCGCTACCTGCTCGAGGCCCTCGGGGTCATGGACTGCGAGCGGGTCGAGCTGCGCTTCGACGGTCCTCTCAGCCCGGGCCTGATCAAGCCCCCCGGCTCGGAGGACTACCTGTACGTGATCATGCCGGTCCGGGTGGCGATGTAGACGCCGTGCGACTGCTGTCGCTCGAGCTGCGCAACTACCGCAACTACGCCCATCTCGAGCTCGAGCCGGGAGCGCGGCTCAACGTCTTCCTGGGCGCCAACGGCCAGGGCAAGACCAACCTGCTGGAGTCGGTCGCCCTGCTGGCGCTCAGCCGGTCGCCCCGGGCCCGGCGGGACGCCGACCTGGTCGGGCCGCTCTTCTCCGAGGCCAGGGTGACCGCCGGCGTCGAGGCGGAGGGGCGGCGGACCGAGATCCGTCTGTCGATCCGGACCGAGGGCGCCCACTCCCATCGCCAGGTCGAGGTGGACGGCCAGCCGCGACGGTCGGTCGATCTGCCCGGGCTGTTCCGGGTCACCCTCTTCTGGCCCGACGACATGGACCTGGTGAAGGCCGGTCCGGAGCACCGGCGCCGGCTCCTGGATCAGATGCTGGTGCAGGTGTCCCCCGGCTACGCGCGCCTCCTGGGCCGGTACGCCCGGGCGCTCGAGCAGCGCAACAGCCTGCTGAAGCAGGTGGCGGCCGGCGGTCAGCCGGCCTCGGCCTTGGACGTGTGGGACCTGGAGGTGGCCCGTCTGGGCTGCCAGCTGGCGGCGGCCCGGCGTCGGGCGGTGGCGGCGCTGCGCGGCCCTTCCAGCCTGCACCACGCGGCGATCTCGGGAGGGGAGACGTTGGAGCTGGAGTACGTCGGGCCGCCCGAGGATATGCTCCGGGCCCTCGAGGCCTCGCGGCTCGACGACCTGCGGCGGGGTACGACCGGGACCGGTCCCCATCGCGACGACGTGCTCGTCCGGCTCGATGGGCGGGAGGCGCGCGGCTTCGCCTCTCAGGGACAGCAGCGCACCGCGGTCGTGAGCCTGAAGCTGGCCGAGGCGGACGTGGTGGCCGAGCTCACCGGGGAACGGCCGGTGCTGCTCCTCGACGACGTGCTCTCGGAGCTGGACGCGCGCCGGCGAGGAGCGCTGCTGGAGCGGCTCTGCGAGCCCGGTCAGGTGATCATCACCTCGGTGGAGGCCGGTCCCCTGCCGCCGGCGCTGATGGCCGGTTCCCTCGTGCGCTGTATCGAGCGCGGGACGGTGAGAAGCTGTGGACCGGCTGGGTGACCTCCTGCCCCGGGTGCTGGCCCGCCAGCCCCGGGCCGGCCGGGTGGCGGAGCTGCGCATCCGGCAGACTTTCCGCGAGGTGCTCGGGGAAGGCCTGGCCTCGGCCTGTGAGCGGATCGAGGTCCACGGTTCCACCATCTCGGTGACGACCGGCAACCCGGCGCTGGCCCACCAGCTCCGGCTGGACGCCGAGGTCCTGCTGAGGCGCCTGAACCAGGAGTGTCGTCTGCCCCGACGGGCGCGCACGCTCCGCGTCCGGGTGGGGAGGACGGCACCGCCGGGCGGGGGCTGAGCCGGTGGGGGAGGGCGACGACGGGCGCTGGCCCCCGGGGGGCCCGAGCCCCCTCGGCGGGGCGACGGGGGGAGGGGCCGAGCTCAGCGACGAGCAGCGGATCGCCAGCCAGGTGCGGCCGGGGCCGCTGCGGGTGGTGGCGGGGGCGGGCACGGGCAAGACCGCCGTCATCGCGGCCCGCTTCTGCGAGCTGCTGGCGGCCGGGGTCGACCCCGCCCGGATCCTGGTCATGACCTTCACCGAGCGAGCGGCGGCTGAGATGCGGGATCGCATCCTGGCCGCGGGCGGCATCCCCGATGCGCCCAACGTCGGGACCTTCCACTCCATGGCGCTGCGCTGGCTGCGAGAGGAGGGCCGCCACCTCGGGCTCAGCCCGGCCTTTCGCATCCTGACCGGACCCGAGCGCTGGATCCTGGCCCGGGAGCTGATGTGGGAGCTCGGGAACCTCGCCCTGGTGGGCGCCGAGCGTCCCGACGACCTGGTGGCGCCGATCCTGAAGCTGATCGAGCGACTGAAGCAGGAGCTGATCCCGCTCTCGCGGCTGCGCGACTGGGCGGAGCGGCTCGAGGACGCCGGCCGGCGACGGATGCTGGAGGCGGTGCTCGACCTGATGCAGGCCTACGAGCGCCGGTGCTGGCGCGAGGCCCTGCTCGACTTCGACGACCTGCTGCGCCACGCGGTGCGGCTGTTCGAGGAACATCCCGAGGTCCGCCGGCGCTACGCCGCCCGCTTCCCCTGGATCATGGTCGACGAGTACCAGGACACCAACCTGGCCCAGGAGCGGATGGTCGAGCTGCTGGCGGGGCCGGAGGGCAACGTCTGCGTGGTCGGCGACGACGACCAGAGCATCTACCGGTTCCGGGGGGCGTCGCGGGCGAGCATGGAGCGCTTCCTGGCCTCGTTCCCCTCCGCCCCCACCGTCACCCTGGGGCGCAACCGGCGGAGCACGGTGGCGATCGTGAGCGCGGCCCGGAGGCTGATCGAGCACAACCCGGAGCGCCTGCCCAAGCCCCTGGAGGCCGCGGCCGGGGCGGCGGCGGGGCCGGCGGTCGAGGTCTGGGGCTGCGTCGACGGCGGCCAGGAGGCGGAGGCGATCGCGGCCGAGATCGCGCGCGTCCGGGCGGCAGGAGTGACCAGCGTCGCCGTGCTGGCGCGCACCCACGCCATCGCCCGGCCGTTGGCCGGCGCCCTGGCCGCGGCCGGGATCCCGTACCAGTACCGCGCCGGACAGGGGCTCTTCCAGCGCCAGGAGGTCCGCGACCTCGTGGCCTACCTCCGCTTGCTCCACGACCCCGACGACCGGCTGGCGCTGTCCCGCCTGCTCGTGCGGCCGCCCCTGCGCCTGGACCTGGCCCCTGCCCTGGAGCGGCTGCGGCGGCTGGCCCCGGCCGAGCCGTTGCGGGCCCTGGCCGGCTGGGAGCCGACGGCGGCCTGGGCGCGGTGCCTGCTGGAGCTGTCCGAGCTGAAGGCCAGGTTGGGGGTCGACGAGCTGCTCTTCGAGCTGCTGGATCGGACGCGCTACCTGGATCGGGTGGTGGACCCCGAGGACCGGGGTGGCGCCGAGGCCAGGCGCGTCGCGACCAACGTCGGGCGCTTCGCCGAGCTCGTCTCCGAATACTGTGAGCGCCGGCGAGATCACCGCCTCGGGCCCTTCGTCGAGTACCTCGACCTCGTCCTCAGGTCGGGGCTGGACGAAGAGGTCCCCGAGGTGGAGGAGCTGCCGGACGCGGTGCAGGTGATGACCATCCACCAGGCCAAGGGCCTGGAATTCGACCTCGTCTTCGTGCCCGCGGTGGTGGAGGGCCGTCTGCCCCAGCCGCGCCGCCGGGACGGCATCGAGGCCCTGGCCGGAGGAGATCTCCCGCTCCACCTGCTGGAGCCCTCGGTCCGCGCCCGGGAGGACCAGGTGGCCGAGGAACGCCGGCTCTGCTACGTGGCCATGACCCGGGCCCGCCGGCGGCTGGTGCTGAGCTGGGCCGAGCGCTACGAGGGGGCCAGGGTCTGGCGGCCGTCCCGGTTCCTGGCCGAGCTCGGGCCGGGGGTCGAGGAACGCGATCTGCGCCCGCTCCGCGCGGCCGCCGAGGGCGGCGCCCGTCGGGGAGCCGAACCCCACCATCCCCCCCGAGAGAGTCGCGGACGGGGCTCGGTGGAGGGCGCGCGGGCGACGCCCGTCCTCTCCTACAGCTCGATCAGCGCCTACCGCGAGTGCCCGCGGCAGTACTGGTACCGCTACCGGCTGGAGCTACCCGCCCCGCCCACGGTCGAGGCGCAGCTGGGCAGCGTCGTCCACCTCGTGCTCATGCGGGCGGGCCGCCTTCGGCAGCGGGGTGCGACCCCGGACCGTGCCCTGCTCCGGCGGCTGTACCGCGAGGCGTGGGAGGAGGTCGGTTGCTCCGATCCACGCCGTCGTCCGACGCTGGAGGAGCTGGGCTGGCGACTGCTGGAGGGGTTCGTCGCCGTCGGCGGTCTGGACGTGAGCCCGGTCCTGGTCGAGGAGTCGTTCGCGGTCGAGCTGGACGGATGGAGGCTGCGGGGGGTGATCGATCGAGTGGACCGGCTGGATCCCACGCCCGCCGGGGGGCCGGCCGGGGATGGGGGAACGACCCCGCGCTGGCGGATCGTCGACTACAAGACCGGCGATCCGGCCCCCGCCAGCCGGTTGCGACGCGATCTGCAGCTCGCCCTCTACGCGCTGGGCGTGAGGACGGTGCTGGGGCCGGGTCCCATGGATCTGGAGATCGTCTACCTGAGGGAGGGGCGAACGGTCAGGATGCCGGTCACCGAGGAACTGCTGGCGGAGGCCCGGCGGATCGGAGCCGAGGTCGCCGAGGGCGTTCGCCGGGGCCGATTCGAGCCCCGTCCGGAGCGGCGCCGCTGCTCGCTCTGCGGTTATCGCCTCGCCTGCGAGGCGGCCCTGTAGGCGGCGGCCAGCGTCAGGCAGCTGCGGGCGATGTCCAGGGCGGCCGCGGGCCGTGACAGCGCGGTGGCGCGGGCTCGCATCCGGCGGTGGCGGTCGGGGTCGGCCAGGAGCTCCCGGATGGCCCCCGGCAGGAGCTCGGGACGGGGGACGTAGATGCCGGCGCCGGAGCCGGTGACGAGGCGTACGTTGGCCGTCTCCTGGCCGGGGAGGTAACCGGTCAGGACCAGCGGGACGCCGGTGGCCAGCGCCTCGGCGATGGCGCCCGGCCCGGCCTTGGTGACGACCAGGTCGGCCGCCCGCAGGAGATCGGGCATGTCCTCCACGAAGCCCAGCACCCGGAGGGGGGCCGCCGCCGGCAGCTCCTCGAGCCGCCGCCGCAGCGGCCGGTTGCGGCCACAGACGGCCACCACCTGCCAGTCGTGGGGACGACAGGCCAGCACCCGTACCTGGTCCAGCAGCCGCCCCGATCCCTCGCCGCCCCCGATCACGAGGATGGTCGGGCGCCCGGCCTCCAGGCCGATCCGGCGCCGGATCGCCGCCGTCTCCCCCGGCGCGGGCGGGCGGAAGCCCAGATCGACCGGGAACCCCAGACGCCGGATCCGGTCCGGACACACCCCGGCCCGGAGGCTCGCGGCTCGGGCCTCCTCGGTCGGCACCACCACCAGATCGGCTCCCGAGAACGACCAGCCGCGGTGGACCTCGATCAGGTCGGTGACCACCGTGACCAGTCCACGACGTCGCCCGCGATCGAGCAGGGGCCCGGTGACGTGGTTGAGGAGGGGGTGGACCGACACCAGGAGGTCGGGGTCGAGGGCATCCAGCTGCCCTGCCAGCGCCTGGCGCACCCGGGCGCCGAAGGCCGCCTGCAGGAAGCCGAAGGCGGGGGCGGCGTTGGAGGCGTGGTAGATGACGCCCCAGACGCTCGGCCAGCGCTGGATGATCACCGGATAGAGCGAGCAGATCCGGCGCACGGCCGGCGGACCCTGACCGAGGAGGGGGTCGATCGCGGCCACGCGGGCACCGGGCGCCAGGCGCCGGAAGGCGCCGGCCAGGGCCCGGGCGGCGGCCCGGTGTCCGCCGCCGGTGTCGGAGAAGAGCAGGAGCACGGACACGGTCTCGTGCGATACCGCATCCGGGGCCGTGCCGGCCGTGGCCGTGCGGCCCGGATGGGGACTCTGGAGGGTGCGGGGTCCTCGGTGGGATGGTCGGCCGGCCGGCATCGCAGCGCCAGGTTACGATCTGCGCCCGCCCCGGGGCCCGGGGGCGGGGCCGCGAGCGGCGGCGGCCCGGGCGACGGAATAGATCGCGGGTGCAGCCTTTTCCGCTGGGTATGTGCTCCGTTGCGGCGGTCTCCGCATCGAGACTGACATTCGGATCCCGGAGGTGGCTCGATGGGAGACCGTCGTACCGTGGCTGAGCCGGGATCCACGCGTCCGGGCGGGACCCTGCCGACCCCGCGGCTCAGGGTGGCGATGATCTCCATGCACACCTCGCCGACGGCCGCGCCGGGGGCCGACACCAACGGGGGGCTCAACGTGTACGTCAGGGAGGTAGGCGCCGCCTTCGGCCGCCGTGGCGTGGTCACCGACGTCTTCACCCGCCGCCGGGACGAGCGGCAGCCCCTGGTCGAGGGGGCCGCTCCCGCCTTTCGCGTCGTCTCCCTGCCCGCCGGTCCGCCCGGGGTGGACAAGTACCGGTTGCTGGACCACGTCCCCGGCTTCACCGACCGGGTCGAGGCCTTCATCCGGGACTCTGGCCTCCGCTACCACCTGATCTACTCTCACTACTGGTTGTCTGGCCTGGTGGCCTGCGTCCTGCGTGGGCGCCTCGGGGTCCCCTGGGCCCATCGGGCGCACACCCTGGCCCTGGTCAAGAACCGTCACCTGGCGCCTGGCGCCAGGCCGGAGCCGGAGTTCCGGGTGGACCTGGAGGGGGAGATCTCCCGCTGCGCCGATCTGCTCGTGGTCAGCACCGAGGCGGAGGGTGACGAGCTGCGGCGGTCCTACCACATCCGCCCGGAGCAGGTGGCGGTGGTACCGCCCGGCGTGAACGGCGCCACCTTCCGGCCCCTGCCCAAGCCCCTGGCGCGCCTGCTGATCGGACAGGGAGACCGGCGTCTGTTCGTGTTCGTGGGCCGGCTGGAGCCGCTGAAGGGGGTGAGCGTGATCCTCCACGCGCTGGCCAGGGTGGTGGCCGACGGCCGCCACCCCGACGTCCGGCTCTTGATCCTGGGCGACGACGGGGGCGACGGCGGGGGCGAGCGGGCACGCCTGGGACGGCTCGTCGCCGAGCTCGGGCTCGACGACCGGGTCCGTTTCCTGGGGCCGGTGGCCCAATCGGAGCTCCCCACCTACTACGCCGCCGCCGAGGCCTGCCTGGTCCCGTCCTACAGCGAGTCGTTCGGGCTGGTGGGGCTGGAGGCCCAGGCCTGCGGGACCGCGGTCGTGGCCAGCAACGTGGCCGGCCTGGCCTCGGTGGTGCGTGAGGGCACGACCGGGTTCCTGATCGACGGCCCGGACCCGGAGGCGTACGCCGACCGCATGCGTCGGCTGCTGGAGGAGCCGGGGCTGGCGGTCCGGATGGGGCGGAACGGGCGCCGGCGAGCCGAGGCCTTCAGCTGGGAGCGAACCGCCGACCTGCTCCTGGAGCGGTTCCGGAGGTTGGCCGGATCCGCCCCCCTGCCGAACCTGTCCCCGGATCCCTGGAGCTGAGGGTGCCGACCCCCCGTTGGCCTCGCCGCTGGCGCTGGCGGGCGCCCGTCCCCGCGGTCGTGTCGGCGTCGGATCAGCCCGGTGTCCAGGCGATGGCCTCGCAGGCGTAGGGAAAGCGACCGGGGTCATAGTGCGTGAGCGGGGTGAGCCCGGTGCCGTCGGCGTTGACCAGCCAGACGCCCGCCGGACTGCTCCCGGAGCGGCCGAGGAGCGCGAGCTGGTGACCGTCCGGGGAGGGGGCGATGGCGAGGACGTCCAGCGGCCCCGAGGGCATGCCACCTCCGTTCAGCCGGGCCGGCGTCTGGGCGTCCACGGCCAGGCGGAAGACTTTGGTCAGCGTCTCTCCGCCCGCGGCGTGAGCGGCGGTCACGAACAGGTGTCGCGAGTCCGCCTCCCAGGTCACCCCCGAGATCTGGCCGGTCGCCACCGTCAGCGTGTCCCCGTCGCGCAGCGAGCGCACCTTGACCCGATCCCCGGCTGCCTCGTCCCCGGTCGTCCGGTAGGCGAGCTCCTGGCCGTCCGGTGACCAGGTCAGGTCGTCGACCGGCGCGGCCTCGGCCTGGAGGGTGTAGCGTGCCTGCACCCCCACGTCGAAGGCGTCGATCCGCCAGCCGGGCTGGGCTGCGGAGCGGCCGCCGGCCGGCTGACCCGGCTCGGCCGGGCTGGGGACCACGAATGCGATCCGGAGTCCGTCCGGCGCCACCGCCGCCGCGCGCACGTCGCCGGCGACGTCGACCACCTCGCCGCCGGGCCTGAGCACGCGCAGGTTGCCCTGGTCGAGGAAGGCGTACCCCTGGTCCGGCGCCAGGTAGGCGGCCCATTGCGCCCGGAAGGGAAGCGCCACCGGGGTTCCGTCCAGCGGCTGGTCGGTCCAGGTCCCGTCGGAGCTGTGCAGCAACAGCCGGGTGCCGTCCGGCGACCACGAGTAGCCGTCCGCCGGGGTGCTCAGCAGGGTGCGCGGGAACCGGCTCTCGTCGACGATCCACACGCCGGCGTCGTTGCCGAGGGCGGAGCGGGCGACGAAGCTGACCCAGTGGTGCAGGGGGCGCACGGGACCGGTGGTGAAGGTGACGACGCCTCCCTGGGCGAGATGGTTGCCGTCCACGTCGAGGGCCGCGGTCGTGATCGCCACCTGGTACGAGACGTGAGGCTCCAGCAGGGAGTCGGGGGCGATGACGACCCGGTCCGCGTCCAGCGGATCGCGGTGGACGGTGAAGGAGAGCCGGGGGGCGAAGCTCACGGCACGGCCCAGGGTGGACACCTGCATGGGGCGGCTGAAGGTGAGCGTGACGTACGTGGATGGGTCGACCTGGTCCTGCCCGGAGGCGGGGCTGACGCCGGCGAGCGCCGGCGGGGCCTCGGTCTGGAAGGTCCAGCTGTGGCGGAGGCCGTTGGCGTCGCCGCGCAGGTCCCGGTAGCCGGGGGACAGCACCACACGGTATCGGTGCGAGGGCCGGAAGGGCGCCTTCGGGTGCTCGAACACCAGCTCGCGTCCCCCGATCCAGCGCAGGGTCCCACGGACGCTCGGCAGGACGTGGAAGCGAGAGGCGACCGACGCCTGGTCCATGGGGCGGTCGAACTCGATGCGCACCGGGGCGTTGCTGCGCACGCCGCCCGCGCCGCGAGAGGGCGAGATGGCCACGATCTGCGGTGGGCTGCCGCAGGCCGTCAGCGTGTCCGCGGCCACCGGTAGGAGCAGGGCCGCGGCCAGCAGGAGCGCCCTACTGCGACGAGTAGGCCTCGAGACGAGCCCTGAGGTCGTTGGCGAGCGCCTCCAGGCGGGAGGCGTCGACGAAGAGGATGGAGATGGTCGGGATCTGATCGATGGCGCTCTGGATGCCGGCCGAGGAACGCTCGGCGGCCCCCAACAGATCCTTCACCTTCCGGGCCCGGTTGCCGAGCTGGTCCTCGGTCATCTGCTGCAGGTCCGCGATCACGGCCTCCCAATCCACGCCCGAGGGCGAGGGGGTGGTCGCCGTGGCCGCGTAGGGGCTCGGGCCCGGGGTGGCCTGCGGCGCGCCCGGGGCATAGGTCGGGGAGGGAGCGGGGGTGGGCTGGGTGTAGGTGGGCTGCCGCTGCGGCGCCGGCCCCGGCGATGGGGCCGGCCCCGAGGAGGGAGCGGGGGTGTAGGGACGGCGCGTGCCCACCACCTCGGCCACGTCCAGCGGCTCATGGCGGGCGCTGGCGCTGGCCTTGACCTCGATCATGGCCCCCGGATCCCGGCAGAGGGCGAGCACGGAGTCGGCCCGCTCGGCCACCTCGCGCGATTCGCTGGTGTAGGCCCCCGCGATCTTGCCCTCCTTGAGGATGATGACCCCGGTCCCGGTGGCGGCTCGTACCGTGACCGTGCCGCTCAGACGGCGCTCCTCGAGGAAGCGCAGCAGGGCCGGCACGTCGACCCACGAGGCGTAGAGCTCGGTGTAGACGGGCTCGGCCACGGTCAGCTCGAAGAGCCCGTCGACCAGCTCCGGGGTCAGGCCCACGACGTCGAGGACGCCCTGGCCACGGTTGACCTCGTCGTTGAAGTGGCTCAGGGCCTGCTTGCCCAGCTCCGGCTGGGGGTCTTCGCCGGCGTCGTAGACGCACTCGAGGACCGTCCCTTCCCTGAAGTAGATGAGGCCGTTCGCGTTCTCGGTCAGGAGCCGGACGTACCCGGTGTGACCCTCACGCTCCAGGGTGGTGACCAGCCGGGGGAAGTCCACGAACGACGTCTTCAGGGAGTCGTACATGGTCTGCCCCGCCGGCACCGGGATCGGCTCCCGGCCGTGCCTCGGCTTGGGCCGCTGCTTGAAGAAGCGCCGCCACCCGGGCGGCGTCACCTGCGCGTTGCGCTGGTCCCCGGCCGCGGAGGGCGAGGGACCCGTCCGTGACGGCGGCGCCGGCGCGGGTGGGGCCGGGGCCGCCGGCGGGGTCCAGGCCTCCTGCGGGGGCGGCTGAGGCGGCGGCTGCTGGGCCGCGGAGCGCCGGGAGGGCTTGGGCTGGGGCGGCGGGGGCGCGGGCGACGACGCCGGCCGGCCGCCCTGCTGCTGGGCGCGGTCGATCAGCTCCGAGATCGACGAGCGGACGGTCTCGTCCGCGGGAAGCTTGGCCTTGGCGTCGAAGTCGAACTCGCCCGTGGACCAGGTCAGCGCCGTGACGACGGCGTCGTCCCCGGCGGTCCCCTCGCCGACCGCGTGGAAGAGGTGGCCGAACAGGAAGTACAGGGTCGTGGATCCCTGGCCGTCCTGGCGCAGGGTCAGCGTCCCGGTCGCCCGCTCAGCTTGAGCGGCCTCGAGAAGGGACCGTACGTTGGTTTCGGCTAGCGACCCTCTGGTCTGCAACGGCTTCTCCACTTGAGGTACGGCGGAACTCGCCGTACCGGGTTGAATCCCGCAAGAGGCTAGTATAGTTGCCGGGGCATGTCCAAGCCCGACCCAGCCTCCGCGCTGAGTTCCGCAACCGATCGCGTCGAGGTTCCTCCCCCCTCTCCATCCCGGTTGCTCCTCGTTCGACACGCAGAGTCTACGTGGAATGCCCTCCGCCGTATCCAGGGCCAGATGGACCCGCCCCTCTCGGCCCACGGGCGGGTCCAGGCCCGGGAGCTGGCCGCCCGGCTGGCCGGCCAGTCGCTGGCCGGCTTCTACTGCAGCGATCTCCTGCGCGCCCGGCAGACGGCGGAGGCCATCGCCCGGGCGGTGGGTCTGGAGCCGGTGTTCGAGCCGGCGCTGCGCGAGATCATGCTCGGCGCCTGGGAGGGGAAGAACCGCGAGGAGCTGCTCAGGGAGTATCCGGAGGAGTGGGCGGCCTGGGTCCGGGAGCCGTCATGGGACCTGGTCCCGGGCGGGGAGGGAGCGCAGCCCTTCGAGCGACGGGTGGGCCGGGCTCTGGGTGAGATCCTGGGCCGGCACCCCACCGGCGACGTCCTCTGCGTGACCCACGGAGGGGTGATCCAGGTGGCACTGCTCAGCGTGGTCGGCCGCCGGAGCCACGGCCAGTTCCCGTTCCGGATCGACAACGCCTCGTTGAGCATCATCCAGTGGGCCGGGGGCCGGGCGGCGATCACGGCCGTCAACGACACCTGCCACCTGGCTTGAGCGGACCCCGGGCCCGTTCCGGGATACTTGTCCACCGATCGTGAGCATCGCGGTCTCCACCCCCGACACCGTCACCCGGGAGCGCTGGGATCGGGCCCTGGGCGAGCTGGCCGTCCCGGCGCCGCTCCTGCAATCGTGGGCCTTCGGCGAGGTCCAGGCGCAGGAGGGCTGGTCGGTGGAGCGGCTCGTCCTCCCCGGCGGCGGCCGGGCCACGGTCCTCCTGCAGGGCAGCGGACCGTTGCGCTGGGCGTACGTGCCCCGCGGGCCGGTGCCGGCCACCGCCGAGACGGTGGCCGACCTGGTGGCCTGGGCGCGCGAGCGCCGCCTGGCCCGGCTGCGGGTGGAGCCGGAGGCGCCGATCGCCTTCGGCGGCGAGCTGCGAGCTCTCGGTTTCCAGCCCTCCACCGCTGCCCAGCCCCGGCACACGCTGATCGTGCCCCTGGCCGACGAGGAGACGATGCTCGCCTCCTTCAAGCCCAAGCATCGCTACAACGTCCGCCTGGCGCAGCGGCGCGGGGTCGTGGTCCAGGTCGAGCGGGACGCGGCCGAGCTGAAGCGGCAGAGCGACTTCACCGCCCATCGGCAGGGCATCTCCCTCCTCACCCTCGAGCAGTACCGACGCCGCCTGGAGTTGCTCGACGGCTGCCGCGTCTACGTGGCCCGCTGGCAGGGGCAGGCGCTGGCGGCCATCATGGTGGCCAGCTTCGGTGGGCGCGCGTACTACCTCTACGGCGGGTCGAGCGACCGCCATCGACAGCTGATGCCGACCTACGCCGTCCAGTGGGCGGCGATGCGCGATGCGGCCGAGGCCGGCTGCCGGGACTACGATCTCTGGGGCATCCCTCCCTCGCCGGATCCGGCCCATCCCTGGTTCGGGCTCTGGCAGTTCAAGATGGGCTTCGGCGGAGAGCAGGTGGAGTACTGTGGCGCCTGGGACCTGGTTTTCTCGCCTCTGGCCGCTCGGATCGACGAGCTGGCGGTGTGGGGCCGCCGGGCCCTGCGCCGCCTGCGCTGAGGTCCGGCCGGCGGGCGGCGTCCTCGGGCCGTGGTGAGGTCGGCCGCCCGGGCCGCGTCCGGCCGGGCCGGGGACGGGCACCCGACGCCGGCGTCGCTCCGGCCGGAGCGCCACGGACGTTCCCGGGGTCCGGCGCGGCGGATGCGTCACCCGGTCCGCCGGGCCTGCCGTGTCCGCCGCCCCTCCCGGCGCTGGTAGGGCCATGCTCCGAGGAGCCGAGGCCGACGCCGGCTGGCCCCGTCGTGTCCTGATCGTGGATCCGGACACGCGCTCCCGTCGCGAGATCGCCCTCGCCTGTCGCCAGGACGGCTTCGAGGTGGTGGAGGCGAGCACCGGAGAGGACGGACTGGCCCGCTTCCGCGAGTTCCCGCCCAGCGTAGTGGTGCTCGAGGTGGCCCTGCCGGACGTGTCCGGGTTCGACGTCTGCCGCGAGCTCCGGCGCGCCACCGAGGAGGTGCCGATCATCCTGATCGGCTCCAGCCACGACGAGGTGGACGTGGTGGTCGGCCTGGAGATCGGCGCCGACGACTACGTGACCAGGCCGGTCCGCCTGCGCGAGCTCACGGCCCGGATCGCGGCCAACCTGCGCCGGGCGCGCGTGGCCACGAGGGGCGCCGGCTCGGGACGCCTCGAGTTCCGGGACCTGGTGATCGATCTCAACGAGCGGCGGGTGTTGCGCCGCGGGCGCGAGGTGGGGCTGACGCACACCGAGTTCGAGCTGCTCTCCCTCCTGGCCGAGAACGCGGGCAAGGCCCTGTCCCGCGAGCGCATCCTGCAGCACATCTGGGGAGCCGGCCACCAGGGCGACCTCGAGACGCGCGTGATCGACGTCCACATCCGCAACCTGAGGCGCAAGATCGAGGACGAGCCCAGCCGTCCCTTCTACCTCCTGGCCGTGCCGGGGATCGGCTACCGGTTCACCAACGCCCGACCGGAGCCCTGAGCCGAAGGCCTCAACCGGGGCTGGAGCGAGCCTGGATCAGCTCGCGGTAGAGGGCGAGCAGCCCGTCGAGGTTGCTGCGCAGCGAGTAGCGCTCGACGGCGCGGTGCCGGGCCATCCGGCCCAGCAGCGGGCACAGCTGCGGGGTGTCCACCAGCAGCCTGATCGCCGCCCGCAGCTCGCTCTCCAGGTGGCCCGGGTCGAGCACGATGCCGGCGCCGCGCAGGGCCTCGCCGTCGTTGCCGACGTCGGTGGCGACGGTGGCGGCGCCGCAGGCCATCGCCTCGAGCATGGCCAGGGAAAGGCCCTCCACGCTGGAGGGAAGGAAGAAGGCGTCGGTCGCTCGCAGGATGTCGATCCGTTCCTGCTCGTCCGTGATCACCCCGGTGAAGACGATGCGGGGGTCGGCGTACCGTCGTTCCAGGCGGCGCCGCTCGACGCCCCCGCCCATGATCACGAGCCGCAGCGTGGGGGGCGGGTCCGCGTCCAGGAAGGCCCCGAGCAGGACGTCCACGTTCTTCTCCGGGTCGAGCCGACCTAGGTAGCTGAACAGGCGCTCCGCCCCCAGCTCCCTCCGCTTGGCGCTCGGGCCCGGGCGGTAGCGGTCCACGTCAACCCCGTTGGGGAGCACGTGGACGATGTCGCGCGGCACCCCGAGGCCGGTCAGGATCTCGCGCTGGGTCTCGCCGAAGATGATCACCGCGTCGTACCCGGCCAGGGACTGGGCGTAGAGGCGATAGACGGCGGAGGTGATGCCCCGCCAGACCGAGAAGCGCCGGTCGTAGGGCACGTGGAAGGTGGCGACGATCGGGATGCCGAGGCGGTGACAGATGTCGGGCAGGTTGAAGTCGAGGCTGGAGAAGGCGAGCGAGACGTGCACCAGGTCGATCCGGTGGGCGCGGAGCACGTCCATGAGGCGCCGCTTGGCGCTCGGGGGCGAGAGCACCAGGCGATGGGAGATGGCGAAGGAGTCGAGGGCGATGGAGGAATCGTCGGCCTGGTCGCGCGCGTGGTGGAGGAAGAGCACCTCGACACCCCGCTCACGCAGCCCCCGGGTGGTCTCCCGCGAGTAGGTGATGATGCCGTCCGCCCCCGTCGCCGAGCGATGGCCGAGCCAGGCCACGCGGAGCCTGGGCTGCTCCCCGGCCGCGCCGGTCGTGGCTCCAGTCGCCTCTGGCCTCGGCCCGGCCGCCGCCGTCCGGCCGTCGGCCGCCCCCGGCTCCCCCGGGCCGGGCCTCGGGCGGGATCGAAACCTCACCACCCCGCCCCCGGCCCGCCCGCGCCCGGGGCGGGGTCGCTCCCCGCCGGGGGATCCGACGGGTCGAGCCCCGCCGCCAGGTCGGGCCTCAGCTCCCGCAACCCCACCAGCACGAACGGCCGCCGCAGCCCGGGGTGGGGGATGACCAGATCCGGCTCACGCACGGTCGCGTCGCCGAAGAGGAGGAGGTCCACGTCGATCGCCCGGGGGCCCCAGCGGAAGGTCGGCGTGCGTCCCAGTTCCCGCTCGATCGCCTTGGCCGTGGCCAGCAGCTGGCGTGGGCTGCCCGCCCAGTCCACCTCCAGCACCTGGTTGAGGAACCTGGGCTGGTCGGTGACGCCGTAGGGCTCGGTCTCGTGCACGCGGCTGGCCCGCCGCACCGCGGCACCGCGCTCGGCCAGCAGGCGGCGGGCTTCGGCGAGCTGGCGCGAGCGATCGCCGAGGTTCGAGCCCAGGCCCAGGTAGACGATGGTCATCGCGGCTCCTCCTCCCTCTCCGCGCGCAGGGCCTCCGCCACTCTGGCCACCGCCACCATCTCCTCGACGTCGTGCACGCGTACGATGTCGGCCCCGCGCAGGATCGAGACCGCCACCACCGCCGCCGTGCCCCAGATCCGCCTCGGCATCTCCTGGCCGAACAGCCGGCCCAGGAACCCCTTGCGCGAGGCGCCGACGAGCAGCGGATGGCCGAGCCGGCGCAGCTCGCCGAGCCGGCGCAGCACGACCAGGTTCTGGCCGGCGTCCTTGCCGAAGCCGATGCCGGGGTCGATCGCGATCCGGTCCGGCGGGACCCCGGCCCGACGCGCCTCGGCGATCGACGCCGAGAGGCCCTCGACGATGGCCTGCACGAGGTCCCCGGGGTACCGATTCCCGACCTGGTTGTGCATCAGCACCAGGCCGAGCCCGCGCTCGGCGGCGAGCCGGGCGATGCCGGGGGACCGGCGCAGGCCCCAGACGTCGTTGACGATCGTCGCGCCCGCGTCCGCCGCCGCCCGCGCCACCTCGAGCTTGCTGGTGTCGATCGAGACCACGAGCCCGGCCGCGGCCAGGGCCTCGACCACGGGGATCGCGCGCCTGATCTCCTCGGCGGCGGGGACCGGAGTGTGGCCGGGACGGGTCGACTCGCCCCCCACGTCCACGATGTCCGCCCCCGCCTCGGCCATGCGCAGGCCCCGTTCGATGGCCATGTGGTGGTCGGTCAGCCCGTCCCCGCTGAAGGAGTCGGGGGTGACGTTCACGATGCCCATGACCTTGACCCGGCCGCGCTCGAACACGACCCCAGCATAGGTGGGCGAGGCTCGGGGTTCACGGTCCGGCGTCGGCTATGCTGACTGCCCATGCGGCTCTCGCAGCTCGCCGCCGCCGTTCCCGGCGCCCGCCTTCGGGCGGGGGGCGACCACGAGGTCCAGCGGGTGGTGCACGACTCGCGGCGGGCGCGGCCGGGAGACCTCTTCGTGGCCGTCCGCGGCCTGCGCCACGACGGCCACGACTTCGCCCCCGAGGTGGCGGCACGCGGCGTCGCCGTGGCCCTGGAGCGGCCGGTTCCCCTGCCCGCCGGTGCGCCCTGGATCCAGCTCCGGGACGCCCGTCGCGACCTCGGCGAGCTGGCCGCCGCCCTCCACGGTCGCCCCGCCCGCCGTCTGCTGGTGGTGGGAGTCACGGGGACGGTGGGCAAGAGCACCACCACCCACATGATCGCCCACGTCCTGGAGTCGGCCGGGCTCAGGGCCGGCTACCTGAGCACGGTCGCCCACGGGGTGGGCGCCGGTGGCCGGGAGAACGAGTCGGGACGGACCACCATGGACGCGCCCGAGGTCCAGTCCTGGCTGGCGCGAATGGAGGCCGAGGGAGCCGCCGCGGCCGTGATCGAGTGCAGCTCGCATGCGCTCGACCAGGGCCGGGTGGCCGGCTGCGAATTCGACGTGGCCGCCTTCACCAACGTGGGGCGGGACCACCTCGACTACCATGGCAGCTGGGAGGCGTACCTGGAGGCCAAGGCGCGGTTGATCGCGCTCTGCGCGCGCAGCTGGGCCAAGGGGATCACCAAGACGGCGGTGTTGAACCGAGACGACGCCTCTTTTCCCCACCTGGCCGGGCGTCCGATCGAACGCCGGCTCACCTACGGCCTGGGAGCGGCCGACGTCCGGGCGGTCGATCTCGAGGCCACGGAGGCCGGGGGCACGCGTTTCGGCCTGCGCACGCCGTGGGGGACGGCGGAGGTGAGCCTTCGGATGGCGGGCCGCTTCAACGTCCTCAACGCCCTCTGCGCCGCCGCCGCGGCCCTGGCCCTGGGGGTGGACGTGGGGCGGGTGGCGGCGGGGCTGACCGGCTTCCCGGGGCTGCGCGGGCGCCTGGAGCCGGTGCGCCTGGGCCAGCCCTTCGACCTGTACGTCGATTTCGCCCATTCGGCGGTGGGGCTGGAGGCGGTCCTGGCCGAGCTACGCGGGCGGCTGGCCGGTGGCGGAAGGCTGCTGGCGGTCTTCGGCGCCACGGCGCGGGCGGACCACGATCCGGCCGGGATGGGCCGAGCCGCGGCCCGGTGGTCCGATTTCTTCGTCATCACCACCGACGACCCGCTCTCGGCGGATCCGGCCGAACTGGCCCGCCGGGTGGAGGCGGGGGCGGAGGGCCGCCGCCGGGGCCACGACTACGAGGTCGTGCTCGACCGGCGGTCCGCCATCCGCCGGGCGGTGGAGCTGGCCCGGCCCGGCGACGTCGTGCTCCTGGCCGGCAAGGGCCACGAACGCACTCTGCTGCTGGCCCAGGGCCCGGTCCCATGGGACGAGCGGGCCGAGGCCGAGCTGGCGGTCCGGGAACGCTGGCCCGCCGGGGGCCGCTGAGCCCGGCGGTGGAGAGGGCCGGTCGCTCGGGCCGGGGGTGTGTGCGAGGGAGGGCCGGGCGCGGTATCGTAGGGGCAGCCGCGGCCCGAAACGGCCCGAGGGGGAGACCGGCCAGGCAACGGCGACGGGTGGCCCAGGGATGGCTCTCGCCGGAGCCGGGGGTTCCGTGGTCTGCTGCACCGCCTGGAGGTGTGCCCATGTCCAGTCGGTTCAGCATCGCCGAAATCGCCGAAGCTCGCACCGTCAGTCCCCTCGCCGGCGAGGCGAGCCCTACGTCCACCCGCGAGGTCGTCGTCGGCTCGCGGGTCCGGGTGCGGGACCTCGACGGCGAAGAGGAGTTCCTGATCGTCGACCACGCCGAGGCCGACGTCGCCTCCCGCCGAATCTCGACCCTGTCCCCGCTGGGATCGGCCCTCATGGGTCACCAGGCGGGAGAGTCGGTGTGGGTCCGGACCCCGATGGGCGTGCGCTCGGTGACCCTCCTCGCCGTGTACTGACGGTTGGCTCGAGGTGACGCGACGAACTCGTCCTCGGCTCGCGAATCGTAGGGTGCGTCAACCTCTGGCCTTTGACGATGGTCCCGAGGTCGGTCCACGCTCACTCTTGCGGTTGGCATCCACGGCCCCGAAGCGGCGCCGGCGCCCATCCCCGGGGCCCCCACGCGATCCTCGCGATCGCGTGGGGTGCCCCTTCTCGGCCCGGCGAGCGCCGAGCGTGGCGGCCGAACCGGGGAAGAGCACGCGATGCCTGGACAACGACAGCGAAACGGCCTACTTCGGTTCCATCGAGAACTCAGAGGGTGGTCGCTCGACGACGTCGCCTCCGGTCTCCACCAGGTGGCGGCGAGCCTGGGCGAAGAAGAGCCCGGCGTGGACGCGACCACCGTCAGCAGGTGGGAGCGCGGGGTCAGGAGGCCCCGGCCCCGCTACGTCCGTCTGCTCTCCCGGCTCTTCGAACTGCCGGCCGACCAGCTCGGGCTGGTCAACCGGTTCGAGCCCGGAGCAGACCCGGTGCCGGGGTCCGGTCGCCCGGCCCCGGACGCCCCGGAACCAGAAGACCCCACCGCCACGGAACTGGAAGAGATGGAACGTCGCGAATTCATCCGCAAGCTCACGACCGCTTTCGGCACCGCCCTCCTCCCCCCCGCCCTGGACCAGCTCGGCCCGGAGCCGTGGACGGCGCTGGCCAGGGCGCTGAAGCGCCCGCCGGCGTTGGACCGGGGGACGCTGGATGAGCTCGAGTCGCGGACGATCGGCCTCCACCTGCTGGAGCAGCGGATCCCCGCGCGCCAGCTGGCCGACGGGGTGGTCCGCCACCTCCACGTCCTGACCCACCTCCTCGAGTTCACCCACTCGCCGACGGCGCGCAGCCGGCTGGCCGTGCTGGCCGGTGAGACCGCCGTGCTCGCCGGCTGGCTGGCCTTCGACCGCCGCGACCACGTCCGCGCCCGGGCCTACTACGCGGTCGCCCTCGACGCCGCCCGGGAGGCGGGCGATGAGCCGCTGGCGGCCTGCGCCCTCGGCTACCTGAGCTACCTCACGAGCCTCGAGGGTGCCGCCGGCGAGGCCCAGCGGCTGCTCCACGAGGCCCGGGGGCGCGTGGGGGCCACCTACCCCGCCACCCGCGCCTGGCTGGCCGGGCGGGAGGCGGAGGAGCTCGCCATCATGGGCGACACCCTGGCCTCGCTGGACGTGCTCGAGCGGGCTTACGCTGAGTTCGAGCGGGCCCGTCCGGAGGAGGAGCGATCGTGGACCCGGTTCCTCGACCGGAGCCGCTTCGAGAGCCTGGCGGTGGCCACCTACGCGCGGCTGGGCGAGGCCGACGCCGCCCTCACGGCAGGGGAGGAGGCGATGGCCGCGCTGGCCGGTCCCGACTTCAAGAAGCGGGCCATCGTGCTCGCCGATGTCGCCATCGCCTACGCCCGCCGGGGGGAGGCCGAGGCCGCGTGCGAACTCGGGGGTGAGGCGCTCGCGATCGGCCTTCGCACCGAGAGCCGCCTGGGCCTGCAGCGCGTGCGCGAGCTGCGGCACCGGCTGGAGCCGTGGAACGGGGCGCGGGCGGTTCGCGACCTCGACCGCCAGCTCCAGGCCGTGGGTACCGCGGGCTCATGAGCGCAGGTCCCCGGTCTCGTCGCTGATCCAGGCCAGGTAGTCGTCGCTGCCCCGGCTGATCGGGGTGGCGGTGATCTCGGGCACCTCGTAGCTGTGATGGGCCTTGAGGTGGGCGACCAGGGCGTCGAAGCGGGTGCCGGTCGTCTTCATCAGGCAGATCCATTCGGGCGTCGTGTCGATGCCGCCGCGCCACCAGAAGGTGCTGGTGATGGGACCCAGGACCTGGGCGCAGGCGGCGAGTCTCGCCTCCACGACGCTCCGTGCCAGACGTCCAGCCTCTTCTTCCGTTGCTGTGGTCGTGATCACCTGCAGGTATTCGTCAGTCATGGACGTCCTCCTCGAGTCCCGGCTGGGCCTCACGGGCGGCGCTCCGGCGGTGAGGCAACGGATGCTGTGCTCCCCGGGCACCTGCGTCCGGCGACGTCATCCGGAGCGCCCCATGGGGACGTGAGCCTCGCCGAGGGGTTCCTCCATCGTCGCCCCCGCCCCCAAGGAGGTCCCAGTTCCGATCTTGTCTACCTTGCACGCCCTTCACTACGATCCGGCGATCTCGCCATGCACCTGCGTTGCTTTCTCTATCGCCGCCTCGGGCCCACGGCCCTGGTCGTGGCCGCGGCCCTCCTCGCCCTGTCGTCGGCACCGCTGAGCGCCCTGGCCGCGGTCGGCGCCGTGGCGCCGGATCCGGTGCGGGCCCCGACGCCCTCCCTCACCTCCGACCTCGTCCCGGGAGGCCTGGCCGGGCTCGGCGGCGGGCGGCGAGAGGTCCTGGGCTTCGCGCCTTACTGGGAGCTGTCCGCCAGCGGGGACTGGGACGACGACGTCCTCAGCACCATCGCCTACTTCGGGCTGACGGTGCGCGCCGACGGTAGCTTCGACACCTCGACGCCGGGATGGAAGGCCTGGAACGGTTCCCGGCTGACCTCGGTGATCGACACCGCCCACCGCCACGGCGCGCGTGTCGTGCTGGTGATCCAGCAGTCCGACGACGGCACCATCGACCGCCTGGTCGGCGACCCGGCCGCCACCTCGAGAGCGGTGCAGAACGTCCTGGACGCGCTCGCCCGGCGCGGCCTGGACGGCGTCAACGTCGACTTCGAGGGCAGCGCCAGCTCACGCTATCCGGGCCTTCGCTCCGGGTTCACCGGGTTCGTGGCCGCGCTCTCGACGGCGGTGCACGGACGCTGGCCGGACGCCGAGGTCAGCCTCGACACGTACTCGGGCTCGGCCGCGACCGACCAGGGCTTCTTCGACATCCCCGCGCTGGAACCGTACGTTGACGCGTTCTTCGTCATGGCCTACGACATGGCTTTCGAGAACATGGCCGGCCGGGCCGGTCCCACCGCTCCCCTCTCCGGCTTCCGCTACGACGACGAGGACGCGGTTCGCAGCTACCTGTCGGTGGTGCCGGCCTCGAAGCTCCTCCTGGGGGTGCCCTACTACGGCTACGAGTGGCCGACCGCCGGCGGTGACCTCTATGCCGCGACCACGGGCCCGCCCCGGGCCGTCACCTACGCCCAGCTGGCGGGCATCCTGGCCTGCGTCGGGACCGGCCCGTCCTGGGATGACCGCTCCCAGACTCCCTGGGTGGCCTGGCAGGGCTCGGCCGACGGCTGCGGCCCGGGCACCGGCTGGCACGAGCTCTACTTCGACGACGTCCGCTCGCTGGGGCTGAAGGAGGATCTCGTCGTCCGGAACCACCTCCGTGGCCTCGGCGTCTGGGCGCTGGGCTACGACGGCGGCGCGCCGGAGCTGTGGCGACAGCTGGCGAGGTTCGCCTCCTGACCTCCCCGCCCGGGCCGGCGGCCGATCCCGGGAACGGGAGACGGCTCCGGACCCAGGCCGCCGCCCACCATGCGCACGATCTCCACGACGTCGCCCTCCTGGAGGACGCGGTCGCCGTACCGATCGCGGCTCAGGATCTCCCCGTTGATCTCGACCGCGATCGCCCTCGGGTCGACCCCCAGGCTCCGAACGTAGTCCAGGAGCGGGGTCGGGCCGGGCAGCTCCACCGTCTTGCCGTTGACGCGGAGGTGAATCATGGCCTCACCGTTGGGCCGCGGTCGGCCAGGAAGTGGCTGATGGCGGCGAAGCCGCCGGCGCCGGCGGCGCGACAGGCCGTCGCTCGCTCGGGATCGAGGCCGCCGATGGCCAGCACCGGGATGCGCACCGCCCGCACCACCTCCCGCAGCGCGTCGAGGCCGGCCGGCTCCCGGCCGGGATGGGAGGCGGTGGGGAAGACGGGGCCGAAGACGACGTAGTCCGCGCCCCCCTCCTCCGCTTCGCGGGCCGCCGCCGGAGAGTGCACCGAACGGCCCAGCAGGCGGTCTCGTCCCAGGAGCCGCCGGGCCCCGGCCACGGGAAGGTCGTGCTCGGGGAGGTGGACGCCGGCCGCGCCCACGGCCAGGGCGAGGTCGACCCGGGCGCTGACGACCACCGGCACCGGCGAGGCGGCGACCAGGCGCTCGGCCTCTCGCTCCTGCGCCCGCACGGTGGCGGACGGATTCCGGAGCTGGAGGACGGTCGCTCCGCGCTCCACGGCACGCAGGCCGGCGGCGGCGTCCGGCACCAGGGCCATGGCCGCGGGCAGGGCCAGGGCCGGCAGCGCTAGCTCCGCGCGCCGGGGGGCGAGACCCCGGCGGTGGGAGAGCTGGCCGAGGCGTGGGGCAGGCGGGGGATACGACCGGCCAGGAAACCCTGACGCCCGGCCTCGACCGCGAGCCGCATCGCCTCCGCCATCCGGGCCGGCCGCTGCGCCCGGGCGATGGCGGTGTTCACCAGCACGGCGTCGGCGCCCAGCTCCATCGCCAGGGCGGCGTCGCTGGGAGCGCCGATCCCAGCGTCGACCACCACCGGGACGTTGGCGTTCTCGATGATCACCTCGATCTGCTCCCTGGTCACCAGGCCCTGCCCGGAGCCGATCGGGGAGCCCAGCGGCATCACGGTGGCGCAGCCCACCTCCTCCAGCCGGCGGGCCAGGATCGGGTCGGCGTTGATGTAGGGGAGCACGACGAAGCCCTCGGCGACCAGGATCTCGGCCGCCCGGAGGGTCTCCACCGGATCGGGCAGCAGGTACCGGGGATCGGGGATGACCTCGAGCTTGACCCAGGTGGAAAGGTCCATCGAGCGCGCGAGCCGGGCGATGCGGACGGCCTCCTCCGCCGTCTGGCAGCCGGCGGTGTTGGGGAGGATGCGGTAGCGCGTCCAGTCGATGACGTCGAGGATGGTGCGGCGGTTGGGGTCGTCGAGGTCGAGCCGGCGCAGCGCCACCGTGACCAGCTCACAGCCGGAGGCCTCCAGGGCCGCCAGCATCTCCTCGTCGCTGCGGTACTTGCCGGTGCCGACGAAGAGGCGCGAGCGCAGCTCGGTGCCGGCGATGACCAGCCGGTCGGCCGACGTGACCGTCGTTGCCACGACTACAGCTTAACCACGGCCGGGAGGGAAAGGGGCGCGGGCGGAAGGCGGTCGGAGCGAGCTCAGCGCAGCGGCCGGCGGGCGGGCACGCCCGGGCGCCGCGGGTAGGCCGGGGGGGTCGGTGCCACCTTGGGGACGACGACCAGGAGGCCGCGCTCGCGGGCGGGGCTCGGGGCCGGGATCACCTCCGCCGCCCCTCCCCCCAGGCGGGAGATGGCCCCCGGCGCCGGCTCGACCCCGGCCTTCATGGCCAGGAGCCGCCCGCCCACGCGCACGAAGGGAAGGCAGAGCTCGGCCAGCACCGGCATGGAGGCCAGGGCGCGGCTGACGGCGAGGTCGAAGGCCTCGCGCAGGCGTCCGTGGGCGGCGGTCTCGGCTCGCTCGACCACCACCTCCACCTCCAGGCCGAGCCTGGCCGCGGCGTGGACCAGAAAGGCACCCTTGCGGCGGTCGGCCTCCAGCAGGGTGACCCTGAGTCCCGGCCGGGCGATGGCCAGGGGGAGGCCGGGCATGCCACCGCCCGACCCCACGTCGATCAGCGACCGCGCCTCCTGGAGGTGGTCCAGCAGCACCAGGCTGTCCTCGATCAGGGGCAGGGGCGGGGCCGTGACCAGGCCCGGCCAGGAGGACAGCATCCGGGCGTACTCGGCGAGCTTAGAATGCATGGTCGTGCCCATCTACGAGTATCGTTGCGAGGCTTGCGACCGGACCTTCGAGGTCCTCACCTCCTACGCCGACCGGGAGGGCCGCCACTCCTGCCCCTCCTGTGACTCGACGGAGACCAGGGTCGTGGTCTCGAGCTTTGCCGCCATCGGCGCCGAGCCTCGAGGCGGGACGGGCGAGGGCTCGGGGGGCTGCGCCTGCGGCGGCGCCTGCGCCTGCGGGCACTAGACGCCGGCGCTCGGCGGACCCGGAACGGGGCGAGGCGCCGGCGGTGACGGACGCGGGCGCCCTGGCCCGCGTGCTCCCGGCCACCGCCCGGGTCAACGGGCGGGGGCACCTGGAGGTCGGGGGCTGCGACCTGGTCGAGCTGGCCCGGACCTACGGCACGCCGCTGTACGTCTACGACGAGGCGACGGTGCGTGCCCGCTGCCGGGCCTTCACCTCGGCCATGGGCGACCGGGGCGAGGTCCTCTACTCGGCCAAGGCCTTCGCCAGTCCGGCGTTCCTCCGCCTGGTGGCCTCGGAGGGGCTGGGCCTGGACGTCGTCTCGGCCGGGGAGCTGCACCTCGCCCGGGTGGCAGGGTACGCCGGGGACCGGCTCCACCTGCTCGGCAACAACAAGGCCCTGGAGGACGTAGCGGCGGCCTGGGAGGCCCGGGCCACCCTGGTGATCGACGGTTTCCACGAGTTCGATCTCCTGCGGCGCGTGGTCCCCGCCGGCCACCGCATCCGCTGCCAGGTCCGGGTCTCCCCCGGCGTTCGGCCCCGTACCCACGACTTCATCGCCACCGGACAGCTCGACTCCAAGTTCGGCTTCTCGATCGAGGCGGGGGCCGCCCGGGCCGCGGTCGAGCGGGCCCTGGGCCACGATCGGGTGGAGCTGGTCGGCCTCCACTCGCACATCGGCTCCCAGATCTTCGAGCTGGCCGGCTACGTCGCGGCGATGGAGATCCTGCTTGACCTGATGGTCGAGCTGCGCCGGGACCTCGGCTTCGAGCCGGAACGCCTGTCCGCGGGAGGGGGCCTCGGGATCGCCTACACACGCGACGACGCCCCCCCGTCCCCGGAGCGCTTCGTCGAGACGCTGTGGGGGGCGCTGGAGGGTGGCGCCGCCCGCCGGGGCCTGCGGGTGCCGCGCCTCCTGGTGGAGCCCGGCCGGGCCATCGCCGGGCCGGCCGGGGTGGCGCTCTACACCGTGGGCGCGATCAAGGAGATCGCCGGTGTCCGCACCTACGTGGCCGTGGACGGAGGCATGGGCGACAACATCCGCCCCAAGCTCTACGCGGCGCGGTACGAGGCCATCCTGGCCTCGGACCCCGAGGGCGAGGTGGGAGGGCCAGTCACGATCGTCGGCAAGTACTGTGAGTCGACCGACGTGCTGGTCGTCGACGCCCGCCTGCCCCGGCTGCGCCCGGGCGACGTCATCTGCCTTCCGGGGGCGGGCGCCTACTGCCTGGCCATGGCCAGCAACTACAACGGCATGCCACGGCCGGCGGTGGTGATGGTGAACGAGGGCCGGGCGCGGTTGATCCGCCGTCGCGAGACGGTGCAGGACCTGCTGGCGACCGAGGTGCTCTGAGCCGGACGCCTTCCCCCGCCGGCCCGGGCCGGGTGCGGGCGCAGACCCGTCCGCTCCCACGGCGCAGCAGGGGCTCAGGGCGGGAGGGGCGAGGTACGGTCCTTCCAGCCCCCGCCGGCCCCGCGGCGAACGGCCACCAGCCCGGCCAGGATGGAGAGCGCGATCTCCTCGGGGGTGCGGGCTCCGATGTCGAGGCCGACCGGGGTCTGGATCCGGGCCAGCTCCGGCTCGGGGAAGCCACGGGCCCGCAGCACCTCCAAGTGGTGGCCGGTGTGCCGCCGGCTGCCCACCAGCCCGACGTAACGGGGCTCCAGGGCGAGGAGGCGCTCGAGCGTCTCCACCAGGTCGGGGGCGTCGTGGTCGGTGTGGACCGCGAACAGCCCTCCCGGCCAGGGCTCGGCGGGCAGCTCGGTGGTCACCTCGAAGCCGACCTCGGGCGCCCAGCGCCGGAGGGACCGGGCCACCGGCGTGTCGGCCAGCACGACCAGCAGCGGCCGGCGCGGGTAGGGCTCCAGGTAGACCTGGATTGAGCCCAGGTCGTGACGGTAGGAGCGCAGGGCGGGGGCGCCGGCGGCGAGCAGGTCGGCGACCTCCCGGCGGGCCTGGGTGTCGAACTCGGAGCATCCGAGCGTGCCCGCGATCTGCCGCTCGGGTGAGAACAGGGCCTTGGCGCCGGGATGCGAGGGGGGCTCGCCGTCGAGGCCGATGACGGTCGCCAGCACGACCTCCTCGCCCCGCGCCAGGCGCGCCGCCAGCTCAGCCTCGACCTGCGGCACCGCCGACCACCGTGGGGAGCCGCCCCAGCGCGGCCACCGCCCGCTCCACCTCCTCGGCCGTGGTCTCGTAGCCGGCGGTGAGGCGCAGGCCGCCGAGCGACTCCTCGAGCGAGTAGCCCATGGCGAGCAGCACGTGGGAGGGGTCGAGCGACCCGGAGGCGCAGGCCGAGCCGCTCGAGGCCGCGATACCGGCCAGGTCGAGCCACATCAGCAGGTCCTCGCCCCGCAGACCGGGAAAGACGGCGGTGGCGAAGTTCGGCAGCCGGGGCTCCCCGCCCGTGAGCCGGCCCCCGCGCTCGGCCAGCGCCCGGCGCAGCCTCCCGGCCAGGGGACGCACCGCGGCCGAACGCCGCTCTCGCTCGGCGGCGCAGATCTCCAGGGCGGCGGCCAGCGCCGCCGCCGCGGGCACGTCCTCGCGGCCCGGCCGGTGGCCCCACTCCTGGGGGCCGCCGTAGGCCAGCGGCTCCAGCCGCACCCCCGCCCGCGCCACCAGCAGGCCGCCCGTGCCCGCGCCCAGCTTGTGGCCGGAGAAGGAGGCGAGGTCGACCAGCTCCAGGGGTGGCCGGATCCACCGCGGGCCCTGGCAGCAGTCGAGGTGCAGCAGGGCCCCCAGCTCGCGGGCCCGGCGGGCCACCTCGGCCACTGGCTGGAGCGTCCCCACCTCGTTGTTGGCCAGGCCGAGGGAGATCAGCCCGGCGTCGTCGGGGACGGCGGTCGGGTCGACGAAGCCGAGGCGGTCGACGTCCAGCAGGTGCACCCGCCTCCCCTCCAGCTGCAGCCGGCGGACGGCCCCGAGCACGGACTGGTGCTCCGACCGCCAGGTGACGATCGAACGGCCGGGCGGGAGGCGTCGGCCGGCGCCGAGCAGGGCGAGGTTGACCGCCTCGGTGCCGCCGGAGCAGAAGACCACCTCGCGGGAGGTGACGCCGAGGGCGGCCGCGGCGCGGTCGCGGGCCGCATCCAGCGCGGCGCGGGCCGCCCGTCCCTCGGCGTGCGGGCTGGCGGGGTTGCCCGTGGGAGCACGGTCGCGGGCCCGGCGGGCGCCCTCCAGGAGCGGAGCGCTGCCGGCGTCGTCCAGGTAGACCCGGCGGCCGCCCACCCCCTCGCCTAGCGTCGACCGGCGGACGGCTGGCTGAACAGGTCGGTGAGCCGGCCCTCGAAGTCCCGCAACAGGAGGTGGACGTCCAGCACCTCGTCGGCCTGGATCGGTTCGCGCTCGGCCGCGGCCGGGGGCTCGAGTGCCGCCTCCTCGGTGGCGTCCAGCCCGTCGCCCTGGACGACGAGGATGACCACGAACTGCACCCGGCAGCCGGCGCAGGTCACCTGCACCGTGTAGCGGTCGCCGGCGTGCTGCAGGAGCCGCACCTCGCAGTCCTCCAGCCCCCGGTTGCACACCGGACAGCGGTAGTAGCGGGCACGGTCCCGGATGAAGTCGATGAACCTCATCGCGCTTGCATGTTACCGCCGCGGCCCTCGATGCAGGTCACCCCCTCCGGGCCCACCACGGCGCCGTGGACGGTGCCCGGCGGCAACACCATCCGGTCGCCCGGTCGCAGGTGGATGGTGCGGTCGGGGAGGGTGAACGAGATCGACCCCGCCACGCAGTACAGGATCTTCTCGTAGGGGTGGCTGTGCTCGGCGTACACGTAGCCGGGGCCGTTGGACCACGAGTGACATCCCGTCGCCTCCCGGCGCAGACGTCGCATCAACCCGGTCTCGAGATCCGCCACCACCTCGATCCTACAATTCGGCAGGGATGGTCCGGTTCCTCGCCGACGCCAACGTGGGCCGCCTGGGTCGCTGGCTGCGGGCCCTCGGGTACGATGCCGATTACGAGCCCCGATTGCCCGATTCGGCCCTGGTGGCGAGGGCCCTGGCCGAGGGACGGGTCCTGCTCACCCGGGACGCCGAGCTGATGCGGCGCCGGGCGGTGGCCAGCGGGGAGGTCCGGGCCCTCCTCCTCCGCGACGACGACCTCGGCGGTCAGCTGCGCCAGGTGGTGCGGGAGCTCGACCTGTCGGTGGATCTGGCCCTCACCCGGTGTCTGGAGTGCAACCTGGAGCTGGTGCCGAGGTCGGCCGAGGAGGTCGCCGACCGCCTGCCGCCCCGCGTCCGCGAGCGGCAGCGGCGGTTCACCCAGTGCCCGGGCTGCGGGCGGGTGTACTGGCCCGGCACGCACTGGGAGCGGATGCGCCGCCATCTGGGAGCGATGGCGCCGTGAGCCGGGGATCGGGCCGGGGGCTGGAGCCGTGACCCGCGGCGATACGCTCCGGGTCGCGACCCGGGCTCGGGAGCAGCTGGTCGACGTGACCGGCCAGATACGCCACGCCGTGGAGACGAGCGGGGTGCGCGACGGCGTCTGCCACGTCTACTCGCCCCACACCACCTGCGGCGTCACCGTGCAGGAGGGATGGGACCCGGCCGTGGCCGAAGACGCGGTCGCATCCCTGGCCGGGCTGGTGCCCAGGGATGCGCCCTACGCCCACGCCGAGGGCAACAGCGACGCCCACGTGAAGACCATGCTGGTGGGCACCGGGGTGACGCTTCCCGTCGCCGAGGGCCGGCTGCGGCTCGGCCGCTGGCAGGCGGTCTTCCTCTGCGAGTTCGACGGACCGCGTCAGCGAGAGCTGTGGGTGACGGTGATGGGCGACGGCGCCGAGAGCTGAGGTGGTCCGGGACGTCCTGACCCGGCTGCTGGCGGGCGAGCTGAGCCTCGAGGAAGCGGAGGTCGAGCTTCGCCGGGTACAGCTCGAGGAGCTGGGGGGGCGAGCTCGACTGGACCTGGGTCGCGTCGATCGGCGAGGCCTTCCCGAGGTGGTGATGGCGGCGGTCAAGCCGCCCGTGGACGCCGCCCGCCTCATCGTGGCCCTGGCCCGGGAGCAGGGACAGGGGCTGGGGAGCCGCCTGACCGCCGAGCACTGGCGGGAGCTGGAGGAGCAGAGCGCCGGCGCCGGCCTGGCGATCGTCCGCTATGGAGCCGCGGCCCGGGTGCTCAGACCGGGATTTCGGCCCGAGCCCCGAGGGGGCCGGGTGGGGGTGCTCACCGCCGGCAGCTCGGACCTGACCGCGGCCGAGGAGGCCCGCATGGTGATCGAAGCCTGCGGGCTGGAGGCCCGCCTGGAGGCGGATCTGGGGGTGGCCGGTCTGCACCGCCTGATCGGCCCCCTGGCCGAGATCATGGCCTGGGACGCCGACGTCCTCATCGTGGCGGCGGGGATGGACGGCGTGCTGCCGGGCGTCGTCGCCGGGCTGGTCCAGGTGCCGGTGATCGGGCTGCCGGTGAGCGTCGGCTACGGCGCCGGCGGCGAGGGGCGGGGAGCCCTGCTCACCATGCTGCAGTCGTGCAGCACCGGCCTGCTGGTGGTCAACATCGACAACGGGGTGGGGGCGGGCGCGGCGGCGGTCCTCATCGCCTCCCGCGCCGCGGCGGTCGGATCGCGGCGACGACGACCAGCACGAGCGAGGTCAGGATCAGCAGGGCCAGGACGGCGATCGTGAGCAGGCCGGCGTAGCGGCTGAGCTGGGGGCCGCCGGGTAACCGGAAGAGGAGGGCGAGGCCGACCGCGGCCACCAGCAGGGCGACGAGCAGCCCGGGGAAGCCGCGCCGCTTCTTGCCCCAGAAGAACAGCCACAGGCGGCCGGGCCGCCGGCGGGGCGGCCGCTCCCGCCCCGGCCTCACGCCGGCCGTCGGCGGTCCAGGCATCCGATCAGCTCCGACAGGCGAGCGATGGTCGGCACCCCGGCCGGCGCCGGTTCCCGGGCCAGCGCCGTGCACAGCACCGCCGGCATGCCCAGGCGGCGCGGCCCCTCGTAATCCTCGAGCAGGCGGTCGCCGACGTAGAGCGTCTCGTCCGGCGCCACCCCCAGGCGCTCGAGGGCGGCGCGGTAGAGCTCGGGGGCGGGCTTGCGGCGCCCGATCTCGGAGGAGAAGACGGCCGCGTCCACCCGTTCGGCCAGGCCGAGCCGGCGCAGCTGGCGGTGCAGCATCTCGGGGGGGAAGGGCGCGTTGGAGACGATGCCGAGCCGGAGGCCGCGGGCGCGCAGGGCCTCCAGGGTCACGGTCGCGTCCGGGGCCAGGCGGGCGGCCCCGTCCCAGCAGCGCTGCTCCAGATCGAGGATGCGGTACAGGGTATCGCGGGGCAGGTCGAACCCGGCCCGCCGCCAGCCCCGGGCGAAGTAGTCGAGGTAGTCGATCTCGTCCTCGCCCAGGGTGGCAAGGCCGGCGTCCAGGGGCTCCAGCACGTCGCGCAGGAGCGTCGCTGCGTCGGGGGCCCCGGCTCCCAGCCAGGGCCGCACCTCCTCCAGCGCCGCCAGCAGCTCGCGGCGGGGGAAGGAGAAGGTGACCAGGGTCAGGCCGTAGTCGAAGAGCACCGCGCGCACCATCTCCTCAATGGTCCGCCGGGAGCGGCCGGTCGGGCAGGCCGGTCACCGGCTCCCCGACCCGATCCGAGCCCGGGCGCCGGCGCGGCGGTCGCCGGGGGGCCTTCTCCGCGCATTAACCGGCACCGTCCCCGTCCTTAACCGCGCCCGCCGTACGGTCGGGTCGTGAGTGCGACGGAGCTCTCGACGGTCGAGCTCCCCCGGCTCGAGGTGAGGCCGGCCATGGCGGTGCGGGGGCTGCGGGTTCGGGCCGGGGACCGGGAGCTGCTCCGGGGCATCGACGCGGAGTTCGCCTCGCGCAGCGTGACCGCCGTGGTCGGGCCCACCGGTTGCGGCAAGACCACCCTGATCCGCACCCTCAACCGCCTCCACGACGGCGACGGGAGCATCCGGGTGCAGGGGCGGGTGGAGCTGGAGGGACGCGACGTCTACCGCGAGATCGAGGACGTGCGTGAGCTGCGGCGGCGGGTGGGGATGCTCTTCCAGCGGCCCAACCCCTTCCCCTGCAGCATCATCGAGAACGTCACCATCGGACCGCGCGTGCACGGGCTGGCGCCCAGGAGGCGGTTGCGCGAGCTGGGCGAGCGCCTGCTGCACGAGGTGGGGCTGTGGCCGGCGGTCAGGGATCGCCTCGGGGACTCGCCTTTCTCCCTTTCCGGCGGCCAGCAGCAGCTCCTGTGCCTGGCCCGGGCGCTGTCGGTGGGGCCCGAGGTCCTCCTCCTGGACGAGCCCACGTCGTCCCTGGACCCGCACACGACCGGCCAGATCGAGGACCTGATCCGCCGTCTGAGCGACCGGATGACGGTGATCGTGGTGTCGCACAACCTGGGCCAGGTGAGCCGCCTGGCCGACCGGGTCCTCTTCCTTCTCGACGGCGAGCGGGTCGAGTTGACCGACCGTGCCACCTTCTTCGAGCGACCGTCCGACCCTCGCAGCCGTCGATACGTCGCCGGTGAGGCCGGCTGGGCGTGAGCCCGTCGCCCCGCTCCCCGATGCCGAGATCGTGCACCAGAGGAGGGAAACGAAGACGATGAAGATCAACGTCCTGGCGCGCCCGGCGGCCCTGGCCGCGCTGGGCGCGTTCGCCGTCGCCGCCTGCGGCGGTGGCTCGGGAACGAACGGCCCGAGTGCCAGGTCCTCCACCCCGAGGCCGGTGGCGGTCACGACCGGGAATCCGTCGCGGCCGGTGACCCTGGAGGAGGCGGGCTCCACGCTGCTGCTGCCTTACCTCCAGAAGATGGTGGACCCGCTGAAGGCCGACTATCCCAACATCACGCTGGCGCCCTCGGGCGGGGGCTCCGGCAAGGGCATCAGCGACGCCATCGCCGGCACCGTGCAGCTGGGCGGCTCCGACGCCTACCTCAGCGACGCCCAGGCGCAGCAGAACCCGGACCTGCTCAACGTCCCGATCGCGATCTCGGCCCAGGCCATCGACTACAACCTGCCCGGGATCGACAACCTGCGGCTGAGCGGGAGCGTCCTGGCCGACATCTACATGGGCAAGGTCACGAAGTGGAACGATCCCGCCATCGCCAGGCTCAATCCCGACCTCCACGACCTGCCCGCGCAGACGATCGTGCCCGTGCGCCGGGTGGACTCCTCGGGTGACACGTTCATCTTCACCTCGCTGCTGAGCGCCACCAGCAGCGCCTGGCGGAACGGGCCCGGGTTCGGCACCACCGTCACCTGGCCGGCCGTGCCCGGTGAGCTCACCGCCAGCGGCAACCCGGGCATGGTGCAGGTCTGCAAGCAGACGCCGGGCTGCGTGGCCTATATCGGGGTCAGCGTCGAGAACACGGCCCTCCAGGAGGGGCTGGGCGAGGTGCTGCTCCAGAACCGGGCCGGCAACTTCGTGAAGCCGACCCAGCAGACGATCACGGCCGCGGTGAACGCTCGCGCCGCCACCATCCCCGGCGACCTGCGGGCGTCGTTGATCGATGCCCCGGGCGCCCAGAGCTACCCGATCGTCAACTACGAGTACCTGATGGTGAAGTCGCGGCAGAGCGACCCGCAGGTGGCCCTGGCGCTGCGCACCTTCCTCACCTGGGCCATCGACCCGAGCCGGGGGGCGTCGAGTGCCAACCTGGGTGCGGTCGACTTCGTGGCCCTGCCCTCCACCGTGGTGCCCAGGGTGAAGGCCGCCATCGCCAGGATCAGTGGCTAGGCCGGAGGAGCACACCACGCGATCCCGCGACCGCGTGGGGACCCCGTGGGCCGGCGAGGGCGCCGGCCCACGGGCCCCGCGTCCTGCGGCCTACCCGGGCCGGGTCCGCGCCCGACTCACCGGGCGGTCGGCGGTCGAGCACGGACTGCGGGCGCTCTGCCTGGCCGCCGCCCTGGCCCCCCTGCTGATGCTCCTGGTGGTGACCGCCACCCTGCTGGTCAGTGCCCTGCCCGCGATCAGGTTCAGCGGCCTGGACTTCTTCACCGGCCGTGTCTTCAGCTTCGGCAACCTCTACGGGGGGACGCCGACCGTCCACCACGGAGTGGCCGCCCCCCACAACGCCAGCTACGGCGCCGCGCCTCTGATCGTGGGCACCCTGCTCACCTCGGTGATCGCGCTGGTGGTGGCGGTGCCCATCGCCGTCGGCGGTGCCCTGGTCCTGGTCGAGCGGATACCGCGCCGGCTGCAGGGCGGTCTCTCGATCTTCCTGGAGCTGCTGGCCGGCATCCCCAGCGTGGTCTTCGGCCTCTGGGCGCTCCTGGTCCTGGGGCCGCTGCTGGCCCAGCACGTCTACCCGACCCTGGCTCGGCTGGGCGTCCTCGTCCCCTTCCTCCGGGGTCCGGTCGGCAACGGCCAGGGGCTGCTCACCGCCTCGCTGATGCTGGCGGTGATGATCGTGCCGATCGTGGCTGCCACCACCCGCGACCTCCTGCGCACGGTTCCCGTGCTGCACAAGGAGGCGGCCCTGGCCCTGGGCATGACCCGCTTCGAGGCGGTTCGGGTGGTGACGCTGCCCTTCGTGAGGAACGGCATCGCGGCCGCCGCCATCCTGGGCTGGGCCCGGGCGCTGGGCGAGACCATGGCCGTCCTGATGGTCAGCGGCAACGCCCTGAACATCTTCCCCTACAACCTCTACGCCCCCACCACCACCATCGCCGCCACCATCGCCGCCATGCTGGACTCGGCCCTCACCGACGCCACCGGCATGGGCGTCTCCGCCCTCGCCGAGGCCGGGCTGGCCCTGCTCACCATCACCCTGTTGACCAACTGGATCGGCCGTCAGATCGCACGCCGCACCGCCGGCGTGCCCCTGCCCGTGGGACGGGGGTTCTAGCCGGCGATGCGATCGATACGGCGGAGCGCCGCCGACCTCGGCTTCTGGGCCCTCTGCAGCCTGGGACTGATGATGATCGTGGGACCTGCGGTCTGGATCGTGGTCGGGCTGCTGCGGAGCGCGCTGCCGCTGATCAGCTTCCGCCTCCTGGCTCAGGACACGGCCCATCTCGGCCTGCAGAACGCGATCGTCGGCACCCTGGTGCTGGGCCTGGGTGTGCTCGTGATCGCCGGCCCGGTCGGGGTCGGCGCCGGCATCTACCTCTCGGAGTTCGCCGGCCGCAGGCTGGCCTCGGTCGCCCGCTTCTTCCCGGAGATCCTGGCCGGGGTGCCCTCGATCGTGGTCGGCTACGCCGCCTACGTCCTGCTCGTGGTGCGGTTCCACTGGGGCTACTCGCTGCTGGCCGCCATCCTGGCCCTCTCCGCCCTGGTCACGCCCTACGTGGTGAAGAGCACCGAGGTGGCCCTGCGCCAGCTGCCCACCAGCCTGCGCGACGGCGCCCGGGCGCTGGGACTCCCGACCGTCACCACGCTGCGCCGGGTGCTGCTCCCGCCGGCCCTGCCCGGGATCGTCAACGGCATGGTGGTGGCGCTGGCCATCTCCACCGGAGAGACCGCCCCCCTCCTCTACACGGCCGGCTTCTCCGATGCCAACCCCACCCCTTCGCTCCTGCACCACCCCGTCGGCTACCTCACCTACGTCGTCTACACCGACATCCAGCTCCCCTCGGCCCGGATGCATCAGCTGGCCAACGCCGCCGCCGACGTCACCCTGCTGGTGCTGCTGGCCCTGATCCTGGTCGGCCGCCTGCTGGGCTACCATTCGGCGCGGCGGGCCGCCCGGATGTCGCTCTGAGCGTCGACGGGCCGCTCAGGAGGGGGGAAGCCGCCGGTGGCGGAGGCGGTGGGCGCCCAGGGCGGCGATCAGGGCGACGGCCAGGGCGACCACGAGGATCAGTTCCGCCCGCCCCAGGGCGGCGTAGACCGCCGCCAGGTGGGCCCCGGCGAGGTCGCCCAGCAGGCCCCAGGTGCAAGCCCACAGGGCAGCGCCGATCGCGTTGAAGACCAGGAAGCGACGCCAGGGCATGCCGGAGATGCCGGCCACCACGCCGTTCAGCTGCCGCAGACCCTCCACGAAGCGGGCGACCAGGACCACCTTGCCCCCGTGGCGCCAAAAGAAGCGCTCGATGGCCTGGAGCCGCTCGGGGGTCACGAGCACGTAGCGGCCCCAGCGCAACACCAGCCGCCGCCCGCCGATACGCCCGATCGCGTAGCCGACGTTGTCGCCCAGCACCGCCGCCGTCCAGGCCACGGGTAAGAGGGGCACGATGCCGAGCTGGCCCATCCCGGCGAGCACCCCGGCGGTGATCAGCATCGTCTCACCGGGCAGCGGCAGCCCGAAGTCCTCCAGGAACACGGTCCCGAAGACGGCCAGGTATCCCCAGCGATGGACGAACGGGACCAGGTCCTGAACGAACGCGGGCTCCGCAGCCATCCACCAATGGTAGATGCCGCGGCCCATGCCGCCGGTGAGGCAGACGTCACCCGCCGGCCCACGCCGGCCGCACGTCCGGCTCGTCCGGACTAGGGAAGCCGCGCCGCGATCTTGCGGATCTGGTCGGGCGTGACGCCGACCTCGCCGAGCACGCCGCTGCGCACGGCCTCGACCAGCGGGAGCTGGTAGATGCCGTACGTCTCGGCCGTCTGCCGGAGCATGGCCTCACGCTCGCGTTCGCGCTCGCTCTGGCCGTGGCCGTGCGCCCACGCGTACAGGCTCCGCAACGGCCACCAGATGAACCCGTCCAGGTCGCGCGACCAGACCGAGTCCCGGAGGAGGAGGACGACCCGCGCCCGCTGGGCGCGGAACCCCTCGGATCCGTGGATGGCCACGGTGCCCCAGCCGGCCATGAGGCCGATCACGGTGGAGAACTCGTCCCTCGCCTCGCGACGGGCCTTGGTCACCGCCCGGCTCAGGTCCCACAGGGCCCAGAAGCCACACCGGCAACCGTGGCCAGGGGGATGGTCGGCATGGGCGAAGAGGCTGGGCGAGAGGTACCAGCGGACGGTGGGGGGCGCCAGGCAACGTGCCTCGTTGCTCCCTGGCTCCCAGACACTGTCGACGACCCAGGCGCGCAGCCGTCCCTCCTCCATGCGCCAGAGGCGCCAGCCCACGCGAGGCTGCTCCGTTGAGGTCATGCAGGGACCGGCTCTTTCGGGTCGGGGACGGGCTCCGGCGTCGGCTGTCGCAGCGGCTCTGGCTCCGGGATCACGATCCTCTCGGTCTCAGGAGTCTCGAGTCCCATGCCTCCAGTCTTCCACCTCCGGGGAGCGGTGACCAGTCCCGGAGCGAAAAAGATCGTCCTCCGAACCGGGTCGGGAGCGCCGGAACGCCCCGCCGCCGGCACCGCGGCGAGGCCGGTGGCGGCGCCGGGGAGGTCCCGGGGGCCGGCCCTCGTGCGGGTACAATCCGGGCTCGAGCCCCGCCCATGACGAACACCACCGACCAGGCGGAGCCCCCGGCCGAGGTGAGCCGGCGTCGCGACCGGGTGTGGGAGTGGGCGAGGGCCGGTGACTGGGAACGGGTGCGGGCGGCCTGTGCCGACGAGGACGGGTCGGTGCGCGCCGCGGCGGTGGACGCGCTCGACGGGGCCCCCCCTTCGCCCGAGTCGCTGGCCCTCCTGCTCGCCGTCGGCCGCGCCGACCCGGAGAGCTTCGTGCGGGAACGGGCGGCCTACGCTCTCAGGCGCTATCGGGAGTCGGAGGTGCCGGACCGGCTGCTGGACGCCCTCGGCGACGTCGACGCGGCGGTGCGCCAATCCGCCCTGGCCGCGCTGGAGTCGTTCGCGGACGTCGTCCCCGTCGATCCCATCCTGCCCCTGCTCGGAGACGAGGGGGGCGAAGGATACATGACCGGCTACGTCGCCGCCGCCACCCTCCTGAAGTACGGCGAACGCGTACCGCTGGCGCCCCTGCTCTGGCGGATCGTGCATCCCGACTGGGAGCACCGCAACACCTGGGTGAACGAGCTGCACGCGATCGAAAGGCGGATCGTGGCCGACCCGGGGGTCTACGCGGAGGCGTGCGAAGAGTCGCGCCTGGCGGCGATGCACGTGCTGGTGACCATGGAGGATCGAGCGCCGGCCGAGGTGATGCTGGCCGCTCTCGATCACTGGCTACCACCGGTGCGCCGGATGGCGGTCGAGTGGTGCGGGAGATGGCTCCACCCGGCGCCCGTGCCGCGGCTCCTGGCCCGGCTTGCCGATCCCAACGCCGGAGTGCGTCTGGCGGCGGCGCGCGTCCTGGTCGGCCTGGAGCAGCCGGTCCTCTTCGCCGCCGCCTGCAGCCTGCTCGAGGAGACCGACGAGTACGTGCAGGGAGAGATCCTGAGCCTGGTCGGCTCCCGGCTCCCGACCGAGCGGCTGCTGGGGTATCGCTGGCCCCGGTGGGGCGGACGCGCACTCGATCGGCTGTTCCGCGAGCTGGTCGGTCGCCCGGACGTCCCCACCCGGGTGCTGGAGGAGGCGGCGAGGATGGGCAACTGGCAGGTGCGCCGCGACGCCCTGGAGCGGCTCGGCGAGCGTCCGGACGCCGCTCTGGCGGTGCTCGAGGCCGCCCTCCAGGATCGGATCGAGGAGGTGCGAACGACGGCGGCGCGGGCCCTGCGGCGTCGGCGGGGCGAGCCGGAGCCCCCGGCCACCTCCCCGACCGCCGGTGAGGCCGGTGGTCGAGGCCGGCCGGCCCCCCGGCCGGAGCCTCGGACGGAGGCCGAGATCCTGGACTTCCTGGAGGACGCCGAGCCCACGATCTGGGCCGAGGGGCTGGAAGCGCTCCGGCGGCGGCCGGGGACCTTCCCCCTCGAGCCGCTGCTGGCCCGCCTGGACGACGGCCGGGAGTGGGTTCGCCGGAACGCGGTCAGGGCGCTGGCCGAGCTGGGGCCACGGGTGCCGCCCGACGCCCTGCTGGACGCGCTCTGCGACACGGAAGGGATCGCCGAGGAGGCCGTCCGGGCCCTGCGGCGCACCCATCCGGAGGTCCTGCCCGGGCTGGAGTCGGAGGCGATCGATCACCTCCGGGGGGCGCCGGCGGGACCTCGGCTCGCCCCCCTGGTCGAGGCCTTCGCCTGTCGGGTGATCGGCGGCATGCACGTCCCCTCGGCCGAGCAGCTGGCCCGGATCAGCGCCGCCCTGGAACACCGCAGCTGGCGCGTGCAGGAGGCCGCTCTCGGTGGCATCCACCGGCTCCTTGAGTGGTCCGACGACTGCCGTAAGGCGGGCCTCCAGCACCGCCTGTCCCTTCCATCGGAGACGACTCCCAGGCTGACCGCGCTCGCCGGAGGGGGGCGGGCGCCCCATCTGCGGGAGCGGGCCGGACGGGTACTGGAGCGGCTGCGTGCCTACATCGAAGGCTCGGGCCAATCCCCGCCGGACGGCGGGGCCGGGGATGCGCCCCGGGGCCGGGGCATCCCCGGCTAGGTCAGGCGTCCGGTGGCCTCGTAGATGGGGTCGACCAGGTGCTTGATGCTGAGCACGCGCAGGTCCTCCAGGGCCACGATGGCGTGGGGCACGTTGGAGGGGTGGAAGCTGACGTCGCCCGGGCCGATCTCGTACTCCTCGTCGCCCAGTCGGACCCGACCGCGGCCGGAGAGGACGTAGACGATCTGCTCCTCGGGGTGGTGGTGCAGACTCGCCCCCTTCCCCTTCTCGAAGAAGGCCCGGGTCAGCTCCATGGTGTCGCTGCGCACGACCGGGCCCCGGGCGGTCGAGTACTGGGGCGTGACCAGGTTGTCGTCGTGACCGTCGAGCTTCACCAGGCCCATGTTCCGGTCCCTCGTCGTCCCCGCTCGGTCAGTCCGGGCACGTGCCCGAGACCGGCTTCAGGTCGCGGTACCACTGGGGGTTCGCCTTCTCCGCCTTGTCGGCGTAGGTGGCGACGATCATCTGGTCGGTGGGGATGGTCTGGGTCAGCTTCTTCTGCTGCACCAGCAGGGTGGTCGAGTCGGCATAGGCCTTGGTCGTGCAGGCGGTGACGCGAGGATCGAAGGGGATGTGCCGGATGGCGTCCGCCGCCACCTTCTGGGTCAGCCCCGGGATCCAGTGGGTGGCGATGGTGGCCGCCTGATCGGGGTGCTGCCGCGTCCAGTAGGTGGCCTCGGCGATGGCGTCGGCGATCTCCTGGACCAGCTTCGGGTGCTGCCGGGCCCAGTCCTGGGTGGTGCCCTCGCCGAGCACGTAGCCGATCACGCCCCCGCCGCGCTGGAAGAGGAAGACCTGGGAGCCCATGGTGTCCAGGATCAAGGTCTGGTACGGCTCCCAGGAGGCGATGGCGTCCACCTGCCTGGACTGCATGGCGGTCAGCATGTCCCCGGGCTGGAGGTTGACGAAGGTGACCTTCTTGCTGTCGACACCCTGTTTCGCCAGCCAGGCCCGGAAGTAGGCGTCGCCGGTGCCGCCGATGACCATGCCCACGCGCTTGCCGGCGAACGAGCCCCAGTTGCCCGCCTGGATGCCGCTGTCCGACCTGGCCACGACGGCCAGGGCCTCGTCGCCCTTGGAGGTGGTGGCGTCCTGCATGTAGGGGGCGAAGGTGAAGATGGGGATGCCGGCGGCGATGGCGGTGGGGGTGGCGGTGTCGCCGCCGCCACCGATCTGCATGGTGCCGGCCTGGACCGCCTTGTTGATCTCCGCTCCGGAGTTGAAGACCTGGAACTTGGCCTTGATGCCGTGCTTCAGGTAGAAGCCCTTCTCCAGGGCCACGAACTCCGGGGTGTGGAGCATGTTGTTGGCGGTGGCGAAGTTGACCTGGACCGGGGCGCCGGCGGGCGCGGCCGACGTCGCGCTGGTGCCTCCGCAGGCCGCGAGCGGGAGCACCACGGCCAGCAGCGCCCCTGTGATGGCCACGAGCGTTCGAGTCACTGGACACCCTCCTCCTGCACCGTCCGCTCCCTCGCCGGAGCGTTGTTATTATCGCCTGTCGACAGGATATCGACAAGGACGGCGACCGCCGTCGGGGAGGATCTGAAGATGTCCCACCTGGTGGTGAAAGGTCGGGAGCGAACGTCCTCAGGGGGCAGGAGGTGACGCCGATGGCGGCCGCCAAGCCCTTCCGCATGGGGGTGATCGGGACCGGCTGGATCGGGCGTCGCCGGGCCCTGACCTGCGCCTCCCACGCCCTGGTCTCGGAGCTGCACCTGGCCGACGTGCGCGCCGAGGTCGTGGAGGAGGTGGCCGCGGTCACCGGGGCGGCCTCCTGGGAGACCGACTACCGGCGGCTCCTGGACCGGGTCGACGCGGTCATCGTCTCCAGCGCCCCCGAGACCACCCACTACCCGATCGCCCGGGACTGTCTGGCCGCCGGCAAGCACACGCTGCTCGAGAAGCCGATGGCGCTCAAGCTGAGCGAGGCGGACGACCTGCTGGCCCGAGCCCGCGAGACGGGGGCCAGGCTGGCCGTGGGCTACACCCAGCGCTTCAACCCCCGGTTCGCCTACGTGAAGGAGTGCGTCGCCGAGGGCCGCCTCGGCCGTCCGCTCACCGCCCTGGTCAGCCGCCACCTCACCCGCATGCTGGGGGAGAAGATCGCCGGGCGGGGCGAGCTGGGCCCGGCGCAGATGGAGGCCACGCACGACATCGACCTGGTGCTGTGGTGGATGGAGGGGGCGAGGCCGGTTCGGGTCTACGCCCAGTCCGTGGACGGCGTCATGCGGGCCCGCCACGGGCTGCCCGACTGCACCTGGATCGTGGTCACCAACCACGACGGCACCGCCTTCACCGTCGGCGCCAACTGGAACCTGCCCCTGGAGGCGCCCGGCTTCAGCTCCACCGTGGTCGAGTTCGTGGGCACCGAGGGGGCGATCTTCATCGACGACTCGCACCGCGACCTGCTGCTGAGCACGGTCCGGGAGGGGCTGACCAGGCCGCTCTCGACCATGCCCGGCGAGCAGGTCGGTCACGTCTACCGCGGCCCCATGGAGGCCGAGACCCTGCACTTCATCGAGGCCGTGGCCCGCGACCGGCCGGTGCTGGTCACCGGCGAGCAGGCCCGGATGGTCATGGAGGTGACGCTGGCGGCCGACCTCTCGGCCGAGCTGGGCCGCCCGGTGGAGCTGCCTCTCCCTCCCGACTGAGGCGGTCGGAAGGCCGACCCCGGGGGTCAGATCCGGTGCCCGGCCCCGTCCACCAGCGCCTTGCAGCTCAGGACCAGGGTGTCCTCCAGGGCCGTCACCTGGTGCGGGGCCATGGGGGTGGCGTGAAAGGCCTCGCCCGGCCCCAGCTCCGCGGTCTCGCCGTCGAGCGTCACCCGCAGCCGGCCGCTGATCACGACCATGATCTGCTCCTGCGGGTGCTGGTGGGGGTTGGCGCCCTCACCCCTGGCGAAGCGGAGCCGTCCCACCTCGATGCGTTGCCCGGTCAACAGCTCGCCGTAGGCGCGCGAATGCTGGGGTGTCACGTACTCCTTGGGCATGGCGTCGAAGCGGTGGAATCCCATCTCCTCCGTCCCTCCTCCAAAGGTGCCGATGTGGTGCTCCCCCACCCGGAGCCTGCATGGGCCGCTAGCCGGTGTCGTCCAGGGGCTCGACCCGCTCCACCCAGTAGAGCTGTGCCACCTGGTGGACCTGGTCGGGCGTGAGCTGGAGCAGCCGCACGCTGTCGCCCTGGACCCCGGCCACGGTCCCGATCGACTGCAGCGTGCGGATGTGGTAGTACTCGGGCCGGAAGCCGAGGTCGACCCTCACCGAGTAGGCGTAGGCGCCGTCGCCCAGCTCCCTCTCCAGCCGGGGGTCGATCTTGGAGCCGGCGGTGGCCAGGCCGTAGAGGGGGAGCGCGGCCAGCGCCAGGACCACCGCCACGGCGGTGACGAACAGGCGCAGGGAGAGCCGGATCAGAGCGTGCGCACCGTCCCCCATCGCTCCACCGTCCGGCGTTCGAGCGGCTTCAGGGCCAGGTTGTCGATGATCATCCAGATGACGCCGATGATCAGGATCCCGGTCAGGATGCGGTCGCTGCGCAGGAAGTTGCTGGCGTCGTAGATGAGGAAGCCGAGACCGCTGGTGGCGGCGATCAGCTCGGCCGCGATCAGGGCCCGCCAGCCGAAGCCGAGGCCGCTGCGGATCCCGGACATGATGTGGGGCAGGGCGCCGGGCAGGAAGACGTGCAGGATCAGCTCGCGGTAGCCGCCCCCCAGGGTCCGCACCGCCTGCTCCATGATCCGGGGCACCGAGCGCACCCCCAGCACGGTGTTGAAGAAGATCAGGAAGAAGACCGCGTTGACGATGATGAACGTCACCGCCACCGTCCCCAGGCCGAACCAGGTGATGGCGAGCGGGATCCAGGCGATGCCGCTGACCGAGTTGAAGAAGCTGGCCAGGGGCAGCAGGAGGTCGCCGAGGGGACGGTTGAGGCCGGCGATCAGGCCCAGGCCGATCCCGAGCACGATGCTCACGCCGGCGCCGAGGGCGATCCGGCCCAGGCTGGTCAGGATGTCGGTCTGGAGCTCACCGGTCGACCACAGCCCGCTCGCCGCCGCCCAGACCGCGGCCGGGCTGGGCAGCGTGGCCATGCTGACGTGCACCAGGTTGGTGATCGCCCACCAGGCGGCGAGCAGCCCCGCGAAGGGCATCGCCCCGAGCCCGATCTCCTGCAACCGGGTGCGGGTCATCGCTGCAGCATCCCCCAGCGCTCGACGGTGGCCCGCTCCACCGGGCGCAGAAAGCCGAGGTCGATCAACAGCCAGAGGAGGCCGATCAGGATCATGCCGTCCATGATCCGGTCGGTCTGGTGGAAGCTGCGGGCCTGAAAGAGCAGGAACCCGATCCCGCCCGCGCCCACCACCATCTCGCCGGCGATCAGCGCCCGCCAGCCGTAGGCGATGCCGAGCCGGAGGCCGAGCAGGATGCTGGGCAGCGCCCCCGGGATCCACACGTCACGGATCAGCCGCAGTCGGTCGGCTCCGAGCACGCGCAGGGCGTGGGCGTAGTGCAGGGGTACGGTGCGGACCCCGGTCATGGTGTTGAAGGCGACGGGGAAGAAGACGGTGTAGAGGATCACGGCCTGGATCGTCTTCTCGCCGAACCCGAACCAGACCAGCATCAGGGGCAGCCAGGCGATGCCGGAGAGGGCCTGGAAGAAGTTGAGGAAGGGCGCGAAGGCGACGCTGACGTAGCGGTTGGAGCCGAGCAGCAGCCCGATGGGGACGCCGGCCACGACGCCGAAGAGTCCGGCGACCGCCATGCGCGTCAGGCTCGAGGTGATGTAGTCGGGGAGGATGCCGCGCTGGATCAGGGGCCAGGTGGCGGAGATGGTCTGCCAGGGCGAGGGGAGGACGGCCGGACTCAGCCGGAAGGCGATCTCGACCGCCCACCAGACCGCGAGCAGGAGGGCGAAGGGGAGCAGCGACCGTCCCGCCCGCGCCAGGACGCGCCGCAGCCGGTCGAGGCCGGCCGGCGCCCCCAGCTCCCGACCGGCCTCGGCGGCCTCGACCCTAACCGTCGCCATCGCCCCGCAGCTCGGCGCGGACCAGGCGGGTCACCCACTCCCGGACCTCCAGGAAGCGGGGGTCGCCGGCCAGGCGGTCGAAGCGCCGCTCGGAGCGGGGGATGGGCACCTCGACGATCTCCTTCACGCGTCCCGGCCGGTGGGTGAAGACCAGCACCCGGTCGCCGAGGAACACGGCCTCGTCCACGCTGTGGGTCACGAACAGGATGCTCTTGCGGGTCTCCATGGAGATGCGCAACAGCTCCTCCTGGAGCGTGATCCGGGTCTGGGCGTCGACGGCGGCGAAGGGCTCGTCCATCAGCACCACCTTGGGATCGGCGGCGAGGGTGCGAGCCACCGCCACCCGCTGCTTCATGCCCCCGGACAGCTCGTGGGGGTAGCGCTCCTCGAAGCCGGTGAGCCCGACCATGGCGATGAAACGATCGACGATCGCCTCCCGCTCGGCGCGCGGTACGCGCGCGATCTCCAGCCCGTGTCCGATGTTGCCCCGGACCGTGCGCCAGGGCAGGATGGCCAACTCCTGGAAGACCACTCCCCGATCCCGACCCGGGCCCCTCACCGTCACGCCGTCGACCAGGACCACCCCGGCCTCGGGCTTGATCAGGCCCGCGATCAGGCCGATCAGGGTCGACTTGCCGCAGCCGCTGGGGCCGACCACGGCCAGGATCTCCCCGTCCCGGATCTCGAACGAGACCCCGTCCAGGGCCAGCAGGTCGCGCCGGCCGGTGCCCCGGTAGCGGTGACGCAGCCCCTCGACCCGGATCTTGACCGAGTCGCCGGCGCTCGGCCTGGCCGCCACCTCCTCCGTCCCTGTCGACAAGATATCGACAATATACTTCGGGACGTGGCTCCCAAGCGCGTCCCACGCGGACCGCTCCACCTCGAGATCTATCAGGAGATCAAGCGCGCGGTCCTGAGCGGCGAGCTGCCGCCGGGCTCCGTGCTCAGCGAGGCGGAGCTGTCCCGGCGCTGGTCGGTCAGCCGTACCCCGATTCGCGAGGCCATTCGGCAGCTGGAGCTGGAGGACCTGATCACCTGGGAGCCGCGACGGGGCGCCACCGTGGCCCGGGTGACGGTGCGCGGGCTGCGGGACATGGTCGAGCTCCGGCAGGCCCTGGAGGGGCTCTCGGCGCGGCTGGCGGCCGAGCGCCGCGACGACGAGGACCTGGCCGAGCTCCGGGCCATCCTGGACCGGATCGACGAGGCCCACCATCGTGGCGACATCCCGGCCACGATCGAGCTCGACGACGCCTTTCACCGCCGCATCGCGCTCGCCTCCGGCAACCGGCTGCTGGCCGCCTCGGCCGATCGGCTGCTGGACCGGGTGCGCTTCGCCCGCTCCATGGCCCGCCGCGTCCCCGGCCGACAGGAGGAGTTCCAGCGGGAGCACGCGGCCATCCTGCGGGCCATCGCCGAGCGCGATCCGGGGGCGGCGGAGCGGGCCATGATCGAGCACGTCCAGCGCTCCCGGATGCGCCTGATGGAGATGCTGGAGCGGGCCGCGGCCGACACCCAGATCGCCCTCTGACCCGTACCTCTCTCCCGTCCGGGGAGGAGCGATCGCCGGCCTGGCCGTCGCCCCACCATCCCCTCCCCGAAGGAGCGCCGGCTGCGCCGGTTCCTCTGTCTCGTGCCATCCGATCGGGGCCGGCTCCACCATCCCCTCCCCGAAGGAGCGCCGGCTGCGCCCTGGTCAGTAGCAGCGGCGGTCGGTATCTTGTCGACAAGATGGCGACAAGGGTCTCGGTCGGTGAGCTGCCGCGGCAGGTGGCGCCGGGCCTCTTCTGGCTGGGCACCTGCGGCGAGATCGGCTTCCAGGGCAAGATCATCCACTCGCCCTGGAACGCCTTCCTGGTCCGGGGCACCGAGCGCACGGTGCTGATCGACACCGGGGCGCCCAGCGGCTGGCCCGTGGTCCGGGCCCAGCTGGCCCGGGCGCTGGCGGGCCGTCCCCTGGACTACGTCCTCCCCACCCATCCCGAGCTGCCGCACATGGGCAACCTGCCCTGGCTGCTCGAGGAGCACCCCGGGCTTCGGGTGGTGGGCGACCTTCGCAACTACCATCTCTACCTCCCCGGGCAGGAGCACCGCTTCGAGCACCGGGGGCGCGGCGACCGCGTCCAGCTGGGGGGAAGGGAGCTGATCCTGGTCGAGGCCGCCATCCGCGACCTCCCCAACACCCTCTGGGCCTACGACACGGGCGGCCGTGCCCTCTTCGTGTCGGACGGCTTCGGCTACTCGCACGCGCACGAGGCCGGCCAGTGCGGGCTGGTGGCCGAGGAGCTGCCCGAGGAACCGAGCGTCGACCACACCGCCTGGATCACCTACAACGCCCTCTCCTGGGCGCCCTACGTGGACCCGCGTCGCTACTTCGGGCGCCTGGACCGGCTCCTCGCGGAGCTGCCCACGGCGCTCATCTGCCCCGCCCACGGGAGCGTCGTCACCCGGCCCGAGGCCATGATCCCGATCATGAAGCAGGGCCTGATCGAGGCCCACGCGGGGACGCTGTTCCGATGATCGAGATCGCGCCCGGCGTCCACGCCGTCGTCAACCGGGTGGAGCTGGACGGCCGCGTCAGCTGGGTGCCGGCCGGCCGGCGGGGCCGGGAGCCGGCCTGCGTCTACCTGATCGACTGCGGCGGAGAGGCGCTCCTCTACGACACCGGCCTCCCGGCGCACCGGGAGGCCGTCCTGGACGAGCTGCGCCGCGCCCTCGGAGGACGGCGGCTGGGGATCTGGCTCTCCCGGATGGTGGAGCCGGACTCGACCGGCAACGCCCTGGCCCTGCTCGAGGCCCTCCCGGTGCATCGGGTGCTGAACGCCACCCACACCGACCCGCTGCGCATGCTCACCCACCGCTGGCGGGAGTTCGGGCCCGACCGCGGCGTCTCGGTGGAGCGGCTGCCCTGGGGGCGGCGTTTTCGTCTCGGCGAGCGCGAGTTCGAGCCGGTCCAGCCGGCGGCGCGGGTGATCGCCACCTCCTGGCTCTACGATCCGACGGCGAAGGTGCTCTTCACCTCCGACTTCTTCGGCCACCTCGCCCGCTCGAACGGGGATGAGTCGCCGGTTGCGACCACCTCCGAGCCCGCCCCCACCGCGGCCGAGATCGGTGAGCACCTGATGGCCAAGTACGAGTGGCTGGCCGACGCCGACACCGGGCCCATCCGGCGGCGTCTGGAGACGATCTTCGCCGAGCACGAGGTGGAGGTGATCGCGCCCGGCCATGGCTGCGTGATCCGGGGCGCGGAGGCGGTGCGGCAGCACCTGGCCCTGACCCTGGAGGCGCTCCGGGAGCTGGGCGAGCGGGCGGCCCTCTGAGGCGCCCCGGGGTGGGGCCGGGGCGCCCGGAGGCGCCCCGGCGGACGGAAGAGAGGGAGGAGTGAAGGCTGGTCGTGGCTCAGGGCCGGCGGCCGATGCCTCCGACGGAGAGAGGCCGCGCCGGAGCGGCGCTTCGGCCCCGTCCCCCGGTCCCGGCCGGCCGTCGCCGCCCGGGCCGGGTGGCGTCCCCTGGCCGCTGCCGGGATCGAGCGGTAGCCGCGCACGCGACCATGCCCCCAACCCTAGCCCAGGGCGGGTAAAAGGGAGGCTAACCGCAAACCCAGCCGGCGCGGGCCGAGCCGGCGGCAGCCTCCTCGTCCTCTCGCTCGCTCAAACTGAGCGATGACGGAGGTTGAACATCATGAAGGCGGCGCGCCTGCACGGCTACGACCAGCAGCTCCGGATCGACCAGGTGGCGATGCCGGAGGTGAGAGGCCACCACGACGTCATCGTCCGCATCGGCGGCGCCGGGCTCTGCCGGACCGACCTCCACATCGTCGAGGGGATCTGGCAGGAGAAGAGCGGCGTCCGGCTACCCTACACGCTCGGCCACGAGAACGCCGGCTGGGTGGAGGCGGTCGGGGACGCGGTGACCGGCGTCAGGGTGGGAGACCCGGTGATCGTGCATCCGCTCGTCACCTGCGGCCTTTGCGCGGCCTGCCGCTCGGGGGAGGACATGTACTGCGAGAACGGCCGCTTCCCCGGCATCAACGCCGACGGGGGCTTCGCCGAGTACCTGCTCACCGGGGAGCGCGCCCTGGTCAAGCTGACCGAAGGGGTGGAGCCGGCGGACGTCGCCCCCTACGCCGACGCCGGCATCACCGCCTACCGGGCGGCCAGGAAGGCCGCGCGATTGCTCGCCCCTGGGCGCTGGGCGGTCGTGATCGGGATCGGCGGCCTGGGCCACATCGCCCTCCAGTGTCTGCACCACCTCTCCTCGGCCAACCTGATCGCGATCGATCCCTCGCCGACCGCCCAGGAGCTGGCCCGTGAGCTGGGCGCCGACCACGTCGTCGACGGCTCCGATCCGGTGACGGCGGTCAGGGACCTGACCGGAGGCGGCGCCCACGTCGTCCTCGACTTCGTCGGCGAGCGAGGCGTCCAGCAGCAGGCGGTGGCCATGCTGCGCCAGGGTGGAACCCACGTCGTGGTCGGCTACGGCGACACTCTGCAGGTCCCCACCATCGACCTCATTTTCTCCGAGATCGCGATCGTCGGCAGCCTGGTCGGCAACTACACCGAGCTGAGCGAGCTGATGACCCTGCACGCCGAGGGCAAGGTCCAGCTGCGGACCCGGCGCTACCGCCTGGACGACGTCAACCAGGCCATCGAGGACCTGCGCCAGGGGCGGATCAAGGGCCGGGCGGTGCTGGTCCCCTGAGCGCGGGCGGGGCGGGCACGGGGCGGGGGCCGTGGTGCGCGGCTGCCCTCATCGCCAGGCCGCCGGCCCCTGCCTGAGCAGCCGCCAGATCAGGTACCCGGCGGCGACGAAGTTGACGTAGCCGACCAGGAAGACGGTCCAGAGGACGGGGTCGCCGAGACGGCTGAGATGGTACAGCGGGCCGAAGCCGTGAACGGACGAGTTGACGATGTTGAAGAGATAGAAGCCGAAGTCGACGACCAGGAAGCTCAGCGTCAGCGGGTAGCCGAGCGGGCTCCGACGGACGAGGAGCAGGAATCCGGCCAGGAACCAGACCAGGGTCAGGGCCAGGACGGCGACGCCGGCCCGGTCGTACCTGGTCCCGTACAGGTGCAGGGCGTAAGGCACCTGGGCGGCATAGTTGGCGACCACGCAGAGGGCCCCCACGACCAGGTCCGGTCCGATCACCTGGGACGGCAAGCCAGGGGCCGCCCTCGAGCTCATCCCGGCCCGCTCCCGGTCAGGAGGCGGGGTCCGGCCGGACCGCGGTGGGGCGGGTCGTCCCGCTCCCGGGGGAGACGGGTCCACCGGCCCGGCCGCGGTGACCGAGGCCGGCGGGGTCTCGGCGCCGGACCCGGAGCGCGGGCTCCGCCCGGGGGGTACTCGGGGATCGTCGGCGGCGAACATCAGGGCGATCATCTCACGACCGCCCGGCCGACAGCCGAAAGGCGGTGGGACCCGTCGGCGGGCGGTGCCGAGCCGGATGGGCCAATCCGGATCCCGGCGGCCCCACCGACCGCCGGGCCGGCCTGATTCGGCGGCGCGCCGGGGCCGGCTGGAGGAGGTGCTGCCCCGGGTCCGAAGGGCCGGCCCGGTCGGGCGGTTCGGGGTGCGGTGACGGCTGTGGGCGGGGGATGGGGAGGGTGCGGTGGTGGATCGGTCAAGCCCCGCAAGCCGATGCCGGAGCCGAGTCTTACCCAGGCCCAGGTCAACAGGGCGGGTCGACTGGTGCGCAAGTACGTGCAGGAGCGCAGGTCCTGGACGAGGACCTTGTCCGTGCCCTCGAAGTGGTCCATCGCTACCGCGCCGCCCATCAGTACGCCCTGACCAGGGCGACGATGGGCCTGCGGTCGGTCGTGCGGACGGCGGGATGCGCATCACCCAAGGTCTCTCAGCGGCTCGAGCGCCTCCCCACCATCATCAACAAGCTGATTCGGGAGCCCAGCATGCAGCTCTCCACCGTGCAGGACATCGGGGGATGCAGAGCGGTCCTCGCCTCAATCGACGAGGTCCGGCGCGTCGAGGCGCGGTTGAAGAAGAACCGGCCGCCGATCCGCTGCGTCGACTACATCGTCGCTCCCCGCTGGACCGGGTATCGCGGCGTTCATATCATCGTCAGTTATCCGGATCGCGACAGGGTCGAACGGGCGATCGAGGTCCAGCTCCGCACCGTTGTGATGCACGAATGGGCGGTCACCGTAGAGCGGCCTGGCGGGCGGCTCGACGAGGACCTGAAGGGCGGCCGTGGTCCTAGGGAGGTGCTCGACCTGCTCGCGGCCATCTCCGAGGCCATGGCCATCGAGGAGGCGGGCGCGGTCGTGCCGGCCGACCTCGAGACCAGGATCGGGGAACTCCGCCGAGCTGCGGTACCGTACCTGACCAGGAGGCGCCCAGGAAGATTCAGCACTTTCTCCTCGTGTTCGATCACGAGAAGGGCGAGCTGGTCAGGCTCCGAGAGTTCGGCTCTGACAGCAGGGCCGCCGTGGCCGCCTACGCCGAAACCGAGAAGGAGCTGTACGGCCGTCCCTCGATGGAGATTGTGCTCATCGGCTCTGACTCCCTTGACACCATCGAGTTCACCCACGCCAACTACTTCGACGGGTCGGTCACGGTCAGGTCCAGATATCTCGTCGGCCCGTAGCTCTGCGTCCCCGGAGCCTCTCGAGGGCAGGCTCGGCTGCGGGACGGCCGGGTCCCGGAGAGCAGGGGGGCGGCGGGTGGTGCTCCACGCCCTGCGCCACACGATGGCATGCCGCTGCACGAGACCAAGGACCTGAAGCCGGCGGCCCGGCTGGGGCACGCAGACGAGACCCTGACCTCGAGGACCCACGGCTACCCACTGCCGGGGTGGACCGAGAGGTGGCCCGGCGCCTGGGGGAGGTGATCAGGCTCCGGGGAGACGGCGGCCGGTGGCACACGAACCCCCGGCCCCGCTCGACTTGTGGTACTCGTGTTGCACAGGTCGCTTGACGACCTCTCCGAGACGATCTGCGGCAGTCCTGGCCATCTCCCGGTCCGCCCCCACCCTGGGGCGTTTGTGGGGAGCACAGTTGGGCCTGGGCCGTCCGCAGCCTCGTGGCCGGCGCCTTCCGGAGGGCTTGCGTCCCTCACTGGGGGCTCCCGTGGAGCCGGCAGCGGGCCTGGAAGGGCGCAGGTCCTTGTGCCGGGTGCCGGTTCGACTCGAGGGGCTGATCTACCTCGCCGGCCAGAACGGCGGTCCCGCCGGACCACCGGCGCCGGAAAGGTTCGCGGACCCGGGTCGGCGCGGCCTGGACGCCGCCGAGGACACCCTCGATCGTGGTGGCCAACCGGATGGGCAAGCGGGGGATGGCCTGGACACCGGCGGGCGCGCGGCGCATGGACAAGGTGCTGGAGGCGAGCGCGAGCACGAGCCGGAGCGTCACCTGAGGGCGAGGCGACGCGAGGACTCGGGCGCTCCGGCGGTGGCGACTCGGCCGCTGCGTTGCCGCCATCACCGATCCCGGGGCCTGGCTGCAGGCGTTGCTCGCCACGTTCCCCACCTCCGACGGCTTCGGGCGGCTGCCGCGCCGGATCGCCCGCCCCGCCTTCTTCGCCGTCGGTTGACTCACCTCGCCGCCCCCATACGTGAGACAGGGCCGCTCGTGAGCCTGGTCTCCTGGCGAGCTTCGTGCGGTGCGTTAGGCTGAGAGCGGATGGACTGGCCGGCGTACGGGTCGTTCCTGCTGTTCGCCTTGCTACTGACCGTGGTGCCGGGGCCGGACTTCGCGGTGGTCACCAGGAACACGCTGGTCGCCGGACGTCATCGGGGCGCCTGGTGCGCGGCCGGAGTGACCACATCGAACCTGGTGCAGGGCATCACTGCCGCGGCTGGCCTGGGCGCGCTGATCGTGCGTGCCCAGCCGGTGTTCACCGTCATCCGCTGGGCAGGCGTGGCCTACCTGGCGTTCCTCGGCGCCCAGGCCATTCGCTCGGCGGTGCGCGGCGACTGCACGCCGCTCTACGACGGCGGACGCGGGAGCGGGGCGTGGCCCATCGGCGTGGCGTTCGGCGGCTGGCGGCAAGGATTCCTGTCCAACATCACCAACCCGAAGGTGCTGGTGTTCTATCTGGCCGTGCTGCCGCAGTTCCTGCCGCCTGACGCGGGCGTGCCGGTGCTGGTGCTGTTCGCGATTACCCATGCCGCTCTCGGCCTGGGCTACCTGCTGTTGCTCACCGTGTCACTGCACCGTACCCGCCGCTGGCTGACCCGCCGCTCGGTGCGTCGCGCCCTGGACGCGGTCACCGGCATGGTGCTGCTCGGCTTCGGCGCCCGGCTGGCCGCCGAACGCGTCTAATGCTCCACCTGTGCTCCACCTGCCCCGGAGTGGGGCGAGGAGGAGGCGGGGTGGCCAGCGGGCTGGGGCCCGAACACACCCGGGCACGGCCGGCCGTGCGGTGCTCCTGCCCGGACAGCTCGGGGTGGCGATGGAGGTCCTCGTAGAACGTCTCCAGGTCGGCGAGCAGGCTCTGCATGCCATCGAGGACCACATCGCTCGCGGATCTCGTGGTCATGGCCGCTCCTCCGCACGAGCGCCTACGCCATCAGCAGACTCCACTGTGCCTCATGAGCGGGCCAGGCCCAGGAGGTGAGATCGGCGTCGGGTGGCGTAGCGGTTCATCGGGGCGGACGGGAAGCGGGAGCACGCCAGCGGCCCTGATGGAGCACTTGGAGGGGGGCCTTCGCCCACCGGGGGACGGGAGAAGGAGGGCGCGGGTCGCTGGCGGCCGGTGAACCGGCGGGTCCGCATCTCGACGGTGAAGGGACCGCTGCCCTGGGGGCTGAACGCGACCGGCCCGACGCTACGACCTCACCGGCACCGAGGCGGTGAGCCGGGGACGCGGTGGACTCGGCCGGGATGAGCTCCCGGGCGGGGAGGTCTGGCAGGTGGCGGTCTCCTGATCACCTCGCCGCCGCTGAAGGTGGAGACCCCGCGGCCCCGGCCGCGGGCGGCGAGTTCCGGTCACCGCCGATCGGGAGCTGATCCGGGCCGCCGAGGGCCAGGGACTCGAGCCGCTGGGCGTCTGACTCCCGAAGCTCCGGCAGGGGCGCCTCGACCGTGCTCTGCGGCACGCCGCGGAGCAGGTCGGGGTGACCCCCGTGGGGTTCACCAGCGTGGAATGCCGACTGGCCTCGCCAGTCGCTCATCATGCAGCGATTCAGGCACGGTTGCATCTTGATGTCCTTGTCGTATGTTTAGATGCATGCGGACGACTGTGACGATCGACGATGACCTGCTGCGCCGGGCCAAGGAAGAGGCGCTGAACACCGGGCGCACGCTCGGTGAGGTGATCGAGGACGCGCTTCGCCTCGCCTTTGCCCGTGCGGCGGACACATCGCGGCAGCGGGTTCGTCTGCCCACCGATCCGGGAGATGGGAGGGGATTGCGGCCCGGCGTCGACATCGACGATTCAGCGGCGCTGCTGGACCTCATGGGATCGCGTGATGCTGCTCTGTGACGTCAACGTCCTCGTCTATGCGTACCGGGAGGACCTGGAGCGACATCGCGAATACGCCACCTGGCTCGACGAGATCGTCAATGGGGCCAGGCCGTTCGGGGTCAGCGATCTCGTGCTGAGTGGGTTCGTGCGTGTGGTCACCCATCCTCGAGTGCTGCACACCCCCAGTCGTCCCGAATCCGCTCTTGCGTTCGTGGACGCGATCTGGTCTGCGCCGAGTGCCGTTAGGATCACGCCTGGCCGTCGTCACTGGGAGATCTTCACGCACCTGGTGCGCAATTGCGGTGCCAGGGGCAACCTGGTACCGGATGCCTACCTGGCCGCACTCGCGATCGAATCGAATTGCGAGTGGATCACGACCGACCGCGACTATGCGCGCTTCCCCGGGCTGCGCTGGCGTCATCCCCTGGAGGCTTCGTGAGCAACCGCTGGCGTCGCGGACTCTGCGACGACCCCGCGGGCGGCGCGGACGGCGGCCTCGACCTGGACACGGAGGGTCGGATCGAGGAGATGCGTTGCAGCTGTCCGTCAGCAGGTGGCATTTGCGGCCACCCCCATACCGAAGCCGGCTACCTTCCCAGGAGATGACCCCAACTTGGTCTTTTCAGACACACCCTCTAGAATGAGGCGGGAGCGGTAGCGACCACAGTCCCGCGCGGTCGGCTGGCGGTGGCGACGGGAAGACGTGTGTGGTCGAGATGTGGGACAACGCCAGCAGGAGCACCACCTAGCGCTCCAGTTGCGCCGGCTGGAGATCGCGATGCTCCTAATGCTATCGGTTCCGGATTCCGTCCTCATCGGCCGGATGGTACGTGATGTCTGCCTGCACTACGCGGACCTGCTCCACACCGAGCGTAGGGGGATTGGAACGAAGCAGCACGGCGGACAAGGATGTGCGAAACGAGGAGGGCAAGGTGGTCGATGGCGACGCTGGTTGCCACCGACGTCGCTGCCGACGACGAGGAGGGCATGCCACCAGTAGCGGTGTATTTCAATGGGAGCGTGAACCTGCCCGACGCGGAGATGGCGATGCGGGAGATCGCTGGCGGGTCGGTGTCGGCGTGCGGCGGGTCCCAGATGGGGAGACCGGCAGCGGTGGATCTTCTTCCAGTTCCAGAAACTATCGACCATCCTGCAGCTTCGGCCGGCGGGATGGTCGACCAACCAGCGGAGGGGTACCGGCAGCTGCCGCGGCTCCGGCTGGCCGACGGCGTTGTGCCGCAGGAGCCAGCCTGGTCCGACCCGGAGTACACGGCCGCCTACCAGGAGTAGGTTCTACCGTACCTTCCGCCAGCTGCGGGATGAGGGGATCATTCCGGCCGGTGTGCGGTTCCAGGTGGTTTCAATCCCCCGCTTCACGGGGCGGCCTCTGCAACCCGATCCTGGTCGGCTCTACTGCGGGCTGCGGCCGGCCGAGTACCCGGCCCTGCGCTGGCGGGACGTGGACCTGGAGCTACGGGTGGTGCAGTCGGTTCAGCGGGTGCGCCAGAACCAGGTGAGCGAGCACCTGGGCCGGCGGGTGGAGAGCTTCCGGTTCGGGCCGACCAAGACCCACCGCTCGCGGCGGCCGGTGGCGATGCCGCCAGTCTTGGTGGAGCTGCTGCGGGACTGGAGGCTCAGGCAGGCAGCGGAGCGGGAACGGGCGGGTGCGGCCTGGACCGACCTGGACCTGGTCTTCACCGACGCCCGCGGGTACCCGCACCGCCTGGAGCGGGTGCGGCGTCACTTCTACCGGGCGCTGGAGCGGGCCGGGGTGCGGCGGGTGGTGCTCTACGCCCTGCGCCACACGATGGCCACCCTGGTGCTGCATGAGACGAAGGACGTGAAGCTGGTGGCGGCGCGACTGGGGCATGCGGACGAGACCCTGGCTCTGAGGACCTACGGCCACTTGCTGCCAAGGGTAGACCGGGAGGTGGCTCGGCGTCTGGGGGAGGTGATCAGGCTCCGGGGAGACGGCGGTCGGGATGCGAACGCCGGCCGGTGGCACACGAATGGCACATCGGGTTCATGAGGCAGCGTTGGTTTGGAGGCCGCATCTGGCAGCGCCAAGGCCGCTTTCGAACTCGCCCGGGGCGCCTTCGACCTGTTCTCAAGGTGGCCGAAGACGGCTGGTGGGCCGGGAGGGAGTCGAACCCCCACAGCTTTCGCGGCGGTTTTACAGGTTGCTGCAGGAACGCTCCCAACGAGTACCAGTCCCGCAGCCAGCTCCCCCTGGAGCGCCAGTCCCTGGCGCATCCGCTGCAGTGACGTACTCGCTGACGGACGGTGGTGGTGGGATGGATCACAATGGGTCCCGCGTTCCCTCACAGCTGGTCGGGAAGCATTGGATCCCAATGTGGGTTTGGCCACTACCAAGCGCGAGTACCCGTCGCCTCCCCAAGGCAGCCAACGCGATCACGGATAGTCAGGATTGCGATGGAAGGACTGAAAGGCTCATGGATCCGCGCCACAACCTTCTCCCCGGGGATTACCGAACTCATGCTTTAGCTCCTCTCCAGCGCGTGCGGGAAGCTCCGCTGTGTGCACCGGCGATCGGCGCTGTTGTGGCCTCTAGATGGTTCGGACCTGGGACTCCCAGTTGGTTGGCGCTGCCCGGGCGGAGCTCCCACGATGCTGAGCCGGAACTGCTGTGCCCTCGGCCGGAACCGGCGGCCGGAGGAGGTGACCGGGTTCCATTCGGCTCCATCTCCGCCGCTGCGAAGGAAATGGTCGGTGGATCCGTCGAGCGCCATATCTCTACGCGCTCCGGCGCCACCTGCGGCGCTCACCCCTCGGTAATCTGTCCTTCCGTCCCTCTCGCCCGCTCTTCGACCCACTCCAGTGCACGCTTGAGCTGTTGGACCGCGCCGGGAGCGTTCACCAGCAAGGCGAGCGGGAACGGCGGCCGCTTGGTGATAGAATCCTTTCGAATGGAGACGCCAGGGATTGCGTTAAGCTGGTTCATCAGCTCAATCCTGGTTGCTTCGTTGTCGAACGGTGGATATTTTTTCAGGTACTCGAAAAGCACCTCGATGCGCCCGTAGCTGTACACAGCGATCGGAGTGATCCTGTTGCCGGCCACCGTCACCGCGGGAATCCAGGCGGCATCCTTCATACCGGTTCCAAAGGTCGCACTCCAACCGCGTTGCAAGGTCCATTCATACAGCTCCCGTGCAATCTGGGCCTCTTCCTCCCCGCACTTCTCCTTTATGCTGGCGAAAATAGAATCTTCGTCCCATTGCCGGACGCGCCGGCCTTTGCGAGCCTCGACCTCAGCCGTCTGGCCGATCACGCGCGGCACCAATGTCCTGGCACCGCCAGTGCCGACGTACTGCTTGACTTCGATCGCGAGGACCTCCGCGGGGTTCATCTGCCCGTTCAGGAATTCCACCACCCGGCGCAGCTCGGGCGGGATCTGATCGGAGACGAACACCATCCGTACTCTCCCGGCACGCAGGTTATCGCCGACGTGCTTCCAGAACTCCTCAAGATCAACCTCCTCTCCCGCGACCTCCCTCACCGCCTCCTCAGGCTCCTGGCCGTCACGCCGACACTGGTCGTCGAACCGGGCACGCAGCCGTTCCAGCGGCCAGTAGACGACGCCGTTGGCGGCGTAGTCCAGCATCTGCCCGATGACCTGCCGGCGGATCCGTTGGTCGGAGCAGCGTTTGACCTCGACTATTGTCGGTACAGCGTCCTGGTCGAGGAACAAGTGGTCAAGCGACCAACGGCCGGCCGCGTCCTGGTCGTCAGGGACCGGAACCTCACGGCCGATGAGCAACCAGCGCCATGGCCTGCCGCCGCCGTACTGGTCCCCACCGAGCAGCTGCGGGAACTTCGCGATCAGCGACTGGAGCACGTGCTCGGCTTCGTACGGCTGCTGGGACATCTCCACCAGGTCGTCGTCGCCTCTCAACAGGTAGATGCCTGCACTCACAGGGGTGATGCTAGGGATGCGACACCGTCCTGTCTACACAGGAGGGCAGGTAAGCACAGCCCTGTCGCTCGGGGCCACCGGGCATAGCTTGCCAGGGCTGGCATCGCCGATCAGCACTGGGAGTGGCCGACCCGCGTACGGTCATGCTGGCACCGCTTCTTGTTGCAGAGGTCGCCCCGTGAGGTAGGGGATTGAAACGCCGTGGTGCCGGGATCGCCGGGATTCTCGTCGGGCGAGTTGCAGAGGCCGCCCCGCTACGGCTATGGCCTCATGGCCTCTGCGACAGGCGCGGTCTGAGGTCATGGAGCTACGGCACTTTGTGTCTGACTCCAGGGCCGTCGCTCGGAGCCCGTCACCCCTCCAGCGACCGCAGCGCCACCGCCAGCCCCGGCCGCTCGCCGTAGCCCTTGGTGGCGTGCAGCTCGGCCACCTGGGCGTCGTCCCGGATCACCCCTGCCCCCACCAGTGCGTCCAGCACCGCCCGGGCCAGCTTGTCCAGGTCGGGTCGGACGGCGTGGCCGAGCGGCGCCGAGGGTCGCAGCCCTCGCCGACCGTAGTGCCAGCGGGGCCGGATGAAGGTGAAGGCCAGCTCCACCGCCACCGCCCCCTCCAGGGGAGGGTGGCCAGCCAGGGCCTGGCGGGCGTGCCAGGTGACGGCGTCCCGCCAGGGCCGAAGCCGTCCGCTGTCGGCGATCACATAGGTGCGGCCGTTGCCGGCCCGGATGGGGCGGCCCGAGCCCTGGGGGACGGGCTCGCCCGGGACCTCGAAGCAGATCGTCTGCGCCAGCGGCGCGAGGAGCCCGATCCCCATGGCTGCTCAGCGGGCAGACCGGAGGAGGAGCAGGACCAGCCCGGCCACGATCAGGGCGAGCCCGATCAGGTCTCGGACCTCGAGGTGGCGGAGCTGTCGCCTGGCCTCGACCGCCAGGGCCAGAGCCCGGCGCATAGCGGCGACGATGAGCGCGCGCATGCGCTCAGGGTCGGCGAAACGCGCCTCACCCATGCCCCTCCCAGCGATCGAGCAGCCAGGCCGCCACCCGGGCCGCCATCCCAGCCCCGGCCAGGGCCAGGGCGACGTGCAGGACAAGAGCCGCGTGCCCGGCCAGATCCTTGGCAACGGCGGCGGCCTGGGAGGCCGCGCCGCCGACGGCGGCCGCGACCCCACGATGGGCGAGCAGGTACCACCCCAGCCCGGCGATGGCGGCCAAGGCCACCAACTCTTGGAGCTGGGACCGGGGTGGCTCCTCCCTCACCCCTGCCCCTCGCCCACGACCGCCGGGGCTCGCAGCTCGGGCCAACGCTCCTCCAGCCGCCGGCGCGCCTCCTCGCCGCTGAGGAAGGGGGTCTGGAACTCCTCCCGCTCCATCCCGAAGACGTACACCCCGCGCCCCGCCACCCGGGGCAGGAAGGCGGCCGAGGCGTCGCCCTCGCGCAGGATGGTCTCGGAGTCGCGGTAGTTGCGGACCCCGAAGGCGATGCTGGCCCCGACGTTGGCCAGCAGCTGGCCGGGCAGCACCTCGGGGTCCGGGCGCTGGGTGGCGACCAGGAGGTGGATGCCGGCCGCCCGGCCCAGCCGGGCCAGGGTGGAGAGCCCGTCCAGGGCGGCGTAGCGCAGGACCGCCTCCTCGGGGGCCACCCGCTGGATCTCCCGGTAGGCGAGCGAGGTGACCTCGTCGATGGCGACCACGATCCGGGGCAGGCGCAGGCCGCTGCGCCCCAGCTCCTCCAGGCTCTGGACGCCCCGGCGGCGGAAGACCTCCAGGCGCTCCTGGAGCGCGCCCACCAGCTGGGCGATGGCGTGGGCGCACTCCCCCACCTGCCCCACCACCGGGGCGGGCAGGTGAGGCAGGCCGGCGAAGACTTGGAACTCGGCCCCGCCCTTGAGGTCGATGAGCAGGAGCTGGACCTGCTCCGGGCCGTAGGTGGTGAGCAGCCGGACCAGGAGCTGGCGGAGGAAGGCCGACTTGCCGGTCCCGGTCTGGCCGCCGATCAGGAGGTGCGGCAGGCTGGCCAGGTCGGTCCAGAGCGGCCCCCGGGTGGAGTAGCCGATGCCGGAGACCAGCACCCCCTTGGGCGCCTGGTAGCGCCCGTAGAAGCCCTGGTAGGTCACCGGCGGGGTCACCAGCCGCACCGGTCCCGACAGCTCCCCCACCTCGAAGGGGTCGCGGGGCCCGGGCAGGCGCACCGTGCTGGCCCGCATGCGCAGCACCGGCCGCCGCCAGCGGCGGTCCGGCCAGAGCGAGACGCTGGCCCCGAGGGCGGGGCCGAAGGCGGCCTGACGGCGGAGCAGGTCGGCGATCTGGAGGGGGTCACGGAGCCGGAAGCAGAGGTCCCAGACCCCGTGTCGGCGGCGGGCGCTGACCAGCCAGACCCGCCGGCCCTCGCCGGCCAGGCTCTGCTCCAGGGTGCGTCGGGCCCGCTCCGGGAAGCCGAGGCGGCGCCGCAGCCAGTGGATGAGGAGGATGGCCAGGGCCAGGAGGAGCAGCCCGGGCCAGCCCCCCGCCACCAGCCAGGAGACGAGGAGGCCGGCCACCACCCAGCTGACGATCCCGCCCAGGACGGCCGCGACCCCGACCAGGAAACGGCGAGGATGGCGCATCCTCATCCCTCCAGGCCAGGGTTGAAGCTGCGCGGGGTCAGCCGGGCCACCGCACCGTCGGCCCCGGTCCCCAGCCCCCGGCGCTCGAACCAGGGCAGGACCCGCACCACCGTCCAGGGCCGGCGGCTGAGCGCGGTGTCGCGGCGATGAAGCAGGGCGGTGAAGAGCGACAGGCCGCGCACCTCCCGGCTCAGCAGCACCGCCTGGGCGGAGTGGGCCTCGCCCAGCACCGCCCTGGCCACCTCGGCCGCCTGGGCGGCGTCGGTCTGGGCGAAGAAGAGCTGGGTGGCGCACGAGCCCCGCACCGCCGGGGGCAGGTCGCGTGGGAACTGGCTGGCCAGGATGGCGGCCAGCCGCCGCTCCTGAGCGGCCTGGACCTCCATCCCGAGCAGATGCTCCAAGAAGGCGGTGGGGCTGAGCTTGTCGCTGCTGGCGCGCTCCAACTCGGCGGGCAGGGCCTCGGCGGCGGCGCGCAGCTGGAGGTGGGCGAGGTGGGAGCGGAGTTGCTGGTAGACGGCGTGCTGGTTCATCCCGCCGCCCTCGCCAGCGCCGGGTAGCGCTCGAGGTCGACGACCACGTCGGCGACCTCGACCAGGCCGGTCCCGCGGATGCTGCGGATCTGAGCGGCGATGGCCTTGGCGACCGGGCCGGGCGGCCGATTCTCCTTGCGCCGGCACGGCTGGCGGGTCGTGAACGCGGTCAGCACCGCCTTCTCCAGCGCCTGCCGGTGCTCCGGCAGCCGGACGACCTGGCCGGCGCCGTCGGGTACCCGCCGGTGCTGGGCCAGGAGCAGGCCGGCCGCCGTGTACCGGCGCACGTCGGGCTCGCCGAGCGCCCAGCGCGCCCACACCTTGGCGCCCTCCAGACCGGGCACCACCGAGTACCGGTTTCCGCGCACCGAGACCAGGCTGGAGGGGCCGACCGTGCGCTCCAGCTCGATCATGGCCGGGTACGCCGTGTCCGGCAGCGGGAGCAGCGGCTCGCTCTCGGCCAGATCGGCCACCGTCCCCTCTCCTCGCGGCCGCAGGTCGCCGGTCCGCTCGCAGAAGCGGTCATTGGAGGCCTGCGCGTCGTGCGGCATCGCCACCTCGGCCGTCCGCCACCAGCGCTGGGCGCTGTAGTCCTGCTGCTTCTCGACCGCCCCCTTCCGCTTCGCCCGCCGGCTGGGGCAGATGTCCACCGCCACGCCGTAGTGCTTGGCCACCGCCGCGAAGTTGGGCAGCAGCTTGCCCTGGCGGTCCACCACCGTCGCCATCCGGTCGAACCGCCACCGCTTGGGCGTCCCGCCCAGCCGCCGCAGCACGCCGTCGATGGCCTCGACCAGGTGCGCCTGGTCCTCGCACTCCGCGATCACCCCGCGCGTCTTCCCCGAGTGCGACAAGGTCCCGTTGAGCAGGTGCACCTCGTCGCCCCAGGGCGCTCCCGCTAGCTCCACCCAGTCCCACTGGATCTCCTCGCCCGGCTCGTGCGCGATCTCGATCGTCGGGCCGTGCCCGCGCCGGCCCGCGCACGCCTCGCAGCGCGGCCGCAGCCTCCGCACCTCCCGGGTGAACGTGACGTAGCTCTGCTCGTACCCCAGCGCCTTCACCTCGTCGTACAGCGCGCTGGCCCACACGTGCGGGTCCTCGCGCAGCCGCTCGGCCACGTACGCCTGGTATGGCTGGAAGCGGTCCTCCACCGCCCGCCGGCGCTCTCCCGGCCGGCGCCCATCGCGCACGTACGCCTTGACCGTGTTCCGGCTCAGCCCGGTGTGCCGGGCGATCGCCGAGTACGACCAGCCCCTCTTCCGCAGGGCGTGGATCTCCACGTCTTCCTCCTGTATGAGCATGTGCCGGGACTCCTTGTTGCGACGGCTTCTTCAACACCGTCAGCATCGGGGAGTCCCAGCCTCTTCCGACGTCTCGCTCACACCGGCCGACCTGCCCCCGCCGGGGTGGTCAACTTCGGCGATCAGGTCTGGTCAACTTCGCGGATCTTGTTCACTGGGCCGATGCCAACTCAGAGGTAGCCTGTGTCAGCTCAGAAACCGCTGGGGATCCGAGAGAAGCGCAGATGGAAGCGCGAGAGAGCGATGGCGCACTGCCCTCGCTGGCCGTCCGCGTTGATGGAGGTTCAACGGAGCTGCCGCTGATGTTAAACAGGTCCAATGTGTTCTTTCATCATCGCTCCTCGGCCTCGTCGCGCGCAACACGACTCACCCAGCGCTCAAAGTCAGGAACCACACGAGTCGCCCAAAGACGCACAGCCGCACTTGGATGTTCGTCGCGCCATCGCGCCAACACCTCAAGGCGCCGCTGCAGATACGCCGCGTATGACCCAGTAACTACCTCGTGCGGATATGCGAAACGATTGCTCACCTCCCGATTAAGGGCTGGGGAGGGTGCCTGTTCAAACCAACGCACCACGATCGGGTCGAGTTCATCCTGAGTGAAGTCGATGTGGCTGAGAAGCCGAATCTGCGGTCCGGGGTCGGTTTCAAGAATCGCCGACCACACAGTTTCGGTCCCGGCCTCGGCCCGCACGAGGCTGAGCAAGCGGCTGCCCTGGATCACGATCGACCATCCTTCCCGGTCCTCCACGATCGCGTTCACTAAGCGCCGGGCCGTCCGTGGACCATCTTCGCGAGCCAAGCGCTTCCACGCCTCAAGTTCCGACTTCCAAAGGGGCTCCTTCTTCGTAAGGGAAAGGAGCGCTAGCGACAGCCGTTCGTCAAAGGCAATGCCAAGACGATCGATCGTATGCCAGCAGCTGTACGTCAAACTGGCATCGTGAGATGTCACAGCTTCTCGAAGTATCGGCATCATGCTCGCGACACTCATCAGTGATGCCCCTGAACCAGGATGTCCGTCTAACCACGCGTCGATCATCCGCAGAGCAGAGCGGACCGCGAGTTCCGAATTATCAGCTGAGATGGTACGCAGTAACGCATCGATAGCGGCCAAACCGAGGTCACGAGTCCAGCTCCCCATGGACAACTCACTTAGTGCAGAGGGGGGAGCCAGCCTCTTTGCGACGCTAGCCACCGCAAGTTCGGCTCTTGAATTGGAAGGCTCCAGCCTGCCCACCGCTGCTGGGATCTCGGCGCCTCGTCCGGGTTCCTCCAGCCACTCCTTCAGCAACTGGTCGGCCCATTCGGGGTTGCGGGCTCCACGCCCGCTGACGTAGCCAATCCTCGCGGCATCTCTAGAATCAGCGGACAGCACTGCACTAGCCAGGACCAGATCTTCGTCCTCCAGTCCGACCTTTCGAAAGAGGTGAAATTGCGTCAGCCAGTCACCGTCTTGAGCCTTCCTTAGACGATTTGCAATTTCAGTTTGCGCGAGTACAGAAGAGGCAGCCTCGGTCAATGCCTTGGGAATCATCGAACGGTCCGTGGCGTCGGCCAGCTTCCCAAAAGGTGTTCTGACCAGAACATCCAACTTTGTTTCATCCGAGTCACCACTGAGATCACGCGCAAGTGTCTCCAGTGCCGCACGCTGTCCCGGTTGTACATCTCCGCGTGTAACAGCCAAGCGTGCTGCAGAAACCAGTTCGCCGCGAGATTCAAACGACCAGCTCATCGTGGGGAGATCGGTCATGACCTGGTCAAACAGCTCCGCGCTCCGCGCAACCACGAACACTGAACCAGCGACTTCGCGTGCAATTTTCTCAATCTCATGGTTAGCCGACGCTAGCTCACGCAGCACGCGCCACGCTCGCAGGTACGCATCGACGATGTCAGACTGGGTACTTGGGCGCCACTCGATGGGCTGGAGCCGGGCGCCCCGCCACCCCCTCGTCCGAATTTGAAATGGCGCCAAGGTCGCCGCCATGGCCTTCGCTGCTATCAACGCGCTCGCTTCTCCGTAGCGCATAGCCGCAGTCTCTAGCCAGCCCAATCGCTCATGAATCGGGACTTCCGTTCCGCCCAACATCAACTGGAACGCCCCGACGAGCACGCCTGTAGCGTTGTTGGCGTAGTACGGTTCTGTCTCGGCCACCGCGAGCGACAAGAGGCAATCCGCCGCCACCTCGAAGGTTGAGCGAAACCATAGAAGGTGCTCGAGCGCCAAAACGATGTCCCGGCGCCTCGCGCCATCGATCGACAAGAGTTCATCTCGGCTGCGGCCAGCGAGCAGAGCCTGCAGCAGGTCTGCGCCGACTTCAGGTAGCGCGAAGGCGACGGCATTCAAGAGTCGTGCGCCGTCGACGGTCAGCTGCTCGGGGCTGCGAAAGGAATCGGCCCGGCGGGTCGCTATCTCTCTGATCAGCGCATCGACTCCTGGGTCACCGCCGAGCAGCTGGACCTGCTCGCGGAACGCATCGAAGAGCCGGTCAGGTAGCGCGACGATGTTGGCAGCGTATCCCGCTACATCTTGGTTGATCAAATTGATCAGCAAGCTTGCGGCCAACGCGCGAGGGGTTATCCGCCGAACCCGTCCGACCTCGGCGACGAATCGCCCCGTCTCGATCTCGACAACACGCCTGAAGGCATACGGATCGAGGTGGAAGGTCTTGCAGAGTTCGTCCGTGTCGCCAGCGAACGCTTCCGTGAAGCCGATTCGCTCGACGATTGCAAGGTGGCCGAGCATCCGCCTCGTTTCTTCATCGGGCAGCATCTTGTCGAGTAGTCGCTCGACTCGTCGACTTCGGAGGAGGGTGATTACTGTGGACCTTTCACCGCCGTCGGGAATGGCGTGCGCCAACTCCACGGCGAGCTTCGGATATCCCTCGGACATTCTAGCGACAAGCTCCGCATCCTCTTGTTGGAGTCCGACAACCTGCTGCACAAGGTTCGCCACAGCCGTCGAGGCAAGGGGCATGACCTCGATCTCGGTAGGGCCCGGCAAGCTGGATCTCCTAGGGCGGTCACCGATCGTGATGAGCCGAAGCCGGCCTCCAGCAGCAGAGATCGTTTGCTCCAGGGTCACGGCGGATGCATCGTCGCAGTCGTCACAAACCACGATCGCACGACTCGTTTGAGACTTCACGAGGGCCCGCAGGCTATCCAGATTCAGGTCAGGCGGAGAAAGAGCCACTGCCGCTTGGGCCGCCAGCCCTGCGCGGCTTAGAGCTTCGTAGACCAGTCGCGACTTACCAACACCGGAATCGCCGAAGACCCTGAGATGCGTGTGACGTCCATCCGTGCTCACACAGAATGCGGCGATCCGCTCCATCAGTGGCGAGCGTGCCTCGTCATTTTGCAGGGGAAAATCTAGGAGTCGGAGGCTCCTGGCCCAATCGTTCAGCGTCAGAGCGAGGATCGGAGGCCCACCGTGGACCTGCGCCACTGTTGGGTGTTTCTGGAGGAGACGCTCGACGTCTATACACAGAAGGAGCCTCGCCGGCGTCTTCGCGCCATGGTGGGCATCCACAGTCGTCCTTAACCAGGCATCGAGCTCGGCCCGAGATTTGGATGGCTCGTGAATCCATGCCAAGACGTAGCCTCGTCCATCCGCCAAATCGGCCTTGACCTGAGGCTTCTCAAGCTCTAGGTCAAGCTTCGGCCTTTGCTTGCCACTCTTGATCTGCCACGACCACCGGCCGATCGGCAACAGGGTGTCCGCGCCCTTCGGTACATCGGTCCGCGCATCGACTCCGCCATCCGGCATATTCGAGTTGGCCGGGCTGTCGACAGCTCCGCCAGGTAGATGCAGCCTGTTGGCCTCAGCGATGAGGAGCGCGCGTACTATCTGCACGACCTCATCCCCGTTTCGTTTGAGCAGCCAGTCGTTAAGAGTTTTATCAAACATGGGTCGGTACCTGCTATTCAGGGGTCATCTCGACATCGATGCCCGCCTCGTCGACATTCTCTGCGATCGCGTTCTTCAACCACGACTTGTCGAACTCCTTCGGGCGCGTGCTTCGAGAGTTACGGCAGCTGCAAAACTCGGAGGACTTGTCGGCCAGGTTGTGGACAGCCGGCAATACCCGGAAGAGCTGACCCCGAGGCACGGAACGACGCCCGGTCGCCAGCTGCACGCAGAGATCGACAGCCTCAAGGCGAAATGACTTGCCGCGCTCCTGTAGGCGGCCTCAAGGGGCACCATCACCAATTCACAGAGTCGTTCAAGCGCTCACATCAAGTCAGACGCCGCGGCGGTCAGCTGGCCGCCCAGGTCCTCGACTTGCTCCGGTTCGATGTTCATCCGCTTCGCCTTCATGTCACCGAGGAGGGCATCAATGGCCAGGCACCGCTGTGCCATCTTTCGGGGCGGCGTCCAGCGCTGCTGAAAAAGCGAGCAGCATAGCCTCGTAGCGGATGACATGTTAGTCGGAAAGCTCGATCAGGAGCACGGGCTCGTCGCAACGCGGGCATAGGCCACCCAGACTGAGCTTGCAGCACATCAGGTTACAGTCAGGGCAGCATCGGGTGTCCAGGGAACGGTCCTCGCCTCGGGCACCCGTAGATGGTTCCTCGGATGCCGGGGAAAGGAGAGCAGCTGGTCGATGGTGGCCGGTTTGGAGCACAGTAGGCCTGCTGCTGGCAGGCCCGCGAGCCGTAGACGCCGCGGCTGGCAGTGTGAAAGGCGGTCCCACAGACCGGACAGGCCCGGTTGGGGATACTGGCGCGGCTACATCGTCACGCATATCGGCATACCTGAAGACGCATATCGGCATACCTGAAGATGGCTAATACTACACCGTCGTTGTGACTCATGAGCGATCGTGCCCGCGTTGGAGCGTGCGACGACGGTCGTGGCTACACCGGGCTTGCCAGCGCTTGGCTCGTCTCCACCATGGCCATACCAAGCGAAGCTCCGGCAAGCGCACGGGCAGCAGCAGCGCCACCGCCAGCAGCTGGCGCACCTCAGGGCACTCCTGGTCAGGCCGGGGGGACCGCCCCTTCTCTCCTTCGGCGACAGCGAGCCGCTGCCAGGACTCGTCCGGCCACTCGCGCCTTGGTCCGGGGCCAGCCCCCGGCGCCATGGGACGGCACCACCACCACGGGTGCTCGGTCCCGACCGGCGTGGTCGATGAGAGCGCCAAGACGTTCCCGCTCCTCCAGCACCTCGGCACCTCCTGCGCCCGGGCGGGATCCAGCCCGGCGATCGCGTGCCCCGGCTTGGTCCGAAAGCTCACCCCCCTCCGGGACGCCGGCGCGCTGGGTCACCAGGCCTGGGGCAGCTCCCGGCGCCGGCCCAGGAACCCTGCCTGCACGAGGCGAGGTGGCATCGCTCAGGGGGACCCCGATCCGGCAGCGCTCGACCTCGCCGGCCGTGCCTCGGTCCTGCCGCGGCACCCCCACCGAGGCCACCTGCCAGCGGTTCTCGCACTCAACCGGGGCGGGCAGGCCCCGCAGGTGCTTGGCTGCCAGCTCGCGGGATCCCCGCCGAGCGAGCCGGTCGACGAGGCACGCCAGGAGGGGAACGAACGCCCCGCCCCGGCGCTCCAGGTCGTCGAGCGTGCTCACCACGTCCCGTCGAGAGGGCGCCCATTCTGCCGGAATGGTAGGCCCTTGGGGAGTACGGTAGCAGTATTAGCGCTCGGTCAAGCTGACCGATGCCCCCGCTGGGCTCGCGGTCGCGGCGGGCGATTCGGGCGACCAGCAGGGAGGAGTGGGCGGAGGATCCGCTGCTGGGGGACGCACCTTCTGTCACCCGGATCGGGATCCGCGACCCGGGCCGGTATCGGGCCTCCCGGGAGGCCCGGCCAGGAACCCCGGCTTGAAGCAGTCGGATCAGGCCGTCTGTCAGTGCGCACATCGATCGAGCCGACTCTCCGCCCGCAGGCACCATAGCAGCTCGCGCCTGCGCACGAGCAGAGGCCACCGGGCCTTCTAGGCTTTTGCCCGGCGGATGGCCTTCGCCCTGAACCTCAACATCATGGTCCCGGCCCTGCACTGGCGGCCACCACGGGCGATGGGCCACTGGCTGCCGGGGCGTGAGCCCGTGAGCCAGTGGTGGTCGCCGACGGCCCGCTGCCCTTGCCCGTGGGAAGCGAAGGACCGTTTCGGCGAGCGGGGCGCGGCCGACGCCCACGGCGATCATTGCCTCCCGGAGCTTGTCGACGGGTGGGCCAGGTGGGGCCGGTTGGCGTCAAAAATGGCGTCAGCCCTAGGAGCCGGGACTCGGGCAGCTCCTGCCGGAGCTGGGTTCTGAATTCGGTTTTGGCGGGGATGGATGGGAATCGAACCCACCCGGGACGCCTCGGCAGCGCCCCGCAGACGGTTTTGAAGACCGCGGAGGGCACCAGCCCCCGAACATCCCCCTCGTCAGTAAGCCTAGCGTAGGCCCTCAGCCCCGTCTGCACTTTCCGTGATATGGAGGCTCAACCCAGCCGAGATCGGTGGCCGAGCGCGAGGGAGGGCACGGTGATAGGACTCTGGCTCGCCCCCGCCTCCGCTCGCCATGGGCTTGGCGCCGTTGCCGCTAGGTGGTGGCAGGCCCCAGGGTGGCCGATCCGCTCGAGGGCATGAGGTCGGCGGGAGAGGGTCAACCCCAGTGTCGCGACCACCGAGGTGATCGTCACCATGGAGGATGACCACCGTGTCACCCGGTGACCACTGACTGGCGTGGGGGAGCCCCAGCACCGCCTCCTGGTCGGCGGCCACGATCTGGGCGCGCCGGGGCGATCCCACTCTATGGAGCGCCACCGGCCCACGCCTGAGACCGGTCCAGCTGGCCCCATCCTCGCCATGGGCACCTCGTCCACCACGCCCGTCAGCGCCAGCATCGGAGGCGTTCCCAGCAGGTCGCCTCCCCCCTGCTGTTCGTGGCCGGATCCACTCGTGCGCCCGCCGGGAGGTACGGATCGGCCGACGTGGCCAGGTTGGGGCGTAGTACGCTGCCGCCGACGTAGGCCCTCCCGCCGGTCTTTGCCCACGATGCCGAACGGAGACCGCATCCGTGGTGGCGCTGGAGGTGGATGCCCACCGGCGCCCCCACCCCGTGGTGCTGTTGCTGGGCTTGGTTGCAAGCGTGGTGAGCGTCCCGTCGGGACGACCGACGAGGGCCATGCGCTCAGCTTGTCTGGGTAGGTCGGTGTAGCGCGGGGCGGCGGTGAGCGGTTGAAGGTGGCTGCCGGTCGCGTGGGCGGGGGCCCGATCGGCTCGGCGCGGCCGTGCCGAGCCGTGCTCAGCGCGATGACCTGGTGGTCCGGCTCGCCTGCCGCGGCCGAGAGCCCGGGGCCAAGGTCCCGCCGCTCGACCAGGCGATGGCTGAGCGGGTCACCACGATCGCGCCGAAGTGACTCCAGGGCAGCGGCGCGATCTTGACCGCGGCCACGATCGTAGGGAAGACCGCCGACGGGCGCCGCTCCCGCTCACAGCACGCCGAGGGCAGGGGTCACGGCACGGCGCCGCCGCCGGCAGGGTCGGGCCACCGTCCCGGCCGGGTCTGGAGCCAGCAGCGCAATGCTGCCATCCAACTGGACCGCGATCACCCCGGAGCGCCCTCATCGGCCGGTCCGCTCGTGGAACGGCGCCACGCGGCCGGCGACCCCAGGGCCGAGCCCTCTTCGAGTCCGCGCCGAGGCCGCTCCGATGCCGCCTCCTGCGCTCTGCCAGCTGAGACCTGCCGCGCCGCATCCGACCACGTTGTCCGCACCGCCCGCTTGACATCGGAGCGAGCGGACGCTAACCCGGACGTCCCTGGCCAGGTTGGCTGGCCCAGCCCTTGCCTCTTGCTCCCAAGCTCGGTTGCAGTCCCGTGCCGAGGAACACCGTGTCGGATCGCGGTCTCTCGGGCCGGGACCTTGATCGTGGTTCGTCTCAGGTGACGATGAAGGCGTTGTAGACCACGACAGCGGGGAGGCGCACGGCGGCGCCGACTGCCACCACCCGGTTGAGCCAGTCGTAGGCCGGAGCGCCGGTCTCGAAGCGGAGGGTGACGCGGAAGTAGTAGCGACGCGGGTCCACCCATTCGCCTCGGGCCAGGGCCTCGATCACCTCTGGCGGCCCGTGGCGCACCCCTTGCGTGGCGATGAAGACCAACGCTCCGTCGTCGGTCTGGAGGGTGTAGCGGGTGTCGATGCGGGCCAGGCCATCGGCTTGCACCAACTGCCAGTCAGCCCCACCTGGCAGCACCTGCCCTGTGAACCGAGGGCCACGGAAGCGGCCGTTGGCGATGGGGATGATCCGGCGCCAGCCGCCGCCGATCTTCCCCACCTCCAGCGGCGGTCCCAGCTCTACCTCGAACCGGGCGAGGAATTCCAGACCAGGAGTGGGTGGCTCTACCTGGTTGACCGGGAGGGCGTCCATCGGACCGTCATCGTATCTGGCCTTGCTCTACAGCAGCCTTGCTTACATCCCTATCTCGCCTTGATCATTGGCTGCGAAAGCGCTTTCATAAAGGGGGCTGGTCGCTGCTCAGGAAGGAGGCATGGACGTCACGATCTACGACGTGGCCCGGCTGGCCGGTGTCTCACCGGCCACCGTCTCGCGGGCCCTGAACGGCAGCGGTCGGGTGGCCGCGGCGACCCGCCGGCGGGTCGAGGC
>Ga0209810_1000189_pt1 | contig 176473 bp, 140 predicted proteins | sample Coa_R1_7_FD_187159 | JGI IMG/M metagenome (GOLD analysis project Ga0209810, IMG submission 187159) | Surface soil microbial communities from Centralia Pennsylvania, which are recovering from an underground coalmine fire - Coalmine... | ecosystem: Environmental > Terrestrial > Soil >... | reverse complement strand
AAAGAGGCCCAACTCAAACCGCATCAGGCCAACGATTGTTGCGGATGTGCCCTTCCTGAACATCGGGAGCCGTGTTGAACCATTCGCTGACAAACGTACGCATCTTTAATGCTTGCTCGTCCGCGATCCGCTCCGCTCCGGGGTCATAGTCACTGAGGTCGCTCACGAAGTGCGCAACATCTCCGTGCGCAACCTTGTTTCGAATCTCTACAAAGACGATTGGCTTTTGCGAACCAAGATCTTCGCCGGATGAAAGCAGAGCGTTCGATGGCAGACCGTTATCGCGCGCAATCCGTAGAGTTCGGTTGCTCAGGTATGCCCATCCGTCTGAGCTCTTGAAATTAGGGAGCGCTCTGAGCCGCCGGTCACGGTTGAGAATGATCTCTACAGCAGTGGAAGCCATTGCGATACATGCTAAAAACCGTCTCTCGTGAAAGCAATGCGTGGCCTCCCGCGTATATGAAAAGACGTCTATCGGGTACCGGTCGGGGCAATGCCGAAACAGTCCCCAATTGCTGCTCATCCAAGGTTTCTTCTCATCTGGGGCGCTGTTATCGCTCATTATGCATGTCCTCCTTCGCAGCAGGTTGGTCGCGAAAAGCACAGTTTCCCTTCCGCACCAACGATATCGCATTATTTTTGCCTAACCATGGCGAACTAAGAGTTTGCCCTTCTCAAACACGCGGTTGATAGGACCCAAGCCTATCGCTCAGAAATGTGCCATAATGTGAGCGATAGCTGATCGCCCTATCGCTCATGAACTGGAACTGGCAAAAACCGGATTGGCCCAATTTCCGGTGGGACCACGCACGGCTTGAGGCTGCGGAGAAGCAGTTTCTCGTCAGCGGAGGCGTGTTCGTCGGCACCGTTCGGCACCTAGGAAAAGAAGAGCGCGATCAACTCACCGTTGAGGTCATGAGCACAGAAGCCGTGACCACTTCCGAAATCGAGGGCGAAATTCTGGATCGAGCAAGCGTGCAGTCTTCCCTACGCAAGCAACTAGGCCTTGCCACAGATGAAGGACGCGTCCGGCCTGCGGAGCGAGGGATCGCAGAAATGATGGTTGATCTGTATCGATCTTTTGCCGAGCCGCTCTCCGACGAAGCGCTGTTTCGCTGGCACCGCATGGTCATGAGCGGCAGCCGGAATTTGAGAGATGTAGGACACTACCGAACCGGTGCAGAACCTATGCAAGTTGTATCGGGGCCGATTGGCGAACCCAGAGTTCACTTCGAGGCACCGCCCGCGTCGCGCGCTCAGTCAGAAATGGAGCGATTCATTGCTTGGTTCAATCGAACTGCCCCTGGCCGCGAAGAGCCGCTGCCCGCGTTGACGCGAGCCGGGATTGCTCATTTGTATTTCGAGAGCATCCATCCGTTTGAGGATGGCAATGGGCGCATCGGGCGAGCCATCGCCGAAAAGACTTTGGCGCAGAGCCTCGGCCAGCCAACACTCACAGCATTGGCGGCAACGATTCTGGCTCGGCGCAAGAGTTATTACGAAGCGCTCGAAGCGGCGAACAAAGAAAATGAGATCACCCACTGGCTGATGTGGTTTGCCAGCGTCGCCATCGAAGCACAGCGACGGACCATCGCGCTGGTGGAGTTCCTGATCGACAAAACGAAGCTGCTGGACCGCCTGAGGGGCCAACTCAATGAGCGACAGGAGAAAGCGCTCCTGCGCATGTTCCGAGAGGGCCCGGACGGCTTCAAAGGCGGGCTCTCGGCGGGAAAGTACAGCACGATCACCGGAGCCTCACCAGCAACCACCACACGCGACCTCGCAGACTTAGTTGCGAAAGGTGCATTGGTGCGCGAAGGCGAACGCCGCTACGCCCGCTATCGCCTCAGTGTTCCCCTACGCCCTGTCCCTCGGGTTACGCTCACCGAGCGCGGAGAGATCTCGGAGGGCTAGGATAGGCCTGCAACAAGGTTACCGTCATTCGTCGCTGCTTTCTTCCGTCCCGAAGAACTCTGCGGTCGTTTTCAGGAAAGTGGGCTTTACATACCTGGACCCGCTTTCTTCGAGTCAGCCCCGACTAGGTACGGGCACATTGGTTAACGCCGCACACATTTCGGTCACACCACCCACCCACGCCCCCGCAGCAACCACCCTTCCGCCCAATCCACCTTGACCCACCGCTGGGACATCCACACCCAAATTTGAACGGCGGAGGTGTTTTGGAATGGAACGGTTTAGCAGTCGGTTGATTTATATACACGAAGGCTTGCACAGATTTTTGTGGAGCCTGACCTCGCTGGGCGGGTATTGCACAGCCCTGCAGGCCAAGTCTTTGCAGCTTGCCGGATGGGATAGGGGTGTGCGAGGACGACTGAGAATGTTGGAGCGGCTGGGGTTCCTCCGGCGGATAAGCAAATACCCAGCGGTGTATCAAGTCACGAAGGCCACGATTCGGTTGTTCGGACGGGATTCGAGCAGCAGGCGGCGGCATACGCTGGAGACCGTCCAGGCGCGTCTGCTAGGCGTGCATTTTTATCTCGAAGCCTGCGCCTGGCCAACCGATTTCATCTTCAAGCACGAAGAGAAAATCGCGATCTTCGCAGACGCGGGCTGCCCGCTTGGGACCTTGCCACAACGCAACGGTAAGCCGTACCTGCGGGAACAGTTGGTGTTCTGGCTTCCCGAAGGGGGCATTGGCATCGCGACGGTCGATCAACCAGTGCCGACCGCATTCGTGCGCTTGCGGGTTTTTCTTCGGCAGTTCCTCCCCGTTCTTCCCGCGGTGCAGGAGCATATTGAGCTTTTCATCGTGACTGCGGACCAGAGACGCAGATTCGAGTACGAGAAGCTCTTACGACGGAGCCCGGCGATCCACAAGCTCGGGCTGGGCCGTTTGGCCCCGAGAATCAAGCCCTACTGTGTGCGCCCGCCGGTGCCAACCATAATCGACACAATCTGGACAAGCGCCGACAAGTATGACGACTCTGCCGATCTCATCGAAGATTCCGACGACCTCAGCGACGGCCACTCCGGCCATAAGAGCTTGTTCAGGCGATCGGCGAGTTATGCACAGTCGGGCGGTTGCCTAGCTCAGCCGCCCGGACAGACGCAGTATCTACAGCAGGGCGGACAGAAAGCTTACGATCCAAAGAGAAAGAGAAAGCACAAACGCAAAATTGTGACGTTTGTGACTTTTGTGACGTTACCTGGCCAGTGGCGGACGAGGCCATCGAACGAGTCCTCGCAACAACTGCTGTTTACAAAACCCAAAGACCTCAAGATTGAGGATCTTGAGTTCCTTGAGGAACGCTCGCACGGCGGCACCAGCTCGGGAAACGTCCAAAGCCGCAAGCCACCGGCCATGATCCACAAGCAGGCCGGAATGGAACAGATGGAGCAGACGGAAACTCCATTTGTTCTATATGTTCGAATGATTCGGTCTCTCAAATTCGTTCGACATCTTCACACTCCAAGGGAAAAGGAATGGAGTGGATAAGGGGAATGGCTAAAGGGGAATGGGTGCAGGGAATGGATTCCGCCATGTCAAGCCGAATCCGCAAGGATTTTTGTTCGTAACGCGGAACAACCGGCCTCGGTCATCGAACAAGGTTGTTCAGTATGGCCTGTGGCCCGTGCTGGACGCGCTGAAGATTCCTCGCTGCGGGCTTCACGCATTCCGGCACACGCACGCAAGTCTGCTTTTGCACACGGGCGCAACGCCGAAAGTTGTGCAGGAGCAGTTGCGGCACGCCGATCCGCGCGTCACGCTCGGAATGTATTCGCACGTGATCGGCGAGGATCGGCGAAACGCGGTGGAACGTGTAGCGGCGTTGTTGCGCCCAACTGCGGAAGCTAGTTGCGCTCAATTGCGCCCAAATGCGCCCAAATCAGGAAAGCAAGAGGAGTGGATTCAATAAGTTAGTTGGAGCGGGCGATGGGAATCGAACCCACGTCCGAAGCTTGGGAAGCTTCTATTCTGCCATTGAACTACGCCCGCTCTTTGGCACGGAGCCGATTATATACCACTCAAGTTGCGTTCGAAACTTCCGAAACACCGCGCAATGCAACGCCCATCGACAATAGCGCCCTCTTGCGCCATCACAAATGTCAAATGGTGTCTAGCAGTTCCTTCCTGAGCACGGGAGAAGGCACGGGAGAAGGCACGGAAGAAGGCACGGAAGAAGGCGCGGGACAAACGACGGTCCCAATGGATCACTAAACATAAGGTTCAGACTCTCGGCCGAATCCGTTCAAACATATTTCGCAAGCTGTGCGCGAGGTCAGCCACTTCTCCCTTCCCATGCACCTCGAACTCGATTTCGTTGCCGGAAGCCGCATGGTCGACGGCTTCTTTCAGGCTCAGCAGGGGCTTGATCACCTGTTTCGGCAGCGCATAACTCACCCAAATGCTGATCAGCAGCGTTAGAAACGACACGATGCCCAAGGCCCATTCCGCTTGATGGATCAAGTGACGCGCCTGCGCGTGGTCCTGCTGCACGTGATTCCAGTTCAGCGCCTCGAGAGCCGCCGTGGCTTGCAGCACATTCTCGGCGGCGGCCTGCAACGCTTCTGTTACGTGCTGGAGCTGCGGGTTGTTCTCCTGCGCCGTTTGTGCGATCTGCGAATCAAAGGAACCGACTTGCTTGCGCAGATCATCCACCAATTGCTGCCGGCCTCCCGCGCGAGATTTTTTCAGCAGGTCATCGAGGTCCTGCTCATAGGCCCGCACCACGGCCTGAATGCGGTCGCTTGGCCGCTGTCCACTGGGCCCCAGAGCCGAAACCGCCGCTGCGAATCGCTGCTGATACACGAGCACCGCTTCGGAGGCTCGCTCAAGTTCGGTGTCATCGTTAGCACCCAGGTTGCGAATGCCCTGCAGAATGTCTCGCATTTTGGCCAGCGCCTGCCGGTTCGCTTCCAAATAATCCGGGGCGCGAAGCAACAGATAATTGCGCTCCGCGCGGCGCGCTTCCAGCATTTCAATTGACGCTTGTTGGGCCTGCGCCGCGGCGGGAGCGTCCACGTTGACAATCCGGTCTACAATCCAGCCCATGCGGAAAAGGTAGTAGACCGCGAGGAAAATCACGGGCACGAGGATCAATCGCACAATCGCGAGGCTATAGGCGGTGCGCCTGCGTAAAGAATGGCCCGGCGCGAAAATCCGGAATGACTTGCGAATCCCCAGTTTCATGGCCTACTCCGCTTTGCTCGTGAAACGGGCATGGTGAAATGAGTTCGCTTCCGTCGCTGATCTTCTTGCTGTGAATCAGGCACCGGCGGCGCGATGCACTTCCGAGCGCTGATCCGCGGGACCGTGCTCCTGGGTCAGATTAAGAATGGAATTCACCAACGACACGTGAGTGATGGCTTGCGGAAAATTTCCAAGCAGGCGCTTCTGGGTGGGATCATACTGCTCTGAAAGCAGCCCCACATCATTGCAAAGCGCCAAGAGTCTTTTCAGCAAAGCCTCCGCCTCCTCATGCCGATTCTGCAAAATATAATTGTCCGCGAGCCAGAAGCTGCACGCAAGAAAAACGCCTTCGCCCGGCTCCAAACCGTCGTCGGCCTCTTCCGTACGGTAGCGAAGCACAAAACCGTCCTTCATCAAGCCTCGCTCGATCGCGCGGACCGTGCCCAGCATCCGCTCGTCATCGGCCGGCAAGAAGCCGACCAAGGGGATGCGCAGCAAGCTCGAATCCAGTGACTTGGAACCATACGCCTGCACAAAGGCTCCGATTTCCTCGTCGAAGCCGTTGCGGCAAACATCTTCAAATATCTCCTGCCGCACTGAACGCCATCTATCAAAGGGACCATCCAGCCCGTACCGCTCTCGCGCCTTGATGGCTTGATCGAAGGCAACCCATGCCATGACTTTCGAATAGGTGAACTGGCGGCGATGGCCTCGCACCTCCCAGATGCCCTCATCCGGCTCTCGCCAGATGTTCTCGAGGTGCTCGAGGAGCCCCAATTCAATGTCAAGCCAGGTTTCCGCGCCGTGCAAGCGCTGGCTGTGGTTATGGTGAAAAGCATCCGCCAGCTCGCCGTAAATATCGAGCTGTATCTGAGTCGACGCAGCGTTTCCAATCCGGACCGGCGAGGACCGTTCGTATCCGGCAAGCCATGGAATCTCTCGTTCATCGAGCTGACGCTCTCCAGTCACGCCATAGAGCGTTTGTACTTGCCGCGCGCTTCCCGCCACGGCGCGCCGCAGCCATTTCTGCCATTCGCTCGCCTCCGCATGATAGCCGGCGTTCGCCAGAGCCAGAAGGGTAAACGCGGCATCGCGCAGCCAGCAGTAGCGGTAGTCCCAATTCCGCTTTCCTCCGAGTTTTTCCGGCAGGGAGGTCGTCGCGGCAGCCAGGATCCCGCCCGAGTGGCGGTACGTCAGCGCCTTCAGTGTGATGAGCGATCGCTCGACCGCTTCGGCATACGGTCCGCGATACGAACACAAGCCGGCCCAGTTCGTCCAGAATTCCTCGGTTCTGTCCAGAGCCCGCTTCCAGTCAATCGGCCGCGGCACGGGCCGAAAGGATTCGCCATAGGTGAGCACGAATGGAACCGTCTCACCGGCATGAACGGTGAAGCTGCTCATCGTCCTGAGGTCTTCGCCGCGCAGTGGCGCAGGCGTCCGCAGCACCAGCATATTTGGCCCGGCAATCGCTCGCAGGGATCCATCGGGAAGACGCGTAACCCACGGAATCGAGAGTCCGTAGTCGAATCGCACGACCAATTCCATTTCCATGTGCACTTCACCGCGGGTTCCCTGCACGAGCCGCACGACGTCGGAGTTTTCCGTCCGGTTGGGCATGAAATCAATCAGCTTCACCGCCCCGTTTGTCGTCTCGAATGCTGTTTCCAAAATCAGCGTGTGGGGCCAGTATCGCCGTGTGCACCTCGCCGCACCGGCATCGGCAGGGGCTATCTTCCATCGCCCGTTCTCTGGCGTCCCAAGCAGCGCCGCAAAGCACGCCGCGGAATCAAACCGCGGCCAGCACAGCCAGTCCAGCGAACCATCCCGGCCCACGAGCGCCGCTGTTTCGCAATCTCCGATCAGGGCGTAATCTTCAATTTTAGACATGATTGCTCTTCGCAGCCGTGCGCAAGCACGCGGCCCCTTCGCCATGCAGCCGCGCGCCCTTCCTGAGAGGAGCACAGCACAGCAAGAATCACCATTGGTTCACGCAAGTGCGAAGAGAACGCCTTCCCATTGGGTTCACGGCGAAATGACGAGCCCAGGAACTCGTTGGCGGCGGCCCTAGCTCCAGTTTCCCGCATCTTGCGGAGTCCACGCCGCCACAAGCCTTTTTGGGAAACCGTATCGTATCACGATACATCAAATACAGCAGACGCCGGAGACTCCCGATCCGGGAGAATATCCGTCACAAAGGGGAAGCTTCGGTCGGGAGCTCCGCGAACGGCTATCGGCGCGGCGCGAGTTTGCCCACGAAGTAGAAAGGAGCAATCTTTTGGACCACGACTCGAATTTCCACCCGTGGAATTTGCTGCCCATCGAGCATCACGAGGAAACCGGCCTGCACATCGCCAACATCGTCTCCATCGCCGTTCTCATCCTTTTGATGATCGGGTTCTTTGCTACGGCTCTGATTCCGCGCCGCGGCGCGGTTTCGACCATGGCGTCTCATTCGCCTGCCGTCATCACGCACTCTTCGCGGCCCGCACCCACGCGGAGATAGCCGCCGCTTACTCTCCGAATCATGACGTTACGGGTGTGGCTCCAACACCGTGAAGAGCGTGGTGCCTTTCCGATTGATCAGCAATAATACGGTGTTGTTCCCTGCATTCGCGATCGCCCGGTCGTATTCCTCCATGTTCTGCACTGGTTTGCGGTTTACCTCTTGAATGATGTCACCCTCCTGTATGCCCGCTTGCGCCGCTGCGCTATTGGGATCCACGCTCGACACCACCACTCCCTTCGTCGTGTTTGGCAGGCCCAGCTCATCAAGGATCTGCCTCGTGAGGGGCTCCACCCGCAGGCCGCGCAGAGCGGTTGCTTGGCCGCGACTCGAAGCGCCCGTGGAAGCTGCCGTCTCGGGGTATTCGCCGAGCGTCGCCTGGATGTCGCGGCTCTGCCCATCGCGGAAAACTTTCAAGTGCACCGCGGTTCCCGGCGCCAATTCCGAAGTCCTCACGCTCAGGTCGTCCGGCCCATTGACTTGCTGTCCGTTAAACTCGGTAATGATGTCTCCGCGCTGAATTCCGGCTTTTGCCGCCGGGCCGTTCGTCGCGACATCTCCCACCAGCGCGCCGCCTCCTCGCGAAAGCCCGAAGGCCTTGGCCATATCCGGCGAGACGGCTTGAATCGTCACGCCGAGATAGCCGCGGATCACTTTTCCATGGTCGATGATCTGTTCCATTACATGCCGCGCCAGATTCACGGGAATGGCAAAGCCCACGCCTTCGTTCCCGCCGCCGCCGGAAAGAATTGCCGTGTTAATTCCGATCAGGAAGCCGCGGATGTCAATCAGCGCGCCGCCTGAATTCCCCGGATTGATGGCCGCGTCCGTCTGGATGAAGTCCTCGTATCGCTCGATTGCGCCGCCCAGGCCTCTGCCCGTGGCGCTCACGATTCCGCCGGTTGCCGTTTCTCCAATTCCAAATGGGTCCCCAATCGCGAAGACCAAGTCGCCAACCTTGATTTTTGACGAGTCCCCGATGGTGATGGTCGGCAAACCCGTCGCGTCCACCTTTAGGACGGCGACATCCGTCCGCGGATCGGTTCCGACAATGTTCGCCTTGTACTTTGTGTTCGCTGGCGTCACGACTTCTACATCCGAGGCGCCCTGCACGACGTGGTTGTTTGTGAGAATGTATCCATCCGAGTTGACGATCACACCCGAACCGAGGCTGTATTCGCGCTCGGTGCGTTCGCGGGGCGCCTGATTCCCAAAAAATTGGCGGAAAAACGGATCGTTGAAGAGATCCGGCACGTTCGGCCGCTTGACCACTTTTGTTGACGAGATATTTACCACCGCCGGCAACACCGGGTCGATCACCGACGCGAAACCGTCATGAAACTGTCCCAAACTCACCGGCGCCATCTCCGGCGCGACTTTCAGCGACACTTTCTCAAACCTTTGCCGACCGCCGCTTCCTCCCGGAACCCATCGCGCACGTAAAATTCCGCCGGCCGCCAAGGCCGCTGCAATCACTCCGACGATGATCCACTCACGTCTTCTTCCTCGTCCTGTGCTCATGGAGTCTCCTATTCTTCGAGTTTGGTCAACAATTCCTTTCCGGATCGGGCGTTTCCAGCCTAAGCATGCTGCGACTGCAGAAACTGCAAGTAGTGCATCACGTCCTCGCGCGTCAGCATGCCCACCACTCCGTTGTTTTCCATCACAGGCAATTGGTTCACTCCGTCGCGCCCCATCTTTTCGAGCGCTTTCCACAAATCCGCTCCCCGGCGCACCGTCTTGAGCTGCGCCACGGGCAGCATGATTTCCGAAACAGGCGTAAACGGCCAGCGCTCCCTTGGCAATTTGCGGACATCCGTCAGCGTCACCATTCCCGCCGGCGCCCCCTCGGCCGAAACGACAAAGGACCGGATCCCGCGGTTTAGCACAAATCGATCGACCGCTTCCTGAACCGTTGTATTGCCCGGCACCTGCGGTACGTCCAGCCGCATGGCCTCGCCCACCGTATGTCCCGTCACCAAGCTCTTGACCATCTCCATCTGCAATTGGCTCGCGGCCGCGCTCTCGAGGAACCAGCCGATGAACGCAATCCAGATCCCATTGAAAAGATTTCCGAGGATCGCCTGCACTACGCCCAAAAAGATCAGCAGAAAGCCGAAAAAACGTCCTGTCGTTGCGGCAATCGCCGTTGCGCGCCGGTACTTCCCGGTGACGCGCCACACAATTGCGCGCAGGACTCGCCCGCCATCCAGCGGGAATCCCGGAATCAGATTGAAAATCCCCAGCGCAATGTTGAGAAAGGAAAGATACTCCGTCAAAGCGAAAAACGGCGGCGAACCCGCCGCCAGCGGTTCCAGCTCCCAGGCCAGCACTCCCAACCCAATGCTCGTGAACGGGCCCACCGCGGCGATCCAGAATTCCTCGCTCGCGCTCCGTGGTTCGCCCGCAATCTGCGAGACTCCCCCGAAGATAAACAGCGTGATCCGCGACACCTCGATTCCATAGCTCTTGGCCACCAGCGAGTGCGCGAACTCATGAATGAGTACGCTGACAAAGAGCAACACAGCGGTCAATGCGCCGATCAGCCAGTATTCGCCCGCGCTCCAGCCGTGAAACTCCGCCGGATAATACGCGGTGGCCATGATCCAGGTGAGCAGTGCCGTGATCAGAAACCACGTGTAATCCAAATCCACTTTGATGCCAAATAGTTTGCCGATTGGAATGGTGTGGCGAAACACGGAGCCTCAACACCGAGCACCGCGGAGCCGGCAAGCTGCATGGACGGACGTTGGCGGGAAGACGCTCGCAGTATGCTCTCGCGCTAAATTTGGTCCAGAAGCGCCAAAATGTCAATCACGCAGATTCCCTACCTGGCCTGGGCTCGCTGTGGCGATCGTGCTTCCGTGCGTTTACGTAAGTGCCTGACGCCGCCGTTGCAAACGGGCGCCGGTTTGCAACACCGCCGCGAACTCGGGATGAAAAACGTTCCGGAATCCGCGGGCGGGGAGACCCGGCAATGAATCGTGACCGACGTTCGGTTTCAATCGCCCTGCGCCGTAACCCGCGCTTCCCCGGCCATAGCCGGCTCTTCCGTGCCTTCCTTCTCTCGAAATCCCAGCAGGAAAAATAGCAACACCAAAGCCGACCCAATCGCCGGCACGAGCCAGATCGAGCGCCAGTCGTGTCCGATGGTCCCATCCGCCAGCACGCGCTTGTACCGGTCCACGACCGGCCCGCAAATAAACGACCCCACAAACATTCCCACCCCGTAGGTGATGAACGTGATCAGCCCTTGCGCCGCGGCCCGCAACGCAGCCGGCGCCTTGCGGTCCACGTAGATTTGTCCCGTAACGAAAAAGAAGTCGTAGCAAATTCCGTGCATCGCGATGCCCACGTACAACATCCACACGAGCGCTCCGCTATTTCCATACCCAAACAGGATGTATCGCACGACCCATGCGAGCATGCCGAGCATCAGCGTCCGCTTCACTCCCAGCCGCTTGAAAAACCACGGGAGCGTCACCATGAAGGCCAGCTCCGACATTTGACCCATCGTCATCTTGCCGACTGCATTCTTCACCCCGACTTCGTTCAGGAAAGGATTCGTGAACGCGTAATAGAACTGCAGCGGAATGCAAATCAAAAACGACGCAATCGCGAAAATCGTGAACGCCCGGTCCTTGAACAGGCTGAACGCTTCCGCAGGGAAAATATTCGAGAGCCTGAAGCCTCCGTGCGCCGAGCGCAGCGGCGGAGTGTGCGGCAGCGTCAGGCAATAGAGCGCCATGGTGATGGACGCAATGGCCGCCATTTGAATCGGAATCGCTGTCGGCTCCACTTTCACCGCGATGATCCCGCCCAGCGCGGTCAGCGCGAGGCCGGCCACGATCCATCCGAGGGTCCCCAGCACACGGATCGCCCCAAACTCTTGCCGCGGGTCCTTCATCTGGCGGAACGATAGAGAATTCGTCAGCGCCATGGTCGGCATGTAGCACAGCGAGTAGACCAGCAGGACCACGTACATCTGGCCAAAGCTCGTTCGCGTCGAGGCAAACCACAGCAGGGCGCCGCCAATCCCGTGCAGGGCGGCCAGCAGATATTCCGTCGAAAAAAGCTCGTCCGCCATCAAGCCGACGAGAAACGGCGACACAATCGCGCCGAGCGCCGTCGTTCCCGCAGCCCATCCGATCTGCTCCCCGGAAAAGTGCAGCGACTGCCCCAGCCACGTCCCCAGCGTCACGTACCATGCGCCCCAGATGAAGTACTCCAGGAACATCATGAACGACAGCCGGAATCTCATCCCCAGTTGCATTGCCGTTGCTCCCTCGCTGAATGAACTGTTGCTTTTCTTACCTTTCCATCCGACTGCCGATTGCCTGGTCCCTGCAACGCAAACGCCACATACACTCCCCCGGACCGGGACTTCGGATCCTTCCCTCCGCCGGCTGCAATTACCACGAACTGCCGCCCATTCACCTCGTACGTTGCTGGCGTGGCATTCCCGGAAAACGGCAAGGTCGTCTCCCACAGCAACTCGCCTGTCGCTTTATCAAACGCCCGGAACTTCTTATCAAAATTCGTCGCTCCGATAAACAGCAAACCGCCGGCCGTCACTACCGGCCCGCCATAGTTCTCCGACCCCGTATCCGTTTTGCCTTGCGCCGCCAGCTCGGGATAGACACCGAGCGGAATCCTCCACACGTATTCACCCGTATTCAGATTGATTGCACTCAGCGTTCCCCAGGGCGGCTTCACCGCCGGGTAGCCCTCGGGGTCCAGAAACTTCAGATATCCCGTGAATCGGTACTTCATCGTGGCTGGCGCCGGCTTCGTCAACTCCTTACTTTTGTTTCGCGTCAGGAAATCCGCGAGCGCATACCGCTGGTCGTCCGTCAGGTTCGGGAATCCCGGCATTCGGCCCTTTCCGTTCTTGATCGTGCCTGCGACTTGCTCGACGGTCATCCGGCTCCCAATGCCCACCAGCGACGGAAATGCGGGCGGCGAGCCGGTCATTTTCTCGCCGTGGCACACGCTGCACTGGCTCATGTAAATCCCGCGCGGACTGTTTCCATCCGTGTTCTCCGCCAGCCTTCCGCTCCACGCCACATCGTTTGCATTCACGTAAATGATTCCCGTCTCCGGATCCACAGCGGGGCCGCCCCACTCCGCTCCGCCGTCAAAGCCCGGAAACACGATTGTCTCCCTATCCGTGCCGAGCGGGACGAACTGCCCCTCGCTCCGCATTTGCCGGAATCGCTCGAGTGCCCATTCATGGGCCGCCGGGGTGCGGTTTGTCAGCATTTCCTCGGTCAGAAGCTGCCGCGAAAAAGGCGCTGGCTTCGCCGGCAACGGCTGCGCCGAGGCGGCCACTTCTCCCGGCACGTTGCTCGCGGGATATCTCTTGTATTCAATCGGAAAGAGCGGTCTCCCATTCGCGCGATCAAACAGAAACACGTATCCTTGTTTCGAAGTTTGCGCAACCGCATCGATTTTTCGGCCGTCGCGCTGGACGGTCAGGAGGGCGGGCGGCGACGGGAAGTCCCGGTCCCAGATATCGTGCCGCACACCCTGAAAATGCCAGATTCGCGTTCCGGTGGCGGCATCCAGTGCAATCAGGCAGTTCGCGAACAGATTGTCGCCCAGCCGGTCTCCGCCATAGAAGTCAAAGGCCGCCGATCCCGTTGGTACGTACACAATACCGCGTGCCTCATCGAGGGTCATCCCGGCCCAGTTATTTGCTGCTCCGGTCCTTTTCCAAGCGTCCTTCGGCCAGGTGTCGTATCCATATTCTCCCGGATGTGGAATTGTGTGGAATGACCAGCGCGGCTTCCCGGTCCGTACGTCAAAGGCGCGAATATCGCCCGGCGGCGCGGGCAGCGTCTCCGGGTTCCGGCCGCCCACAATGACCAGATCTTTATAAACGACTGCCGGGCTTGTCAGGTAGATTGATTGCGCGCTCGCGGGTTCCCTTCCCAGCCCCTCGCGCAGATCAATCCGCCCATGCGATCCAAAGCTTTCGATTGGGCTTCCCGTTCTGGCGTCGAGCGCATAGAGAAAATGCATTGCGCCCGAAAAAATGCGCTTGTCTTGGCCGCTTGACCAATACGCGAGGCCGCGATTCGGCTGCGTCCCTTTGATCCCCGGTTCGAATTTCCAGAGCAACCGTCCCGTGGCTGCGTCCAAGGCAAAGACTTTCTGCGATGGAGTCAATGCGTAAAGCACTCCATCCACGATCAGCGGGCTCGATTGCAAGCCTCCCTCTTCGCCCGTGTCAAAGGTCCACGCCACCGTCAATTTCGTCACAGTTTCGCGGTTGATCTGCGCCAGCTTCGAGTAGTGGTCTCCTGCCACGCCGCCATACACCGCCCAATCCGCGTTCTCCGCTTCTAAAGGTTGCGGCCTCTGTCTAGGCGGCTTGCCATCGAGTCCGGCAGGACAAGGTTTTCGCTTCGACGTCGAAATTGGAGTGGCAGGCGGATTCAGCCCCGGATAGAAGCGAGAAGGATTCCCGGAAACATCACCAAGCAAGTCGCCGGATGCGTTTGCTCCCAAGCTCAGCGTCAACAATAACGCCACTGCCGCGCGAAGCGCGACGACCGCTCTACTGACCGCCCTCGCCACCCGCCCCCCTATACCCGAGGAGGACCATCGCGGCGCCGAACGCCATCATCACCAGTCCCCAGCCCAGATTGATGTTGATTCCGAGGGAGCGATCGTAAATCGCATGGCTGCCGAAAATGCCAAAGAGCGTCAGCAGCGAACCCAGGATCACGAACAACCAGCCAATCGGTAAGCGAATGTCGAGTCCCACGCTCCGCCCTCCCTACCGGAAAATTATGTTCAGCAGCCCGACGAGCGCGAGCACGACCAACCCCAGCGTGACCGGCCGCTGATACCATCGCGATGCGGTGTCCCGCGGGCGATCGGTCAGTGAGTACACCAGCCCAACCAGGTCTTTCTCTTCTCGGGGCTGGGTCACCAGGCTCAACAGAACGGTCACCAAGAAGCAGATGGTCCATGCCCAAATTGCCGTCCAGAAATTCTGCGCCATCTCGCTCGGATACATATGCAGCACGGCACCGAGCCAGCCGCCCTTGATCCCCGCCGCTGCGCCGACCGGCAGCGTCAATCCGTGGTGGAGGGCGGCGGCGGCTGTTCCGGAGATCAATCCGATGAACGCGCCGTGGCCGGTGGTCCTTTTCCAGAACATGCCGAGCAAGAACGTTGCAAAGAGGGGCGCGTTCACGAACGCGAAGACCAGCTGCAACATGTCCATGATGTTGTTGAAGCGCGTGGCCGCATACGCGGCCACGAGTGACAGGGCTATGCCGAAGATCGTCGCAATGCGCCCCATTTTCAAGTAGTGCGCGTCGCCCGCTCCCGGCCGGATGTACGATTCGTAAATGTCGTAGGTCCAGACGGTATTGAACGCGGTAACGTTCCCTGCCATGCCGGACATGAAGCTCGCAAGCAGCGCGGTCAGCCCCAGTCCCAAAATTCCGGTGGGAAAGTAGTGCAGGAGCATGTTGGGAATGGCCAGATCGTAGTCGAGCACGACGCGTCCGCTCTGATCAATTTTGGGCTGGCCATTTTCGTCCAATTTCGGCGGAATCAGCGCTTCTGACGAGGGAGCGACGGCAGCGCCGCCGCCGTGCATGGCGACTGCCGTGACGGCAGGCGCGCCGTTTGGCGCGTGCTTCGGCCCCATGGCCTGCGCCGTCAGTCCCATGGCAATGAGGCCCGGCAAAATCACCAGCGCGGGAAAGAGCATCTTCGGAATAGCCGCAATGAGCGGTGTACGCCGCGCAGAACTCATCGAGTCGGCGGCCATTGCGCGCTGCACAACCAGGAAGTCCGTGCACCAGTAGCCGAACGAAAGCACGAAGCCGAGTCCGAACACAAGTCCGAACCAATCCACGCCGAGGGGATTCGTGCTGGCGCTGCCCATGCCCGCCCACGAGTGCGTGTACGCGGCCGGCAGCCTCGCCTTGAGTCCTTCCCAGCCGCCGACGTTCTTCAGGCCGAGCCACACCAGCGGCAGAAATCCGGCGACGATCAGGAAAAATTGCAGGACTTCGTTGTAAATCGCGCTGCTCAAGCCGCCGAGCAAAATGTAAACGAGCACGATGATCGCGGAAACCACCATGCTGAAATCGAAAATCCAGTGCTGCGAGATCCCGAGTTTGGCGAAGGGCGCGTCGAGAATGTGCAGAACCTGAATCAGGCGCGCCATTGCGTACATGGAAATGCCCGAGGAAAAAATCGTCATGACCGCGAAGGAGATCGCATTGAGAGCGCGCGTCTTTTCGTCAAAGCGCAGCCGCAAGTACTCCGGCACGGAACGCGCCCGCGAGCCGTAGTAAAACGGCATCATGAAAATGCCGACGAAGACCATTGCCGGGATGGCGCCAACCCAGTAGAAATGGCTCGTGGCGATGCCATACTTCGCGCCGGAAGCGGCCATGCCGATCACTTCCTGCGCTCCGAGATTGGCCGAGATGAAGGCGAGGCCGCATACCCAGGCCGGGATGGCACGCCCGGCCAGAAAAAAGTCCGTGCTCGTCTTCACGCGCCGCCGCAGCACGAATCCGATGCCCAGCACGGACGCGAAATACACCAGCATAATGACCCAATCGATTCCAGTCAGGTGCATCGCACTCCTTGGATTGCCGCCGGAATGGGCGGCTTTCTTACGTGGCGAGCCAATCTATAGGAAAGCGCCAAAGCGGGCAAGGCTTACCGTGTCAGGAGCCACAGAGCCCGGGGCCGGCTTGGAATTCGCCCTTAACCTCGGGCGGCGCAAGGTCCGGTGCCGAGCGTGGAACCTCGGCTGCTTCTGCCGATTGACGGGCGGGACCTGCCTCCTTTAGCGTCAATAAGGAGAAGCGGGAGCCCGCGCTTGCCCGGGCCGAGAGACGCTTCCAGACAGGACCTCCGGTGGCCAATTCCGTCATTACCCTGACGACCGACTACGGCACAAATGACCATCTCGTCGGCGTGCTCAAAGGTGTGATTCTCAAGATCAATCCCGACGTTACGATCGTGGACATCACGCACCACGTGACGCCCTTCGACTTGCTGGACGGGGCGCTGGCTATCGGCTGCGCGTACCCTTATTTTCCGCCGCGAACGATTCACGTTGTTATTGTAGATCCCGGCGTCGGGACGGAGCGCCGGCCACTGCTGGTCACCGCCGAAAATCAGTATTTCATTGCGCCGGACAATGGCGTGCTTTCCCTGGTCTACGAACGCGAGCCAAACGTGGTGGTGCGACACGCCAATGCGGAGCACTACTACCTGCAACCGGTGAGCAAGACCTTTCACGGTCGCGACATTTTCGCGCCGGTGGCCGCCTGGCTTGCTAAAAGCGGCCAGACCGCGAGCATGGGCGAGGAAATCACGGATTACAAACGCTTCGCGCTGCCGAAGCCGAAGAAAAGTGAAGGTGGCCTCAAGGGTGTGGTGATGCGCGTGGATTCCTTCGGCAACCTGATCACGAATTTCCGGCGAGAGGATTTGCCGGAATCGGTGCTGACGAGCGGAAAGATCCAATTGCAAGCAGGAAACCACTCGATCACGCGACTCGTCGATACGTTTGCGAACGGCAATAACGGCGAGGCCATTGCGTATTTTGGTTCGAGCGGGTACCTCGAAATCGGCGTAAACAAGTCGAACGCTTCGCGCGCGCTTACGCTGGGGCGCGGGGCGGCGGTCGTTTTGGCCCAGTAGGCCGCGCGCAAGACCTCGCGTCACGGATTAGCCCACCGCAAAGACCGCCCCGTGTCTCGTGGCACGACCGTGACAGCCCATCCCGGTACCGGCCACGGCGGCGGAACGGCAAGTGGCCGGATACGCCGTTCACCGGGTGGCGTCGAAGGCAGCCAATTGCTGGCGCACGCGGGGGTCAAGCCAATCCCGCCAGGCATCTCCGAGCAAATTGAAGGCGAGCACGGCAAGCACAACCGCAAGCGCCGGAAAAATGACCATGTGCGGCGCATCGAAGAGGTGGCCGCGGGCGTCGTTGAGCATCGAGCCCCAACTCGGGGTCGGCGCCAAGACGCCGAGGCCAAGAAAACTCAGAGTGGATTCCGCCAGAATCACACCGGCCATGCCGATGGTCACCTGGATCAGCACCGGCTGCAGAATATTTGGCAGCAAGTGACGCGCAAGAATGCGCAACGGAGATGCTCCAAGCGAGCGCGCGGCCAGCACGTAGTCGAGTTCCTTCACCTTTAGCACCTGCGCGCGCGCCAAGCGAGCGTACCCTGCCCAGCCGGTGATAATGAGCGCGAGAATCACTTTGCTAATACCTGGTCCGAAGAAGGCCGCGAAGGCGATGGCCAGCAACAGTCCGGGAAATGAGAGAAACGCGTTGATGAGCAGCAAATTCACGAGCCGGTCAAACCACCCTCCCGCGTAACCGGCAAGCATGCCGAGCACGAGGCCCGTGAGACCGCATCCGCTGACGACGCAGGTCGAAACCAAAAGGGAGACGCGCGCGCCGTAGAGCACTCGAGAGAAGATGTCGCGGCCAAGTTCGTCCGTGCCCATCCAATGAGCCATTGAAGGCGGCTGCAGGCGTTCCGGCAAACTCTGGGCGGCTGGATTGGCCGGCGCGATCCAGGGCGCGAGCAAGGCGCCAAGGACCAGGAGCATCGCAAGCGCGAAGCCGATGCGCGCCAGCACGCTCTGCCGCAAAAATTCGCGCAGAAACCAACGGCGCGTCCCGCCGGCCGGCAAAGCGGCGGGCTTCTCGGCAGGCGCGTGCGGCGCGATGGCTTGCGTCATGCCAGACGCACCCGCGGATCAATGAAGGAGTACAACATATCGGTCAGCAAATTCACGAGAACGTAAGAAACGGCGATTACCAGAATGCAGCCTTGCAGCAGCGGATAGTCACGCGCGGAAATGGCCTGCACGGTCAGACGCCCGATACCCGGCCAGGAGAAGATGGTTTCCGTCACAATGGTTCCGGCGAGCAGAGTTCCAAACTGCAGGCCGAGAATCGTGATGATGGGTATCAGCGCATTGCGCAGCGCGTGCCGAAAAAGCACGGCGCGCGCCGAAAGCCCCTTCGCGCGCGCGCTGCGCACGTAGTCCGCGGAAAGCTCTTCGAGCATCGCCCCGCGCACCATGCGAGTGAGAATCGCGGCGAGCGCGGCGCCAAGCGTCGCGGCCGGCAGAACGTAAAAAAGCGGACCGCCGCGCCCGGAAACGGGAAGCAGCCCCAGTTCAATCGAAAAAACCAGAATGAGCACGGGGCCCAGCGCGAAATTCGGCACCGCGAGGCCGAAGAGCGTAAAGAGGCTGACGGCTCTGTCGGCGGCACGCCCCCGGCGATGCGCGGCCAGCACTCCGGCAGGAATGGCAATGACCACGCAGACCGCAAGCGCGAGGAAGGCGAGCTGCAGCGTGGCCGGATAGCGCTCGAAGATGATCCGGCTCACGGGTGCTTGAAATTTGAAGGATACTCCGAGATCGCCATGCGCCAGCGCGCGGAGGTAGCGGCCGTACTGCGTGAGCAGCGGCTGGTCGAGACCCAAGGAGTGGCGCAGGATCACGATTTCGCCCGGGGCCGCTCCCTCGCCAAGCATTTGTTCGACGGGATCTCCAGGAACGATATGAATCAGCAGAAAGACAAGCGTGAGGACGAGCCATAAGGCAGGCAAAGCGAGGAGAACGCGGTGAACAACATGGCGAATCATGAGAAAGCGAATTCTAGCGTTGATTGCGGCGGAACGGAAAAGGAAGGGCGGGATAAGGTGCGGAAGCGCAACTGCCGGATGGCGCCGTGCAGCACGGCAGACCCTCTCTTTCGCTCGGACGAGCGGAAGCGGGATTCGCCGCGCAGGTTCGGCGTGCTGCGCGGCTATTGTTTCGTGTACACGGTGCGACCGCCGACGACGGTCTCGAGGACTTCGACCTTGGTATATTCCGACGGCGGCAATTTCGTGAGGTCGGCGGAGAGGACGATGAAGTCAGCGAATTCGCCGCGCTTGAGCTCGCCTTTCTTGCCTTCCTCAAATTCCGCGTAAGCGGAGCCGCTCGTGTAGGCGCGAATGCAATCCTCGAGGCTGATTTTTTCCTGGGGCTCCCAGCCGTCTTTGGGACCGCCACCGGGCAATTCGCGGGTGACGCAGGCATAGAGTCCGCGGAAAGGGCTGATCGGTTCGACGTCATAGTCTGTCCCGAAAGCGAGGCGCACACCGTTTGCGAGCATGGTCTTCCAGGCATAAGCGCCCTTGCTGCGCTCGGGGCCCAGACGGTCTTCGGCCCAGCGCATGTCCGTGGTTTCATGCGAAGGCTGCATGGAAGCAATAATGTTGAGCTTTGCGAAGCGGGCGAAGTCCTCAGGCGCGACGACCTGCGCGTGCTCGATGCGGTCGCGGCGGTCGCGAGGACGATTGGCTTTCGCGACGGCTTCAAAAATGTCAAGCGCGGTGCGGTTGGCCCTGTCGCCGATGGCGTGGAAATTGATTTGGAATCCGGCGCGGTCGCGTTCGATGGCCATCTTGCGGTATTCGGCGGGGTCCATGGTGAGGATGCCGCTCGTCGAAGGATCGTCGGAATAAGGCGCGAGCAGCGCGGCGGTACGCGAGCCGAGCGCGCCGTCCATGAAGCCCTTGAGCGCGCCCGTCTTAAGCATGGGATCCGTCGTGCCGCCTTCCGCGCGCATGTTCATCAGATCGTGCAGGTCCGCGGCGAAGGGAAGCCATTCGGTGATCCGCGCGGTGAGCTTGCCTTCATCCTTGATACGGCGATAGGTCAGGAAATCCTGCCAATCGGAAAAATCCTGCACGGAAGTGACTCCGTTTTTGGCCACATCGGCAAGAACGAGTTCGATGCCGCGACGCCGCTGCTCGGCCGTAGGATCGGGAATCTTGCGCGCCACAAGCTGCATGGCGGATTCTTCCTCGAGCATGCCGGTAGGTTCGCCCGTGGAATCGCGCTCGATCTGGCCGCCCGGCGGGTTCTCCGTGTTCTTGTCGATCTCGGCAAGCTTCAGAGCCAGCGAATTGGCGACGGCGACGTGGCCGGAGACGTGCGTGAGAAAAACCGGATTCTTCGGAGAGACACTGTCGAGGTCGTAGCGGGTGGGGAATTTGCGCGCGGGCCATAGCGTGTGGTCCCAGCCCGCGCCTGTGATCCATTCCCCTTCCGGATGAGCGGCAACCGCGGCCGCCAGGCGCTTCTGCAATTCCTCGATGCTCGCCGCGCCATTCAATCGAACCGAGAGCATGTCCGCGCCGGCGCCGCCCAGATGCACGTGCGCATCGTTGAAGCCGGGCATCACAAATTGTCCATGCAGATCGACGACGCGCGAAAAATGCTTCTCGAGTATGTAGGCGGTCATCAACTGTTTGCCGCCAACGGCCATGATTTTGCCACCCTGGACGATCATCACTTCGGCCCAAGGTTGCGACGGATCATTGGTGTAAATGCGCGCGTTTTTGTAGATCGTGGGAGCGTTGGGATCGTCCGAACCGTTGGCGGACTGCGATGGGACGGCGCCTGTTTGGGCTTCGACGGAGGCTCCAAAGACGATGCAAATGGCGGCAAAAGACCAAAGCGCCGCAAGGTTGGCGAAGCGGCGCCGCGACGATCTAGCGCAGGACGGCCGGGCAGCAAAGGAATCGCGGCAACCCGCGGAAGCAAAGGAACGGAGGGACTGGGAACAGGTCATTTCGTCTTTTCTCCGGAAAGGCCGGACGTGGCGACCAGCGTGAGAAGCGCGCGCTGCAGCCCCATTTCGCGGCCCGAAGGTTCGTACCATTCCTGCAAAGAGTGCGCGCCTCCGCCGGCGCCACCAGCGCCGATGGAGATGGCGTCAATGCCGACGGAGAGCGGAATATTGGCGTCCGTGGAGGAGCGCTCGAGGCGGGACTGGTTGCCGACGAAATTGTCGGCGGCGCGAACTGCCGCGAGCAGCGGCGAGTCCCCGCGGAGTTCGCCCGAGGGACGGACGCCGAGCGTATCAATCTTGAACTCGAGCTTGCCGCGGCTGCGGTCGCGCGAGGCCTCCATTTCGTCGCGCACACCGGCGGCAATGCACTCGCGGAATGCGGACTCGAGCCGAACCAACTCGTCGTCGCTCTCGGAACGAATATCCACCTTGAGGCGCGCGTCGTACGGTATGGAGTTGACGGAAGTGCCGCCTTCCACCTGACCGAGATTGAATGTCGTGCGCGGCGCGGCGGGAACTTTTGTATTGATGAAGCGCACGGCGCCGCGAACCAGCGCGTTGATCGGATTGGGCGAGCCGAAATCAGACCAGCTATGGCCGCCCGGACCGGTGATTGTGGCTTCCAGGCGGCGCGACGCGAGAGCGCGCGTCGTGACGTGATCGGTGCTTGAACCGTCGAGGACAATAACGGCTTTGAGGCGATCGCGGTAGTCATCGACAACGGCACGCATGCCGCGCAGATTGCCTTCGCCCTCTTCGCCCACGTCGGCAACGAAGAGAATCGTATCGTGCGGCTTGAGCTGCGCCGCTTGAAAGGCGCGTGCAAGCGCGACAAGCGAAGAAAGACCCGCGCCGTTATCGGAAATACCGGGAGCAATCAGGCGTTCGCCCTCGCGGCGAACCTTCACGACGGTGCCGGGCGGAAAAACCGTATCGAGGTGCGCGGAAATCATAACCAGATCGGGTTGGCCGTTTTTCGGGGCGGCGCCCGGAAGCGTGCCGATGACGTTGCCGGTTCTGTCGATTTGCACGGCAAGCCCGGCGGATTCGAGCAGGGATTTGACGGCTTCGGCGCGGCGCGCTTCGTGGAAGGGCGGGGCGGGAATTTCCGTCAGGCAAATCTGGGTTTCGGTGATCGCGGCCACATGTTCCTTGAGCCAGGCCAGGGCGGAGCGCACCCCCGGGGACTCGAACTCGGCCAGGGCTTGCGCGGAAGCAGCACGATGAGGGAACGCCGCAGAGCGAACAGGCATGAGCAGAAATATAACGCAAAGAAGAGAGTGTTTCACGGACACGGGGCGGCTCGCGTACCGAATCCGGCGATGGGCGGGCGCGGAGGACATGGCGGAGCGCCTTAGTTGCGGGCGGGCCCTGAAGATTCGGCCTTAGCCAGTGCGAGGACCTCGTCGTCCGTGAGCACGCGGGCGGATTGCTTGGCGGCTTCGAAAATGCGGTTCACGGTTGCGTCATCGGCCGGGAGCTGATGGCGATCGAGCCAGAAAAGCACATTGGATTTGCCGCTCATCGGGCCGATTTCGATCACTTGCTCGAGGCCGAAGAGGTGCGAGGGCACGCCGGAATAAACGATATTGGCAAGCGACTCGTCGCCTTTGCGGAAGGCCTTGATGATGGCGGCGGCATGAACGCCCGTGGCGGTGCGGAAAGCGTCCCTTCCAATGACGGGATAGTTGGGAGGAATCGCGGTGTGAGTGGCCTTGGCGACTTTTTCGCAATATTCCTTGAGCCGGGAAAGGTCGCGGTCGATGAGACCCATCAAACGAAGATTGACGAGCATGAGCTCCATCGGTGTATTGCCGACGCGCTCGCCAAGAGCGTTTGCGGCAGCATGGACGCAATCGGCGCCGGCCATCACCGCCGCGATGGAATTGGAGATGGAGAGGCCGCGGTCGTTGTGGCCATGCCAATCAACGCGGATCTTTTCGCCGGAAGGCTTGACGATGTTTTCGATGGCGAATTTCACGAGGTTGAAAGCGCCCTCCGGCGTGGCGTGGCCGACCGTGTCGCAGAGCACGATGGCGCGCGCGCCGCTGCGAATGGCCGCCGAGTACAGGCGTTTCACGGTCTCAGGATCGGTACGAATGGTGTCTTCGGTGACGTACATCGAGGGGAGATTGTGCGAGACGGCGAACTTGACGGCGGCTTCCGTGGTCCGCTCAAGATGGTCCACCGTCCAATCCTCGACGAGGCGGCGAATCGGGGAGGAGCCGAGAAACGTAGCGGCCTCGATGGCAATGCCAGCGCGCTGCGAGATTTCGGCGATGGGACGGATGTCGGCTTCGACGGTCCGGGCGGCCGCATTGGGCCGGATCCGCATGCGATTGGTCGCGATTTCGCGGGCGAGCGCTTCGGTATGAGCCGCGGCGCGCGGACCCGCGCCGGGGAGGCCGATGTTGAGGGAGTCGATACCGAGCGACTCCATAAGATGGAGAATTTCGATTTTTTCTTCAATCGAAGGATCGAACACGGAAGGATTTTGCAGGCCGTCGCGCAGCGTTTCGTCATTCAGCAAGACGCGGGTTCCAGGAGCGATCGGCGGGGCCGCCGCGAGATTCCAGTCGTAGATCCATTCGGAGCGTGGGTTCAGCATGGGCATCGTTCTTTCCCTTCGCTATCGTAAACCATGATCGCGGAAGAGGGTGCGTAGAGCAGAGCGGGCATGGAGGAGTTTGCGGACAAGGCCGGGCGCAAATGCAAACTGGAGGAAGGAATCGGCGGCGCGTTCGAGATCCGGACCGTAGCGATACCACCAGGGTTTTTCCGTGCCCGGCATGTGGTCGGTATCGATGTACTTCGGCTGCACCATTTCGAGGAGGCCGGCTTTCCCATGCGTGCGTCCCCAGCCACTCAGAGCACAGCCACCGTGGGGAGCTTCCGCAATAGCGAAGTAGCTGATCGCGTCATTGATCATTACCGCTCCCGCGCGGAGCTGCCTCGCGATTTGCTCTCCACGCCTTTTGTCCGCCGTCCAGACGCTCGCCGCGAGAGCAAAATGCGAGTCGTTCGCGCGCGTAACAGCCTCCACGGAATCGCGGACTGCCTGAATCGCAAGGATCGGTCCAAAGGTTTCTTCCTGGAAGAGGCGCATCGAGGAATCCACCTGTGTCACCACCGCAGGCTCGAAGAAATTCGGCCCGAGATCAGGACGCGCTTTTCCGCCGCAGAGAATTTGCGCGCCTCGCTCGGCGGCATCCTTGAGCAAGTCACGCATGCGTTGCACGTGCTGCGGCCGGATCAGGGGACCGACATCACTCAGCGGATCGGAGCCGGGGCCGATGCGCAGCTTCCTGGTTTTCTCGACGCAGAGGCGGGTGAATTCCTCAGCCACAGATTGCTCGACGAAAATCCGCTCGACCGAAAGGCAAACCTGGCCGCAATTGGTGTAGCTGCCCCAAACGGCGGCGCTCGAGGCGGCTCCGAGATCGGCATCGGCGAGGACCAGCATGGCGTCCTTGCCACCCAGTTCGAGCACGCTGGGAATCAAGCGTCGAGCGCAGGCTTCGGCCACGCGGCGGCCCGTGGCAACGCTGCCGGTAAAGAAGATCTTGTCGGGTTTCGCGTCGATCAGCGCTTCGCCGGTTTCCGGACCGCCTTGGAGGATGGTAACTAGATTCTCCGGGAAGCCGGCCTCCACAAAAAGGCTTCCAATGAGCGCGCCGCAGCGCGGTGTAAACTCGCTCGTTTTGCAGACTACCGCGTTACCGGCAGCGACGGCAGGGATAATCTGGCTGAGCGGAATGGCGAGCGGATAATTCCAGGAACCGATAATGCCGAGCACTCCGAGCGGGTCGTAGACGAGTCGTCCGGATTTGGCTTTCGCGGCTGCGCTGTGATGCGGAACGCGCTCGGGCCGCAGGAGCCGCGCGGCGGCGCGCGCACAGTACTCGGCTGAATCCAGCGCCACGAACACGTCAGCAAACAGCGCTTCGACGCGAGGCTTGCCCGTTTCCAGGACAACCGCTTCGGCCAGTTCACCGCGGCGCGCAAGCAGCGTAGCGCGCAGACTTCGCAGCAGCGCAGACCGATGCCGGATGGGCTGCGCCGCCCATTTCCGCTGCGCCTCTCTTGCGTTGCCGACGACCGCGGGGACCGAGGACAGAGCGGTTCGCGCAAAGCGAGCCAGCACTTCGCATGTCGCCGGATTGACGGAATCGATGGCGTCGAGAGGCGTGAGCGCAGCGGCCATTCACACTCTTTGAGGCGGAAGCTTTCGTCTCCGGTCAGCTTACGTTATGGCGACTTCTTCATAGGTGCCGAAAACGGAGCGCATGGCGTCGCAAATCTCGCCCAGCGTTGCGTAGGACTTCACGGCTTCGTAGATGTGCGGCATCAGGTTCTCAGTGCCTTCGCAGGCTTTGCGAAGCGCCGTCAGCCGGCGTTCGACTTCGGATTGCGAGCGCTCCTTGCGCAGCTTGGCCAGCCGCTCGGCTTGCCGATGCGCAACCGTCTCGTCGATCTGCAAAATTTCGAGCGGCTTCTCCTCGGAAATGAAATCGTTGACGCCGACCATGATTTTTTCCTTGCGATCCAGTTCGCGCTGGTAACGATAGGACGCTTCGGCGATTTCGCGCTGCGGGTAGCTGCGCTCGATGGCCGCCACCATTCCGCCCATGGCGTCGATCTTGTGAATGTAGTCCCAGGCACCGCGTTCGACCTCGTTGGTGAGCGCTTCGACAAAATAGGACCCGCCGAGCGGATCGACGGTATTCGTTACGCCGGTCTCGTGGGCGATGATTTGCTGCGTTCGCAGCGCAATCGTTGCGGCGAATTCCGTGGGAAGCGCCCAAGCCTCATCGAGCGAATTGGTGTGCAGCGATTGCGTTCCGCCAAGAACCGCGGCGAGCGCCTGCAGCGCCGTGCGCACGACGTTGTTATAGGGCTGCTGCGCCGTAAGCGAGCAGCCAGCCGTTTGCGTGTGGAAGCGGAGCGCCCAGGCACGCGGGTTCTTCGAGCCGTAGCGCTCAACCATAGCCTTGTGCCAAATGCGGCGCGCGGCGCGGCACTTCGCAATCTCCTCGAAGAAGTCGCTATGCGCGTTGAAGAAGAAGGAAAGCTGCGGCACGAATTCGTCCACGTTCAGGCCGCGCCGCATCCCCCACTCGACGTATTCCAGGCCGTCGCGAAGCGTAAACGCCAATTCCTGAATCGCCGTCGAACCGGCTTCGCGGATGTGATACCCGCTGATGGAAATGGTGTTGAACTTCGGCGTGTTCTTTACGCCGAACTCGAACGTATCGATCACCAGCCGCATCGAGGGTTCCGGCGGGTAAATGTATTCTTTCTGCGCGATGTATTCCTTCAAAATGTCGTTCTGCAGCGTGCCGGAGATTTTCTTCCAATCGGCGCCCTGCTTTTCCGCGACGGCAAGGTACATCGCCCAGATGACCGCGGCAGGCGAGTTGATGGTCATGGAAGTGGTGACATCGGCGAGCGGAATCTGGTCGAAAAGCACTTCCATATCCGCGAGCGAGCTGATGGCCACGCCGCACTTCCCTACTTCACCCTCGGAAAGCGGGTGATCCGAATCGTAGCCCATCAGCGTCGGCAGATCGAAGGCCGTGGATAGGCCGGTTTGGCCCTGCGAAAGCAGATAACGGAAGCGCTGATTCGTGTCCTCCGCCGTGCCGAAGCCCGCGAACTGGCGCATCGTCCACAGCCGGCCACGGTGCATCGTGGCGTGAATGCCGCGCGTATAGGGCGGCTCGCCCGGATAGCCGAGGTCGCGTTCGGGCGACCAGTCAGCGAGATCAGCCGGCGTGTAAAGGCGGCGAATGGGGTGCCCGGAAATCGTCGTGAATTCGCGTTGCCGTTCCGGGCTCTTTTGCAGCGTGGGAGCAAGAGTATTCTTCTCCCAGGCCTCTTCCCTTTGCGATGGAACGCGATGGGACGCCGAACCGGCCTGGGGAATCAGTGTATCGGTACTGCCCTTCCGCGAATCGCTCATCTGTGGAGTCCCGGCCCCTACGGGGCGATAAACCGTGCCTAACCCTATGTTAGGCGAAAGGAATGCCCTCCACAATAAGCGGCCAACGCGCGTGCAGGCCAATTTGTACGCTGCTGAGGCTGTGCGCTCACACCAGCCGCACAAAGCTCCCGTTTGCGACTATCTCTGGCCGTCGAGCTTCTTGAAGAGTTCGTCGGTTCCGACCACTTTGCCGTCAAGCGTGCCGGGGATCAGTGTATCGCGCTCGACTTGCGGCGCGCTCGGGCCATCCTTGGCGATGCTCACGCGATTGACTTCCAGTGTCCGGCCGACGGCCCGCTCGTAATTGGCTTTGGCTTCGACGAGATCAGCGAGCGCGCGCAGCTCGGTGCCCGCGGCAGCCACGAGGTCGCGCTGCGTCAAAATGACGTTGTACACGGTTGACGCGCCAAGCTGATATTTTTTCTGCTCGGCATCAAAGGTTTCCTGCTGGAGTTGACGCGCTTTGCTCGCGGCGTCCACACGAGCGCGGTCCTGCTGCAAAGCGATGTAGGTGTTGCGAACATCCAGAAGCGCGGCGTTGCGCAATTGTTGCACCTGCGCTTCAAGCTGTCGCTGCTGAAGGATAGCGCGGGCGCTATCCGCCTGATTCGAACGGTTGCGCAACGGCAATTGCAGGTTCAACGAAGCGACATAGGTCGGAAAGCGATTGTGGAAAATCTGATTCTGCGCGGTGGTGAACCCCGATTGAAAAAGGCCGTTTGATGGCGTCACGAACGCCGGCTCAAACAGCCCGGGCACGACATTCCCATTGGCATCCACGATCGGAGCGCCCGCTGTCGTTATCGTTGTTCCCGGAATAAACGTGTTGCCGGCGAGCCCCGAACTGGTGTATTGCGCCGAAAGGGTCAGCGTCGGCCGCAAGGCATTCGCGGTGGCCTCGAGTTCGATTTGCCCGTTCTTCAGATTGAACACCTGTTCCTGGAGATCGGGACGTTTTGCAAACGCTTCCTTCACGGCCTCCTCGAAGGTCGGCGCTTCGATGGCTTCGGGTTTCAGCGGGAGTTCGGTGGGAATGATCTCGACGTTGATGATGGACGGGGCCAGGGGATCCTTGGCAATGACGTTCTTGAGAGTCTGCTCGGCCTGGAGCTGCGCGGTTTGCGCCACGATGAGATTCTGGCGGTCCGACGCAAGCTGGGCTTCGGCGCGGGTGACGTCGAGCGGAGCAAGCGTTCCGATTTCGAGCTGCTTCTTGTTGTCGTTGTAAAGCTTGTCTGAAACCGCCACGGCTTGCTGCTGAACTTTGACGTTTTCGCGGGCGTAAACAAGTTCCCAATAGTCCGTGATGGCCGCCGTTACCGTAGTGATCGCCTGCTGCGCGAAAACCAAGTCGGCAATCTTACGGTTATTCTTCGCGATGTAGATCTGGCGATGATTCACCTTCCAGCAGCAACCCGCGAGCAGATTCTGCGAAATCGTAAAGGCGAGCGAGCCCTGGACCGTTGGGTTGAAGAAATTGGCCGCCGTCGAGGAGCTTCGCGTATTGTCCCAGGCAGCTTGAAACGTGGTTCCCGTCGTAAAGGATTGTGCGTAGCCTGTGTTGAAAATCGTGCTGTGACTCTTGAGAGGAACGAGGTTGGGTCCCAGTCCGCCGCTCCCGGTGCCGATGCCGGCCAAGAACGGGTTGTTGATGGGCGTGGAGGCCGAGACAATGGTTCCTTGCTGGGTAAGCACGGGGTCAAAGTTCAGAAACGGCAGGTTGGCTTGCGAGCCGGGAATGGCGATCGCGTTCGTCGGAATGTTACCCGGGAACTGGCCGGTCTTGGCCTTTAGAACGGCGGTGTCGGCAAGCCACGGAATATAGCGTTGCACCACGACGTCGAGATTGTTTTCGAGCGCCAGCTCCACGGCATCTTGAAGAGTAAGTTCAAGTTTCCCGTCATGCACGAGTTGCTCGAGGCGCGGCGAATTCACCAGCACAGCCTGGTCGACTTTGATCGGGCGGTAGGCGTTCAGCAGATTCGGAAAGACTCGTGGGCCTTTGGAAAAGTCATACTTGGAGACGCCGAGAGAAACCGGGATGGGAGGCGCAAGCGGCGCGGGATTGGACGTCTGCGTCTGGACCGGCGGAGCCGCCTGAGGCGCCGGATATTGCGTGGGCTGCTGCCCAAGAGCCGGCGAAACCGGCGCGGTTGCAAGCAGTGCCGCCAACAACACGGCTAACAGCGGTCGAGCGAACAACTCTTTCATAGTGCTCCTCACCCTTTATTCGTGTCCCGTGGGACGACTGAATTGACGTGTCTCAAGTTGTAAAACGTTCGCGCCAGAGGTTTTGTTTCAGGGGGGCTCGCGATTTCCGGGCAAAATGATCCGAGGACGGCAGCGCCACTCCCGAGTCTCCCCGTTCCAGAAGAAGAGCAGTCTAGCAGGGGCCCGGTTCCTTGACAACGCAGAGAGCCGCGCATAGGCTGCTGACGGTTCGACGCCCATGGCGTCGCCGGGTTAGCGAAACGATGCTGAAGCGGGAAGAAGTGCTCAAGCTCTTCGAATCAGCGGGCGCGGTGCGGCACGGGCATTTTGAGCTTTCCAGCGGCCTGCACAGCGGAACGTACGTTCAGTGCGCCCTGGTGCTCCAGTATCCGCGCTATGCCGAGCGGCTGGGGCGCGCTTTGGCGGCGCTCTTTTCCGATACAGTGATTGAGGCAGTCGTTTCACCGGCGCTCGGCGGGCTGATTATCGGGCAGGAAGTGGCGCGGGCGCTGCCGGAGCCAAAAGGCGGCATTGGCGGCGGAGTCCCCGCGATGTTTGTTGAGCGCGACGCGAGCGGGATGATGACTCTGCGGCGCGGGTTTACGCTGAAGCCGGAGCAACACGTGCTCGTCGTAGAGGACGTCTGGACCACCGGCGGCTCAACCGAGCAGACGATTCGCGTCGTTGAAGAGGCCGGAGGACGCGTCGTAGCCGCCGGCGCCCTGATTGACCGCAGCGGGGGGCGCCTGGAATTTGAAGTGGAATCGCAGGCGCTGCTTGAAATGAAGATCGAAAGCTACGAACCGGAAGACTGCCCCCTGTGCCGGCAGGGGAGCGTGGCAGTGAAGCCAGGCAGCCGGTTTGTACGCTCCGCCCCGTAGGACGCAGTTTTGGGGCGGGTGCCGGTGCGCCGGTGAATGAGGTGAGAGCTGCACAGGCAAGGGCGCTTGTGCTACAGGGATGCGGCACTTCAAACTGACGATTGCCTACGACGGAACCGACTTCCACGGATGGCAAATCCAGCCAGGCAAGCCGACAATTCAGGGCGAAATTGTAAGCGTGCTGCGGCGGCTTACGCAGGAGGACGTAATGCTGCACGGCGCCGGGCGCACCGACGCGGGCGTGCATGCGCTGGGGCAAGTTGGCAGCTTTCGAACGCGGTCCGGCCTGTCCGCCCTCGAATTTCAGCGCGCGTTGAACGCCCTGCTGCCACCCGCCATTCGCATCGTCGGGGCCGAAGAAGTGGGGCCGGATTTTCACGCGCGCTGGTCCGCAACCGGCAAGACCTATCGCTATCGCCTCTATCGCGGCAAAGTGGTGCCGCCTTTCATTTGGCGCTATGTGCTGCACTATCCTTTCCCGCTCGATGAGGAAAAGATGAGCGAGGCCGCGCGCCGATTCGTCGGCGCACACGACTTCGCGGCCTTCGCCGCGTCAAGCGGCTCCGAGGAAGACGATAGAGAGCGGACCACGGAACGGGAAATCTTCTCCGCAACCATAGAGCGCAGCGAAACCCGGGACGAACTCGTTTTCAGCGTGCAGGGCCGGAGCTTTCTGCGCTATATGGTGCGAAAAATGACCGGGACACTGCTCGATATCGGCCGCGGGAGACTGGCAGTCGACGACATTGACCGCCTCTACGAACTGAAGGACCGCTCGAAATCCGGCCCAACGGTACCGCCGCAGGGTTTGGTGATGGTAGAAGTGAAGCACAAAGAGGCGTGGCGCCTCTAGCCAGATTTTGCCGCTCGTGATGTACGATATCTGCCGGGACGGAACAGAGGGTTCAGACAGGCATGGCGGATAAGAAGATTCGGGTGTTGATTGCGAAGCCCGGGCTTGACGGGCACGACCGCGGGGCCAAGGTGATTGCGCGAGCCTTGCGCGACGCCGGCATGGAAGTGATCTATACGGGTTTGCGGCAAACGCCGGAAATGATCGCCTCGGCGGCAGTGCAGGAAGATGTGGACGTCATCGGGCTTTCGATTCTTTCCGGCGCGCACAATACGCTTTGTCCACAGCTTATGAAAATGCTGCATGAACGCGGCATGGACGATGTGACCGTCCTTGTCGGCGGGATCATTCCGGAAGCCGATATTCCCGGCTTGAAGCAGGCGGGCATCGCGGAGATTTTTCTGCCCGGCACTTCCACGCAAGATATCGTGGATTTTATTCAGAAGCGCGTCGCGCATTAAACACGCGCGCAGTCATTCGTCTTTCCGCGAATAGTCCTTTTCGAATTTGATGCGGGTATAAAGAACCTGGAGCCCCTGCCGCACGATGTTGCGCTGCGAGGCGCTGCCCGGTTCGGCAAGGCTCACGGCGATTTCGCAACCAGCCTCCGCGGCGCGCCGCAGGCGCGCTGCGAGCAAGGCTGTCTGCACGCCTCGACGGCGGAAGGCCGGTAGCGTGCTCGCGCCAAACAATCCTGCAATGCCGTCGCGCAGAGCGAGCGTGGCGCCGCCGGCGACTTTGCCATCCAGATAAGCAAGATAAAATTCGGTTTCCGGCGCGAGCGCGAAGAGCTTCATCACCTCGAGGAGTTCCGGGGTCACCGGATGCGTATCCGCAAAGCCTTGTGCCGCCGTCAGCGCCCACAGCTCTGCGTGCGCCGGGTCAGCCCGCGCAATACGAACGTTCCCGGAGGAATACCTGTTTGGCGGGCAAGAATCCGGCCGCAGCAAACAGGCCATCACGTTCGTGAATTCCGTCGCGCGATAGCCGCGCTCTCCGAAATGGGTGAAAAGCGAAGCCTGCGCCAACGGACTGGTTTCCACTCGAATCGGCTCGCCGCGGCTACGGTAGAACTCTTCGAGTCGCGCAAATTCCTCGTCGCTGACCGGACCGTCGAGCCCGAGTCCAACGGCCTGCGTCACCGGTGAATTCGCGCCGCAGTAAACCGCGAAGCCCCCGGCAACCGGAAGAACGGCGGACGCACCCGGCCTAACTCGCCTCAGCGCCTCGGCGGCATGAGTCGCCGCGCGGGCCTCGGAAAGTTCAATGCGCCGGGATAGCGCTACGTCCAAGGCCAAAGCTTCTGCTGGCATGAGTACCCTCGAGCGCGGAACATCGGTCTGTTCTTGCTGCGTTCAGTCTGGCATACCGCGTGCGCTTCCGCTCGTGTAATAGCAATCCTTGAGTCGCGGACTGTGCCGCGCGACCTCCGTCCGGCTAACGCCGCCCCCTGGCAGGCGGAGGAGTTTAACGCCAGGCCCCTCCATAGGTGGTATGCTCTGGCCGAATGGCCGCGTTCCCAGCGCGCCGGAGGTTTCCATGAATAAGCCAATCCTCGGGACCCTCGCTTCTCTCGTGCTGGGCAGCTTCGCGATTTCCGCGGCGCTTGCTGCCGCGCTGCCCGGCCCCGCCGATGTGGCCGAGTTGAAAGTCATCGTTCACGAATGGGCCGTGCCAACCAAGGGCGCTCATCCGCATGACCCCGCTGTCGGCGCGGATGGCGCGCTGTGGTTCACCGAACAAATGCAAAACAAAATCGGCCGCCTGGATCCCGCCACGGGTGCATTTCAGGAATTTCCGTTAAAGATCGCCGACTCCGGCCCCCACGGATTGGTTTCCGATTCCAGCGGCAACATTTGGTTCACCGCAAATTTCGCCGGATATATCGGCAAGCTCGACCCGCGGACAGGGGCGGTCACGGAATACAAGATTCCCGGCAACGGCCAGGAAGACGATCCGCACACGGCGGTTTTCGACTCACGGGGAACGCTGTGGTTTACGATGCAAGTGGCCAATCAGGTCGGGAGGCTCGACCCCAAAACCGGCAAAGCCGAAGTCAAGCAGGTGCCAACGGCAAATTCGCATCCCTATGGCATCGCCATCAACAGCAAAGGCGAACCGGTTTTCTGCGAGTTCAATTCCAACAAAATGGCAAAGATAAATCCCGCAGCGCTCGAGATCACGGAGTACTCTCTGCCACCGAACGTGCGCCCTCGGCGGCTGGCCATTGATTCCTCGGATCGCGTGTACTTCACCGACTACGCGGGAGGAAATCTTGGCCTGCTCGATACGACCACGGGCGCCGTAAAACTGTGGCCTTCGCCGGGCGGCGCGCGATCCGCACCCTACGGGATCGTGATCACGCCGGACGGCATGGTTTGGTACAGCGAATCCGGCGTAAAGCCGAACACCTTGATTCGCTTCGATCCGAAAACGCAGACATTTGCACGCGCGACGATTCCTTCGGGCGGCGGCACCGTTCGCAATATGGCCGCCACCGCGGATGGGCGCGTCTACATTGCCTGCAGCGGAGTCGATAAAGTCGGCGTCGTGCAGGCCGAGAAATAGGCGGCTAGGCGTAGGGGCAGCATAGCGAGACACTCGCACCCCATGCTTCGCGGTTCCCGGGCACCGGAAAATCGCGAGAGGTATTCCGGTTCACCGCCGAAGCGCCGTGCGTTTTCTCCCAGGTTGCGCTAAACTTCCGAAAATCCATGAGCACCATTGATGAGGTTCTCAAAGCAAACGAAGTTTATGCGCGCACGCACGAACTCCGCGCGCTCACTCCGCGTCCTGAACGGAAACTCGCGATTCTGACCTGCATGGACACCCGTCTTGCGATCGTCACCTTGGGCCTGCGAACGGGCGACGCGCACATCATTCGCAACGCGGGAGGCATCGTTACCGACGACAGCCTGCGTTCGCTGCTCGTCTCGCATTACCTGCTGGGCACCGAAGAATTCATGATCATCAATCACACGGATTGCGGACTGATGCACGCGAGCGAAGAGGATTTGCGAACGCGCATCCAGAACGCCGCCGGAACCGCGGCCATCGCGCCGGCCTTTTTCTATGCCTTCCGGGATATCGAGCAGAATGTCCGCCACCAGTTGCAGAAGCTGCGGACGCACCCGTGGATTCCGAAGAAGGTCGTGGCCCGCGGTTTTGTTTACGACGTGACGAGCGGTTTGCTGCGCGAAGTGAAAGAAACCTGAGGACGCGCGCCGCCGGCCTTCTCGCCGCCGTTTGCTATACTTTGGCACATGAAAGCACATGTCTGGGTAATGCCAAAGCGCACCGTGCTCGACCCGCAGGGACAAACCATCCAGCACGCTCTTTCCGGACTCGGTTATGCGGCTGTGAAAGACGTCCGCCAGGGCAAATTCTTCATATTGAATCTTGACGGCTGGACGCGCGATGAGGCGCAACGGCAACTCGAGCGCATTTCAAAAGAGGTGCTCACCAATCCGGTGATCGAAGAATACCGCTTTGAAATCGTGGACTGAGCGACGTATTTTAGCCGCCGTGCCGCTCGCAGCCGCAGCGCGACACGCCGCTCTTGGTGCTGGCCTGGTTCTTCTCGCTTTTGCCCTTGCCGGGTGCGGCAGGAATTCGCACACATCCGATTCCCATCTCCGCGAACTCGACGGAATTCTGAATCGCGATTTGCCCCAGGGGACGCCGATGGCGCGCGTGATCTATTATTTGCGTTCGCGAGGCCATTCTATCGAGCCGCCGCCCTCGCGCGATACCGTGGTCGCCGTAGTGCACCATGTAAATGTGAAGCCTCTGGAGATGGTCACCGCGCGGGTGACCTTCCACTTCGATCTCCATGGCAAGTTGACGACTTACGAGATCACCGCCGCTCCCTAGCGCTTCGGCCTCGAACCCGGAACTGGCCATCGGGCAGCAAACCGCACGGCATCTGACCAGCTCATCGCCGCCTTTCCTTCCGCTTCGGAAACTCGCCGCACAACCCCGCGGCGGGGCCGCGCGCTCATGCTAATCTTCTAATCTAAGAACACCTCGGGGGACACGCGCATGTGCGGCATTGTCGGTTATATCGGCCCCAAGAAAGTAGTGCCCGTCATCATTGACGGGCTGCGAAAGCTCGAATACCGCGGCTACGACTCCGCCGGCATCGCCGTGGTAAATGGCACGGGCAAGCTGGAAATCCGGCGCGCGCCCGGCAAACTGCGCAACCTCGAGGAAGTGATCGAGAAGAACGGAATCGAAGGCAGCTATGGAATCGGCCACACGCGCTGGGCGACGCACGGACGCCCAACGGAGGAGAATGCCCATCCGCACCGCGACTGCACCGGCGACTTTGTCGTGGTCCACAACGGCATCATCGAGAACTACCTGGAGCTAAAGGAGCAGCTCCAGCGCGAAGGCCACAAGTTCGTCACCGAAACGGACACGGAAGTAGTGGCCCACCTCGTGGAAAAGAATTCGAAAGACGGCGTGCCGCTTGAGGAAGGCGTCCGGCGCTCGCTGAAGGAATTGCGCGGCATCTACGCGCTGGTGTTTCTATCCGCGCGCGATCCGCAAAAGCTGGTGGCGGCGCGCATGGGTCCCCCTTCGGTGATCGGTCTCGGCGAAGGCGAATACTTCGTCGCCAGCGATATTCCCGCGCTGCTGCAGCACACGCGGCAAATTTTTTTTCTCGCCGATGGCGACATCGCCGTATTGACCAAGGGCGGTGTTCGCGTGATGGACCACGACGCGAAGCCGCTTCACCGTCCCGCCCAGCACGTCGCTTGGGACCCCATCATGGCCGAAAAGGGCGGCTACAAGCACTTCATGCAGAAGGAAATCTTCGAGCAGCCGCGCGCCATGCGCGACACGCTCCTCGGCCGCATCTCGCAGGACACCGGCAGAATTTTTCTCGGCGATATGCAAATTACCGAGCAGCAATTCCGCGAGTTCACGAGTGTCCGCATCGTGGCCTGCGGAACGAGCTGGCACGCGGGCCTCGCCGGAAAATTCATGATCGAGCGGCTGGCTCGCATTCCGGTCGAAGTCGACTACGGAAGCGAATATCGCTATCGCGATCCCATCGTTGACGCGAAAACGCTGACCGTCTGCATCAGCCAGTCCGGCGAAACCGCGGACACCCTGGCCGCGCAACGTGAATCGAAACTCAAAGGGTCGCCGACGCTGGCCATCTGCAACGTGATGGGGTCGATGATTACGCGCGAAGCCGCGGGAACGATCCTGACGCACGCCGGACCGGAAATCGGCGTCGCGTCAACCAAGGCGTTTACCTCGCAGCTTACCGCTCTTCTCTTGCTCGCGATTTATCTGGGCGAGATTCGAGGCAAATTCAGCGGCAAAGGAGCGAAGGCGCTGCTTCAGGAATTCACGCGCATCCCCCACAAAGCGGAGATGGTGCTGCAGGGCGAGGAGAGCGGACTGTACGAGAATCTGGCGAAGCTTTTCTTCCGGCATACGGATTTTCTCTATCTGGGGCGAGGGATTCACTACCCAATCGCCCTGGAAGGGGCGCTTAAGCTAAAGGAAATTTCCTATATTCATGCGGAAGGCTATCCGGCGGGCGAAATGAAGCACGGGCCCAACGCGCTGATCGACGAAAATCTGCCGGTGGTAGTGCTGGCGACTCGCGATGAAGACGACGCGGAAGCGATGACTCGCTACGAAAAAAGCGTTTCGAATATCAAGGAAGTGAAGGCCCGCGATGGAATCGTGATTTCGATTGTCACCGCGGGAGATCATCTGGCGCGCGAAGCTTCCGACCACGTCATCGAGCTTCCGCCAGCCCCGGAGCTGCTTGTACCCATGCTCGAGATCATTCCGCTGCAGTTGCTGGCGTATCACATAGCCGTTCGCCGCGGCTGCGACGTGGATCAGCCGCGTAACCTGGCGAAGTCAGTTACGGTCGAATAAAGCGCCCCTCAGAGGCCGGCGGGCTGCAGGTTGCGGCAGACTCCGTGGGCGGGAGCGGGCTTTTCGCCTCACCGGATCTGTCGGCCTGCGAGAAACGCGCTAAAATCACTTTCATGCGTTTGGCTTATCGAGCGTGGTTCGCGTTGCCTCTCGCGCTGCTTCTGCATTCTCATGCTGTGGCGCAGACCGAAGCCGCGAGCGCCAGCGCTCCCCTGCGCCAGATCCGCGCGGAAGGCGAGAAGCACCTGACCGAGGAGCAGGTTGTCGCGTTGGCGCAGCTCCAAATCGGAGCACAGGTTGCGCGAAGCGACCTGCAAGCGGCAGCGGATCGGCTCGTGGCCACTGGTCTTTTCGCCAAAGTGACCTACAACTACAGCACCGAAAGCGGCGGAGTGGCGGTGACGTACACGGTGGCGGAAAATCCGCTCTATCCGGTGTACTTCGACAACATCCCCTGGTTTGCCGATTCGGAACTTTCGGACGCCATTCGGAAAAGAGTCCCGATTTACGACGGATCGCTGCCCGCGGCGGGCGCCATGGTGGACGAAGCCACGGCAGCCGTAAGCGAACTGCTCGGATCGCACGGACTGCAAGTTACCTTGCAGCACCAAGTACTGGGCAACCCCGCAGGCGAAGGAGAAGTGCAAGAGTTTCGGATACAGGGCGCATCGCTGCGCATCGCGAAGCTGGAATTCAGCGACCCCGCGCTGCTCGAAAACAAGGCCATTCGGATCCGGCTTTCGGAATTGCAGGGCAAGGAATTTTCACGCGCAACGATTGATCTGTTTTTGGCGGAAGATGTTCGCCCAATCTACTGGCAGCAGGGATTTTTGCGCGCGAAGCTCGGCCCATCGCAAATTCGCCTTTCCGGCAATCCAAATCAGAAGCTGCCGGAGGAGATACCGGTGTACGTGCCAATTGCGCCCGGCCCCGTGTATCACTGGCAAGGCGCGCTTTGGAGCGGCAATTCCCTGCTCTCGACCATCACCCTGGACGGACTTGTTGGCCTCAGGCCGGGAGACGTGGCGAACGGAATGCAGATTGAAGGCGCCTGGGATCGTATCCGGGAGCAGTATGGGCGAATGGGGCACCTGGATGCGAGGGTCGAGCCGGTGGCGAAATACGATGATCAGGCGCATACGGTTTCCTACGCCGTCGCGATTGACGAAGGTCCGAGCTATAAGCTCGGCAAGCTGATTTTGACCGGACTTTCCCCGAATGCAGAAAAGCGTTTGCGCGAAGCCTTTCCGGTGGCTCCCGGCGAAGTATTTGACAAGGGCAAATACGAGGACTTGCTGACCAGGCTCGAAACACACAAGGAACGCGTCTTCGGCGATTTACCGCTGCACTATGAAACCGTCGGCCATTGGCTGCAAACAGACGCCGCTAACGCCACCGTCGACGTTCTCCTGGACTTCAAGTAGCGCTCGCCCGCTGACTGGACGGCCATTGCAGCGCGGCGGCGGCCATCGCCAGAGCGATCAGGGTGAGCAAGTGTCCGGCTGGAAATGCGCCGAGGAAAAAGTAGAGAAGAGCCGCCGTAGCGGCGGGAATAAGCGCGAGCAGGAAGATCACCGCCTTCGAGGCAGACGCGGGCCGCATCGCGATTGTGCAACACAGCAGCCCGAGAACGGCCAGCGTCGCCGAATCGCCGAGCCACAAGGCCCTCGAGCTGTTTCCAAAGAACGCCAGCAGATTCGAGGATGCAAACGCCGCGGAGGCGCGGCCGAATGCGGCTGCGTGCAAAGCCGCACCTCCCAGCAGAAGTATCGATGAAAAACAGAGCAAGGCTCGTGCGTTTCGCGGAATCATAAAGCCGGTCTCCAGTTTGGCCTGTCTTCGCAGGCTTGCCCGACGGTAGCTTGGGTGGTACGTTCTTGCAAGTACGGACATTTTGGATACTACCGATGGTCCAACCACCGATTCCTAAGCCGCTGGGCGGAGCGAAGCCATGTCCTCTGAATGCGTTCCTCCGAGCGGCGATGGGCAAATACAAAATGAGGATCCTCTACGAACTGGGAAAAGGAGCAAGGCGTTACGGCGAATTGCGCCGCTCGGCCATCGTGACAGCCATGGGCAAGGAGGTGACTCCTCGCGTCCTCAGCCGCGAACTGAAGGAATTGCAGGCGCGCGGGCTGGTGAGCCGCAGGCAGTATCCCGTCGTGCCGCCCAAGGTCGAGTATCGGCTCACCAGGCTGGGACGCAGCATTTTGCCCGTTCTCGAGAGTATTGTTCGGTGGGGAATGCGAGCTAGATGGATTCCGTCGCTATACCGGTAATTGCGTGCGCGTCCGCCGACCTATGGCGCCGTGGTTCTGCGGCGATTCCGCATGGCGCGCTACCGTGGTTTCTAACGTATACTGCGGGAAGATGGCTTCGCTGCTGCAAATTCGAAACCTAACCGGGAATTCGCGCTCGCCGGCGGAGAAGGAAGAGCTGCTGCTGGCGCGGCTCGCGGAGCTTCCTTCGGTCATTGTGGCGCTTTCCGGAGGGACCGACTCCGCTTATCTAGCCTGGGCGGCACACCGCGCTCTCGGTGCGCGGGCGCTTTCGGTAAGCGCGCTTTCGCCAAGCTATTCCGCACACGACCGGGGCGTTGTGGAGAGCTTTGTGCGCCAGTTCGCCTTGCGCCATGAATTTATCGAGACGCATGAGATCGAAAACCCCGCATACCGCGCGAATGCGCCCGACCGCTGCTATTTTTGCAAGGACGAGCTCTTCTCCGTGCTCGATGCCCTTGCCCATGAACGCGGATTCGCGGCCATCGCCTACGGCGTGAATGCGGACGATACGCTCGATTTCCGGCCGGGCCATCGCGCCGCAACGGAGCATCAGGTGCTTGCGCCGCTGCTCGAGGCGAATCTTCGCAAGGCAGAGATTCGCGAATTGTCGCGGCGCGCCGGGCTGCCGACCTGGGACCGCCCAGCCTCCGCGTGCCTCTCCTCGCGAATTCCCTACGGAACCGAAGTGACCCCCGAGCGGCTTGCCCTGGTCGAACGCGGCGAGGCCGCGCTGCGCGCGCTCGGCTTCCGGCAGTTTCGCGTGCGTCTGCACGAAAAGCTGGCGCGAATCGAAGTAGCCCCGGAGGAGATGGCGCGCGCGACAAACGCGGAAATCGCGGCCGCGATTTCCCGCGAGCTGAAACGCGCGGGCTTTACCTACGTAGCGCTGGATCTCGATGGTTACCGGCAGGGGTCGCTGAACGAGGCGCTGCCTGACGCCGCTGGCAGATCTAGCGGTTCCTGAGGGAACGTGGAATCGTTCTGCAATATTGGGGCGCATCCGCGGAGAGGCTGGTCCCGGCTTTAGCCGCCCATTCCGCCACGGAACTTCGCCTCCCGTTTTCGCGTACATGGGAATAAGATCGGTGCGGTGCTTTTTTCTGCTGCATCTGGATCGGTCTGACGGAGGATGAATGCTTCGCCATCGCAAATTCCTCTTCGGGGCTGCCGTGTGGGGAGCTCTTGCGCTGGGTGCGTGTGTTTCGGGTCCTCCCGCCGCGGGATCGTTCGACCGGACGCTGGATGTCTCCGCGCCGGTGGTGCTCGATCTTTCCAACGTTTCCGGCAACGTGAATATCAGAGGCAGCGCCGATGGCAAGGTGCATATTCATGCGGAAGTCCGCGCCTCGGGATTCGGGTTTGAATCGCCGCGCAAACGCGTCAACGAGGTTCTTGCTTCGCCGCCGGTGGAACAGAACGGCGGCCGCGTTCGTGTCGGCAAGGACTTACACGGCATGCGGAACGTCTCCATTTCCTACGATATCCAGGTGCCACACAACACCGAGGTGGACACATCGCTCGTCTCCGGCTCGGAAACGGTGCGCGATGTGCGCGGACCGGTGAAGAGCAGCAGCGTTTCGGGTTCGGTAAGCGTGAGCGGAGTCGAGCGCGACGCGCAAGTGAACACGGTAAGCGGCTCGCTGGAGGTGAGCGATGTGGGCGGCGAGGTGCGCGTGGGAAGCATATCAGGCAGCGTCAACATCTCCGCACCCAAGGGCGACGTGCGGGCGCATGCGGTTTCCGGGATGATTCACGTGGTCAAGCCCGGCGGCCGCGTCCAGGCGGATTCGACGAGCGGCGTGATCGAAGTGGAAGGCGCGGCGAACGACGTAAAAGCCAGCGCCGTCTCAGGCCGCATCAGCGTTCACGGGAACCCGGCGGCGGCGAGTTATTGGGATCTGCATACGACTTCGGGAACCGTCGAGATTGCGGTGCCGCCCGGCGCCAGCCTGCACCTCTCGGCGCAGGCGACTTCTGGAGAAATTCGCGCGGATGTGCCCATCCTCGTGGAGGAGCAGACAAGGCACTCGCTGCGGGCGCGCATCGGGCAGGGGGACGCGCGCATTCAGATCCGGACGATTTCTGGCCAGATTGAGATTGGGCCCTTGCACTAAGGGCTAGAACAGTCTCGGGCAAACAGATCAAGCCGGTCTCGCGCAGCGGAGCCTAATTTGGCGGCTGACTTGCCAGCGCGCGAGCCACGGCGGCCGTAAGACTCTCCTCGAACTGATCGTCGCCGAAACCCTCGGAGCGATAGGAGATTTTTCCGGCACGGTCGAGCACCACAACGGTCGGAAACGAATCAACGGCAAGCGCGCGATCTAACCCGTCGGCAAATACCACCGTGGCCGCGGGTTTCTCCTCCTTGAGAAAGGGAGCGACCAGGGATTCGTCCTCGTCGCAATTCGCGGCCAGAAAAGTGACATCCGTTTGCCCGGCGAAATGCGTGGCCACGCGGTCGAAGAGCGGCTCGAGAGCGCGACAGGGGCCGCACCAGGTGGCCCAGAAGTTCAAAACCAGCACTTTGTGGCGAAATGCAGCGAGAGGAAAGGGAGTCGCGTCCGGAGCTTTGCGCAGCGTGAAATCGAGCGCCTCGCGCGCCGAGGAGTTTGCCGGCTGAGAACGCTTCGGCGCGGTCGAGGACATCTCGTCGAAAGTCGCGAGGAGATAGTCTCCGAGACCTTCTTCCGAGCCGTGCGCCAAACGCCATACGTTTCCGAGCTTCTGGCGTATTTCGCGGCGAGAAGGCGCTGAACTCGAATCCGCGAGCGCAAAGGCGCGGGCGTATTCCGTGATGGCGCGCACCTGGCTATTCTCGAGCTCCGCTATTTCGCCGAGCTGTTCCGCGGCGGAGCTCGACGGGGCAAGGGCATAGCTTTGCTCGAAATCCTTTTGCGCCTCCGCATCTTCTTTCAGTTTGCGGTGCAATCGCCCGCGCAGGCGCAGAACGGAGCTTTGGTCGCGGAGCTTTTGTTGTTGCCATTCCTCCGGAGAGACACGTGGCGATTTCTCCTCGAGCGAGCTTCCCTGGACGTAGTCGAGCACCCGCGAGCAATAGGAGAGCGCGCGGCGCACTCCGGCCTCATCGCCGCCTTGCTCCAGCAATTGAATGGCGATGAGCGTCATGGACATATCGTCGGGCTTGAGCGCGACGAGCCGCTCCGAGTAGTTGGCGGCGCGGGTGTTGTCGCGAAGCTGGAGGCTTGCTTCGACGAGTGCGCGATAAATCCGCGCCCGTTGCGGCGACTCGGGGTAGCGCTTCAGATAGTCCTCGAGATTACGAACGAGAGCGGCTCGGTCGCCGCCTGCGGTGTTCACGGCGGCTTGCAACTCTTCATCGGGTGTGGGCGCCGAGGCCCGCTGCTTCGGCCGGACCTGCTTGCCGGATTTGCCTGAATCGGATTGCCGCAGCTCTTCCGCGGCGCCCTGCGTGCCGGCCTTCACGAACGAGAGCATCACAGCGAACAGGCAGATGGCTGCGATTGCGAGCGGGTTCATTGCGGCGTGGCGAATCATGACGAGCTTCGTCGGCTTCTCACAGCTTTGCCGGGCACCGATGGGATGTCCAGCATGAGACTACATTTTTTCCGGCGCTTCAATGCCGAGCAAATGCAGGGCCTGAATCAGTTGCCGCTCGGCCAACTCGGTCAGAGCAAGCAGAAAGGCGCGCTTTTGGTCGTCGGCTTCCGAGAGAATGTGATGCTTGTGATAGAAATTGTTGAATGCTTGCGCCAACTGGAAGGCGTATTTCGCGAGAAACGCCGGCTCCTGCGCGCCGATGGCTGCCTCGATGGCGTAGTCGAGTGAACCGGCGAGGCGGAGAAGCTCCCAAAAACCTCCGCCTTCCGGGCCATTCAGGAACGCATCGAGCTTTTCGGGCTGGACAGCGATCTTCGTGGCGCCGGTTTCCAAGCCCTTCCGGCGAATCCCGCGAATGCGTACCACGGCATACTGAATGTACGGGCCGGTCTCGCCCTCAAAGCTGAGCGCATCCTCGAAGTCGAAAGCGATGATGGTGTTGCGCGTAAACTTCAACAGAAAGAAGCGGAGCGCCCCGATCGCGATGGCGTGCGCCGTCTGGCGCCGTTCCAGGACGCTCATTTCCGGATGACGTTTGCAAACTTCCTCATGCGTGGCGGATTCGAGCTTGTCGATCAAGTCGTCGGCTTTCACGCCAAGCCCCTTGCGGCCGCTGACTTCCACGTAGGGCTTTTTCGCTTCATCGGGAGAAAGCTCATAGCCTAGTTCTCGGGCGCAGCGAGGCGTCAGGGCGACGATCTCGTAGGAGAAGTGAATCGAGTGTTCGGCGGCGTCCGCGTGGCCGAGGCCGCGCAGTCCTTCGGCAACAACCTCCTGCAAATAGGACTGGCGTGTATCGATGACGTTGTACACAACAGAGGCAGGCTCGCCAAAATGCGGCGCGGCCGGATCGTGACCTTGTGTGGTCGTGGTCCAAAGGCCGTGCCCTTGAAAGGAGTGAACGGTTGCCGGGACACGCGGAGAGGACGGCAAAGCGGCGGGCGGCTGCCATCTTCGGTACAGAAAATCCTTCCCGAGCAAACCAAACTTCCAAAGCTGATAGGCAATGTCCTTGCCGACGTAGGTGACAGTGCCATTTGAGCGGACGATGATCTTGTCCTGATTATTTTCGTCTTCTGAGGATTCAGGGGAGCCGGGCTGCGCCGTTTGGGACTTTTCCTTTGCTTCGGTCACGCCCGTTGCATCCGGAATTCCCTTCTTCCACGGCATGATCCAGCAGCCCGCCATCTTGCCCGAGGTAGCAAGTTGGATGGCGCCCGATTCTTTGAGCTTGGCGAAGGCCGCGTCCCAGAAATGAAGATGCAGAATCTCGCTCTCCCGAGCGAGCAGATCATAGTGGATGCCGAGGCGCTCCATCGTGCGGAGATGCGACGCGACGATGGCTTCGGCTACGACCTGCGCGACTTCCGCTTCTTCGCCGCGGTCTTCCTCGATGGCGCGCAGCGTTTCGCCGCGGAGTGTGGCAGCGCGCTCCTTGTTTTCCGCGAAGAACTGCGTGGTTTTGGCGTAGAGGTCCCAGCAATAGGAGTCGAATTGCGGTTCGGCGGCAAGCATCTTGACGCCAACCGGTGTGCGCTTTTCCATTTGGAGAAAGCCGATGACCACGTCCGCGACTTGAACGCCAGTGTTGTCAATATAGTTCTGCACCTGCACCTGCTCGCCGGTGTGGCGGAGGATACGGGCGATCGTGTCGCCGAGGACGGCGTTGCGCAAATGGCCGATATGCGCCGCTTTGTTCGGGTTAATGCTGGTGTGTTCGACAATCACCTTCCGTTTGCCGGGCGGTTTGTGGCGCTCCGCGGCTTCCTGCTGGACGGCAGTCCAAAAGGCGACGCGATCGAAGTAGGCGTTCAGATAGCCGGCGCCGGCGACCTCGATGCGCGCAATGCCTTCTATTTTGCCGATGCCAGCCGCGATTTCCTGGGCGATCTGGCGTGGCGCGCGCTTCAGCCGTTTGGCAAGCTCAAAGGAAACGGGAGATGCGGCCTCTCCCATTTCAATTCTGGGCGGGCGTTCAAGAACAATGGCAAGGTCCGGACCATAGTTTTCCCGGATGAACCGGGAAAGGGCCTGACGGAGCTGGTTGGTCAAGAACTGGTACACGGTTTTCGCTTTCTTCGGCCGCGAGCAGCTTCTCCGGGCACGACTCAAGAACAGGCCAGTATAGAGACGGCTTGGGGAGAGGGTCAAAGAGAGAGCCGGTGCAGGAAACGGAAGCTTTGTTTGCAAGCGCTGGAATGAGTGTGGCCAGTCCAGCCGCACAGGCGACGGAGTTCTGTACAGGTGCCTGGCCCGAGGTCCTAACGGAATAGTACTGGCGAACCATTGGAGGCGGCAGCAGCCGCCGCTTAGACTTGCGCTTTCCAAGGCAAGACGAAAGCGTTGATCGTAAGTCAGGCTTAGGGCACAAACAGCGCCGGCACAGCGCAAGCGGTTTACTGCCGCTGGTTCGGGCTGGTACTGACATTCAACGGAGTGGTCCCCGCTCAGGGATGTTGCAGAATCTGACGAACGCTGCTCGGACGGCCCTAGGAAGGCTATCCCTCCGCACGAAGTTTCTCCTGTCACTGGCGCTGACAATCGCGGGGTTAACCTTTGCGACGCTGTTGGTGGTGCGCAACACCGTGCAGTCGCAGGTCTGGCAGCGCGTCGAGGAGGATGCGCGCAACGCGACCCTGGCGTTCCAGCTGATGCAGCACCAGCGCCAACTGACGCTGAACCACAAGGCGGACCTGCTGGCGACGCTAGCCTTCATGCGAAACGGGGACGCCACCGCCATTCGGGACGCGAGCCAAGACCCGTGGCAATCCGAGGATTGCGATCTCATGGTGCTGGCGGACGCAAAAGGCAAGGTCGTGGCGATGCACGCCATCAGCCAGGACCTGCCCATGGAGGACGCGCAGGCGATGCTGCGGCGCTCCTCTCACCGCGAGAGCAGTTTCACGTGGTGGGTCAGCGAAGGCCGCATTTACCAAGTCGCAGTTCAGCCCTTCTATCGAGACCCGCCACTGAACACCGAACTGTTGGGTACCGTGGCGGTCGGTCGGGAAATCGACGCCAGGCGAGCACGGGAGATTGCGGGAATTTCGGCCAGCGACATGGTATTCCGCGCCAACGGGAAAATGGTCCTGAGCACGTTCTCGCCCTTCGCCGAGCATGAGTTGACCAGCCAAATGCAAGGGCCGGCCGTGCCCAAGCAGATGCGACTCGGCGAAGAGCGCCTGTTTGCAAGCACGGTGGACCTGATGACTGGCACCCGCGGGGCGCTAACGCTTACCGTGCTGAAATCCTATGACAGGGCTTTGGCCACCGTGCGAACTCTGAATCGCGTATTACTGGGCCTCGGCCTCTGTGGCGGATTGGTTGGCGGCGCCCTTGTCTTTGTGATTGCGAGCACCTTCACGCGCCCCCTGGCGAACCTCGCCGCCGGAGTCCGCGCGCTGCAATCGGGAAATTTTGACTACCCTCTGGAAGCGCACGGCGGAGACGAAGTCGCGCAAGTGACGCGAGCCTTCGCGAACATGCGGGCAGCTCTGCAAGCCAATGAAAGCCAAAAGCAGGAGCTGGAAGAGCAACTGCGGCAATCGCAAAAGATGGATGCGCTCGGGCGCCTCGCCGGCGGCGTCGCGCACGACTTCAACAATTTGCTCACCGTGATCAAGGGCAATAGCGACCTGATGCTGGAGCGGCTCAGCCCGGCCGCTCCGGAACATGCGCGCGTTCAGCAAATACAAAAGGTCGCGGACCGCGCGGCGGCCCTGACCCGCCAACTCCTGGCCTTCAGCCGCCGCCAGGTGCTGCAGCCGAAAGTCCTGGACATGAACGAACTCATCGCGGAAATGAGCCGACTGCTCCGGCGGCTCGTGCGCGAAGACATCGAGTTCCAACTGCGTCTCGGAGAATCGCTGGGCCGTGTGAAGGCGGACCCGAGCCAGCTTGAGCAGGTGCTCCTGAATTTAACGGTCAACGCCTGCGATGCGATGCCGCACGGGGGACGGCTGACGATTGAAACGCGTAATATCGTCGCGAATGAGGAATACGCGCGCCGGCGCGCCACCGTCGAGCCAGGCGAATACGTCTTGCTCGTGGTCAGCGATACCGGTGAAGGAATGGACGCGGAGACAAAAGCGCGCATCTTTGAGCCGTTCTTCACCACAAAAGGTGCGGGCAAGGGCACCGGCCTCGGACTAGCGACCGTCTACGGTGTCGTGAAGCAGAGCGGCGGATACATCTGGGTCGAGTCCACTCCAGGCGCTGGATCAGCCTTTGAGGTCTACTTGCCGGTAACCGAAGCGCGGCCGGAATGCGTGCTGGAGGAAAGTCCCGCGTCCCTGCGCGAGTGGCACAAGGGCACGGTGTTGGTGACCGAGGACGAGGCGGAAGTGCGAACTTTGGCCTGCGAGTTTCTGAAATCGGCGGGCTACCAGGTGTTGACCGCTCAGGATGGCGAAGAAGCGCTGGCCATCATGCAACGTCTCGGCAAGACGGTGCAGGTGCTGCTCGCCGACGTGGTGATGCCCAAGATGGGCGGACCGGAATTGGCCAAGCGGCTCGAGCGCCTGGCGCCCGATCTGAAAGTCGTATTCATGTCCGGCTATCTTGAGAACACTCCCGAACACGCCGAAGTAAGGGAAAGTGCTTTCTTTTTGCAGAAGCCATTCTCGCGAGACGCGCTCGTACGCCAAGTGGCCGAAGCCATGAAAAACGAGCCGATGCGGGCCTGGAGCGTTACGAACTAGCCGCGGTAGCCGAGCTCTTTACGCATCACCTCCCCAAAGGGCAGCTCGAACCGCGAGGCTCAGGCGCTCTCTGCGACTCGCTCCGGACGGTCCGCTACATCCTTCTTGCGATGAATCTTGTTTGCCGCACACGCAGGCACGAAGCCGCGGTTTGACACGTTTTGGGGCGGTCGCTAGTATCAATTGGGATTGTACTCGCCGGGCTTCAGCAGGTCTCCGCGAACATCATTCTCGTGGCGTCGGCCGATCGCACGGCAGCGGTCAACCGCATGAGACTCGCCTATTTCGACTGCTTTTCTGGTATTAGCGGCGATATGACGCTGGGCGCCGTGGTGGACGCAGGCGTCAGCGTAGCGCGGTTGCGCGCGGCTCTCGAAAGTTTGCGCGTGCCTGGATGGGGATTCCATGCGCAGAAGGTCTGGAAAAACGGAATGGCTGCGACCCAGGTGACGATAACCACCGAGGATACCTCGAGGCACCGTTCCCTCGGCGCGATTCTTGAGATTCTCGAGCAGTCCGAACTTCCGACAGCGGTGCGCAAGCGTGCGCAGGCGATTTTCACCAAGCTGGGCGAGGCGGAAGCGAGTGTGCACGACGTGCCGCTCGAGAAGATTCATTTTCACGAAGTTGGCGCCGTGGACGCAATTTTGGATATTGTGGGCGCGTGCGTGGGATTTGCGGAACTGGGGATTGAGCGCTTTGTTTGCTCGCCCCTCAATGTCGGCGGCGGCACAGCAAAGATGGCGCACGGAGTGCTGCCCGTGCCCGCTCCGGCGACCGCGAAACTGCTGATCGGGAAGCCGACGTATTCGACAGGCGTGCAGAAAGAACTGGTGACTCCAACGGGAGCAGCCATCGTAGCGACGCTCTGCGATGCGTTCGGACCGCAGCCGGCGATGGCCACCAACGCCATCGGCTACGGAGCAGGTTCGGCCGATTTGGAGGGCCAGCCGAATGTGCTGAGGCTGATGGTGGGAGACGCAGCCGAGGCATCGGTCGCAATGAACCCAGCACAGGCCAGCGGACCGTCCGGCGCGAAAGGCGAGCCGGTGTTCCAGGAAGAAATCGCCGTGATGGAAGCGAATATGGACGACATGAATCCCCAGATCTACGGCTATTTTCTGGAAAAAGCCTTGGCAGCCGGAGCGCTCGATGTTTACACAACGCCGGTGCAAATGAAAAAGAATCGTCCGGGCACGCTGCTAACGGTGCTCGCGAAACCGGAGGACGTTAGCCCTCTGACGAAACTGATTTTCTCGGAAACGACGACCTTCGGCGTGAGAATACAACCGGCACGGCGGCACGTGTTGCCGAGAGAACATGTCAGCGTGGCGACGGAATACGGAGAAGTGCGCGTGAAAGTGTCCCGCGTGAATGGACGCATTTTTCATGCCGCGCCGGAATTCGAGGATTGCAAACGGATTGCGTCAGAAAAGAACGTGCCGCTGCAAAGGGTTATTGGAGAGGCTCTTCGGAAATACGAGGAGAGTAAGGCTTAAGTCCGTCGCGGGGAATCGGAATCCGGAGAACGCGAAGAACCAGATTGCGCGGGGAAAATGGCTGACAAACCAAAATATTATCTGACCACGCCGATCTACTACACGAACGGCCTTCCGCACATCGGGCATACATACTCAACGATCGTGTGCGACGCCATCCGGCGTTACAAACGCATGCGCGGTTACGACGTCGTGCTGACCACCGGGACGGATGAGCACGGCGTAAACGTGGAGCGCTCCGCGAAAAAAGCAGGCCTGCCCGAGTCGGAGTTCGTCGCGAAGATGGCGGCCGAGTGGCGGAAGCTCTGGGATGATCTTGGGATACAAGGCGACGAATTCATCCGCACCACGGAGATCAAGCACGCGCATACCGTGCAATGGCTCTTCCGGCAATGCAAGGAGAACGGCTACATCTATCCGGGCCACTACACAGGCCAGTACTGCATTTATGACAACGCTTACGTGGACGTGAAGCCGGGAGAAAATTGTCCGGATTGCGGACGTCCCACCGAGACCGTGACCGAGGAGAACTATTTTTTCAAACTCTCGGCTTTTCAAAAGCCGCTGCTGGACTTTTACAAAAAGAATCCGAATTTCATCCAGCCGGAAGCGCGCCGGAACGAAATTTTGAGCTTTGTGGAAGGCGGCCTGAAAGACCTCAGCATCACACGGACCTCGATTCGCTGGGGCATTCCTGTGCCCGGCGAAGAATCTCATGTCTTCTATGTCTGGTTCGACGCCCTCACCGCATACCTCAGTGCCGTCGGCGGACCAAACTACGAGCAGCGCGGTTACTGGCCGGCGGCATTGCATCTGGTGGGAAAGGAGATCATCCGTTTCCACGCAGTGTATTGGCCGGCGTTTCTAATGGCCGCCATGGTGCCTCTGCCAAAGCAGATCTGGGCGCATGGCTGGCTGCTGATGGACAGCAGCAAAATGAGCAAGTCGAAGGGCAACGTAGTGAAACCGCGTCCGATTGTGGATGTACTGGGAATGGACGCCCTGCGCTATTTTTTGCTGCGCGAAGTTGTCTTCGGGCAGGACGGAAATTTCAGTTATGACGCGCTGGTAACGCGGTACAACAGCGATCTGGCGAACGGACTCGGCAATCTTGCGAGCCGCACCGTCGCGCTGATCGAAAAGAATTTCGGCGGCAAAGTGCCGAAGCCCGTGGGATTCCAGCCGCAGGATGACGCTCTGGCAAAGACGCTGCAGGCGGCCGTTGGCGAGGTGCTGGAGGACTACGAAACTCTTTCCTTCTCCCGGGCGCTTGAGCGGATTTGGAGCCTGATAGCCGCGGCGGACAAGTATTTGACGTCCGAGCAACCGTGGGCGCTCGGAGATTCCGAGGCGGACCGCCAGCGGAAAGCGACCGTGCTGTGGACCGTGGCGGAAGTGTTGCGCGTCGTCACGGCGCTGGCGCATCCGGTGTTGCCGGAGAGCACCGCGAAAGTTTGGACGCTCCTGGGGCAGCGAAGTGGCGTGGGCGCGGTCGAGCTGGATGGGCTGCGCTGGGGTCAATTGGTTCCGGGCACGCCGCTTGGCAAGTCGCAGCCATTATTCCCACGCATCGAGAAAGCAGAGGCACTGGAGAGGATGGAAGCCATGGAAAACGAAGCACAAAATGCACCTTCGCCGGCGGCGGCCAGCGCGAGCGCGTCGGGTTCGGCGGGCACGGCGGCGGCGCAGGCAACTGGAGAAAAGATCGGCATCGAGGACTTTGCGAAAGTGGAGATGCGCGTCGGGCAGATCAAGACCGCGGAGCGCATCGTTGGCGCGGACAAGCTGCTGAAGCTTACCGTGGACATTGGAACGGAAGTCCGGCAGATTTGCGCGGGAATCGCGCAATACTATGAACCGGAAAAATTGATCGGACGGAAAGTGGCCGTGGTCGTGAATCTCGCACCGAGGAAATTGCGGGGCGTCGAATCAAACGGAATGATTATCGCGGCGTCGGTCGGCCCCGAAGGACGGCCGGTGCTGGCCGGTTTCGCCGACGAAGACGTCGAGATTGGGGCCCGGTTGAAATAAGAACGGAGCTGTACTCTCGCCCACGAGGAGACGGCCGGCAAGAGCCCTCTGCAAGGGAACCATGGACCTGATTGATTCGCATGCCCATATAGATTTTCCGCAGTTTGCGGAGGATCGCGAGGCAATGCTCGCGCGGGCGCGTGCGGCGGGCGTGACAAAGCTGCTGGCGATTGGCACCGGGCCAGGACCGCAGAAACTGGACGCGGCAATTCCCTATGCGGAACAACACGAGTGGATCTATACCAGCGTGGGAATCCATCCGCACGAAGCAAAGGACGTGACGCAGCAACATCTGGATCAGTTGGCTGCGCTGGCCAGGCATCCGAAAGTGATTGCCTGGGGCGAAATCGGCCTCGACTATTTCTACGATCATTCGCCCCGGGACGCCCAGCGGCGCGTCTTCCGCGACCAGATGGCTCTGGCGCGTGAGGCGAAACTCCCGATCGTGATTCATTGCCGGGAAGCCTGGAGCGATTGCTTGGCGATGACCGAGCAAGAGTGGAAAAGTTCGGGTCTGGGCGGAATTCTGCATTGCTTCAGCGGCACATTGGAAGATGCGAGACGCGGCTTGGACATGGGTTTTCTGATTTCCTTTGCCGGAAATTCCACCTATCCGAAGGCGCAGAACCTGCGCGACGTGGCAAAGGACCTGCCGATCGAGAAAATCTTAATTGAAACAGATTCTCCGTATCTCGCCCCGCAACCTTACCGGGGCAAGCGCAACGAGCCGGCGTATGTTGCCGAAGTGGCGCGTACCCTTGCGACTGTGAGAAACTTAGGCACTGAGGAAATCGCCGCCGCTACCGCAGACAATTTCAGACGGTTATTCCGTCTCACCGATGCTGCAACGTCCCGGGCGGCCGAGTGAGGAAGCGAGTCGGACGGGGAGGACAGCCATCGCGCTGCTTGCCGCAAAGGAGATTTTTGATCTGGTTCGGGACGACCTGGCGCAGGTCGAGCAGGAACTTGCGCGGCAAAGCGGCGCTGCATTCGAACCCGTTGCGGAGATCACCAGCTATTTGCTCGGCGGCGGCGGAAAACGGCTTCGCCCGGCGTTGTTGCTCTTGTGCAACCGATATGCGGCCGGCAAGCGAAGCGATGGTGCCATACGACTGGCGGCCGTCGTTGAGCTGCTGCACAGCGCCACCCTGATTCACGACGATGTGATCGACAGCGCTGACACCCGCCGCGGAAGGCCCTCCGCCAATTCGCGCTGGGGCAATCACCGCAGCGTCCTCGCGGGCGACTGGCTCTACATGCAGTCCTTCCAGATGGCCCTCGAGGAGCGAAATTTTCGCATTCTCGATATTCTAATCGACCTAACGCAGAAAATGGTGGAAGGCGAGCTGATTCAGCTCGCGAAAATTGGCCGAATCGACGTGACGGAGGATGACGCGGTTCGGCTTGCAACCTTCAAGACGGCGTGCCTCTTCAGCGGATGCGCCCGGCTCGGCGCCGTTTTGGGCGGACTCGAAGGCGACGAAGAAGAATCGCTGGCGGACTACGGCCGCTACGCCGGGCTGGCGTTTCAGCTCGTGGACGATTTGCTGGACTTCACCGCCTCAGCGGAAAAGCTGGGCAAACCCGTGCTGAGCGACTTGAAGGAAGGCAAGGTTACTCTGCCGCTCATCTACGCCATGGAGAACGGGCATCGCGAGGCCCGGGCGCTCGTGGCCCAGGTGCTCGAAGAAAAAGAGTTTCATTCGGTGCGTCCGGAAACGCTGGTGGCGCTGGTGCGGGAATCGGGAGCGCTCGACCGCGCGCGAAATCTGGCCCACGAGTACGCTCGCCGGGCCAAGGCCTGCCTGAACGGGCATGGCGAGTCCGAACTGGGCCGTGCGCTCGCCGCCGTGCCGGACTTTATCCTGCAGCGAGAGAGCTGAGCGCAACGGCCATGCTGCCGTTCAAGCTGATTTATCACGACCGCTACGACCTGAATCTTGGCCCCCACGTTTTCCCTTCGCAAAAGTTCCGTCTGATCGCCGAGCAGTTGCTGCGCGACGGCATCGCGGAAGCAAGCGACTTTTTGCGGCCGGAGCCCGCCCGGGACGAAGACATCCTGCGCGTGCATACGCAAGACTGGGTGCGGAAGCTAAAAACGGGAACATTGACGCCGAGCGACGTGATGAAGCTCGAAGTGCCCTACTCGCCCGAGTTTGTGGAAGCGGTATGGCTGGCCGCGGGTGGAACGCTTCTCGCGGCGCAGTCGGCACTGCGCGATGGATTCGGCTGCAACCTGAGCGGCGGGTTCCACCACGCCTATCCCGGACACGGCGAAGGATTCTGCGCGATTCACGACGTTGCGGTAGCCATCCGGCGGATGCAGGCGGACGGAGCAATTCGAAAAGCCATCGTCGTGGATGCCGATGTGCACCACGGAAACGGGACGGCGGCTATTTTTCGCGGAGATCCGAGCGTCTTCACTCTTTCGATTCATCAGGAGAACAACTATCCGGCCCTCAAGCCGCCATCAACGCTGGACCTGCACCTGGCCGACCGTGTGGCCGACGAAGAGTATCTCGAGGAACTGCTGCCCGCGGTCGAAAAGGCGCTCGCGGAGTTTGCTCCGCAGATGCTCTTCTATGTGGGCGGCGCCGATCCCTACTGTGAGGACCAGCTCGGGGGCCTTTTGCTGACCAAGGGAGGCCTGCAACAGCGCGACCGCGAAGTCTTTCGCCTGGCGCGAATGAACGGAATTCCCGTCGTCACGACCTTAGCGGGCGGATACGCAAGGCGCGTCGAGGATACCGTGCAAATTCACTGCAACACCATTATCGCCGCGCGCGAAGTTGCGGGAGCATTTCCTAACGCCACCGCGGCGCGAACCTGATAGACTCCCACCGATTTTTCCGGACCAGAGAGGAACCTATGCGACGCGGCTTGGTATTTCTTTGTGTAACGGCGTGCTGTCTGGCATCTCCTCCGTTGCAAGCGCAAACATTCGCAAACGGCAAGGCGCTGAAGGTGTACATCTCCGTGGATATGGAGGGAGTCGCTGGAGTGGTCACGGCTGATCAGCTTGGGCCGGGCGGCTTCGAGTACGAGCGCTTCCGCCGTTTCATGACAAACGAGGCATTGGCTGCGGTGCAGGCGGCGAAAGCGGCGGGCGCCAGCGACGTCGTGGTCAGCGATTCGCACGGAAATGGAGAGAGCCTGCTGATCGAGCTGTTTCCGAAGGATGTGCGCATCGTGCGTTCGTGGCCGCGCCGCGGCGAGATGATGGGCGGACTCGACTCGAGTTTCGCTGCGGCCCTGTTTGTCGGGTATCACGCGTCCACAACGAATCCGCGCGGCGTTCGAGCGCACACCATTTCCAGCGCCCGCTTTGCGCGCGTAGCGCTGAATGGTTATCCCGTGACGGAAGGCGAATTCAACGCGGCCTATGCAGGAGCCCTGGGAGTCCCCGTGATTTTCGCTTCCGGCGACGATGCGGCTATGGCCGAGCTGCGATCGCGCCTCGGCAATTTGGAAACAGTGGAGACGAAAAGGGCGCTGGGCTTCCACTCGGCCGAGACCCTGACGCCCGAAGCCTCCTGCGACAAAATCGCCGCGGGGGTCCGCGCGGCGTTCAGCCGCCTGGGTGATTTTAAGCCATACACCCTGAAGATCCCGGTCACGCTGGAAATCACATTCAAGAACTACAGGCCGGCGGAGGTGTTGAGTTATCTGCGTTCGGTGCAGCGCGTGGATTCGCACACCATCCGCTTTGTCGGCAAAGATATGGAAGAAGTCAGCGATTTCATCGAATTTGTCGGCGAGTATAACGGCGATCTGACGCCGTAGGCCGTTTACCGGCGGAGCTTCCGCACACCGCGTGCAGGGAGCCTCAAAACGACATCGCCAGGTGCACCAGCGTCCGCAGTGCCACCCCGGTCGGGCCCTTGGCCAGCCACGGTTTGGCATCATCGTTCCAGGCGGTTCCGGCAATATCCAGGTGAACCCAGGGCGTGTCGCCCGCAAATTCGCGGATAAACCACGCGCCGATGATCGAACCGCCGCCCTTGCCGCTGCCAATATTCTGAATATCGGCGAAGCTGCCCTTGATCATTTCGCGGTACTCATCGTCCATGGGGAGCTGCCACATCTTTTCGCCGGCGGCCTTGGCACTGGCAAGCAGCCTGTCGGTCCAGGCTTGGTCCGCGCCGCCGAAAACCCCGACGTTGACGTTGGAAAGAGCGACCACGACGGCACCGGTAAGCGTTGCGGCGTCAACCAGGTGCGTCGCTCCGAGCTGCTTCGCGTAGTGGATAGCATCCGCCAGGATCAGCCTGCCCTCCGCATCGGTATTCAGTACTTCGATGGTTTTGCCCGACATGGCTGTCTGAATATCGCCGGGCTTTTGCGCCCGCCCGCCGGGCATATTTTCCGTCGCGGGAACCACCGCCATGACCTTCACATTGGGTTTGAGCGCGGCAAGAGCCCGCAGCACGCCAAGCATCGTGGCGCCGCCGGCCATGTCGTACTTCATTTTTTCCATTCCATCCGCTGGCTTAATGGAGATGCCGCCGGTATCGAACGTAACGGCTTTCCCGACGAAAGCGATCACCGGAGCGTCCGGTTTCAAGTTCGCCGGAGTGTAGGTCACCACGATCATGCGCGGCGGCTCGGCGCTGCCCTGCGCGACGCTTAGCAGGGCTCCCATCTTCAGCTCGGCGATGCGCTTCTCGTCGAGAACGTCCACACTCAAACCCGCTTCTCGCGCCATAGCCTGAGCTTTTTCGGCCAAGATGCGGGGCGTTAGCTTGTTAGAAGGCTCGTTCACCAGATCGCGCGCGAAATTTTGGGCTTCTCCAATGATGCGCCCCTTGGAAAGCCCGCGCTCTCCCGCCGCTTTTTCGGCATCCGAGTAACCTGCGACTTTGAACTCGTCAATAAATTTGTCGTTCTTCTTGTCCGTCTTGTACTTGTCTGTCTCAAAGTCGGCGGCCAATGCGCCTTCGATAATGGCTTGCGCGATCGCTTCCGTGGCGTCGTTTTCGCGCACCAAGAAGGCGATTGAGTGCACGCCGCGCGATTTCAGGTGTCGCAGAGCCGCGCCGGCGATTCTGCGCAGTGCGGCGCCATCAAACTTCTCGCGCTTCCCTGCCCCCACCAGGAGCAAGCGCGCTGCTTTGAGACCCGCCGGAGCGTGCAGCAGCGTGAACTCGAGCGCCTTTCCGGTCAGTTCGCCGGATTTCGCGAGCCGCCGGAGCAGGTTTCCAGTCAATTGGTCGAGTTCGGCCAATCGCCCTTGCACCGGCTCGGCCTCTTCAAACGCCCAGGTGACGAGCGCATCGGCCTCCAAGGTTGAAATGCTTTGCGTTGTGAGCGTGAGTTGCATGATGAAATTCATCGCCTCCGGTTGCGATACATGGCTTCTTCCGCTTCACGGCGGGCTTCCTTGGTGCGTTCGTCCTGGCGGCGGTCCCACTGCTTTTTGCCTTGCGCCAGAGCAATTTCGACCTTGGCGATGCCATTGCGGAAGTAAATCTTTATCGGAATGACCGTTAGTCCCTTGGCTTGGGTGCGACCGGCCAGCTTGTAAAGCTCATTGCGATGTAGAAGTAGCTTGCGCGAGCCAAGAGGCTCGTGGTTCCACGGACCACCCGGCATATACTGCGCAATATGGGCGTTCATCAGCCAAGCCCCGTCGGCCTTAAAATCCACGTAAGCGTCGCGAATATTCGCTTTTCCTTCGCGAAGCGCCTTGACTTCCGTGCCGTGGAGCACCAGACCCGCCTCAAGTCGTTCCAAAAGATGATAGTTATAGGAAGCTGCCCGGTTCTGAGCAACGATTTGCTCGCCCGTCTTCTGTATCTTGGAGGCGGATTTGGCGGCTGCTTTCGGCACGAGAATCCATCGTAGCAAACGAATCTTAAATCTTAGCTGTGGCCTGTTGGCGGATGCAAGACAGCCAACCCGCCCTTGCTTGCCGGTATTCTAAGCCGGGTGTTAGACTGCCACAGAATTTCGCGGAGAGGTGCATGCGCTGTAAGTGTACAGTTTTTCTGGCGATAGGACTGGGGGTGCTGGCTGCTGGCTGCCCCCGTAAGGGCCAGACAGACTACGAAAAGGGACGAAAGGCCCAGGACCTCTCCGACTGGGATGCCGCCGTCAATTTCTACCAAAACGCCCTGAAGCAGGACCCCAATAGCGCGAATTACCGCATCCGCCTGGACCAGGCGCGCTTTGAGGCCAGCCAGATCCACGTCAAAAAGGGCCAGGAACTGCGAAAGCAGGGCAATCTGGAAATGGCCGCAGCGGAATTTCAGCGCGCCCTCGCTGTGAATCCATCCAGCCCCATCGCCGAGCAGGAACTGAAGCAGACCACTGACATGATTGCGGAGAAGAATCGCGAGAATCAAGCTGCGGCTCCGCCCCCCGCCAACGAAAGCGACCTTGCCACCGCGCCGCCCGAGATCAAACCGATCTCCCGCGCGCCCGTGAATCTGAAAATGACCAACGACGCCAAGATCGTATTCGAGACCATCGCGAAGTTTGCCGGTTTGACGGTCGTTTTCGATCCCGATTTTCCCGCCCGGCGGATTCCGGTAGACCTTAACAATGTCACGCTTGAGCAGGCACTCGACATCGTGGCGCTCGAGAGCAAAGCCGCCTGGAAACCGGTCACGGAAGACATCATTTTTGTGTATCCGGACCAGCCGGCGAAGCGGCGCGATTACGAAGAGCAGGTCGTGCAGACCTTCTACCTCTCGAACACCGTTCAGGCGCAGGACCTGACGGAAATCGTGACCGGCTTGCGCCAGTTGCTCGAGCTTAAGCGCATCAGTCAGGTCAACAGCCAGAACGCTATCATTATTCGAGACACCCCGGACAAGCTGGCGCTCGCGAAAAAAATGATCGACGATATTGACAAAGCGCGGCCCGAAGTCGTTGTCCAGGTTTCCGTCCTCGAAGCACGCACGGACCGCCTGCGAAACCTTGGCGTACTCCCGGGGCAGACGGCCACTCTGGCCTTCACGCCGCAAGGGACCAGCACAACCACAACAACTTCGAATGGCACCACCACCACGACGCCGAATTCCATCCCTCTCAATCAGCTGGGCCATTTGAGCTCGGCCGATTACAGTGTGACGCTTCCCGGCGCGACCGCGACGGCAATTCTCACGGATACATACACAAAGATCATCCAGAATCCGGAGATTCGCTCCGTGGACGGCCAGCAAGCCAAATTACGCATCGGCGACAAGGTACCCATTGCAACAGGCAGCTTCCAAGCCGGCGTCGGCGTTGGCTCGACGGCGGGAGCCGGTTTCGTCAATCCGCTCGTAAACACGCAATTCCAGTATCAGGATGTCGGTGTGAATATCGACCTCACCCCCCGTGTCCATCCCAATCACGAAATCAGCCTGAAGGCCAAAATCGAAGTGTCTTCTGTCACCGGCACCTCCAATATCGGGGGCATCCAGCAACCCATCATCAGTCAGCGCACCACTGAGCAGGACATTCGCTTGAAGGAAGGCGAATCGAGCATTCTAGGCGGACTCTTCAGCCAGACCGACACCAAAACGCTCAACGGCTGGCCGGGGTTCGCGAAGATTCCCTTCCTGCGTTACCTCTTCTCGCAGGAAAACGTCGACCGCCAGGAAGACGAAATTCTGATTGTGCTTACGCCTCGCATTGTCCGGTTGCCACAGTGGACTCGGGAGAATCTGCAGGGCATGCTCTCCGGCTCCGAAACGAACATCGAAGTCAAGAAGCGCGCGGAGGTGGCTAGCCCCGCGCAGCCTGCGCCCGCCAAACCGGAAGCGGCCCCTGCGCCGGCGCCCAATCCTGCTCAGGCCGTGCAAGCCAAGCTGCATTTCGAGCCGGCATCGGCGCAGCTCAAGGTCGGTCAAACAACCACGATTGGTGTCGTCGTTGACAACATAACCGACCTCTACTCGATCCCGATGCTTTTGCAATATGACCCGGCCGTGATCAGCATCGAAGAAGTACAGCACGGCGGCTTTCTCTCGGGCGGCACACAGGAGATTGCCATCGTCCAGCAGGTCAACAAGGAGCGCGGACAGGCCATCATTTCGGCGACGCGTCAGCCCAACACGCCGGGCGTCAGCGGCAGCGGCACGCTCATGGGTATCGTCATAAAAGCGCTCAGACCCGGCGCGTCCAATCTTTCCATCGTGCAGGTCAATGCCAAGGATTCCCAGCAACGGCCGATACCGCTGGTCACCGGCGAGGCAACGATTCAGGTGCAGCCATAATCTATTTCGGTGGAACATGCCGGCAAGCAAACAGAAAGGTACCGCGCGCAGCTCCGGTCAGGAGGGCATGACCCTCGTCGAGTTGATTATCGCCTGTGCCATCCTCATGGTGCTTTCCTCCGCGGCGCTGCCGATTGCGCGCTACTCCATCATGCGCCGCAAGGAGAATGAACTGCGCCGCGATCTGCGTGAAATGCGGGACGCGATTGACCGCTATAAGGACGCGGCCGATCGTAATCTGATTCGCGTCGAAGTCGGCAGCGAAGGCTATCCCCCGGACCTGGACACGCTGGTCAAGGGCGTGCAACTGGGAGGCTCAGCGGACCGCAAAATCCGGTTTCTCCGCCGCATTCCCGTGGATCCAATGACCGGCCAGGCCGAATGGGGCATGCGGTGTGTCTCGGACGATCCCGATTCCACCAGTTGGTGCGGAAAGAATGTCTTCGATGTGTTCTCCAAGTCGACAGCATCCTCGGCGAACGGCCAGCGCTATTCCGATTGGTGAGTGTGCCCATGAACCCCGAACCGAATCTGCATGAATCCAGCGAGCCGCGCTGCCTGCTCGATTCCGGTCTTGCTCGCCCCGCGGCGGGCCGCGCACTATGCCGCGGATTCACTCTGATCGAGCTGATGATCGTGATCGCGATCATGATGATTCTCGTGGGCGTCGGTGTGGGCATGTACCAGAAGAGCATTCAGCGCGCCCGCGAATCCGTTCTCAAGCAGGACCTGCAAACGATGCGCGCCGCCATCGATAGTTACACCCTCGATAAGGAAGCCGCTCCGCAATCTCTCGAGGATTTGCAGCAGGCCGGTTACCTTCGCAGCATCCCCATTGATCCCATCACGCAACAGGCGGATTGGCAGACCAAATTTGATGATACGGTCCTAAGCCCCGACCAGACCACTACCGGCATCGTGGACGTCCATTCCAACTCGGATCGCATTGCGCTCGACGGCACCGCTTACAACACTTGGTAGCGTGACCAACGAGCAGCAACTGAATGGCCCCAGCCCGCCAGGCTGGGGAGTTTGCGAGCATGTTTGTCTTACAGCCGCAGCCTCTCGCCACCTGGCTCGGCGCGCAAATTTGACGCAACTCTCCGCCTCTGCTATCGTTACCTTGCGGGGTGGAGCAGCCTGGTAGCTCGTCGGGCTCATAACCCGAAGGTCGTCAGTTCAAATCTGACCCCCGCAACCAATTCTAGATTTGAGGCCGGGTCCAAGGCGCCCGGCCTTTTCCTTCACACCCCCTCAGTTCGGACCGCTTCACTCGAGCAAATCGGGTTTCATAGACGCTGAGTGAGTTGGCCTGTCAACCCGGGTTCGTCGCGCTGAGCGCATCGAAAGACGCAAGGAAACACGGAACTCTCCAAGCCCCTATTGCCCGCGCGGAAAATCTCTTGGCGGTTATCGGCGGGCAGCCCGTCACCGATTCAGATCATCGCCGCTGCAGCCTGCCTGGCAAGCTCTGCGAAGCCATTCGCCTGTGCTTCGTCTTGAACCTGCTTCAAATGGGCGCGTGCCGACGTCCTGTTGCCAGCGCGAAACTCGAGTTCTCCAAGACGCTCGCGAGCCTGTAGCTCAAGGCCGAGATAGCCCAGTTGCCGCGCTGCCTGCCGCGCAGATTCAATTTCCTTCACTGCCTGACGAATGGAGACGGACGCCACCGGCGCGGTTCCGGCCGTCCGCGAGGCCTGCGCGGAGGAAAAGGCCACGTTGATCCGTACCTCCAGCCGTACCGCGGTATCCGCCGTTTTTCTCAGCAACTCGCGAGCCTTCGTCCGCGCCTCCTCCGCTTCGCGCCAATTGCCCTGCGCCGCAAGAACCGCGGCAAGCAACGATTCACTGAGCGCCTCATTATCTTTTGAGTCCCCTTCGTGAAATACTTCGCCTAAGGCGCGCAACTCGGCTTCCGCTCCCCGGATGTCTCCCTCTTCCACCTGAATCTGTGCCATCGCCAGCCTGGCTTCGGCTTCCGTTACCTTCTCCTTTAGTTCGTGACGCAGCTGGGCCGATTCAGCGAACCTGTTTCGCGCTCCCGCCGTGTCGCCCTGTGCCGCCAAGACCTCGCCGAGTTGATACAGCGCGTAACCCTCCAGGCTTCTTGCGCCGCTCCGCTGGTCCGCTTGCAGCGCCTCCTCGGCCATCTTGCGGGCGGCGCTCAAATCGCCTTGCCGGTAAGCCAAGTCGGCCAGATTGCCTTGATTCAACCCGATTCCTTCGGCGTCATGCATTTCACTCGCAAGGCGCAGCGCCTGGTCGAAGGTTGTGCGCGCTTCCGCAAGCTTTCCCTGCAATTGAAGCAATCCTGCGAGGTTGCCGAGGGCGGACGACTCGTGAAGTTTGTCATCCATCTCGCGGCTGAGCTTCAGCGATTCCCGGTATCTCTCGGCCGCTTTGGACAGCTCGCCGCGGTCCCAAAATACGCTCGCTAAATTGTTCTCTGCCATCAGCACCCCTTGCCTGCTTCCTGACCGTTCAAAAATGGCAAGCGCGTTTTCGACATCCTTCTGTGCGTCGCCGAGTTTCCCTTCGTGCCGTTCGATGATGGAGAGGTTGTTCAGCACGCGTGCGAGGCCGAGGCTGTCGCCGACTGCCTCGAAAATTTCCTGGGCTTGCCGCAACGTCGCAACCGCCTTCTCATTCTCCCCCAGCGCGCTGAGCGCGCTGCCACGGGTCAACAGCGCCCGGCCAGTCAGGATTCGTGTTCCCTCCTCCTGGCCTTTTTGCACCGCCCGAGCCGCCGCGCGTTCCTCGCGGCGAAGATCGCCGAGTTTGTCCGCAGCGCTGGCCTCGGCCAGATCAATGCGCGGATCGCCCGCCGAAAGCGGATTCGCAGTCAGGGCGTCCACTGTAGCCATTGCTTCCTTAGCTTGTCCGGCCGCGGCCTGCACCCGCGCCAGATTCACGCCGTAGTCGATATTGTCTGGAAACGCTTCCGACAGCGTCTTGTAGAGTTCCACGGCTCGCGGCCACTGGTGCGCCGACCACCGGTAACGGGCTTCCACCAGGAGCTGCTCCTCCCGTCCCAGATTGCCCGAAAGACTCAGTGCGTTTTCCCCTTCCTTCTTGGCCTCTCTTTCCAGGCCGAGCGACCACAGGCATTCCGAGAGCGCCGCGTGAGAAAGCGCATGTCGCGGGTCGCTTGCTGAGGCTTTCGCCAGCAGATCGCGAGCGGCGAGGATATCGAAGGCGCGCAGTTTCACCAGTCCCTCGATGTAGAGCCGCGCGGCCTCCGGATTCTCGGGCAGCGTTGCGCGCAGCTGTTCGGCAGCTTCGCTGGTGCCCCATTCTTCAATTCGCAGGATCGCGCGCAGGCGTGCGCCGCTCCGCGTCACCAAGTCGGAAAGCCCTGCTTCGGTTCCATCCTCGGAAATCGCCGCAATCGTTTCTCCTGTGCGCGCGTCCTGCAGCTTCAAATTCACCCGAAGCTTGCTTTCGTAATCCGCTCCGACGGACAAATACGATCCCAGCACAACCATGTCGCTGCCAAGATTCCGGCGAATCCGGCTTAGCGTATCCGCCGCGTAGCTATCCGCCGCCGGAAGCGCGAGCTCGAGCTTCATTCGCGAGACGTTTTCGCCCGGTATGGTCCGCAGCTTCTGGCCCGATGCCAGTTCCGTGTCCAGCATTTCCGAGAGGGCCGTTGACAACCAAGCTTTGTCTTCGCGAGCGGAGAGATTTTTGAATCCGATCACGGCAACGGATGGGCGCGCCGCGACGGCTCGCGTCCCTTGCACTCGAGCATGCCGGAACAGCCGCGTGCGGACCCCCTTTACGCTGCCCGCAAACACCAGAAGCCCTAGCGTGCCACCAGCGACGAGGACTCTCGACTTTCTCCAGGCGCTTCGCAGAGACTGGTTTCGGGAAGCTCCCGCCGTCGTGCTCCGCTGGGATGCTGTCAGTGAGGCATCTTCCCGGTTCTGCTCCTCAATCCGCTGCTGTTCCTCCTTCGGCGTGCCCAGGTATGGCGCGGCAACCTGGCCTCTCCGCTGCGCAGTCTCTCGTATATCGGCGACGAAGCGGTACCCACGTCCGATGAGCGTCTGCACGTAACGGGGCTGTTCTGGATCGTCTCCCAAGACTTGCCGGATCTTGCGAATGGCGGCATTGATGCTGTTGTCTGTATCGAGAAATACGTCTTTGCCCCACACTCGCTCGATGATCTGCTCACGCGTTACAAGTTTTCCCCGGCGCTCGACGAGCAAGAGCAGCAATTCCATCGGGATCCGGCCCAAACGCACCGCCTGATCGCCCTTCCGCAGCTCTACCGCATCCAGATCCAGCTCAAATTCCTTCCCGAGCTGCAGCAGAGGCGAGAACACCTCTTCTTCTTTCGACAGCATTGGACTCCCTCAGAAATCAAAATAAGCCATTTTAGCTGCCCCTCCGCCGCCTCGAAGTCATGGATATCTCAATTTCTTTCAGCCTCTTAGCTCTGCACATACGGATTTCAGCCGAATTTCAGGCCCCTGCTATTGGCTTTCCGCAGCGGGTCGCGCAGTATCCGCCCACACTCGCCTCCCCGACAGAAGGAGCGAGTGGCAATTGGGGGCGGGCTGGGTTTTTGCGATTCCCTGGGAGGGTGCCTCCGCAAGACGCCCGGCCCGCTTTTCCAAGCAGTAGGATCAACGAGAAGGAAGACCGAAGTGACTCATCTTTCGGCGGTCTCCAGCCGTGAAAAAGCCGGCTCGCATCGAGCTGCGCAGTCGAGCAAGAAATCGTTCAAACAGCGGAGAGAAAATGAAGCCTCTGTCGTTTAATTTTGAAGGATGTTTCGAAGACTGTTTTGCTGATTGTTTCGCTGGTGATAGCTCGGATTCCCCGGAAATGGATGTTTCGCCGGACGTGCTCCTCGCTGTCGTGCGTTCAGCAGAGCGCCAAACCCGCGCAACACGCCCTTTCTGGAGCGCGTTGCGCATCCGGCTTGCCAAGGTACTGTCCTGCTTCAAAGTGTTGTGCAGCTGACTTTTACCGCCCCCTTTGTCGTTTCGCCCAAAGCTCCCACTAGCCTCGCCTGGCGGGTGCTTCGCCGCCTGCACTGGCCGTCGAAATGGCTGAGATTGGCAGCTCCGAGGCGCTGCCCGCAAACTGTTCGGTCGTGGGACAATTAATCCCACAATCGAAGCGGAAGTTCCTCCAGCGGCCCTCCACGTCCCAAATAACTTCTTGCGATTCTTGCTCTTACGGCCTTATAACTGGGGTACGCCACTTGCCATTTTAGAATCCTGAGACTATGGACATACAACGACCATCCAACGCTCGCGCAAAAAAAATCCGCCGTATCGCCTACGGCACCATCGCTCTTTTGCTCGTCGGCGGCGTTACTTACGGCTTATCCCGGCTCAAGCCCGCCGCCCCTACGGTGGACAAAGGCACCATCTGGCCCGGCGAGGTCAAACGCGGCCCGATGCTGCGGGAAGTCCGCGGACTTGGCACACTGGTGCCTGAAGATATTCATTGGATCGCTGCGCAGACCGAAGCTCGCGTCGACCGCATCGTTCTGCGCCCCGGCGCGGTCGTCAAGCCGGACTCCATCATCCTCGAACTCAGCGACCCGCAACTCCAGAAAGATACTCTTGACGCCGAGTACCAGTTGAAAGGTGCGGAAGCCGACCTCGCCAACCTCAAAGTTCAGGTCAATAGCGACCTGATGAACCAGAAATCCATCGAAGCCTCCGTTCGCAGCGACTACGAGCAAGCCAAAATTCAGCATGAAGTGGATGAAAAACTCGTGACCCAGGGCATCGGCGCGAAGGTCACCGCGGATCTTTCCGGCGTCAAGGTCAGCCAGTTGGCCATTCGGCTGCAGCTCGAGAGCGAGCGCACCAAGGTTGCCGCGGATTCCGGGGCCGCCAAGCTTCGGGCCCAGGAAGCCCGCGTCGAGCAGCAGCGCGTCCTCTATCAATTGAAAAGAAGCCAGCTCGACGCTTTGCACGTGCGCGCCGGACTTAACGGCGTGCTTCAGCTCGTTCCCGTTGAGGAAGGCCAGCGCGTCACCCCGGGAACCAACCTGGCGCGCGTTGCCGATCCCAAGAAGCTCAAAGCCGAAATCAAAATCGCGGAGACCCAAGCAAAAGATGTGGCCATCGGCCAGAAGGCCACTGTGGACACCCGCAACGGCATTGTGAACGGGCACGTTTCCCGGATTGATCCCTCTGTGCAAAACGGCACCGTTACCGTCGATGTCGCGTTTGATGAGCCTCTGCCTCTCGGCGCTCGCGCCGACCTCAGCGTGGATGGCACCGTCGAAATCGAAAATTTGAAAGATGTTCTCTATGTCGGCCGCCCGGTTCACGGACAGTCCGATAGCACCATAGGTCTCTTCAAGATCGTGGGTGACGGTTCGGAGGCCGTGCGCGTCAATGTGAAACTCGGCCGCGCTTCCGTGAACACCATCGAAGTCCTCGACGGCCTGAAGGTCGGCGACAAAGTGATCTTGTCCGATATGTCGGCTTGGGATAACTTCGACCGCATCCAGTTGAAGTGATCGCCGGTGACGCAGGCGCTGGTGTTCCGGCAGAGCAACCTGGGGCCTCTGCCGCGCGGAGCTGGTGCGAGATGTTGAGCGTCGAGCGAGTTTTTTGCGGGAGTTACGGTTGAACGCATTCTGGCAAGACATCCGCTTTGGCATTCGCGTGCTCGCCAAGAATCCGGGCTTCACGCTGATCGCCATCCTGACGCTCGCCCTCGGCATCGGCGCCAATACCGCCATCTTCTCCATCCTCAACCAAATCCTGCTGCGCCGGCTTCCGGTCCGCAATCCGGACGAACTCGTAATGCTCACTTCTCCCGGACCAAAGCGCGGCCATGTGTGGAGCGACGGCGACGATTCCGAGATCTTCTCTTACCCTCTCTACAAGGGGCTGGCCAAGAATACCTCCGTCTTCAGCGGCGTAATCTGCCGCTACGTCTTCAGCGCGAGCCTCGCCACTCGCGGCCAAACCGACCGCGCTTCCGGCGAACTCGTGAGTGGCAATTACTTCGATGTCCTTGGCGTCCGCCCGGCGCTCGGCCGTTTGTTATCTCCCGCGGATGACGATGTTCCGGGCGCTCATCCCGTCATGGTCCTGAGCTATGGCTACTGGAACCAGCACTTTGCTTCCGACCCTGGCATCCTCAATCAGGCCGTGCTGGTGAACAACACGGAAATGACCATCGTCGGCGTGGCGCAATCCGGCTTCACGGGGATCCAAGTCGGTCAGACTCCAGACTTCTTCGTGCCCATCACCATGAAGGGGCAGATGACGCCAATCCGCAACGGGCTCGACAACTGGAATGACTCGTTCCTCGCCGTCTTCGCCCGTCGCAAGCCCGGTATCTCGCTGGAGCAAGCCTCCGCCGGCATCAACCTCGAATACCCCGGCTTGCTTGAGCAGCAAATCGATCACCTCGGCAGTTCCGGGGACCATCTCCCTGCCAAAGACCGCGCCGAGTTCTTGGCGAAGAAAATCGTTCTAAAGCCGGGTGCGCAAGGCCGTATCACCGTCCAGCGCGACTCCGGCCCCGCCCTCAAAGCTCTTTTCGCCATGGTTGCTCTGGTCCTGCTCATCGCCTGCACCAACGTCGCAAACCTTTTGCTTGCACAAGGTTCGGCGCGGCAGAGGGAATTTAGCATCCGCGCCGCCCTGGGCGCGACCCGAGGCCGTTTGGTACGTCAATTACTCGTGGAAAGCTTTTTGTGTGCGTTGGCGGGCGGCGGACTGGGATTGATTTTCGCCGCCTGGCTAATGAACATTTTGACGCGCGCCGTCGTTTCAGATTCAGGGATTATGGGCATTACTTCCAGGCTCGACGGTACCGTGCTCGGCTTCGCCTTGGGCGCCACGGTTCTCTCCGGCATTCTCTTCGGCCTCCTGCCGGCCTGGCGCGTGTCCCGCACCACCGTTGCCCAAGCCATGAAAGAGCAGGGCTCGACCACCTCTTCGGCGCCCGCCCACGTTCGCTTCCGTAAGGTCCTCGTGGCCGGTCAGGTCGCCTTCACGCTCCTGCTCCTGGCCGGTGCCGCCCTCTTCACCCGCACGCTCTGGAATCTTCGGCAGCAGAATCTCGGTTTGAGCACCGAAAACCTGCTCACCTTTTCCATCCAGCCTCAGCTGAATGGCTACAATGACCAGCGCACCGTGCAGTTGATCGACCAGCTCCGCGAGCGCATCGCCGCTCTTCCCGGCGTCCGCGGCGTCGGCACATCCGAGATTCCCGTGCTGACGGGAACCGACATGGGCACCAACATCACCGTCGAGGGCCGCGAAAACCTCGAAAGTGACGATCAACACGTGAATTTCGACGCCGTAAGCCCCAATTTCTTCTCAACGCTCGGCGTCCCGCTCCTCGCCGGCCGCGAATTCAACGCCGCTGATACGGAAACCAGTGCCAAGGTCGGCATCATCAATGAAGCCATGGTGAAAGCCTTCTTCCCGAAGCGCGACCCCATCGGCATGCATTTCGCGATGGGCGGCGGCAAGGGTCATGAACCTGATATTCAGATTGTCGGTGTCGTCAAGAACGCCAAGCAAGAGCACGTGCGCGGCAATGACCGCCCGTACTTCTATCTTCCCTACGCGCAGGCCGGCAAGCTTTTCGCCATTAGCTTCTACGTCCGTACCCAAAGGGACCCCACCCTAATCGCCGGCGACCTCCGCGCCATCGTGCGCCAGCAAGATGCCAATCTTCCCGTTTACGATCTCAAGACCATGACCCGCGTCTTGGATGAGGATCTCTTCGCCGAACGCCTGATCGCCGCGCTCTCCGCCAGCTTCGGCGGACTTGCCGCGCTTCTCGCAGCGCTTGGAATTTATGGAGTGCTGGCCTATCTTGTCGTCCAAAGGACCCGCGAAATTGGCATTCGCGTCGCTCTGGGCGCGGCCTCTGGTCACGTGCGCACTCTGGTCTTCAAGGAAGTCGGGTGGATGGTGCTTTCCGGCGTAGCCGTCGGTTTACCCGCGGCGTATGCGCTTGCGCGACTGAGCGAATCGCTGCTCTTCGGAGTCCGTGCCGGCGATGTCTTCGCCTATCTCAGCTCGCTCGCGGTCATTGGCTTTGTCGCGGCAATTGCCTGTTACGTGCCTTCGCGGCGCGCAACGCGCATCGACCCCATGGTGGCCCTGCGCTGTGAATAGGATTTCGCGTCCCGGCCGGTTTTCGGACGACGATTTTTGACTCGTAAGGAGAAGAAATGGCGGACATCAACAGCACTCTCATCAAGATGGAAGGCGTAAAGAAGGTCTTTTACACCGATGAAGTCGAAACCCACGCGCTCTCGGAAATCCATCTCGAAATCAAAAAGGGCCAGTACATCTCGATTGCCGGCCCTTCCGGCTGCGGCAAATCCACGCTGCTCTCGATCCTCGGCCTCCTCGATTCCCCGACCAGCGGCGAGTATTTCCTCAACGGCCAGCCCGTCGCCAAGCTCTCCATCAGTGAGCGCACGCGCATCCGCAACCGCGAAATCGGCTTCATCTTCCAGGCATTCAACCTTATCGGCGATCTGACCGTGTACGAGAACGTCGAGCTGCCGCTCACCTATCGGGGCACCAGCTCCGCCGAGCGCAAGCAGAAGGTGCAGCACGCCCTCGAACGGGTCGGTATGGCTCACCGCCTCCGCCACTATCCCTCCCAGCTTTCCGGCGGCCAGCAGCAGCGCGTTGCCGTCGCACGCGCGCTCGTCGGTGATCCGCTTATCTTGATGGCCGATGAGCCTACCGGAAACCTCGACTCTAAAAACGGCGAAGCGGTGATGGAACTGCTCCGCGATCTCCACCGCAACGGAGCTACCATTTGCATGGTCACGCACGACCAGCGCTACGCCAACTTTGCCGAGCGCACCATCCACCTCTTCGACGGCCGCATCGTCGAGGAAACCAAGGAAGCGCAGCACGTCGGCGTCTAGCAAACGGCAGGCCCGCGTGGCGTGTCGTTGTCCTCCGCCAAGTCGAACGTGTCCTTACTCGGGCCGAGGTTGCCCGGCGAATCTCCTGGTTCGTCTGGACACCGCAAAATGAGATGATTCCCTCCATAGGAGAAGCCGCTTGGAACCTCTGATTCAGCTTCGCAACCTCGAAAAGTCCATCGAAGCCGGCCCGAACAAATTTTTCCTGCTTCGCCGCGTCAATCTCGATGTCCAACCCGGCGAATTTGTCACTATCATGGGCCCCTCCGGCGCCGGCAAATCCACGTTGCTCAGCATCATCGGCATGCTCGATGGCGCCTGGACCGGCGAGTATTACTTCCACGGCGAGCCCGTCCACCGGCTCAACCTCAAAAAGCGCAACGAGCTCCACAAAGCGAATATCGGCTTCGTCTTTCAGAGCTATCACCTCATTGACAACCTCACCGTCTTCGAGAATCTTGAAGTCCCGCTCTCGTACAAGAATGTTCCCCACAAAGAGCGTGTCAGCATGGTTTGCGATATCCTCGACCGCTTCAACATCGTCGGCAAAAAAGATCTCTTTCCCAGCCAGCTCTCCGGCGGTCAGCAGCAGCTTGTGGGCGTCGCCCGGGCTGTCATCATGAATCCCAAGCTCATCCTGGCCGATGAGCCTACCGGCAATCTCCACTCCGCGCAGGGCGAGGAAATCATGCTCCTCTTCCGCCGTCTTAACGAGTCCGGCACCACGATCATTCAGGTCACGCACTCGGAGAAAAATGCTTCCTACGGCCATCGCATCGTTCAGCTCAAGGACGGCTGGGTCGTCAGCGAAACCGCCGTCGCCGCGCAAGCTACCTAGAACGGCGGACCAAAGCCACCCTGGCCCAAACGTTTTTGCGGTTTCGAAGTTCCGCTTGTGACTTCAACTTGCATCGGGGAGTACGCCATGTCCAGCTTCCTGCTCGACCTCCGCTTCGCAGCTCGCGTGCTGCTCAAGAACCGCGGCTTCACCGCTATCGCCATCGGCACGCTCGCGCTCGGCATCGCCGCCACCACCGCGATCTTCAGCGTGGTGTACGGCGTCCTGCTCAGCCCTCTTCCCTACCCGCAGCCCGACAAAATCGTTCGTGTCTGGGAAACCGCCTCCGACGGCCATCACATGAATTTCGCGGATCCCAATTTCGAGGATGTTCGCGACCAAAACCATTCTCTCCAGGCCATCGCCGAGTACGCCGCCATGCTGCAATCCGTCTCTGGCGGTCAGCAACCTACCCGAACCATGGTGGCTCTTGCATCCCGCGGCTTTTTTGACGTTCTCGGCGTTCAGCCCGTCATCGGTCGCGCTTTTGCTCCGGAGGACCACCGCTTCGGCGCTCCGGCCGTGGCCCTCGTCCGCTACGGTTATTGGCGGCAATATCTTGGCGGCAATACGGATCTGGCCTCGCTCCGCCTCAGCATTGATAACCACCCCGTCTCCGTTGTCGGCATTCTTCCCGCCGGATTCGATTTTCCGGAAGCATCCGAGATTTGGATACCCCGCGAAATTTATGAGCGTTACCCGAGCCGCACCGCCCACAACTGGCACGTCGTCGCGCGTCTTGCCAATGGCGTTACGCCCGCGCAAGCGGCCGCCGACCTCTCTTCCATCGGCGCGCGCATTCGGGAACAGTTTGGCGGCGGCAAATACATGATCGCGGGCGCTGCCGTTGTCCCTCTTCGCGAGTCCCTCACCGGATCCGTGCGCCCCGTTCTGCTGCTCCTGCTCGGCGCTGTCACTTTCCTGCTCCTGATTGCCTGTGCCAACGTCGCCAATCTCATGCTCGCTCAAGGCGCGGCGCGTCAGCGCGAGCTCGCTGTCCGCGCTGCTCTCGGAGCCGAACGCGGCCGCCTCATTCGCCAATTCCTTACCGAAGCTCTGCTTCTCTCGTCCATTTCCGGCGCGCTCGGCATCCTCGCCGCCGTTTGGGGCGTCAACGGTCTCCTCGCGCTCAACCGAGACCCGCTGCCCAACACCCAGGCCATCGGCATCAATTTTCCTGTCCTGCTTTTCGCGATGGCGATCTGCGTTTCGCTGGCCGTGCTGCTCGGCGTCATCTGCGCCGTCCGCGCCACACGCGGCGATTTGCAATCCATTCTTGCTGAAGGCGCCCGCCTAACCGGCACCGCATCCGGCAATCGCCTCGGGCGTATCCTCGTCACCGCCCAGCTTGCCGCCGCTCTCCTGCTCCTCGCCGGCGCGGGCCTCCTCGGGCGCAGCCTCTTGCGCGTTCTTTCCACGGACCCCGGCTTTCACACTCAGCACGTCCTCACCCTCAACGTGGCGCTGCCGGACTTGCCAAATGATGCCGCCAAGCCGCAGCGTGTCACCTTCTTCAACACACTCATCGAGCGAATTCGCGCTCTCCCCGGCGTTCAGCAAGCGGGCGGCGTTGATGCTTTGCCCCTCAGCACCAGCAATGCCGACGGCATGTTCGTGGTGGTCAATCCGTCCGACCCGGCTCCCAAAACCCTCGACGATTTCGGCAAGCTTTTCGCGAACAAGGAGCGCACCGGGGAAGCCGACTACTGCGTCGCCGGCGACGGTTACTTTGAAACGCTCGGTATTCCCCTGATCAGCGGGCGCCTTTTCGACGGTCGTGACACCGCGTCGGCTCCGCAGGTCGCTCTTATCAGCCAATCCCTCGCCCAGGCGAAATGGCCCAATCAGGACCCGCTGGGCCAGCAGCTGGAATTTGGAAATATGGACGGCGATCCCACGTTCCTCACTGTAGTGGGCGTGGTCGGCGATGTTCGCTACGAAAGCCTCGAGCAGCCGCCGCATCCCACGATTTACGTCAACTACCGTCAGCGCCCCCAGCGCGCCTCAAATTTCAATGTCGTCCTTCGCGTCGCGGGAGACCCGGCGGCGCTCATTCGCCCCGTTCAGCAAATCGTTCGCGACCTCGACCCCACCATTCCCCCCAAGGCCGCCACCTTCAGCCAAGTGTTCTCCGCTTCTCTCGAATCCCGCCGTTTCACCATGCTGCTCATGTCCATCTTCTCCGCCACCGCGCTCATCCTGGCCATGGCGGGAATTTATGGCGTCATCTCGTATTCCGTCGCTCGCCGGACGCGCGAATTTGGCGTCCGCATCGCTCTCGGAGCTGCTCCCGCGCAAGTCCTCGGTCTCGTCTTCCGCGAAGGCATGCGTCCCGTGCTCCTCGGTATCGCCATCGGCATCGTGGGCGGTCTCTTCCTCGCGCGCACCATGCAGTCCCTGCTCTTCGGCATTAGCTCCGCCGACCCGCTCACCTTCACCGCCGTCGCCGCGGCTCTAATCGCCGTCGCCGCAGCCGCCTGCTATCTCCCAGCGCGCCGCGCTACCCGCACCGATCCACTGGTCGCCCTTCGCTACGAATAGCCACTGCACTCCTGTCAATTCAGGCAGCTCGCCAAAATTAAACTAGCGGCCCGCCTCATTTGCTACTCGTACCCTCTGCTCAGAGGCTACACGCACACCTCTCCGCGCCGCTTGGCTTGTCACCCGCCACTTCCGGCGACGCCCTACACTTCGCTCTTTTTGAACCGGTCAATCAGGTGGTCACACGCTCGGACCGTGATCGCCATCATGGTCAGCGTCGGATTCTGGCATCCCGAGGACACAAAGCTCGCGCCATCCATTACAAATACATTCTTAATGTCGTGCGTCTGGTTGAAGGCATTCAGCACAAATTTCTTCGGGTCGTTCCCCATCCGCGCTGTCCCGAGCTCGTGAATGGCCATCCCCGGTTCTTCGGTGCCGTCCCGCACGCCGATATTCTTCGCACCGGCCGCCTCCAGCATCTCCGCCGCCGTGATCGCCGCGTCTCTCATCAGCGCCGCTTCGTTTTCCCCGTGCGTCATGTTAATGTGCAGCGCCGGAATCCCCCACGCATCCTTCAGCACCGGGTCAATCGAAACAAAATTGTCCCAGCGCGGCAGGGATTCGCCGAACCCGCCGAGCGAAATTCCGTAGACGCCTTCCTTCACCGCCTTCTTGAAATCCGCCCCGTACCCTTCCGCGTTGAAATTGAACTCCGGCCCTGCTCCGCCCTGGAATCCATAGCCGCGGATAAATCCCGGATGCTTTCCCGTTTTCGGCGTGTTGCGGAAGCGCGGGACGTAGATTCCGTTCGCACGGTGCGGCTGGTTTGCATCGGGCTTTTCATTTATCTCTAGAACTCCCGTCGCTCCGCCGCCCACCACGTGATCCATCAGGTAGTGTCCAAGTGCCCCGCTCGAGTTCGCCAGTCCATTCGGGTACTCGCGCGTCGACGAGTTGAGCAAAATGCGCGTTGACTCGAGCGCTTGCGCGCACAGAATCACGGCTTTCGCTTTCACGTCCTTTACCTGCCGCGTCAGCCGGTCCACGAACGTGACCCCCACGGCCTTGTTCGCGGCGTTGTCCATGTTCACGTGGCTGACCACGGCGTTGGTGATCAGCGTGCAATTTCCGGTCGCGAGAGCATCCTTTACCGTCGTGAACGGGCTGCTGAAATAGGAAAACGTGCTGCACCCCCGCTCGCATGGACCGCAGTAGTGGCATGCCAGGCGCCCGTTGTGGTTTTGCGTCAAAATCGCCGTGCGGCCGATGGTGACCGTGCGCCCAAATTTGGCCTTCACTCGATCACGCAGCAGCACTTCGCCGCAGCTCATCTTCATTGGCGGCAGAAATTGCCCGTCGGGCAGCATCTCGTTGCCTTCCGCCTGTCCGCTAATCCCCACGTATTTCTCCACGATGTCGTAGTAAGGGGCCATCTCCGCGTACGAGATCGGCCAGTCCACGTCGTAGCCGTCTCTGCTGGCGGCCTTGAAATCGTTATCGCTCAGGCGATAGCTTTGCCTTCCCCAGACCAGCGAGCGCCCGCCAAGCACTCGCAGCCGCTGCCAGGTGAACGGCTTCCCCGGCGGCGTGCTGTACGGATTCTCCAGGTCGTTCACGAACCATTCGTAGTTGTACTCCATGCACGCGTAGCACTGTTTCTGGATGGGCCTGGTACGCGCGACTTCGGGGGAGTGGTCGCGATACTTCAGCTTGTAGGCCGGCATGTGCTCGGTGAACTCCTTCGGCGTGACCGCGCGTCCCGCCTCGAGCAGCGCCACCTTCAACCCCGCCTCCGAGAGCCTTTTCGCCGCCCAGCCGCCGGTCGCTCCCGACCCCACCACCACCGCGTCGTACGTTTGTTGCAGAACATCCTGACCCATGGCGCCTTTTCTCCTCGCCTACTTGTGATTGCCTTCGGAATGCGCGCAGCCTTCAAACTCGCCGTGCGCGACCGCGCCGTCCCAGCCCAGCTCCTTCTCTCCAATTTGCGAGCTGTAGTAGGCCATTACGATGTGCTGCTTCAAGTTCTGGAAATGCATGTGCCCTGTATCGGGCGTTGTGTTGGCTTCGTGTGTCCAGTGGCTTCCCTGCTTCGGATACGCAATCGAGTGCAAAATTTCATCCTGCTGCTCGCGCGGAAGATAACGAAACGCCGCGTTGTAGGTTCGAATGCTCTCTCCATCCAGGTAACTCAGGCTGTTCAGAAAGGCCCGTTGCGCCTCGGGCGTCTCCGCGGCCAGCACCAAGTCAATATAGCGGTTTACCAGCGCTTCCTTCGCGCCGGGCGTGTCGGTCGCCGGTATCATCAGGTCGCTCAGAACGATCAGCGTCTCGTTCTGGTGCTCGTCCAGGAAGAGCGGCTTCCAGTTTGCTCCTATCAAATCCTTCGAAGCATCCACGCCTTGCTGCGCCGGCGTCAGCTCCGATGCGGGCGGCGGCGTGTCCCCTCTCGCCCCGTTCGGGCGCAATGCCACCGCCGCGCCCGCGAGCAAGCTGGCACGTATCATTTCCCGTCGTTTCATCGTGGACTCCTCGCGCGCGCAATCGGATGCGCCGCGCGATCGTGCGGCTCCCGAGCCACACCGGGTGGAAGTAAAACGCTTAACGGCCCGGCGATCGTCCCCGGCGGTCGCCAGCCGCCGCAAGTTTACACCAACCGGCAAGCGGAGGGTTAGCTTTCGTGAAGAATTTCGGAAGAAACCGGCTCTCAGTCGTGGTGGTGCATCGCGAAAATCTTGTCGAGGGAATCCTCGTAGGGATAGACATGCACCATCCAGCCAAAGATCACCGGAGCAAAACGGCCGCCCGCGGCGTCGCACGCGTCTTGCGTCGCAATGGAACCTCGCAGTCCGAACCTGCTCCAATCCGCCCCGCGCAGCTGTCCTTTCGGAGGCATGCACAAATTCGTGTGCAGGTGCCACATCGCCACGCTCAGCGGCACGCGAGCGTTCAACTGGTCTTCCGTCGCGCGCTTTGGCATCGTGTACATCGCGCCCACGAGTTGGTATCCATCCGAGGTTTTCCGGTAAAGGAGGGAGGTCGGCCGCGCCGGATCAAATGTGAAGGCCTCCAGAAATCCGTTCCAGTAATTTGTGAAGTGATATTCCGGCTGGGGAACGTTAGGCAAAAAGATCCTGTACCCGTCGCTCAGCGCGGCGTGATAGTCCTTGTACTTCTCGATTCCCGCGCGCAACTGCGCCACGACTTCGTTTGCGCGCTCCACGTCTCCCGGGGTCCGCTGGCGCATTTGCGTCATGCGCATGTGCAGACTGTGCGCGCCGTGGTTCGCCGTCATGTCCTCGACTGCCGCGGATTCGCTGGCTTTGGCATCATCCATATCCATGCCGCCCATTTTGCCGTGGTCCATTTCCTGTGAGGCGCCTTGCGCCGATTCTTGGGCCTCGACCGGCGAATGGTGAGCGGGAATGGCGGCGAGCAACACCGTAACAACAAACAGAGCGCCGAATAGAATCCCGCCTTTTGCGGCGAGCTGCACGAAGGGGCTGCGGGCGGACATCGTAATCTCTCCTCATTTCATACTACGCAGCTCGGCCGGAAATGATTGCAGCGGGTTTCAATATGAGTGCCTGGGGCCAACTGGACAAAAGGACAGGTCCGGATGCCGGAAACTCATGGGCGGTGTGCCATAATGCCGGACATGAATACAGCCTCAACGATTGAAACAGCCGCGTTTTCCGAGCCTGCCTGGGAAACCATTCTCGCAGCACATGCCCGCATTGGTCCGTATGTCCACCGCACGCCCGTGTTGACCTCAGCTTCACTGGACCGCCTGACCGGAGCACGCCTCTACTTCAAATGCGAAAATCTGCAAAAGACCGGCTCCTTCAAGATGCGCGGGGCGACGAATGCAATCTTTTCCCTGCCCGGCGATGTAGTCGCGCGCGGCATTGTGACGCAATCCAGCGGCAATCATGGCGCGGCAGTCGCCTGTGCTGCGCGGCTGCGGGCCGTCCCAGCCTATATCGTGGTGCCCAGGAACGCGCCAAAGGTGAAGGTCAAGGCAATCGAGTCCTACGGCGGTAAAATTACGTTTTGCGAACCCAAGGTTTCCTCCCGCAAAGAGGTTTGCGACCGCGTCCAGGCGGAAACCGGAGCCGTGCTGGTGCATCCCTACGACGATGACCGGATTATCGCGGGCCAGGCCACCGCGGCCAAGGAGCTCCTCGAGGAGATTCCGGAACTCGATGCCGTGCTCGCTCCGGTGAGCGGAGGCGGGCTGCTGAGCGGGACTTGCCTCGGGGCGCGCGGAATCAACTCCAAAATTCGTATTTTCGGGTGCGAGCCGGCGCAGGCCGACGACGCCTGCCGGTCCCTCGCGACAGGAACGCTGCAACGCCAGGAATCGAGCGAGACGATTGCCGATGGATTGCGCGCGTCGCTCGCGCCGCGAACATTTGCCATTCTGCGGCGATACGTCGAGCGGGTACTGCTGGTGAGCGAAGAGGAGATCGTTGCGGCGATGCGCCTGATTTGGGAGCGGATGAAAATCATCATCGAGCCGTCCAGTGCGGTGGCAATCGCCCCTCTGCTTCGGCCGGGTGCCGTGGACGCCCTGCAATTTGGCAAGAACGCGGACGGCGGCGCCCCGAAACTCGGGATCATATTTTCCGGCGGCAACGTAGACCTCAGTTCCCTGCCGTGGACCGCAAACTCTTGATTGGATTCAATTCAGTTTGCAAATGCCGCGAAGCTTGAGAGGCTGGCGCGGCAAGGCTGAGTCTTGGCCAGGCGCTTTCCCTGCTTCGCGCAGTAAGTCAGGGCGTTGCGTCGAGGAGTTCGCGAATCCGTTTGAGAAGTGCTTTGCGGCTGAAAGGCTTCTGAATAAGCGCGGCTCCGGAGGAGAGAACGCCGCGATGGATGACGACGTCATCGGCATAGCCGGACATGTAGAGAACCCGCAGGTCCGGCCGGGACGTGAGAAGCTGGCCGGCCAATTGCGGACCCGCCATGCCCGGCATCACCACGTCGGTCAACAGCACGTGAATCTTAGCGTCGGCATTGGAGGCGATTTGCAGCGCCTCCTGGCCGTTGTGAGCCGCGTAAACGGTGTAGCCCGCCTCCTGCAAAATGCTGCAGATCAGGTCCCGAAGCGCTGCTTCGTCCTCCGCGACGAGTATGGTTTCCGACGACCGGGCAAGCGGCTCGGGAACCGGTGACCTTGTTTCAGACCGCACCGGCTCATCCGCGACGGGAAAGTAGAGCTTGAAGGTGCTCCCGTGCCCCGGTTCGCTATACGGCATGATGTAGCCGCCAGCTTGCTTGACGATCCCGTAGACGGTCGAGAGGCCCAGCCCGGTACCCCGGCCCTTCTCCTTGGTGGTGAAGAATGGCTCGAAAATGTGAGACATCGTTTCCGCGTCCATGCCCGCGCCGGTATCGCTGACCGCAAGACACACGTAGGCACCCGGCGAAGAGCCAACGTGCTGGTTGACATAGGCCTGGTCCAATTCAACGTTTGAGGTTTCCAGCAAAATCCGGCCACTGGAAGTAATCGAATCGCGGGCGTTGATGATGAGATTCATCAGCACCTGGTCCAACTGGCCGGGATCAATGCGGATCGGGCCGATGCTGGGATCCAGTCTGGCCGACAATTCGATGTCCTCCCTCATCAAGCGCCGGACCAGGCGCTCCATTTCGAGAATGGCTGCATTAAGGTCCACAATCCGCGGCTCAATCATCTGCTTGCGGCTGAAGGCCAGCAGTTGACTCGTTAACGAGGCGGCTTTCTCAGCGGCCTGCTGAATGGCTTGGATATTCTTTCGAGGGCCAATTTCCTGCCCGAATCGCCGGTCGAGAATCTCTGTGTGCCCGAGGATCACGCTGAGCAGGTTATTGAAATCGTGTGCCACCCCGCCCGCCAGCCGGCCAATCGCGTCCATCTTCTGCGACTGCAGCAACTGGCGTTCAAGAGTTCGCCGCTCGGTAATGTCCTCGGCGAAAATCTCAAAGTATTCGACAGGCGATCCGTTCCCGGGTACGGCCTTCCCGGTCAGGCGAACCGTGATGATGCCGCCGTCCTTGCGCCTCCATTCGGCTTCCACTTGCCGAAAATCCCCGCCAGAGTAGCTCTCGAGGAAGCCTTGCCGGATGAGCGGGTCGCGGTAGACGTCGCGAGCCATATCCAGACGAAGGACTTCCTCCTCGGAGGCGTAGCCAAGAATATGGACCAGCGCCGGATTCACGAGCAACAGCCGTCCCGAAGGAGCGACCCGATAGATGGCGTAAGGCGCTCCCTCAACAACGGAGCGAAAATCCGCCTCGGAACGCCGTAACGCTTGCTCGGCAAGTTTGCGAGCGGTGATGTCATTCGTGATGGCGAGCACGCAGGGCTGGCCGTTGATCGTCACGCGCGAGGCCGAAACCCGGCCGTGGCGAATTTCGCCGGCCTTGGTGCGAAAGCGAAACTCTTCCTCCCGAATTTCACCTTCCTGCTGCAAACGCTGAGAAGTGAGCTCGTGAGGCTCTTGGTCCACCCAGAGTCCCAGTTCGGCCGGTGTCTTGCCGATGACCTCCGCCGCGGTATAGCCGGTCAGGCGGGTGAAGCCGTCATTGACTTCGATGTAGCGGCGCTCGGGAAAACTTCGGAGCGTAATGGCGTCGGGACTCGCCTGAATCATGCGCGAGTACTTCTCGGCGATTTGGCGCAGATCGGCCGTACTCGGCTCGGCGCGAAGCGGCTCCGCCGGCGAAGCCTCGAGCATCGAAGTTGTCTTCGGGGCGCCCGTGCCCTGACTCGAGCTTGTCATGAACGACGAGACCGCCTCTCTGTGCGAAGCCGTGCGTGACGCGAAGCGGGGTCGCCGGCCTATGAGCCGGCAGAGCAGCAGTCTAGCACTGGAGCGGAAAAGGTGGGCACCCAAAGGCGAACACGTACTCAGAAGGATAACGGCCGGATCCGCCTCCGAGCCAAGGGAAGGCGGCGTCCAAGTTCACGCCCTGGGACTTTCGCCGGTGCTCACCAAAGCAGCTTCAGGCCGAACTGGATTTGCCGCGAGGACGTTGCCGTGCCGGTGATGGCGCCCGCGGTGCCCGAAACCCCCGCGGGTGTGAACACGATGAGATTCGGCGTATTGAAATTTGTGTGATTCAGGAAGTTAAAGAACTCCGCTCGAAATTCGAGATCGCAACGCTCAGCGACAGCCGTCCGCTTCAAGAGAGAAAAATCCCAGGTGGCCAGACTTGGACCGATAAGCGTGTTCCGGCCGAGATTGCCCTGAAAGCCGCTGTTGGGCGGCGGCTGCAGGAATGCAGCCGGGTTGAACCATTGGTTTGGATTTCCCAAAATGACCGGTCCGGTGAAATTTGGATTTACAAACGGGCGCACGGGGTTCCGTGTGTCGAGGTCATTCGACGGGTTGTAGCTGAGCTGTGGCGTAAACGGAAGGCCGCCTTGCATCGTCACAACGCTGTTGACGGACCAGCCACCCGTCAGTTTGCCGCTGACCCCTTGCAGTCCGCTCCCATACGTCTTGCCGGGCCCGAACGGGAATTCGTACACGACGCCGAGCACGCCGACATGTCGCACATCATACGTGGCAAGGCCCCAGTCAGCCTTGATGTTCAGCGGATTGGCAACCAGGCCCGGGGCATTCGCGGCGGCGGTCTGGTTAAGCGAGTCGCCATCATCAAGGGCCTTCGAGTAGCTGTAGAGCCCCCGGAAGGCCAAACCGCGGCCAAGACGGTGATTCAACTCGATCTGCAACGCGTTGTACGAGCTCGTGCCAAGTGAAAACCACGTCCAGGTCGGACCGATGGCATTGTTCGCCCGCGGCGTGCCCGCCGGAATGAAAAACGTCCCGCTTGGAACGGGTGCGCCAGTCGGGAGAGTCGCCGGGCATGGTGCAGCGGGACAAATAGTGGGGATAGGTGTGTTCGCGTCGAGACCTAGCAATTCGTGATAACCATGCGAACCAAGATACCCGATCGTCAGGACCGTCTTCGGAGTAAGCTCCTGAGCGATGCGAAGTGACCACGAGATCAGCGTTGGCGTATCCAGATCCGGCTGCACCCCGCCCGGCACGAGCTTCGCAGCCGCCGGGATGGGAGCAGCCGGGTCAATGGGAAGGCTTGAAACCGGCAGGCTGAGACTATAAACCGGATTGAACGGAGCATTCTGGTCGGCGCGATAGCCGAGCGCATCCTGCAAATCGTTATAGATTCCGAAGCCGGCGCGAAACACGGTCTTCGTACCAAAGGGACTCCAGGCTACCCCAATGCGCGGCTGCGGAAGAAATTTGGCGTTGTTTTCGGTAAAAAGGCTGCTGCCAATATGCGGGTTGGTATTGATCACGCCATTTGTGAACGTATAGTTGGCGGCCCGGCCGTGGGCTTCGTTCCAGCCGGTCGAGAATTCGTCGCGGAAACCAAGCGTAAGGGTGAGCTTGCGGCTGAGTTGAATCGAATCCTCCGCATACCAAGCGCCAAATAAAGAGCGCCAGTTCATTTCCGTCGGAGCGGGATCGAATAGGAACGTTGCGATGTTGCCCTGCAGAAAAGTCTGCAAGCTCGTAAAGGTCGCCTGGCCGAATTGGCTCAGCGCAATCGTTTCGTTGGACTGAAAGGGCTGAAGCCAAACGCCGGCGCTGAAGCTGTGCGCGCCGCGGGTCCACATCAGGCGATCCTGAAACGTAAAGAGATTGCGGTGAATGCTGAGATTGCTCCCGTTGTTGCTGCCGGCCAGCCCAAGCTGCGCCACCGGATTCGATGCCGCGCTACCCCCCACGACCACCGCCCCCACCGGGCGCCCCACCAGAAAACCGGGTACGCTCTCCGCGGTCGTCCCCGGCGTCGGTTCGCCGGTAAAGAAGTAGCCAGCCCGTGAAAACCCCACCGTTGCAGTGTTCAGCAGAGACGCGGAAAAAATGTGAGTTTGCTCGAGGCTGAGCACCTGCTGCCGCAAGGTGAGGATGTCCGCACTGAAGGGATTGGCCGGCGTTGCCGTAAAGTCCGCGCCGTCATCAACCGTATAGACTGCATTCAGCGTATCCTTCGCCGACAGGGTATGGTCCAGGCGAACCGTGCCGAAATCCTCCCGAATCGTTTGCAGCGGGCTGCTCGATACCGGGGAAATCCCGCTGAAATCGGGAGCGCCCGGCGCCGGAACAGGCCAGAGATTCAGCAGCGGTTGTACGCTGGCGCTGGCGGCCGCCCGGGATGCCAGGCTTGGAACAAAGGCCACGGAAGTCTGATGCAGGTGCTGGCGGTAGCCTTCGTAGTTGGCGAACGCGAAGGTCTTCCCGGGTTCGATCGGCCCTCCGAGCGAGGCTCCGAACTGGTTTCGCTGGAAAGGAGGCGGGCCGGAGGGGTCGTCGAAGAAGTTGCGGGCGTCGAAGGCATTGTTGCGGAGGAACTCATAGGCTGAGCCGTGCCACTGATTGCTTCCGGATTGCGTCACGATCACGACCTGCCCGCCAGGATGTTTGCCGTAAGCAGCCCCGTAAGAGTCGCGCAGAACGTTGAATTCACGAACCGCCTCGACACCCAGCAGTTGCTGGCTCGCTCCTCCCGGCTGCATGTTGTTTTCCGCCGCTCCCGTGTATTCCACTCCGTTCAGCAGGAACATGTTTTGCTGCGGACGATTGCCGGAGACCGCGAAGTTGTTCCCGGTCGTCGAATTCGAGACGCCCGTTCCCCCGGTCTTCTGCGACGTGAAATTGACGATCCCGGGATTCAGCGTGAGCAGCAGGTCATAGCTGCGGCCGTTCAGCGGCAGGTCCTTCACTTCCCGCTCGCCAACCACCCCGGAGACGTCGCTCGCGTTCACGCTAACCGCTGCTGCCTCCGCTGTAACCGTAACTTGCTCGCTCGCCGTGGCCACCCGCAGCACAAAATTCACCTCTGCGGCCTCCGAAACCGCGAGCTCAATATTGCTTCGCGCTGCCGTCGCGAATCCCGGCTTGGCCACGCGGACTTCGAATTCACCGGCCGGCAAGGACAAAACCCGATACCGTCCCGCGTCATCCGTTGCTGTGGTGCGGATGGCGTCCGTTTCCATGTTCCTGATGCTGATCGCCACCGCCGACAAGCCCGCCCCGGAGGAGTCCCGAACCGTGCCGGAGATCGAGCCGGAAACCTGGGCAGTTGCGGGCAAAACGCCAAGGACCCCGCCGAACAGCCCCGTTAAGCCCAAGAGCAACCAGCTTCGAGAACCCATGTCACTCACCCCAGAGAGCAGTCGATTTCCAGCGTCCTGGCCGCCCGTTTCCGGCGCCCAAAGTCCCACTAGTTCAATACGCTTCGTAGCGTTATGTCAAATCGTATTAATACGAATACTCGCAAGCCGGGTTTATGCGGTTCTCTCGAGGGGAAAGTCGTAGGCACGGCGGGAGCAATTTTGCACAGGCTGGCAAAACTGCCAGTTTGCGCGGCCGGTTGCATTTGCTTTCATGGCCAAGTTCACGCGCGCCGCTTGGCAAGCGGAAAAAGCGCGGGAACTTCGTCTTGCCGTAGCCGGAAGTCAGAATCGTAAGCGTAAGGTGACGTTATGCCACACAAATTGGACATCTTCCGGGGAAAACCAGAGGGCACGCCGGTGTGGGTGAAGACGGCGGAAAATCTGGACGACGCGCGAGCCCAGGTCCGGCAGCTCGCGGCCGTCACGCGCGACGACTATTTCATTTTCGACTCGCGACGCAGCGCCGTCATTCGCATGGACTGTGCTCAGCAACAACCCGTCGCGGCCTGACCCGCTATTTCTCTTTCAGCTTCAGTCTGCCTTCGGATTTGCTGGTTTCCAGGAACTCGCGCAATTGCGGTGCCGCGTCCAGCAGACGAATCCACTGCTCGTAGTAAAGCGTGACTGGAAACCGGCCTAATCCATAAGCGCTGACGCCGCCCTTTTCCCCCACCCGGAAGTCCAGCGCACCGCGCGGGCGTTCGCTTCTCTTTTCAAGCTCGGCCAGCCTCGCTTTTAACTCTTCGTAAGTCGGTTCTGCCATTTTCACCTCGGGTTCTCCGCGGGTTCGCTCTCAACCCCGCGTTCCTTCGCAGTCCTATTCCAATTCTAACCGCATTTTCCCTCCGCGCTCGCGCCTGCTCGCGGACGCGCAGAGAGACGAACTCTCCTCTCGCAATTTCGCGGGCGAGAAAGTACGGTCTGGACTCACTGAAAACCTTCGGCATGGAACGGAGGAGCAGAGCATCCAAAGCCGCGTTGCCGGCATCCGACTCGTCACCGGTTGGCAGAGCGCGTGGCGTTTCGGCGCTGTTCGGGATGCGCGCCAAGCGTGACGCACCGGTCATTCTGGAAGCACGTAGTGAGTTTGTAGTCATCGAGCCGTGGTACCCTAGATGTGACTTGCGGTGGGTCCGGATCGGTTCATGCCCAGCAAAGCGCTGCACCGGATTGGTGTGCGGGTGCGGACGCGGTTCCCGGCCGAAGCCGGTTTCCCCGCTAGACCAAGACTTCTGCGTATAGGCAAAACATGAAAACAGTCGAACGGGTGTGCAAGGCACTTCTGGTCTTTGCGGGTGTTTTGGTGTGTGCTGGCCTTTTCGTCCACGCGCGGGCGCAAGTGGCCGCATACGCGGTGAGCAGCGCCCAGCACCGGGTTCCGCCGCGGATTACGGAGGCGATTGACGCGTCCAAGCTGGTGACGCTCAAGGGCAATGTGCATCCCCTGGCGCGGCCCGAATTTGATCAAGGTCCAGTCAGCGACGCGCAGCCCATGCAACGGATGATGCTGGTTTTGCAACGCAGCCCGGAACAGGAAGCCGCACTGCAGCGCTTGCTCCAGGAGCAGCAGACCAAGGATTCGCCGAATTTCCACAAGTGGCTCACGCCCCAGCAATTTGGCCAGCAATTTGGGCCCGCCGATGCTGATATCGCAACCGTCGTGAACTGGCTGCAATCGCAGGGATTCGGCGCCATCAAGGTCAGCGCCGGACGCGTGGCGATCGAGTTCTCCGGAAATGCCGGTAGGGTGCGGAACGCATTTCACACCGAAATCAACAAGTTTTTGGTGAATGGCAAAGAGCGCCAGGCAAATGCCAGCGATCCACAGATTCCCGCGGCGCTGGCCCCCGTAGTGGCCGGGATTGTCTCCCTGCATAATTTCCCGCGGAAGCCCATGAGCCACCGCGTCGGCGTCTTTACCAAAATGAAGGACGGGCGCGTGCTCCCGCAATTCACAGGCGCCGGTGGACAATTCTTTGCCGTGGGCCCCGCGGACTTCGCCAAAATTTATAACACCGCCCCGCTGGACGGCACCGGCGCAAAAATAGCGATCATTGGAAACTCCAATATCAATGTGCAGGATGTGCGCGATTTCCGCGCCCTGTTTGGTCTGCCGTCCAACGATCCGAACATCGTCCTGAACGGGCCCGATCCCGGCGTCCAGCAGAGCGGCGAAGAAGGCGAGGCGGACCTGGACGTGGAATGGTCCGGCGCGGTGGCGCCCAATGCCCAAATCGATTTCATCGTGACCGAAGACACACTCACCGCGTCCGGAATCGATCTCGGCGCGTTCTACGTCATCGACAATAACACCGACGACGTGATGAGTCTCAGCTTCGGCGCGTGCGAGCCCAGTCTGGGTTCCGCCGGCAACGCCTTCTTTAACAATTTATGGGAACAGGCTGCCGCGCAGGGCATCACCGTCACCGTCTCCGCCGGCGACAACGGCTCGGCCGGCTGCGACGACTTCAACAATTCCAAGGTTGCCAGCAACGGGCTGGCCGTCAATGGAATCGCCTCCACCCCTTTTAACATTGCCGTCGGCGGCACCGACTTCGACGACTTCACCACCCAATCCACTTTCTGGAACTCCACCAACACCACCGACGGTACGCGGGAGTCCGCCCTCGGCTACATCCACGAGATTCCCTGGAACGATTCCTGCGCCGCCGCCGCCAACAGCACGAATCTGAGCACGGTCTGCGGCGCCACCAACAACATCGTCGCGGCAAGCGGCGGCCCCAGCGGCGTATACAGCAAGCCGTCCTGGCAGAACGGCATTACGTTCGTCGATGGCTCGCGTGATTTACCGGATGTGTCCCTTTTTGCCAGCGACGGTCCGCAGAGCAAAAGCTTCTACGTGGTTTGCGAAGCCGACGCCGTACCGGCAGGCAGCTCACCCTCCTGCGCGTCCAGCGGCTCTTTTAGCTTCCTGGGCGCCGGCGGAACTTCGGCATCCTCTCCCAGCTTCGCCGCGGTCATCGCCCTGATAGGACAATCCGAGGTGACAGCGGGCCGCGGCCGCCGCCAAGGCAATGCCAATTTCGTGCTCTACAACTTGGCGCGAACGGCAAGCAATCTCTGCGATTCAAGCAGCATTCCCGTCCCTCCCAATCCGCTGCCCGCCGGTTGCGTCTTCTACGATGTGACGCACGGAAACAATTCAGTGCCCTGCTCCGCGAAATCTCCGGGTTGCAGCAGCACAACCACCGGCAACGGCGTACTCGTCGATCCCGCCAACAAGACTACCCCCGCATGGACCGCCAAACCCGGCTACGACTACGCTACCGGCTTGGGCACCGTCAATGTCGCCAACCTCGCAGCCGCCTGGGGCACCGCGCTCGGAACCTTTAAGGGCACAACGACGAGCCTGAAGATCAACAACTCGACGTCGCCGGTCAACATAACCCACGGCACGCCTGTGACCGCGCAAGTGACGGTGAACTCCACGACGACCGGCACGCCGACAGGCGATGTTTCTCTCATCGCGCCGACTACGGTCAATGGAGGAATCGCGGCGGCAACGCTCTCCGGCAATGTGGCAACGCTGAGCAATGTACTGCTCCCGGGCGGCGCCTACACCGTCACGGCACATTACGCTGGCGACGGCACCTTTGCCGCCAGCGACGATCCCACCGGCGTACCTGTCAACGTCGCCAAGGAAAACAGCAGTCTGCTGGCCGGCATCATCACCTTTGACCCGAACACGGGCAATATCCTCAGTACGAATGCCACAAATTTCGCCTACGGCTCTCCGTATATCTTCCGAGCCGACGTCCTGAACAGCACAGGCAACGCTTCCAATTGCCAGCCCCTCGTTCAAAATGGCGCTTCCTCCGGCTGCGCATTCGACGCCACCGGCATTGTCACCCTGACCGATAACGGCGCCCCCTTGGACGGCACGAATGGAAACGGAATATTTCCGCTGAACAGCGCCGGCCACACGGAAGATCAGCCTATCCAGCTCTCCGCCGGCTCTCATACTCTCGTGGCAACCTACGGCGGAGACATCAGCTATAAACAGGCCCAGCCGGTGACCCTGAACTTGACGGTCACAAAGGCAGCAACCACGGTAGCCGTCACCGCCAGCCCCTCCACGATTGTCCACGGTGGGGCGGGCACGAGCGTGACGCTCACCGCCATCGTGAATACGCAGAGCAGCGGCGTCGCGCCAAGCGGCACCGTGCAGTTCCTGAATGGCACTACACCAATCACCGGGACCGTCACCCTGACGCCCACAGACGGCAGCATCAACGGCCCTGCAAGCCTGAAGGCCACCCTGACCACGACGCTCAGCGCTTTGGGCGTCCCGCAATCTCCCGCGCCTCAGACGCCGGAACTGCCCTTGGCCCCGCTCCTGCTCGCGTCGCTCGCCGTCGCATTACTAACCTTTGTCGCGACGCGCCGCTACAAGGAAAAGCGCCTTGCCTATGCTTGCTCTAGCCTGGTGCTGCTCGCTGGAGCGCTGCTCGCCATGAACGGCTGCGGAAACAGCTCCTCCACCTCGGCGCAAAACAAATCCATCAGCATCAGCGCCCAATATGCCGGCGACTCGAACTACAATTCAGCCGCTGGCCAGACCAGCATCGCTGTGCAGTAGCTCACCGGCTTTACTCGGCTTTGCGGGGTTCGGCTCTGCGTGCGGGAGAACAGCCGAGTACGCTGGGTTCCGCGTACAGCCTTCAATTCACCACGGGCGGAAAGAAGATATTCCAGAACGCCGGCGAAGCAGCCAGAAACTCGACGGGAACCAGCGCGCCGTCGCTGCTCATCTGCGGCGGCCGCACCACCCGGGCTTCCACGCTCTTCTGGCTCTTCACGTTTTCGATCAGAATCTTTGTATTCTCCGCGAGCGGCTCCGGCAAAATCAGCATCGCGCCGTTTTCGCTCACCGTATGCGTGTGCCCGGAAATCGAGTGCGGCTTCCCCTGTACCGTCACGTTCACGGACATTTTTAGCAGCACTCGCTGCGCGCGCCGCCTCTCCTCGGCGGTCAGGTTGCGCGTCACCGGTCCGCGCTTGACTTGATGCACATGGCCGGGATTGGGATTTGGTGTGGCCGGCTTCATAGGTCGATCCCCCAGAAATCCATGTCAGGCGCCACTAGTTCAATGCCATACTCCCAGCCGTCCGGCCGCGGATTTCCCTTCCACACGATGATCGCGGCATTTGAGGAGTTCGTTGCCAGATTGGTCAGCGCCAGGCGGTGCTCCAGCGTCAGGGACTGCTGCAGGACAACCATGCAGCCGTAGGGATTGATCACCCGCGTGTGCGCTTCGATCGAAATGCGCCCTGAATCGCCGTCCCATTCCAGTCGCACCGGCACGCGCGAATTCATGCGCTTGCCGCGCCGCTTTTCGTGGTGAGCCACTCCCACCTGCTTTGCCGGCGCTTTTGCCGCCGGCCTGGGTTCCCTCAATTTAACGACGGACATCGTCACCACCCAAACAGGCACGGGTCGCCACGGCGCGGGGAGCACGCCGCTAACGCTGCATGCCGCAATGACGCCATGCTAGATTTGGGCTCCGAGAGGGTCAATGGTACGGTAGCGAGTGATGCGCCGAGTGTGTAGCTGTACGAAAGGGCAGGTCATCTCGCGGGAGCCGCCGCCATGAGAAACCTGATCGTCAATGCCGATGACCTCGGCTGGAGCGAAGGCGTGAACCGGGGAATCGCCGAAGCGCACCGCAACGGCATCGTCACCAGCGCATCCCTTCTCGCAAATGGCCGCGCCTTCGCTTCGGCCGTGGAACTCGCCAGGGCCACGCCCGGGCTTGGCGTTGGTGTTCACTTGAACCTCAGTGACGGGCCGCCCTGCGCCGATCCGGAAACCATAACAACGCTCTTAAACGATGACGGAGAGTTTGCGGAGGGGCCGGAAGCGCTGCTGCTTCGCAAGGCCCGCCGTGGCCTCGATGTCCGCGAAGTCGAATGCGAATGGGAAGCCCAGATTGAAAGGGTCCAATCGGCAGGCATCTCGCCCACCCACCTCGATGGTCACAAACACGTTCACATGCTGCCGGGGCTCTTCGAGACGGCGCTGCGGCTCGCCAAGCGTCACGGCATTGCCTCAATCCGCATTGCTCATGAGGATTCCCGCCTGCGAGCCGCCCTTGCCGCGGGCCAATACAGCGGCATCGTGATGAGGCAGGGCGTGCAGGCGCGAGGACTCAAGCTGCTCGCCAACAACGCCCGCCGTCTCGCGGCGCACGCCGGGATCTCCGCCTCCGATTACTTCTGTGGCATCGCGCAAACCGGCCAATTGACGCGGGAAGGCGTCGCAAATCTGCTGCGAATGCTGCCCGCAGGGACCACCGAACTCATGTGCCATCCCGGCTTTTCCGATGACGACCTGCGCCGCTCGGCAACCCGCCTGACCGATTCCCGCCCCCGCGAGGTCGCCATTCTCACGGACGCGGATATCAGAAAACTTGTCGCCTCCGAGGGTATTCGGCTGGTAGACTATGCTTTTGTCGCGCAGGAAGCGTAGCTCCCCGCTTCCAGGGGCCCGATCCAGGTTCCGCTGAAAATGGCTATCGACTCAGCCGTCCGCTACTCCGTTGTCGTTCCGTTCTTCAATGAACAGGAAAACATTCCTCCTTTGTACATGAAGCTGACCGAAGTGATGGACGGCCTTGGCGAGCCCTACGAACTCGTCTTCGTGGATGACGGCAGCCGCGATGATACCTTCAAGGTGCTCTCCGAAATCTACGAGCATGACCGCCGCGTTAATGTCGTTCGCCTGCGCCGAAACTTCGGCCAGACCGCTGCCCTAAAAGCCGGCTTCGATTTTGCGCGCGGCGAAGTCATCATCTCCATGGACGGCGATCTTCAGCACGACCCCGAAGAAATTCCGCGATTCCTGGAAAAAATTGAAGAAGGCTACGACTTGGTCAGCGGCTGGCGCTACCAGCGCCGCGATCACTGGCTGATGCGGCAGCTTCCCAGCCATGTCGCCAACTGGATGATGGCCAAGCTCTCCGGCATCGAGCTGCACGACTTCGGCACCACCTTCAAGGCCTATCGCCGCGAAATCATCCAGGAAATCCAGCTCTACGGCGAACTCCATCGCTTCATTCCCGCTCTCGCCAGTTCCACCGGCGCGCAAATCGCCGAAGTCCCCATCGAAAACCTCGAGCGCAAGAACGGCAAGAGCAACTACGGAATCGGACGCACCATTCGCGTTTTTCTCGACCTGATGATCGTCAAATTCCTGCTGGACTATTCCACCCGCCCGCTTCAGTTCTTTGGGCTTCTGGGCGTGGGCGGCGCCGCTCTTGGCGTTTTGCTCGGCGCTTTTCTCGGATTCGAAAAGCTCTATTACCACATGTCCATCATGACGGAGCATGGCCCCCTGATGCTGCTCGCCGTGGCGCTCTTCGTCAGCGGTGTCCAATTCATCTCCATGGGCCTGCTCGGCGAAATCGGCGCCAGAACCTACTACGAATCCCAAAATAAGCCGATCTACGCTCTCCGCGAAGTGAAAAGCCATCGGAAGGAAGCCGGCGATTCCGCCGAATCCGCCCGCTCATCAGGAAGCTCGGAACGCTAGCGGGCCCGCGTTATCTTTGCACGAAGCGAATGCCAGCCGCCGCGGCTGGCCATTTTCTTTCCGGCCGCCTCTTTGTGCCAGAATGGAGTCAACGGAGGCGCCCAAGCGTGAATCGCGAACAGTTTTACGCCATCATGAGCGGCGAAGGAACGCTCGATTACGAGCTTTACCTCAACACGAAAACGCTCCTCAACTGCCAGTCAAAATTCGAGGATTTGTGCAACCACGACGAGTTGCAATTTCAGATCGTCCATCAGATCGAAGAACTCTGGATGAAGCTGATTGCCTACACTCTTCTCGACATTGACGAGTACTTGCAGGCCGAAAATACCAATCGCGTCCTGACCCTTTTCCGCCGCGTCCACACCGCCCAGCGATTGATGACCCAGCAGCTCGCCCTCCTCGAAACCATGTCCCCGAAGGAATATCAGGAAATCCGCAAACGGCTCGGCAACGGCAGTGGCCAGGAATCGCCGGGTTTTCGCGTCCTGCTCAAAATGTACCAGCCGATCTGGAACTCCTTCAAGACGAACTACCTCGATAAGCACGGCCTTACCATCGAGAAAATCTACGGTTCACAGTATTCGCACGGCGACGCTTACGTCGTAGCGGAAGCCCTTGCGGAATTCGATGAGCTCTTTCAGAAATTCCGATTCGAGCACATGCAGCTCATCCACCGCACGATTGGCTTCGGATCGAAGTCGCTCAAGGGCCGCCCGGTCGAGATTCTCGAAGAGGGCATGCGCCACAAATTTTTCCCCGAACTATGGCAGATTCGCAGCGAAATGACGGACGCCTGGGGCGCCGAGTATGGGGTCAAGCGCGACTCGCTGGGCGGCGGCCACCACTAGCCTCCATCTCGCCTGATGCCGGCGGGCTGAACTCCCGCGCCGGATGTCCGCCAAAAGAGCCTTATCGTGCAGGACCGATCTGGCGGTACTGTCCGCGATAGTGCAGCAGCGGTTCGCCAGCTGCGACGCTCGCGCTCTCCACTTCTCCAAGAAACACCGTGTGATCTCCCGCGATGTGCGATGACACTAGATTGCACGCCAACTGCACGAGTGTGCCCTCAATCAACGGAATGCCGCTTTCGGTCCAGCGGAAGCGCACGCCCAGCGCGCGCTCGGCGTTTTCGGGCTGCTCGGGTTGCGCAAAGAACTCGGAGAGCGCCCGCTGATTGGAATTCAAAATATTGATGCCGAAGCGCCGCTCTCGGAGCAGCACGCCCCGCATCACCGCTTGCTCGGCAACGCAAACCAAAACCAGCAACGGATCGAGCGAAACGGACGCAAAAGCGGTCGCCGTCATGCCGTGCACGCGGCCCGGGGCGCGTTCCGCCGTAACCACCGTTACCCCGGTCGCGAAGTGGCCCAGAGCATGGCGAAATTCGATGGAAGTCAGAGGCACGGTAGCCATTGGCGGAAGAGGCGAAGATATCACAGTCCAGGAGAATGCCGCATCCGGCGATGAGCGCCCTTTAGCGGACCGCCGAAGCCTCTCGCCACCTTGCCTTTTGCGCGAGCCGAGCGTCGGCCAAAAGCCTCCGTGCCAGCGCCCTCTTCTGGCCAAGCGTCTTCATGACCGCGGGCGCCACGCGCACTTCGTTCCGGCCCTGCCCGCTCCCGATTCCCGCGCCGCGCAGCCGCGCGCCGCCTATCGGTTGTGCGGTTTGTCGTCCTTCGAAGGCCGGTCCTGATTCTGCTGTTTCGGAGGACGATCCTGATGCGAACGTCCTTGATTCGAACGCTCCCGTTGCTGCTTTTGCTCGAGCTTTTGCTGTTGCTGGTCGTGTTTCCGTTCGAGCTGTTCAAGCTGTTGCTGTTGCCTGTCGCGAAGGCGCTGCTGGCGCTGCTCATCCGCTTGTTGCTGCTGGAGCTTTTGCTGTTCGCGCTGCTGCTGTTGCTCGACTTTTTGGCGTTCCTGGTCCTGCCGCTGGCGAAGCTGATCGAGCTGCTGCTCTTGCCGCTGGTCGATCTGGCGCTCCTGGGATTGTTGCCGCTCGCCGGCTTGGGAGTTTCCGGAGTTAGCGGGGCGAGATGCGGGCGGCCGGTCATTGTAGTTGCGGTCGCGATTGGGCGGATTCGCGTTCGAAGGCGACTGGTTGTTTTCTATCTGCGAGTTGCCGTTTCCGTTTTGCGCCGGGCGATTGTTGTTCGCCGGGGAATTGGTATTCTGCGATGGCATCGGCGGGCGGTTGGCGCGATAGGAGTTGTCCTCTCGGCCGGGTCTGTTGAGCTGTCCGTTCGAAGGCTGCACGGTGCGGGCGGGCGGAGCGATGCGGACATTCGGATGGTCGTCCACCGTTCTGACACCCGCGATGCGAATCTGCGATTGCGGTACCGGGCGCCCGCCATTAGCCTGGATTTGCTGGCGCTGAACGGCAAAAGAAGCCTTTGGAGGAGGCGGCGCTGTTTTGGCTACAACGGCGCGCGACTCGATAGCGGCGGGCGGCCGGAAGCGGGCCTGCGCTCCCGCGCCGATCACACTGCGCTGCTGGGGCGTGAAGCCCGGCGTAGTGGCGGCAACTGTGGTAACGGCGCGGGAATCCACTTTCACCAAATTGCGCGAGACGGGCCGCGCCGAGGTAAACGTCTCACCGGAAACCGCGGTCACATACGTCCGGTTGACGTAGGTGACGTTGGTCACGTTGACCTGCTTATTCACAATCACGTTGTTGTAGTAATTGTTGACGACCGTGGTTTCGACGCGGGTATTCGAGATGTTCACATTCGTGACGTAGGTTCGGCTGACGCGATACGAGGGAACGTACACTTCGCGCGGCCCAAGCGGAAACCAACCGACGCTGACGCCGGCGCCGATTCCCACGCCGACCGCGAAATGTGGCCCACCGACCCATGCCACCAGCGCCGGCGCGTACACTGGCCGAACGTAGGCAACGCCGACGACTGCGCGGGGCGCACAGGGCACCCAGCCCCAGACTCCGCCGACAACAACCCACCGGCCGTAATGAAACGGCGCATAGCCCCAGGGCTCATCTTCCACCCATGTCCAACCCCAGGGGCTAATCCAGATCCAGTGGCCGTAGCGATAAGGCGCCCAGCCCACTACCGTAACATGCGGAAACCAGACATACCCGTAGTCTGGAACAGGGCGCCAGCCGCCATAGTCGTCAAGATCCTCATAGCCGACGACGTCCTCGGAAACATAGCGGCTCGAGGTGGAACGGTCTTCGCGCTCGTCTCGCTGATTGCACCAGTTGTCAAAATCGTCGTTTTGTCCATCGTAGGATTGCACATCGGCGCTTAACTGGTCGTTCCCGCTGAAGGTGCCGACTTCATTGGGATGAAGCGTGTAAGCGGAGCCGCCGCCCGTCACCTCGCCTTCGCCAGCGCGCACCTGAATGATTGTAGCGTCGCCGGATTCGTTCACGTTGACGCGATACGTTCCTGGGCGAAGAATCGAAAACGCCAGATTGGGAGTGTCGATTTCAAACGTTTCGTTTTCATCGAGGCGTTTCACGCGAACGCGCAGAGTGCCCGCGGTAAGCTGGATTTGCGTGGTGTTGTCATCGAGATTTAGAAACGACATCCCCGTGTTGCTGGCGAGACGAATGGACGCGCCGTCAAGCTTGAGCTCGACGCGGCCGTCCTTGTCCGACCAAAGCTTGTCGCCAATGGTGACCGGGCGGTTCATGACGGCGTCAACCCAATCATCCGTGCCCGCCGGATTGAACGAAACGGAGCCCCGCAATTGGCTCAAGCGCGCAACTCTGGAAGGCGGATCGTCATCGTCGGCGGCCGCTCGCGCGGGGGCAAAGAGCGCGGCGAGCGACGCAACCGCGAGCAAGCTCAAGAAAGTCACAAGACTGGCTTTTTTCATGTCCCTCTCTCCTGAAACGCCAAGAAGCCCAATCGCGCCGAACCCACAAACGAACCTGCGGAACCCTCCTGCCAAGATAGCACCGAGGTCGCAACGTGCACTTGGAACGCCGACCGCTCATGCCGAATCGGCTACGCCCGCTAAGCATGTAACACCCCTGCATGCAAAGAGTTGCTGCTCTTTTTGCGCGGCAAAGCACGCACCTAGCATTCCGAGGCTTGGCCGCCGGCAATGTCATAAATGGACGAGGACGGTTAATTTTTCACACGCTTTTCGTTCGGGAATTCGCTGCCCAGGGAACCGCAGCGCGAAAAAAGAGCCCTTCGAGGACTGCTCGAAGGGCTCTGAGAAATCGCTGAGCAGGTCTTTAGCGATGAGGGTGACCGCCGCCCGACGACCGCCCGCCGCCGCTGTAACCGCGGCTTGGCGCTGAGTAAGACCGCGAGGGCGCAGAATAGGAGCGCGACGGGGCCGAATAGCTGCGTGGCGGAGCGGAGTAGCCGCGGCTTGGTTCGGAGTAGGACCGTGAAGGCGCGGGATACCCGCGGTTAGGCGCCGCGTAGGTGCGCGGCGATGGAGTGTACTCGCGCGGCTGCTGCGCATATGACCGCGGTTGCACTTCGCCTCGACCCTGGTTGGCGTAGCCCTGACGGTTGAAGTCGTTGTTCATCCGGGGCTGCCGGCCAGTTTGCGGTGCGGCATTCCGGCCACCATTCATCTCCGCGTTGCCGGCCCAGGGCGGACGGTCGTTGCGCTGCATGCTGGCGCTGCGCTCGACGTTATTCGGACGATTCTGGCCGAAGCCCTGGGGAGCGCGTCCGCGATCGGTGGTGTTGCCCTGTGCCGCCCAGGTTCGTGTGCCGCTGGGCCGGATTTGGCTATTCGGTCCCGCATTGCCCGGACGATCCGCCGAGCGCCCTGCGTTCGCCGCGCCCTGGCCCTCCCAAGAACGGACTCCGTTGCTACGAATCTGGCTGTTTGCCTCGCCATTCGCCTTGGCGTTGATGCTAGGACGCGCCGAGGGTGGCCGGTCATTGAAGCTGCGGGCCGCCGGACGAGACATCTCGCTGCTGCGCGCGGCGGCATTGCCTCCGCCATTGGCCGCAAAAGTTCCGCGGCTGACCATGTTGCCAGCCGGACGGTTGCCCACTTGCGCCGGCGACAAATTCCGCGTGTTGATCCGCTGCACCGGTATGTGCGAAGCGGCGCCAGCGGGCGCCATGCGCGCCATCACCGGCCGGTTTTGCACTGCCCGCGGAGGAACCGAAACGCTGCGGTTCAAATTCGCGGCGCCGAATGTGCTCCCGCGCGTCGGACTGATACCGGGATTACGCATGATCTGCGCGCCGCGCAACGACACGTCCGTCACATGAAAAGCGCCGCGGTTGATCATCTGCCCGCTGGCAAAGGCACTGCGCGAAGCCACTGTCACGGCGCGGGCATTGCGAGCGTAGGCGTAGTTGAAGTGAGTGTTGTTGATGATCGTCGTATTGCGAATGAACGTGTTCCTCACGTTTATCCGCTCAATGAATCGCGGCCCGCAGTGGAACCAGGGGTGGAAGGGTTCGCCCCAGCCGAGCGGGAACCAGCCGATTCCTCCGCCGAAGCCGAAGCCGAATCCAGCACCAAAGCTGCCGCCGAAGAAACCGACAAACGCCGGCCCATAGAAAGGCCGCGCATAAATGGGACCTGGACACCAGCCCCAGCGTCCGCCGATGAAAGCCCAGCGACCATAGTGAAATGGCGCGAAGCCCCACGGCGCGTAGTCAATCCACGTCCAGCCCCATGGCGCGACCCAGCCCCAGTAACCGTAGCTATAAGGCGCCCAGCCGACGTCCACAACGGTGGGGTACCAGACCGGGCCGTAGTCAGGAACCTCGCTCCACGTTCCGTAGTCGTCGAGGTCCGAATAGCCCACGGTGTCGCGGTTCACGTATTTGCCGGAAATCGAATTGTCTTCCTTCAAGTCACGCTCGTTCGCCCAGCGGTCCAGACCGTCCGGAGCGGGCGCGGCAGAAGTGGAATACTGGATTTGGTCGTCAGTTCCGTTGAATTCGGAGCGCTCACCCGGATTCAGATCGTAGGTCTTGCCACCGGCGGTTACCATGCCTTCGCCGCGAATGACGGTGATGCGTGTGCCGTCTCCATTCTCGCTGACGTCTATGCGGAAGGCCCCTGCCTGCTTTACGGTGAAAGCCAGGTTCGGGGTGTCCACCTCGTAAATGTCCCCCTCGCGCAGTTCTCGAACGCGGAAGTTGATGCTGCCCTCGGCAACGCGCATCTGCGTGGTCGTGTCATCCAGGTTCAGAAAAGAAAGGGCGGTCATACTGCCCAGATGGATCGAGGCAGCACCCGCCTGCAACTCGGCCCGGGAGTCCTTGTCCACCCAAATTTTGTCGCCTATCGTTACTGGCCGATTCCTGACGGCGGCGCCCCAATCCCCCTGGCCGCCGGGCTGGAAAGAGACCGAACCGTCCAGATAACTGATGCGGGCCACGCGGCTGGGCGGGTCATTCTCATCCGCGCGGGCGTTCGGCGTGACGAACGTAAACAGAAGACCGGCGAGGCCCAGAAGCAGGGCGAGGCTGCTTCTTCCGGTGAACGTGGTCTTCAACATGGCGGTTCCCCTGTTCTCGACCCACCCTCACCTATTCGATAAGGTGGGCCAATGGGAGGCTACTCCTAAAGGTGCTCCCAGTCGATAGGAACCCAGGTGTGGGAAGGAAGTTGCCGATGAAGTCCAAAGCTGCTGGTTTGAGGCGGTTACCAGTGTACTAGTACTGCTCTTTTCGGTAAACGGCACGAAATCTGGTCTTCGGGACAGGCGCTTTCGGCAGGCTCCGCTTCGTACACTCCATTCTTGTCGGCGCACCTGCGCTTTTGGGAGAATCCATGCGTATGAACGCAAAGTGGTTTGGGGTCCTCGCAGCCGCTCTGGCGGCATCGGTAGCCACTCCGGCACAGAGCTGGCATCAGGCAGGTCCTCCGGGCGGGACGGTTATCTCCCTAGGAGCTGATCCTCACAATAGCGCACACCTATTTCTGGGAACCTCGGACGGGCACGTCTTCACCTCGAGCGACGAGGGTGGGCACTGGCAACTCCTGAGCCGAATCGGAACAGGCCAGGACGATGTTGTGACTCACATCCTGGTGGATTCCGGCAATAGCAAGCGCCTTTACGCGAGCACCTGGACTCTCTACTCCGGCGGAGGCGGGGTTTACCGCAGCGACGATGGGGGACACACGTGGAATTTGGCCGGGCTGGGCAAGGAAACGGTCCGTGCTCTGGCGCAAGCGCCCAGCAACCCGAAGGTTCTGGTTGCCGGTTCGCTTACCGGCGTGTACCGCTCGAAGGATGAAGGCGCGACCTGGGAGCGCATTAGCCCGGCGAACCACCCGGACCTGAAGAATTTCGATTCGCTCGCTTTCGATCCCCGCGATGAAAACGTGATTTACGCGGGCACCTACCATCTGCCGTGGAAGACCGTTGATGGCGGCAAGAACTGGACGCCGATTCATCAGGGCATGATTGACGACTCGGACGTGATGAGCATCATCGTGGACCCCAAGAATCCGGAGAACGTGCACGCAACGGCCTGCTCGGGTATCTATCACAGCGTGAATTCCGCTTCGCAGTGGACGCGTTATTCGGGGATACCGTTTGTCTTCCGGCGGACTCAACTCATCGTGCAGGACCCGCAAAAGCCTGAAGTGCTCTACGCGGGGACGACGAACGGCCTCTGGAAGACGTCGAATGAAAAAGACTTCAAGCGCGTGACGCCGCCGGATTGGGTCATCAATGCCATGCTGATCGATCCGAAGAATCCCCAAAAGTTGATCATCGGCACGGAACGTGAAGGGGTGCAAATCAGCGAAAACGGCGGGGAGACGTTTACATCCGCGAATGCCGGCTTCCAGCACCAGCACATTCTGGATGTGGCGATGGACCGCGAGCGTCCCGAGCGAGCGCTCGTTGTGCTTACGTTTGATACGAACGCCTTTCTGGCGACGAAGGACGGCGGCGCCACTTGGGCACCTCTCGGCCCGGGCTTGAAGCGCACTGAGGTCCGCCACGTTTACGCGGCGCCCACCGGCTGGTGGGCCTCCCTGAATAAAGGCGGCTGGATGAAGTATGAAGACAGCGCCGGAAAGTGGGTGAAAGCCGGTCTCTTTGTCTCGCCCGGAGTCGCTCCCGTCTCAAGCTCCAGGACGAAGAGGGGCACTGCAGCGAAGGCATCCGCCGCGGGCTCTGCCAGCCGAACCGCGGGCTACATGGCTTTCGTCGTCAACGACATGGTTTTCACGAGGGAAGCATGGTTTGCGGCGACCGCAGGCGGAGTTCTCGTTTCTCATGACCGCGGAGCGACCTGGAAGTATGCAGGCTCCAATCCCTTCCTGAAGCAGCAGGCGCAGTCTCTCGAAGTTTCCGCGGACGGATCGCAACTCTGGGCTATCGCGGGCTACAACCTGCTGTATTCCAGCGACAAGGGCGCGCATTGGGACGCCAAAGACCTGGCGTTCGTTTCGGCGGGGAACCTGCGGCTGCACCGCATCGACGACCAGACGCTGTTCATTACCTCGAACACGGGGCTTTTTGTATCGAGAGATGCGGGCCGCAACTGGAATCGCGCCGACCTCCGCGACCTGCAATTTCAGGATGCCGCCGGCTCCTCCGGCGCGCTGCTCGTCTCGTTGCAGCGCCGCGGATTGCTGGCTTCCAATGACTCAGGCAAAACCTGGCAACGCATCAACGATCCGCTGGCGGAGGGCTTCTTCCCGGTTGTGCACAGCAGCAGGAATGGCGCGCTGGTGGCCGTTTCCGCCACCGAGGGCTTGCTTTCCTACGAACCGGATTCGCGTTCCGCCAGCAATGCCGGGAGCGCGAGCCTCTTTTCGCCAAGCACGGCGCAGCAACAGAAGTAGTTTTTCTGGGAGGACAATCGATGAGCTTTCACCCAAAAAACCGACCACTAGGATGTACAGCCCAGCTCGGTTGCCTGCCTAATAATTCCACCCTCATCGCTCTGGAACGAGAGGGGGCACTTCTCGGTTGTGTTGTCAGTGATAAAAACAGCGTATGACTTGCGGTCTTCTGAAACCGTAAGACGCAACGTCCAACCAGGGAGAATGGAAGAATACGAATCAGAGAGCTTCGCCGTTACAAGACCCGAATCGGCCAGATGGAAGTGTTGGATGGCGGCCTTAAGTTCCTCGCTTTTGCTCAGCTCGCTCCAGTTTGCGAAATAATGTTGGTGCCGGCTGTATGCATGCTCGGCCGTGTTGATGGCCCGAATGAGATCAACGGCCGACTGTTTACCTGACTGCTCTGGGATACGGCCGACTGCGGACGAAAGGGAAATAAAGGCGAATAGGAGAACTAAAGCCTGCGATTTCATGGTACCTCCTGCCTGCTATTTTGCCTTGACAGCAAGCGTGGCGGTGGCTGCCATTGAAGAATCAAGCTTCGCTGTCAACCCTATCCCCAGAGCAAACGGAGAAGTTCAACAGCCACCGATCTAGCTCGGTAGTTGGGATCATTCTCTGCAGCTTGCGGAGTGCTTAGTGCCTCTCTCCATTTTCTGACTAAGGGGGTTGCGCTAAGCGAGGCAATAAATGTGCGCCGGCCAGAACCACTCATAGCTAGCCTCCGACCGTGTAGTTGATCAGCCTGTACTCCGAACGAGTAAGCGTGTCAAGCTAAATCTTCCACAGCTAGTTAGTCAAACTCCTGAGTACGAATCCCACGTTCTAGCTCAATCCCGTTAGCTTAACTAATCTGGTAACCAACTCCGCGAATCGTGCGAATCAGCGGCCGGTCGAAGCCCGAATCAATCTTTCGCCGCAAATAGTTGATGTAGACGTCCACGACGTTCGTCATGGTGTCGAACTTCAGCTTCCAGACCTGTTCGATGATGGCGTTGCGGGAGACGGGCTGCCCAGCATGGCGCATCAGGAATTCAAGGAGGGCGAACTCCTTCGGACTGAGTTCAATCGCGCGGCCGGCGCGACGCACGTCGTGAGTAACGCGATCCAGCTCGAGGTCGGCGATTTTCAGCACGGTGCGCGCTGGCCGATTGCCCCGGCGAATGACGGCGCGAAGCCGCGCCGCGAGCTCCGCAAACGCAAACGGCTTGGCCACGTAGTCATCGGCTCCGGCGTCGAGGCCGCGCACGCGCTCCTCCACCAGCGTGGAGCCGGTCACAATCAATACCGGGAGATCGGGATTGCTCGAGCGGATACAGCGCAATACCTCGAGGCCGGGCGTACCCGGCAAGGCCAGGTCCAGGAGCATGGCGTCATACTTCTGCTCGGTCGCAAGACGCTGGGCTTCTGTTCCGTCTGAAACAAGCTGTACCGCGAATTGCTCCTGCTGCAGCCGCTGGTTCAGAAACTCCGCCAGCGGCGCGTCGTCTTCAGCGACAAGAATGCGCATCGTTCACACACGGAGGTGGATTTTGGAAGGGGTAGAGCCAGTTTCGGGCGAGCCGTGCCAAGTGTCAACGCGGGAGCGGCGGCGTTTGGCCAAAACGCCACGGCGGCGCCGGGCGCGAATGGGAACGCGCGGCCGAAAGGCGCGGTCATCAGGGCGTATCGCCGTGCGCGGATGAGATTGCGGCGCTCGGCGGCGCAAGCGCCTCGCGCGAAGGCGGATTGAGAATGACGATATCCAGGCGGCGATTGCGTGCCCGCCCTACCGGCGTGTCGTTGGACGCGACGGGATGGAATTCCGCGTAGCCGGCGGCGGAAAGGCGAGCGGGCTCGAAGTGATATTGCAGGATGAGCAGTTTGACGAGTTCCGAGGCCCGCGCCGTCGAAAGCTCCCAATTCGACGCGAAGCGCGAGTTGTGAATGGGCACGTTGTCGGTATGCCCTTCGATTCGGAGCGACTCGGTGCGATTTTTGAGAATGGCGGCGAGGCGGTCGATCGCTCCGCGAGACGACGCCCGCGGAAGCACGGCTCCGCTCTCGTAAAATCCTATTTCTCGCAGGCTGACGACAAGCCCTTCGCGCCGCTGGGTGACCTCGACGATTTTCTTTTGAATTTCCGGCGCGAGCGCTTTCTCGAGCTCCGCCTGTACGTTCTTTAGCGGCTCGCTCGGAGGCGCCGGACTTAGAATGCCTTTCATGGGCTGGACAAACCGCTCCAGGTCGGTCGTATGCTCGGCATTCTCGACGACCTGGACTGCGGAAAACGGCACAGGCTCGGAATCATTCAAGGGAATGCGCGTGTTGGAAGTCTCGAAGACGCCCAACTGTTGAAAGGCGACCTGGATAGCCAGAGCCAGGCGGCCGATTTTGCGCTTATCGACTTGGGAGGATGCATAGAGCACTACAAAGAAGGCAAACAACAGGGTGATGAAATCGGCGTAGGAAACGAGCCAGCGTTCGTGATTGGCATGTCCATGGCTGCGCCTGCGGCGTCTCATGAGGTGATCCGGTCGTTGGCGTGCTGATTGGCTTCGGAGAAAAACGCCATCAGCTTCGTTTCGATCATGCGCGGGTTCATGCCTTCAAGGATCGAGATCACTCCCTCGAGCATCATGGCCCGCACGGTTTGTTCCTGTTGCATGCGCAATTTGATTTTGCCGCCGACGGGCAAGAAGAAGAGATTCGCCGAAGCGACGCCGTAAATGGTGGCGACAAAAGCGACGGCGATGCCGCGTCCGACTTCGGAAATATCGTCCAAATGCTGCATCACCTGAATGAGCCCGAGGACTGCGCCGATGATGCCGATGGTGGGAGCGAATCCGCCAGCGGACTCGAAGACGCGAGGGATGTTTTCGTCGTGCTCGGCCTGATTGTCCAGTTCGAGCTCCATCATTTTCCGAATTTCCTGCGGCTCCGTGCCGTCCACTGCAAGCATGAGGGTCTTTTTCAGGAAAGGGTCCTGGATGTTCGCCAGGTCGCTATCCAGGGAAACGATGCCTTCCCTCCGTGCCTTGTTCGCGTAGCCGACGATCTCTTCGATGAGCACCTGGGGATTTTTGCTCTGATCGAAGAAGACGTTTCGCATCCTTCGAAGCGCGGCGGCCACGACTCGGAGCGGGAACTGAATCATCACCGCGCCGAAGGTTCCGCCAAACACAATCATGGCGGCGGTGGGCTGGAGAATCTGCGCCATCTTGCCGCCCTCGAGAAAGAGTCCGAGCAGAATAGCGCAGACCGCAAGAAGGATGCCGATGAAGGTGCTCTTGTCCATGGAAGCAAACGCCTAGGTGTTTCCCTCTCCGGGTTTCGGTTCCGGTCTAGGCAGAAGGGCTAGAAGCGACCCGGCGCTCGACGATTCGAGGGATTGCAGCGTCAGCCCCGAAAGCAGCGACCGGCGGAACTGCACGACCCTATGCAAGACCTCGTCCGTGGATTCGCGCACGACGATTTTTTCGCCTGTTACCAGGGTCAAGACCGTATCCGGAGAACGCTCGACGAACTTGATGAGATCGCAGTTCACCATGAGCGGCTGATTATTGAGCCGGGTCAGTTGAATCATCGTTTGGCCACATCCTCAAGACTCTTTCAGCAACGTGGCTGAAGGAGCTCGCCGGGTCTTTTTCGGAGCAGTTGTAACACCACTCGCTCCGCCGTCCCCGTGCCTTTGCCTTAGAGTTCTCTTATTGGCGAGTCCATTGCAGTTGTTGTTTTGCTCTGCGGCTTCGCCGTTCTAAGCCGCGTGTCTGTTGCCGAGTCCGAAGGCCAAAAACGCCAGGGTCGGCGGCGAGGAGTGCCGATTCGGAACTGGCGGCGCGAACCGGAACCCATATTGAGTCTCGCTCCCGTTCTAGACGAGCCGGGGACACCACTTTCATCCGAAAGACTGCCATGGCCGACCCATTAGCAATCTCAGATCCGCTCCGCGAAAATCGATGTGCCGCTGAGCCAGTGGACCTCTCTTCCCTGGCCACCCCTCCGATATCCCACGCAGAAGAAGTTCCTTCAAACGAAATCAAGCGTTGCTACCATGAATGGAGAAATTCCGCTGCTTCGCTGGTCCGCCGTGCGCAAGACCTATGCAACCGCATCCAGCGACGCATGACCAAAGTCGCCCAACTCCGCGCTCACGCCGGGCAGCAAATCATTTCGCTGCAAGCCTCGCCGGAGATCGCCGCCGCGGCTCGCGACGCGGTTGTGCGCCGGCTCTGCGCCGGCATTTGTCGATTCGTCGGAGTCAAGAAACAAGTGGGAGCTTTATTCTGATGGAAGCGGCCGAGAGCCATCGGCATGGCGTGCTCTGCTTCGAGGGGAAGGATTATGCGGGCGCGCTTGTGCATTTTCGCAGGGCCTTGGCGCAGGCGGAATTTGCGGATCTCTGGAGCGACTGGGCTGCCACGCAATTCGCTCTGAGCCATCCGGAAGAGGCCGAGATTGGCTTCCTTTTGGCTCTTGAGATCGAACCGCGGCACGTCGAAGCCGCCTGCAATCTTGCCGCCCTGCTGCTGCAACAAGGCCGTTGCCGCGAAGCAACTCCCTGGCTTGAGCTGGCAATGCGAGAGGCTTCGTCCGAGCGCCGGTTTGCGCTGCAATCTCTGGCCAGCGGCTGTGCCGAAGCAGCGACTTCGGAGCATTGCGCGGAATGGGAGCGCTTTCTCCGCTCATCGGTGCAATCAAACAAGAACGAACTCTCCTATTTTGAAACGCATTTGCAGCGCTATCTCGCAACGCTTTCGCTCCTGCCCGACGGCGGTGGCTCGCTGCGGCTGCTGGAACTGGGCGCCGCTTTTCATCATCTGACGCCCGCCCTCCTGCGCTGCAAGCACTACGCCGAAGTTCGCTGCAACGACGTCTGGGAAGGCCCGCGGCAAGCGGTGCGCTCCCTGGTTGCCGCCGACGGTGCGTGTTTCGAGATCACCGTCGACAACTTCGACGTGCAATCCGCTCCGTGGCCCTACGCCGACTCCTCCTTTGACTCCGTCCTCTGCTGCGAAATGCTCGAGCACCTGCACACGGATCCGATGGGGCTATTCGCTGAAATCAACCGGATTCTTCGTCCGGGCGGCACGCTTCTGCTCACTACGCCGAATTTGGCGTCGAGCCATGCTCTCGAGTATGCCTTGCGCGGCGAGAGTCCCTATGTCTACGGGAAATTTGAACCGGGCGGCAGATCCACCGACCGGCACAATCGCGAATACACAGCCTCGGAGGCCGCCCAACTGGCGGTCGCCGGCGGATTTCGAGTCCTCACTCTCCAAACGCGCGATAGCTGGTGGCCTCGCAATCGCGGGGTCCTCCGGCTCCTTGCCGCCCATGGTCACCCGATCGCTCTCAGGGGCGACAACACGTTCCTTCTGGGCGCGAAGGAATCTCCCGTTCGTTCGCGTTTTCCCGAAGAGTTTTATCAGCGGACAGGCACGCAAGCCAACCGGCGCGCTCTGCAATCGGGCCACAACGCGCAAGGACAAGAGAACTCCGAACCGCTGAACGTTCTGGTCGTTCATGAAGTCCTCCCCCATTTTGACCGCAGCGGATCGGACCAGCGCCTCATGGATGTGTTGCGCGAGTTGCGCGCCCAAGGTCACGCCGTCACCTTTCTTGCCCGCGATGGACGGGATCGCGAAACCTACACTCGTCCGCTGGCGGAGCTGGGTATCCAGGTTATTTGCGATGATCCCGACCGGCTGCGTCACATCGGCCGGGACGAGAAGACCGAATGGTCCCTGCGTGAGGCTTTGCAGTCCGGTTCGTTCGACCTGGCCATTCTTTGCCAGTGGTTCTGGAGTGGCATTTCTATCCCCGAGCACTACCTTGACGAGATTCGCCGTTGGTCTCCCTCGACGCGTATCGCCGTGCTGACCGACGACCGGCACGGGGAGCGCGAACGCCGCGCCGCGCTTCTCTCCGGCCTGCTTTCCGATTTGGAGCGCGGAAACGATTTCGAGGCTCGCGAGATCGAAGCGTACCGGCGCGCTGATTTCGTTCTCTATATCGCCGAATCCGACCGCGCGCATTTCGAAAAGCTGGTCCCGGGATTGGAGATGCAGTTTCTTCCCATGGTTGCGACCGTCGCCGGTGCTGGACCGGATTTCACCTCGCGCGAGGGCGCGTTGTTTCTCGCAAATTTCGAGAACCTCGCCAACCGCGATGCTCTCGATTGGCTGCTGCAACAAATCTGGCCGCTGGTTCACCGGCAAAATCCGCGCCTGCAGCTGTACATCGCGGGCAACGCAACGCCGGAAGACGTTGCGACCTCGGGCACAGGCATCATTCGGCTGGGGCATTTGTCCGACCTTCGAGAGGCCTTCGCCGCCCGGCTGGTCTTCGCCGCTCCCATTCGCTTCGGCACCGGCATCAATACCAAAAATCTTCGCGCTCTCGCCGAAGGGCTGCCTGTGGTAACCACGCCGGTCGGCGCGGAAGGGCTTCAGCTTCAACACGAAGAGCACGCCCTCATCGCCAGCGACGCCGAGAGCTTCGCCGCGCATATTCTGCGGCTGGCCAGCGATGCGGATACTTGGAACCGTTTGGCTTTGGCTGGCCGCGGATTCGTCGCCGCGCGGTTCTCGCCCGAGGCGCTGAGCGCAGCCATTCGCAACCTGGCAGCGCGAACGCGCCAGATCTCTCCCAAGCCTGCCGGCGCCCTGGCCTGGTCTTACCGCGAGATCGAAGAGGCCATCCCTGATGTGCTTCAGGCGCCAGCTCGCGGCCGCCTGCTGCTTCGCACTCTTGGCTATTGGCAACTCGGCCGGAAAGCCCTCGATGCCGACGAGCCCGAAGCCGCGCTACGGCAGTTCCGCCACGTGTTCACGGCGGTTCGCGGACGCCTGCCCGTCTCGGTCCTCCACACCGCGCTCCTCGACGATATGGCGCGGGCTTACCGTGATCTAGGCAATCCGCAAATGGCCGGCTGTTGCGAAGCGGAAAAACGTCTTTGCGTTTGGAGCTGGCCTACAAAGCCTCCTGCGAGGCCCTCACGCGCAAAGTCCGGCAAAGACTCGGGCCCTGTCGAAATCTCCGTCGTCGTTCCGACGTACAACCGCTCCCACATTCTTCGTATGTGCCTTGCGGCGCTTGCGTTTCAATCTCTCGACGCCGATCGCTGGGAAATTGTCATCGTGGACGACGGCTCAACCGACGCTACGCCCTCGATGCTCCGTGAGTTTCTGCTTCCCTGCCGCATGCGCCAGGTTCGCCAGCAAAATCAGGGCGCGGGAGCCGCTCGCCGCAGCGGCGTTTCCGCCGCGCGGGGCGAGTTTCTGCTTTTCTGCAACGACGACACCATCGCCTCGTCGAACCTGCTTGCCGAGCACTTGGCGTTTCATCGCAGCCGCCCCGGCGAATCCTGGGCCGTACTCGGCGACTTCCGCTATTCGGAACAAACCGCCGCCAGCGCTCTTTGCTTCTTCGTCAATTTTTCGACGTTCTTCTTCCCGCAACGCGCGCTCAAAGCCGGCCAAGTTTGCGATCAGGCCTATTTCGTGACCTGTAATCTGAGCGTATCCCGCCGCGCCGTGCTTGCTGCTGGAAATTTCGATCCCGCCTTCCGCGTCGCCGAGGATACGGAACTCGGCACCCGGCTCGCCCAGCGCGGCGTTCGCGTCGTCTATCACCCCGCGGCCGTTTCCTGGCATGAGCATACGGCCTTTACTACGCAGGACCTCATCCGCCGCGCTCGCTCCTACGCCGATGCCGATTGGGATCTCTTCACCAAGCACCCGCACCTTCTCGGCGCCGGAACCAGCCCCTTCGGCACGCTCAGTCCGGCCGATCGCGCGAGGATCGCGGCGGAGATTGAGCGCAATCGGGCCGCCGTGGCCCAGGGAATCATTGCCCTCGAGGCTCTGGACCGCACGGACTTCCGGAATTTCTTCCGAAGTCCCGATGCGCAGGGCGCCGCCGCCAAACACGTCATCGAGCAACTCGGCACCATCGTGCCGCTGGTCTACTGGCACTGCTTCTTTGAGCGCTTCCTCGAACATTGGAAGGCGTCCGCTCCTCGGCGGGCCGATTCGCCAACGGTCTCCCAGACTTCTCCGGTGCATTCACGATGAAGCCGTCGGTTGCTCTATCGATGATCGTCCGCGACGCCGGCGAACTGCTTCCCGCGTGCCTTGAAAGCGCCAGAGCCGTCGCGGATGAAATGGTCATCGCCGATACCGGCTCGTCCGACGACACTGTTGACGTTGCCACCCGCCTCGGCGCGCGTGTTTTCTCCATTCCGTGGAACAACGATTTTTCCGCCGCCCGCAATCTCGCCCTGCGCCAGGTCCGCAGCGATTGGGTCCTGATTCTCGATGCCGACGAGCGGCTCGATCCTTCGGCAGCCGAGAACATCCCGGCGTTGCTCTCTCGTCACCAAGCCGATGCCTATCAGGTCACCATCCGCAACTACGTCCTCAGCCTCAACGACCGCATCTGGGATCGCCCCGCGCTGCCGAACAACAGCGCTCTCGCCGCTGCCGCCCAATATCCCGCTTACGTCGAGCACCAAAATGTTCGCCTTTTTCGCAACGACCCGGAGATCCATTTCGTCGGCCGCGTGCACGAAAGCGCCGGGCCCAGAATTCTGAAGCTTGGCAAAACACTCGCACAGGCTAATTTCCTCATCCATCATTTCGGACTGGCCGCGAGCGAGGAGACTCGCGCCCGCAAGAATCTCCTTTATCGCGAACTCGGCCGCCAAAAAATCCGCGAACGGCCGCGTGATGCCCAGGCGCACCTCGAGCTCGGCCTGCTCGAAATGGACAATTTCGCGAATTTTGAGGAAGCCCGCCGCCTGTTCGCGCGTGCCTGCGAACTGGACCGCCGCTTCGCGCTCGCCCAGTTCTTCCTTGGCGTGGCGCTCTCGAAACTTGGACAGCCTGAAGCCGCTCTTCCCTGCTTTGGTGAGGCCGAGCGCCTGGGCCTGCGCACCGCGCTCGTCGCGGAATTCTCGGGCGATGCCTGGTACAACGCCGGGCAGTTTTCCCGTGCCGCGGAAGCTTACAAAACAGCATCTCACCGTGCCCCCTCCGACCCTCTTTTGGAGAGCAAACTCGGACTGGCGCTGGTCCGTTCCGGCCGCATTGGCGAGGGATTGCGGCTCCAGCGCGGAGCAATTCGGCGCTCGGGGGGGCGCGCCGAAGTTCATGACCGGCTGATTCTCTCCCTGGTGTGGCTCGAGCGAATCGCGGAAGCCTCGGATGCCGCTCAAGCCAAACTCGGGCAGGTTTCCCATCCAACACCATCGGACTTTCTCCGCGCCGCGGCGTTGGCCGCCAAGGCGCATGGCAACAAGAACGGCGCGGTCGAGCTGCTGAGCCGGGGTGTCGAGGCGCACCCGGAAGATAAGAATCTTTTCATGGCTTTGCAGGAGCTTTTAGGATCAGAAAACGACGCAATGCCAGTAGTTAGCGTAAGTCCCCACAAACCATTCACTTAGATGAGTTAAAGCCTTTGCCCCATCCGCCGATAAACACCGTGAGTACGTTGGCTGTTCCGTAGCGACGTGCGAGCCGAGCAGGACCAGGAGGGTTCAAGCCCCTCGCACCACAAGGCTCCCGGACGCCGGACGGAAATCGCAACACAGGCGGTACATGAGGAAAGGAGCCTCATAACCCATGTCTTTGAGCATTCTCAATAACATCCCGTCGTTGGTGGCGCAGAATCAGCTGTCGATCACCAACCAGAACCTGCAGAAGACGCTGTTTCGTCTCTCTTCGGGTTCGCGAATCAATTCCGGCGCGGACGACGCAGCGGGTCTCGCCATCGCCGACGGTCTGAAGGCGAACGAAACGGCCCTGACGCAGTCGGCCCAGAACGCGAGCAACGGCGTCGGCGCTCTTCAGGTTGCCGACGGCGCGCTCGCTCAGGTCACCACGCTTCTCAACCGCGCGGTAACTCTGGCGACGGAAGCGGCGACCGGCACGGTGAGCAACTCGCAGCGCGGCGCTCTTGACGCGGAATTCACGCAAATCAAGGCGGAAATCGACCGCATCGGCAGCACGACCACCTTCAACGGCACATCCGTTTTCACCGCCACGACGACCTCGATCTTCCTCTCGGATGCCAGCTCGACGAGCCAGATCGGTGTCACCGTCGGCGCCTTGGCATCCAGCGCCATCACGAACGGCTCATCCACGGCGAACATTTCCGCCGACGACCTGACCACGGCCGCCAACGCGCAAACCGCGCTGACGGACATCAACACCGCCATCGCCAACGTCGCGGGAATCCGCGGCTCGATCGGCGCCGGCATCAATCGCTTGCAGTCCGCCGTCAACGTCATCAACACCCAGGTGCAGAACCTGGCTAGCGCCGAAGACGGCATCCGCGCGGCGGATATCCCGTCCGAGGTTGCGAACCTTTCCCGCTACACCATCCTGAACCAGTCGGGTATCTCGGCTCTGGCCCAGGCAAACTCGGCGCAGCAGATCGTGCTGAATCTGCTTCGCTAACGAAACTGAAGAATAACCGGTGACGGGCGGGGTCCTCGCGGCCTCGCCCGCTTCGCCACTTTCAGGAGGCAATATGGCGGTTCTCCTCGATCCCACAGCACACCAGGCCTCGGTGGAACCAGAGGCGCGCCCGCAAGGACAGTCAAACGCCAGCCGGCGCCCTGTTGCTTCCCCGCTGAGACAAGAGAGCACCACGCAAGGCGGATACGTCGAGGCAAACGTTACTTTCCGGCGCGATGCGGCCGGCCAGATCTACTACGTTGTGACCGACGCGGCCACGGGCAAGGAGATCCGGGAGCTGCCGGCTGAGCAAGTTCGCGCCGTGGCGGAAGGCATTCAGGAATTCTTGAAAGCCGAACAAAGTCGTGGCGCAAAATCCCTCGAAGTGAAGGCATAGGAGCGCACTGTGGCCACTACGAATCCGATTTCCGGTCTAAGCCTCAACGGCAGCACCAGTCTCGGCCAGGGCATTGACGTCCAGCAATTCGTCACGCTTGCGCTCGCTGGCGATCAGGCAAATATCACGAACCTCCAAAACACGCAAAGCATCCTGAACGCACAGACTACCGCTCTCGCCAAAATCACTACGGATCTGAACAACCTGCAATCCGCTGTTTTCGCGCTCAACGATCCGCTCGGCGCTGTGGCCTCGCAGACCGCCACTTCATCGAATACGAATGTCCTCAGCGCGACCGCCGCTTCGAGCGCGGTCCCTGGCGTGCACACCATTGTCGTGACGAGCCTTGCCACTACTTCTTCCTATTTCACGGATCCTGTCGCAACCAGCAGCACTCCTCTCGCAACCGGCAGCTTCCAGTTCCAGGTGGGCGCGAATAGTCCGGTCACCGTGACCGTGGATTCGACCGACAACACCCTTGATGGCCTCGCCGCGGCCATCAATAGTCTGGGAGCCGGGGTCCGCGCCAGCGTGATTACCGATGCCAACGGCGCACGCCTTGCTCTCGTTAGCGAGACCACCGGCGCGGCCGGAGATATCACCGTCAGCAACAACACGACCGGGCTCAACTTCACGAAGGCCGTCACCGGAGCGAACGCTGCGCTGACCGTTGACGGCATCCCCATCAGCAGCGCTTCCAACAGCGTTTCTAACGTCATCAACGGCGTCACGCTGAATCTCGTCGCCCCCGCACCGGCATCGCCGGTCACCCTCACCGTCAGTCCAGACACGACGCAGGCCGCCGATGCCATCAACAAGTTCGTCGCCGCGTATAACACCGCCATCGCCGATATCAACGCGCAGTTCAACGTCGCGGCCGATGGCACGGGCGGCGGCCCCCTCGAGGCGGACGGTTCCCTGCGCGAAGCCCAGTCCTCGCTCCTCAGCGCGATCTCCTATTCCATTTCGGGGAATAGTGGCATCGTCAATCTCGCGGCGCTTGGGGTCAACCTCAACAACGACGGAACACTGACCGTGGACAGCGGCGCACTGAATTCAGCCCTTTCCAGCAACTTCGCGAGCGTACAAACTTTCCTGCAATCCACCAGCGGCGGATTCGCCAACAATCTGAGTTCTGTGCTTACGAACCTGACCGACCCCAGCACCGGCGTCCTGGGTCTCGACGCATCCGGCATCTCCCAATCCTCCCGCGATCTCGGCCAGCAGATCACGAATCTGCAGGCCTCTCTGGCCGTACGGCAGCAGCAGCTCACGCAGGTCTATGCTCAAGTCAATGCCACGCTCCAACAACTTCCGCTTTTGCAAGCGCAGTTAAGCCAGCAGCTCGCGAGCGCCTGATGCCTGAGAACGCATTCCTTGCTTATCAGACGAATTCCGCCCGCGGCGCCTCTCCGGTCGGCCAGGTCGTGGCGCTCTATGACACGATCCTTCGCGATTTCCGGCGGGCTGCTGCGGCCCTGGATGCGGGCAATGTGGAAGGGCGCGTCTTCGAGCTGAACCACGCTCTAACCGTCATCGGCCATTTGCGCAGCGTCCTCGATCATCAGCGCGGGGGCGAAGCTGCGCGGCGCCTCGAGCGTTTCTACGACGTCACGCAGTCCATGATCGTGCAGGCCAACCTGAGCCCAAGCCGTGAAGCCATTCAACGGCTTGCGGACCTATATTCCACCGTCCGGCAGGCCTGGCAGGAAGCGGAACGCCAATTAGCTTCATTCAGCGCCGAAAATACGGCCGATCGTTCGCCCGCGCAAAAGATGGAACAACCTGCGCAAACGCCTGCCGCGGAGACTACCGCTCCCGCTTCCGGCCGATGGAGCGCCTGAGCCGCAGATTTCGCATCACACGCCATGAGTGACCCAAGAGCGCAAATCACCGCCGCCAGCGCCGAAGTCGCTGCCCTCTCTTCCCTTGCCCGCCGTGCGCTGGAAGGCCAGGCGGAATTTGGCCCCGAACAGCTTCGAACGCTGAAATCCGTCCTGGATCGCATGGACCCACTGATGCTTCAGTCCGCGCAACTCCGCCGCGAACAACCGGAGCTGCGGCCGGACCTCGACGCCTACAAGGCCTTGCTCACGGAGCTCGAACCATTGCTCGAGCGGATTCGCGTCATGCTTCTCGCCCGCCGCGCACAAATGCTTTTGGATCGTGGCCGGCTCGAAGCGGTCGCCCGCTGGTCAGACGCCCTCCGGCAAACTCACGACGGCTAGCCCAGATTTAGGCAAAAACACATGCCCCCAGAACACTGGGGATTCAACGCGTGTGGTCCCAGGTGCGTGGAGAGCCAAGGCGCGCAAGTTCCCCTCCCTGCAAGACGCGTCCTGCACCGTCCGAAACGATTTGACGAAGCCGTGCGTATTCAATACGTTCATCCAGCACGCCGGGCAGCGGCAGCGAGCGAGCCGTTACCGAAGGGAAGCCTGCCCGGCGACGGGCAAAGGTGAAAATGACCCATGGACGGGCCTCTTCTGTCTGCGCAAAGCGTCACCCGCGAATACCGCCTGGGCGACTCCACGGTTCGCGCGGTCAGTGACGTCTCCCTTTCACTGGCCGGCGGCGAATTTGTCGCTCTTCTCGGCAGCTCCGGCTCAGGTAAATCCACTCTGCTCAATCTCTTGGCGGGACTCGACCGCCCCACGTCCGGCGCCATCTTCGTCCAAGGACGCAACCTCGCCGAACTCTCCTCCATCGAGCTTGCGCGCTACCGCCGCCAGACCGCCGCGATGGTCTTCCAGTCTTTCAATCTCCTCCCCCGCATGACCCTCGAGGAAAATGTCGAGCTTCCTCTTCGCCTCGAGGAAGTAGACCGCCGCGAACGCTACGCCCGAGTCACCGAAGCCCTTGAGCGCGTCGGCCTGGCGCAACGCCGGCGACACCGCCCCAGCGAACTCTCCGGCGGCGAGCAGCAGCGCGCCGCCATCGCCCGCGCTCTCGTCAACCGGCCCGCGGTTCTCTTCGCCGACGAGCCTACCGGCAACCTCGACAGCAAGAATGGCGACCATATCCTCGGGCTTCTTGGCGAACTGCAATCCGCGCTGCGCATGACCATCGTCATGGTGACGCACGAGCGGCCGCTGGCCGAGCGTTACGCGCAGCGCCTGGTCCTCCTCTCGGATGGAAAACTCATCAGCGATCAGCGGCTGTCGCCGTCCGCAACGCGCGGCGCGGCCGCAAGCGTTACCGCCTGCGAACCCGCGCCTTCCGGGACCTCCGCATGAAACGGCGCGACCTCGCCGAACTCGCGGTTCGCAATCTGCGCGAAGCCCTTCTCCGCAATGCGCTGACTACCCTTGGCGTGGCGGTCGGCGTCGCTTCGCTTGTCGCCATGCTTTCTCTGGGAGTTGGCTTGCAGAATCTCGCGTCTCAGCGCCTGACGCGCTCCGGCCTCTTCGACGCGGTTTTTGTCACGGCTCGCGGTCCCGGCGATCGCGGCGGCCTGTCCCGCGAAGGCTCATCCCGCGAGAATTCCGATTCGCGGCAGAATCCCGAGCCGCAGGAATTGAAGCTGCTCGACGAAGACACGCGCCAGGCTTTCGCGCGCTTGCCCAACGTCACGGAAGTCTATCCGCAGATTCGCTTCGTCGCCGATGCCCGTTACGGCGAAACAAAGCGCCAGACCATGGTTCTCGCGCTGCCCGATTCCTCCCGCCGCAGCGGCGCTTTCGACGCCATGAAGGGAGCGTTCTTCTCGTCTCCTGCGGCGCAGGAAGCCATTCTGCAAATGGATTTTGCGAAGGAGCTGAATGCGCAACCGGAATCGCTCATCGGCAAGGAACTCGCGCTCCGCTACATGGAGCGTTCGACTTCCGCAAGCGACGCCGAACTGATGAACGCTTTAACCGGTTCCGATAGCGCCGGCGCCATTTCCATCCTTCCCCGCGTCAAGAAATTCCGCATCATCGGCATCACCGATTCCGATCCGTCCGCCGGACTCGGGGGCTTTGGCGGAGCGCGGGTTTTCCTGCCGCTGCAAGTTGCCGAAGGACTGCACGTGGCGCAGCCCGGGGATTTTCGCACCATGCTGGCCAGCGAATCCGATAAACCCAGCTACATGGCGCTCACGGTCCGCACAAAGTCTCCGAACGACGTTCCGAAAGTGGAGGACGCAATCAAGAAAATGGGTTACAGCGCGTTTTCCCTGATGGATGCGGCGCGGAGTCTCCGCCTGGTCTTCGCGGTGTTCGATCTATTTCTCGGACTCTTCGGCAGCCTCGCGCTGACCGTGGCTTCGCTCGGCATCATCAATACGCTGGTCATGGCCATTCTCGAGCGCCGCCGCGAAATCGGCATTCTCAAGGCCCTCGGCGCATCGGATAAGGACGTGAAGAGTTTGTTCTTCGCGGAAGCGGCCGCCATGGGCTTCTTCGGCGGCATTCTGGGAGTCGCGTTCGGGTGGCTGATCGGACGGGCGCTCACCCTCGGCGCCTCACTGTACTTGCGCAGCCGCGATCTGCCGAGCGTTAGCGTCTCGCATGTGCCATGGTGGCTCGGCGTGAGCGCCGTCGCTTTCGCCGTTGTGGTCAGCCTGGCCGCGGGACTTTATCCCGCCGCGCGCGCCGCAAAGCTCAATCCCGTCGAAGCGCTGCGCTATGAATAATTCCGCGCCGCCGCTAGACTTTGGAGCGGAACCTTGCTAACGCGGAGAAACGTTCATGCCCTTCGCTCAACTCGGAGACACGCAACTCAATTACCAACTCGAAGGCCCCGCCGGTGCTCCTGTTCTTCTCTTCTCGAATTCCCTGGGCGCCAATCTCTCGATGTGGAACCAGCAAGCCGCCGCATTTAACGCCAAATTCCGCGTGCTTCGGTACGACACGCGGGGTCACGGCCAATCCGGCGTCACTCCCGGGCCTTACAGCATCGAGCAACTCGCGCGCGATGCACTCCATCTGCTGGACGTTCTGCAAATCGCCAGCGTCGATTTCTGCGGACTCTCGATGGGGGGACAAACCGGAATGTGGCTGGGACTCCACGCGCCCGGGCGCATCCGCAGACTCGTGCTCTGCAACACCGGACCCAAAATCGGCACCATGGAAACCTGGGGCGCGCGCATGGAGGCCGTTCGCAAAGGGGGAATGGCCGCTGTTTCCGAAGCGATTCTCGAGCGCTGGTTCACCCAGGAGTTTCGCCAGCGCGAGCCTGCTTTGATCGCCGGCATCAAACGCGGCATCGAATCCACAAACGTCAATGGTTATCTCGCGAATTGCATCGCTGTGCGAGACTACGATGCCCGCGAAACCGTTTCCGCCATTCGGCTCCCGACCCTGGTCATATCCGGCGCGCGGGACACTTCGACTCCGCCCGAGAGCGGCCGTTTTATAGCGGAAAAAATCCCCGGCGCCAAATACGCTGAACTCAACGCGGCACATCTTTCCAACATCGAAGCGGCGTCCCGCTTCAATCAGGAACTCACCGCATTTCTCGCGGCCTGAACTAGTCGGCGGGGGTCTCTGGGAGGGTAACGCCGGGGACGCGCGGAGCAGCGGCGGGTTCGGCGCCCGAAAGGGTTTCCCAGCCGCGACGCGAAAGGCTCCAGTAAATGGCGTAACCGGAAAACGCGGAACCAAGGATGAGCAGCCCGCCCGGAATCCATTCCTGAAGGACGAGTTCACCGATCCCGAACATCGAGCAGTACACCAGAGCGCAGCCCATCACCCAGTCGAACGCATTCGCGCCCAGGTCGCGGACCGGCCGCATCTCCGGCGCGAGCGCCGCGATGCGGCGCCAGCCGTGAACGGTCGGATGCACGCGCCGGTAGAAGGCGAGCAGATGCGCCTCCGGCTCGGGAGGCGTGAGCAGCGTCACGATCAGCCACACGACGGTGGTGACGCCGGCGGTGATCATGGCCGACTTTGCGAACACGACGGAATTGTTTCCGGAGAAGTGAACGCGCGTGAGAGAAACGGAGGCCACGAACGCCGCGATCATGGAGGAAATTTCGCTCCATGCATTGATGCGGGACCAATACCAGCGCAGCAGCAATACGCCGCCTGTTCCCGCGCCCATGCCGAGGAGCAATTCCCATGCGGCTTGAATCGAGGAGATATGCGCGGCCGTGTAGCCGCTCAGAATCACCAGCAAGACGATGAACACCTTGCTGACGAAGACGTAGTGCTTTTCGGTTCCGTGCCGCACGAGAAAGCGGCGATAAAAATCGTTGATGAGGTAGGACGTGCCCCAGTTGAGCTGCGTGCCGACGGTGGACATGAACGCGGCAAGAAACGCCGCGATCATCACGCCGCGCAGCGCCGGAGGCAGAAAGTCGCGCATGACCATGACGTAACCCTTTTCCGGTTCGGCGGCGAAGGCCGCGCTTGGATGCAAACCTCCGTTCGCCGAGTACACGGCCACGGCGACGAGTCCGGTGACGATCCACGGCCACGACCGCATCGAGTAGTGGGCGATGTTGAACCAGAGCGTCGCCCCCAGCGAATTCTTTTCGTCCTTCGCGCTGAACATGCGCTGAGCGACGTAGCCACCTCCGCCGGGCTCGGAGCCCGGATACCAACTGGCCCACCATTGCACAGCTAGATACAACACAAAGGTCAGCACCGGCAGAGTCCAAAGCGCATCGCTGGTCCAGCCGAGGTGAAAGGAGGGAAAGAAGGAGAGTACCGAACCGGTGGTTTGCCCCGTCGCGCGCGTCGCGGCATCAACTTGCGAGAGATGCATCTTGAGGAGGGCCATGCCGCCTATCTTATCCACGGCGACCCATGCCAGGACGACGATCATGGCCATTTTCAGCGCGAACTGAAAAAGATCGGTGACCAGAACACCCCAAAGGCCGCCGATGAAGGTATAAAGGCCGGTGAACGGAACGAGGATCAGCACGCAGATCAGCAAAGCCGTATGCGAGGGATCTCCGAGCGTATAGCGAAACATCGTGTGCCCGCCCGCGCCGATTTCGAGCACGCGGCCACGGGCAATCGCGTCGCCAAGCAACACGGTGATGATGCTGATCATGGCCTTGATGACCCAGCCGAGGATCAGGCAGTTCATCAGCGCGCCCAGATAGAGCGCGCGAAAACCGCGGAGAAACGCCGCAGGTTTGCCGGCGTAGCGCAGTTCGACAAATTCGACGTCGGTGATGATGCCGGAGCGCCGCCAGTAGCGCGCGAAGAAGAATACGGTCATCATCCCGGAAAGGCACAGCGACCACCACAGCCAATTGCCGGCGATGCCGTTCTTCGCGACCAAGCCGGCGACCAGCAACGGCGTATCCGCCGCGAAGGTGGTGGCAACCATGGAGGTTCCGGCAAGCCACCAGGACACGTTGCGGCCGGAAACGAAAAATTCTTCGGTGCTGCCGGAAGAGCGGCGGCGATAATAAAGGCTGATCAGCAGGTTCAGGAGCAGGTAGGCCGCGATGACGATCCAGTCGATGGCGGTCAGGGCCAAAGCAAAGCCTCCAAGCCGGGACGGCGCAAGGCAATCCGCCGAACCCCTACAGGCGGCTACCATACCGCAGTCCAAGGCGGCCCGCCACGAGGAAAATAGCTATATAGCACCACAAGGGCCTTGTCAATCGGGAACTCCTATTTTATAACTTTCGTATTCATCGCAATCTATAGCGGGCGGCAGGACGGAGAGGCCGCCGCAATCGCGATGCCAGAATCGAATTCCGCAACGTCCGGCCCGGGCAGCGGAACGAGAACAGTCGAGGACAAGGGAAAATGCCTGTAAAAAGCAGGAACAGCGTTCCCGCGTATCAGCGGATCCAAAGCGCGATACGCAAACGCATTGAAGCGGGGCATCTGCGTGCGGGGGATGTGGTCGCTTCCGAACGCGATCTCGCGAAATTGCACCAGGTGAGCCTGATGACGGCGCGGCACGCGCTGGCTTCGCTGGAGCGGGAAGGAATCGTAGAGAGGCGGCGCGGCATCGGTACTTTCGTGGCGGCGCCGAAAATCCATTTCAACAAGCTGATGAGCTATACGGAGCAGATGGCCAGCCGCAGCTTGCAAGCGGGCGCGAAAGTGCTTTTCGCCAAGGTGCTGGACAACGAGCAAGAAGCGGCGGCCCGGCTCTCGCTCGCGCCCACGAGCAGGGTGATCAAGCTGGAGCGGCTGCGCCATGCCGCGGGCGAACCCTTTGCGCTCGAAACCTGCTATCTCTCCGCGGCGGAATTTCCGGACTTGCTCTCGAAGCCGCTGGGGCGTGAATCGTTCTTCGGAATACTGGAGCGCGATTACAAAACGGAAATCGGGTACGCCGACGAAGAAGTGGACGCGACAGCGGCGGACCAGCGCACGGCCGACTTGCTGAATATCCCGAAGCGGGACCCGCTGTTGCGCATTCGGCAGGTGATCTATTCTTCCAAAGGCAAGGCCATCCTGTACGTGCTCGGGCTCTATCGCTCGGACCGGCACAATCTGGTGATTCGCCGCTTCCGCTGAAGCAGCGAACGCGAGCGCGCCGATTTTTGCAGGCGCGTTAAAACGCTCGAACGCACGGAACTGAGAGGACAAGGGAATGCTGGCGGTATTGAAGCGCAACGCGGAAGAGGTAAGCCTGCACACGGCGAAACTGATCGCCGGCGCCATTCGGCGCAAGCCCGCGCTGCGGCTGGGCATGGCCACCGGCAATACCATGGTCGGTGTCTACCGCGAACTCGTTCGCATGCACCGCGAAGAGGGGCTCGATTTCTCGCGCGTGGTCACCTTCAACCTGGACGAATATCTTGGCATAGACGCGAATCATCCCGGCAGCATGCGGCACTTCATGGACGAGCATTTTTTCACGAAGGTCAATCTCGCGCCGGCGAATATCCACACTCCGGACGGAACGATTCGCCGGGACTATGACGAGTATTGCGCCGGGTACGAGAAGGCGATTCGAGAAGCGGGCGGAATCGACGTGCAGCTTCTGGGAATCGGGAGAAACGGCCATATCGGATTCAATGAGCCGACGTCAAGCTTGGGATCACGGACGCGGCTCAAAGTTCTTGGCGACGAAACCATCGCGGACAACTACCAACTCTTCGGAACGATTGACCAAGTGCCGAAGTGCGCGATTACCGTGGGAATCGGAACGATCCTTGAAAGCAAACGGATTTTGTTGCTGGCCACGAGCGACGCCAAGGCGGATGCGGTCGTGAAATCCATTGAAGGGCCTGTGACATCGGCGGTGCCAGCCTCGGCGCTGCAACACCATCCGGACGTGACCTTCATTCTGGATGAAGCCGCCGCGGCAAAGCTAAGCCAGAAGGAATACTATCGCCGCGTGCTGGAAATGACGGAACGGCTGACGCCGGAGCGGTTGTCGTAGGAGCGTTCGAGCCGCTGGCGCAAATGGCGCCACGGCGCTTCGTTTGCGTGGCGATCCCGGGATCTCGCTAAACCGGCGTTTCCCGAGGGCTGGCTGTCACATGCCAGGGAAGACGGGCATGCGCTGCGTGCGGTGCTCGGGACCCTCGGAGTTTGCGAGGCTAACGACGACTCATGCTTTGCCGGCGCGGCGGGCGCGCTCGCTCGGCGGCTCACCGGGGTGATAGCTTTCGCTGAAAGCGTCAACTTCGCGTTCCGCTTCCTCGCGAGCGATACCGTAGCGTTCCTGCAGTCTGCCAATCAACTGATCGCGGCGGCCCGCGACCGACTGCAAATCGTCGTCGGTTAGTTTGCCCCATTTCTCGCGCATCCTGCCGGCCGCCTGCTTCCATTGGCCCGCGATCTGATCCCAATTCATTGTTCCTCCAGGCGAAGAAAAGTCCACTTCCATGAAAGCGCGCGAATGACGCCCGAGGAATACAGGACAAGGACTAGCAAGCGTCCGCATGCAGTGTAGAAGAGCGGAGAGCCCATGGGTTCGCGCGGGCGCCATACGAGCTTTGCTGTATGGAGCAACGCGGCGCGAGAGCGTGAAAATTGGCGTGACGCATTTGCGAGCGTGCAAGGAAACCGGAGGAGGTGACGATGCTGCGGTGGGCTCTCGGGTTTCTGATCGTGGCGACTATTGCGGCGATCCTGGGCTTTTGGGGAGTGGCGGCCGCGGCGGCCGGTATCGCGAAGATTATTTTCTACCTGTTTCTGATCTTGTTTGTGCTCGCGCTGATTGGGTCGCTGCTGCACCGGCGGTCTTGATCGAAACATTTGTTCCGGGCTATCAACCGGCCGAGGCCGGAGAGACGTGCACGAAAATGGCTGAACGGCGGATTTAAGCTCGCACTTCAGGCAGCGGCGCTCGACGATCTTCTCGGGCGCCGTTGTTTTTGTGCGGGCGCGAAAATCGGGCGGCGCTCGTGAAGGATGCGCTCCGAGGCCGCGACCATGACTTCCTCGTGAAACAGGCGCTGAAAGACGCCGTCCGAGAGCAGATTGCAAATGGAGAGGAGACTCATGCCTTGATGGTGCGCCATCCAACTGCGCACGATTTCAAACGAGCGCTTTCCATCGGCCGAGGCGCCGCTGGGGCCGTCGCCGAAGTCGGCGGCTTCGTAAAATCCGAAGGAGCCGAGCAAGCCCGCGGCTTCAAGCTGCACGAGATTGGAAACGGCGGCAGAGGCGTCAGCGTGGAGGGCGAGGAAGGAAGAGTAAGGCGAAATGACGAGACGGCGGTCGAGTTCGGGGTTGATGGCGAGATCGGGCAGGCCAAATGCGCGATAGACGTAGTGATTCGACTCGTTTCGCAAGCTGCAGCCGGCTTCCGAGATTCCCCAGGGAATGCCCAAAGGCGCAAGCCGCGAGCGCTGGCAATGAACGGCGCCGGCCATGCTGTTTTCCAAAAGAGTTTCGGGATAGGTCTTCAGCCATAGGGCGGGCATGAGGTACTCGAACATCGTGCCGGTCCAGGAAAGCAGGACATGGCGACCGAAAGCTTCGGTATGGGAACGGCCGAGGCGAAACCACGTGTCCTGGGGAATGTCGCCCTTGGCGATGGCGACGAAGACGGCGCTGCGAGACTCGGAAGCCAGCAGGTCGTAGCAGCTTTTTTCGAGACGGCCGGCCTCCGCGTTGTAGCCGATCGAGAGCATACCGCGACGCTCGTCGTAGAGGAAGGTGAAGTCCATTTCGCGGACGAGCGCATCGCACACGGAGGCAAGCGCGAGCAACCGGCTCTCGAGATGGCGAGCCTGTTCGCAAGCAGCGGTCAAGCGCCGGCGGAGGGCTTCCTTTGCCGAGGCTTCCCCGGTCCAGAAAGAGTATTCATCGAGCTTGCGCTGGAGGCGAGCAACAAAATCGGGCAATTGGCGCAGCGTAAGAGAAGCGGTAACACGGGGATCGAGCAATTCGCCGAGCTGGGCGCGAAGCGAAGCAAATTCGGGCAACACCCAGGGAGTCATCGTGCGGGAGAGCCACAGAATATCCTGAAGATGCGAGCGCGCCTGCACGAGCCACCAGCGCGCATCCGAGGAGGCGCTCCCAGCGGGGAGGAATTCGGCTTCGCGGACGGCGGCTTCGAGCCGATCCTGAAATGCGGGCGCTGCTTGCGACCACGCAGAGGTGTTGCGGGGAAGTCTGGCGGCTTCGGCGCGAATCGCTTGGAGCGGCGCCAATTTTTCGGCGGGCCAGTCCAGGACCTGGAGAGCATCCAGCGCGGCTCCGAGATGATCGCTGAAACCAAGAAACGCTGATTCCGGAAAAATGGGGTGGGTGGCAGCGGCGAGGCAGCCCTGCTTCAGAGACCAAAGCGAGCACGCCAGATTGCCGCTATCCACCGTGGAGACGAATCTCTGGCCCAATGGGAGGAGGGAACGCGTGTCGTACCAATTGAGGAAGTGACCGTTGAAACGCGGCAGACGGCGCGCGCTGTCGAGAATCCGCTCAGTGTTTTCGGCGAAGCGGTCGAGAGTGAGAAAGCCGAGATCGAAGGCAGCGTACTGAGCATTGAGCTGGAGGCCGAGATTCGTGGGCGAGAGGGCGTGTGTGGCAGTGAAATCCTGCTCATAGAGATTGTCTGGAATGAGGAAGTTGTTTTCGGGTGCGGCGAGCTGATGGAAGTAGCGCCAGGTGCGGATGGCGGAAGCGCGGAGGAACTGCTCGCCGGCAGGGGTGAGCGTGCTGCGCTCAGTGCGCAGCGGATGGTCGAGCCATCGCGCGGCAGGCTTTGAGAAAAGCCAGAGAAGAAGAACCGGAAGCGCGGCAGGAAACGCGGCGGGCCGGAACCAGGCGAGCGCCGCGCCAATGGCGATGGCAAGAAACGGCGTGCAGTCGAGGTATATGTCCACGGGCGTCTTGCGTTTGCGCTCCATCTCGGATTGCGCAGCGGTTTCCCATTCAAGCAAATTGCGGCGGCTGATGGTCAGGCGGAAAACAGTGCGAAATACGGCGTCCAGCGTGACGAGCGTCTGATGAGCGAGAAAAGCCAGGAAGATCAGCACGTCAATCTGGCCGGAAACGAAATCGTGCGTGATTTGGCGCAAGACGGTGCGAGGGTCATCGGAATTCCGGGCGCGGGAGAACGAAAGCAACAAGCGGACGTAGCTTGGAATCAGGAGAAGAGCGACGGTGGCGAAGGTCCAGTAGGCGGGATAGGGCAAGTAAAACCAGGAAGCAAGGAGCAGGACAAAAGTCGCCGCTTCGATGACGCTGCGGCGAAGGTTATCAAGAATCTTCCAGCGGGACACGAAATTCAGCGGATTTTTGACGGACTTACCTTGGGAGTCGAGGACGCGGGGCAAGAGCCAGCGCATGATCTGCCAGTCGCCGCGAATCCAGCGATGCTTGCGGCGGCTGTGGGCGCTGAAGTGCGAAGGATAGTCGTCAATGACCTCGATATCGGAAACGAGGCCGGCGCGGGCGTAAGCGCCTTCAATGAGGTCGTGACTGAGAATGGCATTGGTGGGGAAGCGGCCGTGGAGCACTTCGCGGAAGACATCGACTTCGTAAATGCCCTTGCCGGTAAAGCTGCCTTCACCGAACAGGTCCTGATAGACGTTTGAAACGGCGTGCGTGTAGCTGTCGAGGCCGGTTTGGCCGGAATAGATGTAAGCGAGACGCGATCGGTTGGCGGACTGCACGCTGATGCCGACGCGCGGCTGGAGAATGCCGTAGCCTTCGACGACGGTGTTCGTGGAGTGATTGACGCGAGCGCGGTTGAGCGGATGCGCGAGCGTGGCGATGAGGCGCTTGGCCACGCCGGGCGGAAGCTGCGTATCGGAATCGAGCGTAATGACGAAGCGGACGCGCGGGACGACGGAAAGATCGCCGACCTTGACGGGAAAGCGGTCGTAGCTGCCGCGCAGGAAGTCGTTGAAGTCGAGCAGCTTGCCGCGTTTGCGCTCCCAGCCCATCCATTTGTTCTCGAGTTCATTGAAGACGCGGTGGCGATGGAAATGGAAAAAGGGCGCCGCGCGGCCTTCAGAGTATTTGCGGTTGAGGTCCTCGATGAGCGCGGAACAGAGAGATACGTACTGGTCGCGCTCGTCGAAAGGCTGCGAGGAATCGGGCGGGTCCGTGAGGAGCGCGAAGAAGAGATTGGGGTCACGATTGCCGGCGTAGCGAATCTCCAGATTGCGGACCAAGTCGCGGATTTGCGGTTCGCTGACAAGAAGGGTGGGGATGGCGACGATAGTGACGCAATCTTCGGGAATGCCGGCGGTGAAATCAAGCCGGGGCAAAAGGCGTGGCGGCAGAAAGAAGCTGACCACCTGGTTGACGGCTTCCACAGCGGCTTCACTGGCCGGCAGAAGCAGGAGGAGCACGGCAGCGAGAAGATAGGGGCCCAGGCGGACGCCGCTCAGCAGGAAAACAAGCGTGAGGAAAATCAGCAATTCGATACTGAGAAGATAAAACATCTCGGGCATGCCGAGAATGATGTCGCGTATGCGTTGCGCGCCGCGTGTGTGATAGCCGATCTCGGCCCGCAGGGTGTTCCGGCCGGAGCCGACAAGGTAATAACCGACATGGCTGCGGCGTTCGAGAGCGCGGGCATCGAGGGCAAAACTGCGCGCGGCGTCACGGGCAAGTTTCACGGCGCGGCGGGCGACGGAGAATTCATCGACGCCGGCCCCGGCGGCGAGTTCCTGCACCGCGGCGCGATACAGCTCGCAACTCTCGAAGTCCATTTGCGAATAAACGCGCGCGGGGTCCTCGCGAAGAATCGCTTCGGTAACGCTGAGAGCGAGCACCGTATCCTTGAAGGAGAAAACAGAAAGCTCTTCGAGGCATTGCAGCAGCAGAATCGGGCCTGAGCCACCCGCTTGTTTCGCGGAGTCCGAGTGCGATTGAACCTGCGCCTCGGGTGGCGCTACGGCGCACGGCAATTGCGCGGCGATCTCTTCGAGCAGGACGAAGGTCATCATGGGCTTCAGGAGCCAGAGTTCCGCCAATTCAAGCGGCGTGTTTTCCCGAATGCCTGCGAGGAACTGGCGAAGAACGGCCTCACTGAAGGAGAAACTCGAAGCAGAAAGGAACGCGCGGGCCACAAAGTAAGCCCGGGGGACGGCTTCGGCGCAATCCGGCGCGTGGACCTGTGGAATCGAAAGCTTCCAGCGCAGCGAGTCGCGCGATTCCTTCACGGCGGCATCGAGCAACCGGCGCTGGCGAATCAGCGCGACCGCGGCGCCCGAAGCGGCCATTGGAGTGCGCGGCTGCTGCTCGAAGAAATCCGCCAGCCGCGACGCGCTCGCCGCGATGCGCCGCTCAAGAAGAGAACAGCGGAGGGCGCGTCCGGCGGATTTCCAGGAAAGCGAAGCGGATCGCCCCGCGATCCAGGGTGAGTTCGCCGCGTGGTCCGCGGTCGTGATATCGGGAGCCGCCTGCGCGCCGGGAGCAACCGGAATACCGGAATCCGCGCCGGCTGCGCCGTTCGCGCCGATTGGAGGCTGCGGATGCGAGATATCTCGCAGCCAACGCGATTCGTCTTGCGCCGCTCCCATGAAACGTTCCGTCATTCATCCCGCCGCGAAAATGGGACTAGCGATAGCTCGAGGCTTGTAACTCAAACATCTCCGCGTAGCGGCCGCCGCGAGCGATCAACTGTTCATGGCGGCCCTCTTCGGTAATTTGCCCTTTTTCCAGGACGATGATGCGGTCCGCCATCTTCACCGTGGAGAAGCGGTGAGAAATGAGCAGCGCCATCCTGCCGGTGGTCAGTTCGGCGAAGCGCTGGAAAACTTCGTGCTCGGATTTGGCGTCGAGCGAGGCGGTGGGCTCGTCGAGAATCAGCAATTGCGCCTCGCGCAGATAAGCGCGGGCGAGCGCCACTTTCTGCCATTCGCCGCCGGAAAGGTCCACGCCCATCTCGAAGCGGCGGCCGAGCATCTGTCCGTAGGTATGCGGGAGTTTGGCGATGACATCGTGCGCAAGGCTTTTTCTGGCGGCCTGCTCGATGCGTTCGTGATGATTGCGTTCCGCGACCTGGCCCACGGCGATGTTTTCCTGGGCGGTCATATCGTAACGCATGAAGTCCTGGAAAATGACGGCAATCTGGCTGCTGTAGTCCTCGAGGTCGTATTCGCGGAGATCCACACCATCGACAAGGACCGAGCCTTCGACAGGATCGTAGAGCCGCGTGATGAGCTTGACGATGGTCGTCTTCCCTTCCCCATTTTCTCCGATCAGCGCGATGCGTTCCGCAGGCTCGATGCGGAGGTTCAGGTTGCGGAGCACGAGCCGCGAAGTGCCGGGATAGGCGAAGGATACGTTGCGAAACTCGATGCCGGCGCGGATCGGGCGCGGGACCGGCAAAGCATTCGATTTCGAGCGAACCACCGGCCGCAGGGAGAAAAATTCGAGCAAGTCGGTTAGAAAGAGCGACTGATCGGCAATTCCGGAAAATGTGGAAAAAACCATCTGCAGATTGGTGCTGGCGCCCGCGATCGCGCCAGTCAGAAACGTAAGCGTGCCGACGCTCATCCTCCCGGAGACGGTCTGAAAAATGATGTAAACGTAAGCGCCGTAGTAGCCGAGGGTCGTCACGACGGAAAGCAACGACGTGCCGGCAAGGCGCCTGCGCGCCAGCGAGACATTCTGGTAATAGACCTGGTCGGAAAGATGCGTGAAGCGCTCCGTTAGGAAGCCGTTCAGACCGAAGAGCTTGAGTTCCTTGGCGCTGTCCTTGCTGGTGCCGAGAAAGCGCAGGTAGTCCAGCTGGCGCTTCACCGGCGTCTGAAAGAAGGCCAGCGCATAGCCGAGAAAGGCGAAGTGGCTTTCGCCGATAAACGCGGGAACCACGCAAACGACCAGAAGCAGCAAGAGCCAGGGCGAGAAGAACAGAATGCTGGCCGCGAGAGTGGCCGTAGTGATGACCTGCTGCACCAGCCGGCCCATTTGCTGAATCATGACCAGCCGGTCGGTGGCCTGGACGCGGGCACGTTCGAGCTTGTCTTGGAACGCCGGGTCCTCGTAGTGAGAAATATCCAAGGCGGAGGCGTGCTGCATCACGCGGATGCTAATGTGGCGAATGAATTTATCGGCCAGCAGCGTATCGCAGAAGTCAACCAGGCGCGTAAGCAAGCTGGAGGCCAGCGCCAGGCCAAATTCCGCGCCAACCAGCCACCAGAAGCCAGGCCGCAACGCAGCACCATGCGCCACGTGGGCCACAATCGCGTCAATAATCAAGCGCGTGATGGCCAGGAGACCCAGCGGAATGGCGGCGACGATGCACCGAAGCACCAGCCCCGCTGTGACCACGAGGGGGCCAGAGTCCCAGAAGATTCGCAGTATGGGAGGAACGTTGCGGAGCGCCTGCAGGCGCTTGCCCCAGGCGTCCTGGAAATTCTGTCGGACTGGGTTGGCGGTCACGGCCACGAAAATACCCGCACGCTGGGCGTGTATCCTTTGGGATTCATGCGCCAAGCACGGAAATGGGGTAACGACCCGGTGCAAAGATTGAATCTAGTGTAAGTGAAGCAGCCGCGGCGGCGCCACAACAATACAGGGTAGTCCCTAGGCACGCAAACGAGAGGCTAAACCAAAAGAAGAAGCAATCGCGAAAATAGCCGTGGACGCGAAACAAAACACGCGAGCCGAAAGCGCGAGCAGGTCCGCGGCTCCCGTTGCGAACAAGGCGACCGCAGTGGCAGCCAAAACGGTGACGATACTCTTGGTCTTCCATCCATTCATGCGTTGATCCCCAATGAACTGCTGGGCTGGCACACGAAGGAGGTATGGCAAGTCGAGTACCATTGCTTAGTAATTGAGCATAAGGCACTTAGCGCGAACTGCCGACAAGCTTCCCGCGAAAAATCGGCAGGAACCGCGTAAATCTTTCGCAGCCAGATGTTTACGCTTAGCAGCGCAGGTTAACCTGAGAGCGAAAGGGATGCATAGAGTTAAAGGCCACAAAGAGAAGGCGGGAGACACTAGGAGCATCTCCCGCCGGTCGAGTGACGCGCAGGCTAAAACCGGATTACCGGTCCGAAGGTGACGCGCAAATTGTGATGCGCTCCGTTCGAGAAGTACATTTCGTCGCCTACATCCAGACGCAACCCGATGGGACCGAGATGGCCCTCGACTCCGCCGCCCGGGTAAAAGGCCGCGGCGACGCTATTTGAGCGCAAATTTGAGATGTTGCTGGTGAACGTGCCAAATGTAACGGGCGCGTTGCTCGTCAAAAAGCCCATCGCGCCGCCCTTGGCCGTCAGAAAAAAACGGAACGGCCCGCGTCCGATGCTGACGGCGGGACCCACCAAACCTTGCACAATGCGCATGTTGGAGCGAGCGAAGCCGACGGTAGTCGTAGTGCCTGGGAAGGCGCCCGGCGTGGTGAACGTCTCGTCAAAGCTGCGGCTAAAGTCGTAGGTGCCTTCCGCCTCAAGCTTGAGGTAGCGGCTGCCCAGGCTGAGTCGCCCGCCCGCTCCCCAGAAATTGGTGCTCGTCTGATTCAGTCGAAGATAGTCCGCGAACACACCGAACTCGCCGTGCTCCTGCGCGGACGCGAAAGAGGCACAAGCCAAGAACACAATCAATCCAAAAGCTAACCTCTGCATTGAATCCCCCTGATTTTTTTGAGTCGAGTATGACCCGGTGCTGGGAATCGGACCTTCAAGGTCCAACGAGGTTCTCCTTCAGGCTAGCAAGAGCGCAAAGGCGGAGATATCAAGGCCACGCGGTAGAGGGCATGCAGAATGCTTTGTAGAACAGGCAGTTAGCTGCAGGAGCGCGGATCCAGGTCCGGCGCGGCTTGCGAACGGGAAAATTTCCGGTACATGCAGTCGCGCAGGCCAATACATCATCCATTGTATTGGCGAAGAGACAGCCCGCGATTTATACCAAACGAAAGAGAGGCCGCCGTGCTTGGGTTGCCGGGCGCGCGTGTTCGTGCAAATTCACAGCCTTTCTTGAAGCCGGTTCCCAGAGAAAAGGAGACTCTGTGAAAACCCAGAAGCATGTGGCGCATAGGGAAGATACGCTCATCGCAAAAGCACGAGCCGGGAACGGAGAGGCGTTTTCCGAGTTGGTGCGGATGCACTCCCAACAGGTCTACGGCGTATCACTGCGCATGCTGAAAAACCACGAAGATGCGGAAGACAACCTGCAGAACGTCTTCTGCAAGGCCTACGACAATATCGGCCAATTTGAAGGCAATTCGCGCTTTTCCACGTGGCTGGTGCGCATCGCGATCAATGAGGCGCTGATGAAACTTCGGAAGCAGCATTCCGAACGGGCCACCGGGCATACGGACCTCATCCGTCCCGATGGCGAAGACAATGGCGTGATGCTGGAAGTGGAAGATGCGCGCCCCAACCCCGAACGGCAATACATCACGAAGGAACTGGCCATAAAGGCGTTCCGCGGCTTGCACCCATCGCTCCGCGACACATTCATCTTGCATAAGGCGGAAGGCTGGACGAATCGCGAATTGGCGGGAGCCATGGGGATCACCGTCGAAACGGTGAAATCGCGCATTTTTCGTGCGCGAATCCGCATGCGGCAGCAACTGACGGCACTCTCAAAGAACCGTTCGATGGCTTACCAAAGTTAAATTCCCGGCGCCAAACATTTGCAAATACGAGAATGGCATCTTGCGGGAAAAATTTCCGGCGGACGCGAATGGCCTGGCGTCCGCCGGTTTTGCTCGAGCCCGGGAGTTGATCAGCCGCCCGCCTTCGCGGAGCGTGCCTTGGGCCGCGGCTCCTCTTTCTCCTCGCCGAGTTCGGCGGAGGCTTCGTGAGCCTGCGTGTTGATGTCCTCGGCGAGCTGCGTCAGCTTCTGGTCGGCGCGCTTCTCTTCATCCAAAGTTTTCTCGAGTAGCGAGCTGGCCTGGGTTTCGCCCAGGATTTCCGCCCAGGCCTGAGCGCATCCGTATGCCGCTATTTCGTAATGTTCGACGCGTTGCACGGCAGAAATAATGGCGGCGTCCATCACGGACTCCTCGTAATCCTCATCCAGGATCTCCTCGCCTTCATCGAGAATCCCGGCCATGCCCACGCATTTTCTCCCGCTTGGCTTTTCTCCGAGAGACGTAAATATTTGCTTGAGGCGGTCAACGTGACTTCGCGTCTGCTCAAGATGCTCCTCGATAGCGTCCCGCAGTTCTTCCGAATCCGCATTCTTGGCCAACTTCGGCAGGGCCTTGGTCAGGCGATTTTCCGCGTCATAGAGGTCCTTTAGTTGATCGATGTACAGGTCGCGGAGAGTGTTGTTTTCCATATTGCATCTCCTAAGAATTGGACGTAGTAGCTGCCCACGTGAGGGTACTGACCGGTCCCGCGGGGCGCTATCCGGGCAAATCCCTAGGAGTCTCCCCGAAAACGGGCAGGGCAAGCACCAAAGATTTGGGCTTGGAACAGAGTTCGCGAAACTCAGGCGGAACGGGAGGAAGTAGCGGAGGATGAGACCGCGGCGCTATCCGGGGAGTTCTGCTGCGCCTGCGGTTCGCAGGAAAGCGTTGCGCGAATCGCCGTGCCGCCGGTATTCGATTCGACCATAAGCGAACCGCCCAGGTCGGAGATGCGCTCGCTCATTCCAGCCAGGCCAATGCCGGCGGCCCGTCCTGCCTTCATGCGCGAGAGCACGGCAGGTGGTATGCCCTGCCCATTGTCCCGCACGACTAGCATGACACGTCCGTTCTGGCAGGAGAGATGAACCTCCACGCGCGTGGCCTTCGTATGCCGGTACACGTTCGTTAACGATTCTTGCAAAACGCGGAAGAGCGCAAGTTCGGATTCTTTGGGCAACCGTTCGGTGATCTCCTCAAACGCAAGTTGCACCGGGATGCCGCTGCGCTTCGAGAACTGCTCGACATACCAGCTAGCGGCGGACTGTAGTCCCAGCTCGTCGAGGAGGGGCGGGTGGAGCAAGTGGGAAATCGTGCGGACCTCCGCGATGGCCCGGTCGGCCAGTTCGATGGTGTCCGCAAAGGCGGCGACATCCTGACGCTTCCTGCCGGAAGCCATCTGGCTAAGATTCATCTTGAGGGCGGCCAGATACTGTCCGACGCTATCGTGCAGTTCACGGGCGATCTTGCGGCGCTCCACGTCTTGCAGCTCGAGGATGCGCGCGCTCAGAGCCCGGAACGATTCCGCGTTTTCCCGCTGAGCGCTCTCGAGTTCGCGCGACTTCCTGATCTCCGCGTGCTGCAAGCGGAAGTTGTTCAAGAGCAGCAGCAGCGCGGCGGCGAATGCCAGCCCGAAGATGACGATATTGCGACGATACAGCTGGTCCCATGCGCTAAGCCGCCTCTGAAGCAGGGCGTCCTCCTGCGAGCGGATCTCAGCCAGCGCAGCGTGAATGCGATCGCGATCGTTGCCCGCGTCTTCCAGAATGGCCCGGCGCTCGGGCGAGTCCGGCGAGCCGCAGGATTGCGGGCGCACGCAGCTTTCGAGGGCGGCAAAATAGTTGCGCAACAATGCTTCCATCGCGCGAATGCGCTCCTGCTGGCGGGGCTGATCCGCCATCAGCTGCTGCAACTCCGCGCTCACTTCGAGGGCGGCCGCCGTGTGCGTCCGAACGGCTTTCGCATCGTTAGGTGCCTGCAGCTCAAGATAAGCGAAAGCATGCGAACGCGCTTGCCCTAGTTCGATTTCGAGCTCACTCAGCTTGTCGTGAATGGTGTAGGAGTGAATGACCCAATTGCGCGTGTCCGCCGCGCGATATTCCGTGCGGTACGCGAAGGTTCCAATGGCAAGAATGGCCAGAAATCCAAAAACGAGCGATGCCAGCCGGAGCGAAGGCCGGGACAAAAACGCTTTCCAGCTCGACAGGGTTGGGCGATGGACGGTCACAATTCTCTTTCATACCGGGCGCCTTCACTCACCCGGTTCACTTCCGCTCGACTCGGGGACAACCCTAGTTTAGCGCGCCGGGAGGCCGGCAAGCGCAAACTCCTCCGACTCTGCGCCGGAATCCTCGCCTTCAAAGCGGCCGGCTGTCTTCGGCCTTACAGCGAAAAACGCGTCGAAGAGCGTGCGCTCCGCATCGAGCCAAACGTCCAAATCGTGTCTGTGCCGGCGGTCTCGCTCCAGGAAGAGCGCATCGGCCGGGCGAGCGACTCTCCAGCGAGTGCGTAACGCGGCTGACGCATTCGGATCGCTGAAAATTCGCGGCGCCACGGCAACCTGCTGCCAAACTAAACTCCGAACAAACTCCCGTCCTTCTTGGATGCGGCTCGAGGCGAAATGGGAACCCGGCTTACTGATCGAACCCGGCCTGGTGATCGGATCCTGCGGACGGCCCTGTTCCATTGCTGCCCTGCAAGATGCGCTTGACCATGTGGCTGTCGAATCGCGGACTGACGTAAGTGCCGCCCGCAAGAACCTCTTTGAGCGCGCGTACTAGCTCCTGTTCGGCATCCGATTTCAGCAGATAGCCGTTCACGCCCGCGCGAAACGCGGCTGTCGCAAGTTCCGTGGATTCATGCAAAGTCAGCAGCAGAATCTTCATCGAGGGATGCCGCTGACGAATTTGCCGGGCCGCCTCAACCCCGTTGAGTCCCGGCATGGACACATCCATGATCACCACTTCGGGACGCACTTCTTCCGCCAGGCGGATGGCTTCGTTTCCGTTGTCCGCTTCGCCGCTAAATTCCCACTCCGGGACCGATTGCAGGATATTCTGCACGCCCCGGCGAATGAAAGCATGGTCGTCCACAATCAGAACTTTGGGCATGGGCCTCCATCTCCACAGGAGGCCGCCCAAGCCTGGGAACGCTTTTTCCGAGCGAACGAAGCAATGCTGGGCGCGAACATGGGACTACCGAGACCGCGGCGCGGTCTCCTAAGCCTCGATAATCTGATTTTTCACTGCATATCGGACGAGCTCACTGACCGAATGCAATTCCAATTTGCGCATGATGTTCGCGCGATGGGTCTCCGCTGTTTTTACGCTTATTCCGAGAGAGACGGCCACTTCCTTGCTGCTCTTGCCCTCGGCGAGTAACTGGACGATTTCCCTCTCTCGCGACGTCAGACGGCTGCGGAACTCCGTTGGCGTGCCGTCCGCGGAAGGACCTTGCTTCCGAAACCCGTTCAGCAGCATTTCGGCCGCGCGCGGCGTAAAGAATGACCGATGGTTGGAAATGGCCTCGACCGCGGCTACAAGATCGCGGTCGGCATCGGACTTCATAATGTACGCGCGGGCGCCAGCCTCCACAATGTCGTGGACCAGCTGATCCGAGAAATGCAAAGTCAAAATCACGATTTCCGTTTTTGGAAGGGACTTCTTGATCCGCCGGGCGGCTTCGAGGCCATTCAGATCCGGCATGCTGATATCCATGACCACCACTTCCGGGCGGAGCTGCTCCGCGAGTGTGACAGCTTCGCGCCCGGTCTTCGCTTCTGCGCAAACATCCCAGCCGGGCCTCGCGGTCAAGAGGTGCTTCAAACCTCGTCGAATGATGTCGTGGTCATCCGCAACCAATATACGCACGCTTCTCCCCCCTCAGGCCAAAACGTTCTTTAGTATCCTTAGTACCAACCCTTCGGCAAGCACATAGGGTAATCCCTGTATTTTATCGCCCCCGAAATTCAACAGCGATGTAAACTGCCGCTCTTTCGCCCCTTTTGTTCGCTGTTGCTTGCCGCCTCCTCTCTGACTAAAATGCGTTCTCCGAATAGTTCAACCACACGAGGCTCCCCGTGAAACGATTGCTTCCGATTCTTGCTCTAATCGCTCTGACTGCTCCGGTGGCTGCCGCACAAGACTGGGCCCGGGAACGCCTGACGAAATCGCCGCGGCACCAGGAGTGGGCCAGCGTCAAGCACGACGGCCGGACCGTCGAAACTTTCATTGTCTATCCCGAGGTGAAGGACAAGCGGCCGGTGGTGCTCATCATCCACGAAATCTTTGGGCTCACCGATTGGGCGCAGGAGGTGGCGGACGAGGTCGCCGAAGCCGGCTACATCGCTGTCGCACCGGACCTGCTCTCCGGCATGGCGCCCGGCGGCGGACGCACGAAGGATTTCGCCCAAGGCGGCGCGACGGAAGCAGTCAGCAAGCTGAATCCAGACCAAGTGACGGCTGACTTGAACGCGGCCGCGGACTACGGACTGAAGCTTCCGGCCTCGAACGGCAAGCTGTACGTCGCCGGATTCTGCTGGGGCGGCGGACAAAGCTTCCGCTTCGCCACGAACCGGCCCGATCTCGCGGCTGCGTTCGTGTTTTACGGGCCGCCACCGGCGAAAGAGGCGATGGAGCGCATCAAGGCGCCGGTCTATGGTTTTTATGCCGGCAATGACGCGCGAATCGGCGCGACGCTGCCCGAGGCGATCGCGAATATGAAGGCGGCAGGCAAGACCTTTGAGCCGGTCACCTATGAAGGCGCAGGGCACGGTTTCATGCGGGCCGGCGAAGCTCCCGACGCCAATGAGGCCAACAAGAAGGCGCGTGAAGAGTCCTGGAGGCGCTGGAAGTCGCTCATGAAGCCCTGATCTTTCAGACGGCTTCGGTAAGCAGGCTCGAAAGGATGCGCTGAAAACGCGCGAAGCGGGCCCCGCGGGCGCCCGTCCTTTTGTCTAGGTAATCAGTTGCGCAAGCGGAGCCGCGTCCCACTTCCCTTTTGCTAGCCTAAAGGCAACGCGAGACTCACGCCGAATTCCGCCGCGGGCATGCCATGCCGCGGCGGGAGCCTGTGGCGTGTCGTCGCTGCCCAGCGTGGCGACAGGAGAGTTCACGTGAAACTTGCATCTTCGGCGTGCCTCACCCTCGGACTATTGTGCGCTCTTGCCGCTCCGGCGCGCGGCCAATCGGCTGCGGCAAGTCCGCCGGGCCCCTCCGCATCGAGCGCAAGCAGCGTCTTCCGCACGACGACCGCCATCAACTATCGCCGCACGGGCGGCTCGACGAAGATCGATTTCCACGGCACGGACCTGATGCAGCAAGCCGATGGCGACGCCAAGGTGGAAAACAAAAACGGCCGCGTGGAAATCGAGGCGAACTTCCGCGGTCTCGACGAGGCCACGAAATTCGGACTCGAATATCTTACCTACGTGCTCTGGGCCGTTTCGCCGCAGGGCCGCGCCGTCAATCTCGGCGAGGTCGAGTTGAAAAATGGCGCGGGACACCTCAAGGCCATCACCGATTTCCAGACGTTCGGCATGATTGTGACCGCCGAGCCATATTTCGCGGTGACCCAGCCCGGCGACATGGTGGTGCTGGAAAATTCTCCCGGCCCGAAATCCGCGGGTAGCGCGGAGAAGATTGACGCGAAATTCGAGCTGCTGGCGCGCGGGGCCTACTCCGCCACCAACACGAAAATTGACAATGCGATCTTCGGTATAGATCGCAAAACCCCGCTCGAGCTTTTCGAGGCCCGTAACGCCCTGCGCATCGCGCGCATTGCCGCCGCCGATAAGTACGCGCCGGCCACCGAAACCAAAGCCGAGCAGCAACTGAAATCCGCCGAAGACGCTTACCGGAACAAAGCCGACAAAAAGGCCGTGATCGCCGCCGCTCGCGATGCTGTTAATACCGCTGAAGAGGCGCGTATCATGGCCGTGAAACGCAAAGCCGAGGAGGATGCACAAGCCCGGATCGCCGCGGAAAAGAAGGCCGCCGAGGAGCGCGAAGCGAAAGCTCGCGCCGACGCCGCCGATGAACTTCGCCGCCGCCAGGAGGCGGAGGAAGCGCGCCAGCAAGCCGAAGCGGCTCGCGCCGACGCCGAACGCATGAAACAGGAAGCGCAGCAAGCGGCCGAGGAAGCAGCGCGGCAGAAGCAGGAAGCGGAAGCCGCTCGTGCCGCCGCCCAGGCGGCCGAGCAGCAAGCCCTCGAGCAAAAAAGGGCCGCCGAAGCCGCACAGCAAGCCGCCTTACAGCAGAAGCAAGCCGCCGAAGCGGAAGCCGAGAAGGCGCGCCAGGCAGCCGCTCAGGCCGAAGCAGAAAAGGCGCAACTCCGCTCGCAGCTCCTGAACCAGCTCAATTCGATCTTGCAAACGCGCGACAGCGCTCGCGGACTCATCGTCAATATGTCCGACGTGCTATTCGATACCGGCAGCGCCACCCTGCAGCCCGCCGCTCGCGAAAAACTGGCTAAAATTTCCGGCATTCTCCTTGCCCATCCCGGACTCACCCTGCAAATCGAAGGTCACACGGATAGCGTGGGCAGCGATGAATTCAACCAGCAGCTTTCCGAGCGTCGCGCCGATTCCGTGCGCGACTTTCTCGCCGCCCAGGGCGTTCCGGCCTCGGGTATCACCGCGCGTGGCTTCGGCAAAACCCAGCCGGTCGCTTCCAACGACACGCCGGAAGGCCGCCAGCGCAACCGTCGCGTCGAGCTCGTGGTAAATGGCGAGTCTATCGGTACGAACAACACGGCTTCCGCGGGAAGCAATCCGGCTAATCCTTGATTGCATCAAGCGTCGATTTCAAGACGGGAGTCGGTGGCGGCCTGATGAAACCAAAAAGGCGAGCCTACGAAATCTCCGAAATCTGATCGTATTCCCTGGCTGAGGTATCCGGCAGCAGCACCCACATGGTGTAGATTCCCAGCGCCGTTCCAAACGGAACGCGGATCAATGCCAGAAAGCCCAGGACAAGCCCGAGGGTTCGGGCCCATCGCTCGCGCTCCAGCAATCCCCACGCCAGCACGAGATGCGCCACGCCAAAAATCGCAAGCACGATTCCGACGGAGTGCAAACTCGCTGCGATCAGCGAATCGAGATTCAAGCGCGAGAAGGGCCAATCCTCGGGGTTGCCGATGTGCAGGCCGGGCAGGAACATCCGCGCGAAGAAGTAAATCCACGCGACTTCGATGAGTCGCAAGATTCCCGTGACCAGCCAAAGGATCGCGAGCACTTTCAAATGGCGCTGCACGCGTCCGTCACCCGCGAGATTGCGGCCCGGCTGCGCGGCGGGAACCGTTCCCGGAACCACGGCCTTACCACAGGACCCGCAGAACCGCGCGTCCGGAGCGATGGGCGCGCCGCACCCGTTACAAAACATAAGACCACCTCTCTCCTATTACTACGCGCAACGGGTCCAAAAGTTCCAGCGACGCGCGACTGCTCACCGCGCACTCAGACAGAACTCATCCGCCTGGCCCTCTCGGATCTCTTCTCATCCGATGCGCGGCCAGTCCGCCGGAGGAATCAGCACCGACGCTACAAGCTTGTAGTAATTGCCCTGGAAGGCTTCGCCCAGGCTCAGCGTGAACAGCATGCGCTCCTCTTGCGCCCCGGTGATTCCGATTTCCTGCGAGGTGTGTTGTCCGGCAGGCATCGTCTTCAGCAGGTCTGCGATCGGCGGGTCCGTCACCGACAAATTGTAGGACACTCGCCCCATCGCAAAATGAACACGCGCCCGCTTCTCGCCGCTGTAGAGAGCGGTCAGCCAGCGGACCTGCCCCGGCTTCACCAGCAACAGAGACTCCGGCGCTCGCTTATTCTCGTAAACGGCTACCGCAATGCGGTCCGCGCAGCTCCCGAAGAGTTGCTCCCCCCTGTGCAGCCGCCTTTGCAGCAGGCCGCTTAGTTCGGCGGGGGCGGGACGCCTCACCAGCTTCCACGCGCTGCCATCAATCAGCCAATTTTCCGGCTGGCTTCGCGCCGGCACGGCCTTCTCGAAGCTCACGCGCAGCAGATCGAAGTGCCTGGGATCACCGCCGTCGCCCACGTGCCGCTGCAAGTACGTGAGTGCGCCGTGCTCCAGCGCGCTGACCGGGCGGATCCACCCGCTCCCGTCCGTGCGCAATCCCGCCACGCAGCGCGCGGACATCTTTCTCGAGTTGGCGAGGCACACAAATTCAAATGACGGCATGGACCGCTCACAGGTGCCGGACGGTCAAGTCTCCCCATTTTGCCGTTAAGTAGTCTAGCACTAATCGCCTGTGACATCGTTCGGCCGTGGCTTCGCTGCAGAGCAGCGCCGTCGGAACCGAGAAAATCGCGCGATCCAGCTTCGACTCTATCTCGCGCTCCTTCATTAACTCGAGGAACCTTCGCTCATACTCCTCCCAGGACCCTTTGTTCTTCCGGTAGCCGTCCAGCAGTTCCTGCGTCGGCGCGAGCAGTGGTTCGTGAATGTACTCCGCGCCGCAAATCTCGCCCAGAAAATAGCGCAAGTCCTCGCGTTTGGCGAAACCGGCCAGTTGCGAAACGTTGTTCAGCCGCACGTCAACCAGCCGGCGGATGCCCGCGTCCTTCAGGAGCCGGAAGAATTGTTCGGCCGTCTTTTGCGTAAAACCGATGGAATAGACTTCCATGGCGTGATGTCTTCTCCCGCGAAGAGCCCCATTTGCGCGCCGTTCTCTCCCGACTCCGCGGAAACTTCCGCGTCGCTTTGCACGCGCCCGTCTCCGCGAATGTGTTCCACTTGCACGCCGCGCTCCGCCAGCACGCGCGCAATCAGCAGCTTGCGATGGCAGACCGCCGGGTTTTCCTCCGAGCACAGCATCGCGATGCGATATTTCGCCATCCCTTCCTGCAAACGCCGCAAACCCGACAGAAAGGCGGCCGTGCGGGCCACGCGGTCGTAGAGCACGTGCCCGCGCTCGTCGTAAAACTCCTCGCCTTCCGGCCGGCCGCCAAGCGCCGCGCCCAAATCCACATACATCACTCCCGCCGCCGCCAGCGCCGCTCTCAAAGTCTCGCGGTCAAACTGCGGCGAATAGTTCGAGTAGGGATACGAACGCACCTCGGCAACCGCTTCTACTCCATGCGCCTTCAGCAGGTGCACGAAGTGCTCGAGTGTATGATTCGAGTGCCCTATTGTAAGCACGCTTCCGCCCGCCTTCGCCCCTCGATTCATCTCCGCCTGCTCTTCGCCGGTGATACTAGCATACGCCGGCATCGGTTCCAGGGCCTTCCCCGATTCAGCTCGCTCGCACATGGTTGGGACTGTGTCTACCACTCGCGGGCCCGGCAAGATTCAGGCCCCGGCCGCTCGCGCCCTCTCCTGAATCGGCTGGCAGCAACGCTCTCTGCTAAGATGTTCACGCCGCTTCCAAATAACTTTGATCGGACCGCTCATGACCACTGACGCCAACGCCCGGATGCAGCGCCCCCTCGATTCCGTCGACCCCGGCATCGCCGAGCTTCTCCGCGAGGAAGCCCGGCGCCAGGCCACCGGCCTCGAGCTGATCCCCAGCGAAAATCTCGTTTCCGAAGCCGTGCTCGAACCCATGGGCTCCATCTTCACCAACAAGTACGCGGAGGGCTACCCCGGCAAGCGCTACTACGGCGGCTGCGAAGTGGCCGACAAAGTCGAGCAGCTCGCCATCGACCGCGCCAAGCAGCTCTTTGGCGCGGAGCACGCCAATGTCCAGGCGCACTCCGGCACCTCCGCCAACGTCGCCGTCTACATGTCCGTTTTGCAGCCAGGCGACACCGTCCTCGGCATGAATCTCGCCCACGGAGGCCATCTGACACACGGCCATCCGCTGAATTTTTCCGGCCGCATGTACAAATTCGTTCCCTATGGCGTGCGCAAGGAAGACGAGTGCATCGACTACGACGAAATCGCAGCCCTCGCTCGCGAGCACAAGCCGAAAATGATCGTAGCGGGCGCCAGCGCCTATTCCCGGATCATTGATTTCGAGCGCATCGCCGCAGCCGCCAAAGACGTCGGCGCCATCTTCTTCGTGGACATGGCCCACATCGCCGGGCTCGTCGCCGGCGGCGTGCACCCCAGCCCCGTGCCTCATGCGGACATCGTCTCAACCACCACGCACAAGACCCTGCGCGGCCCCCGCGGCGGCATGGTGCTCTGCAAGGCGGCATATGCAAAGGAACTCGATAAGCTCACCTTCCCCGGAACTCAGGGTGGCCCGCTCATGCACACCATCGCCGCCAAGGCCGTTTGCCTGAAGGAGGCCCTGGAGCCGGGCTTCCGCGAGTACGCCCGGCAAATCGTGGCGAATGCCAAGGCGCTTGCTTCCGCCATCGCCGCGCGCGGCTTCCGCATCGTCAGCGGCGGCACGGATAATCACCTCTTCCTCGTTGAAGTCCACTCCCGCGGCATCACCGGCAACGACGCCGAAAAAGCCCTTGACCGCGCCGGCATCACCGTCAACAAGAATTCCATTCCGTTCGATCCCCTTCCGCCGATGAAGGGCGGCGGCATTCGTCTCGGCACGCCTTCCATCACCACGCGCGGCATGCGCGAACCGGAGATGGCGCAAATCGGCGGATGGATTGCCGATGTGCTCACCCATATGGGCAATGCCGAAGTCGAACAACGCGTCCGCAAACAGGTCGCGGACCTCGCGTCCCGCTTCCCCATCTACGAATCCCGTGTCTCCGGCCATGTGGCGGCAGCTTTCTGAAACCCGCTCGTTCACTGCAACAGAAGGGCTATTCTTTGCGCCTCTTGCCGGCCGCGCTCTCCGCGTCCCCGGCGGTTGCTTCCTTCCTGGGCGCTAACTGGACGAACCTGGGCTTGGCCGCTACACTTCTTCATCGCTCTCGTTCTCGCATGTGAGGCTGCTCCCGGATGCTCCGTTTCTACACAGCTGGCGAGTCCCATGGACAAGCTCTGCTTGCCTTCGTATCCGGCCTGCCCGCTTCCCTGCCGGTTGATGTTGAATTCATCAATCACGAATTGCATCGCCGCCAGCTCGGCTATGGCCGCGGCGGCCGGCAGAAAATCGAAAAAGACAGCGCCGAAATTTTCGCCGGAGTCCGGCGCGGCCAGACCATCGGCGCGCCCATTGCGCTGCGCATCGAAAACCGCGACTGGGCCAACTGGGAAAAGATCCTGCCCGTCGAGGCTACCGAAGGTTTCGGCGACAATCCCAAACAACTAGTCGCCCCGCGCCCCGGCCACGCCGACCTTGCCGGCTCGCAAAAGTTCAATTTCCATGACGCTCGCTTTGTCCTGGAACGCGCCTCCGCCCGCGAAACGGCGGCCCGCGTTGCTGCCGGCGCTTTCGCCAAACTGCTCCTGAAGGCTTTCGGCATCGAAGTTGCCAGCCACACCGTTCAAGTCGGCCGCGTGAAGCTCGAGCGCACCGCAAGGTGGGACGAGATTCGCGCCGTCTGCGCCGACCTCGAGTCGCCGCTGCGCTGCGTGGATGCCTTTACGCAAGAGAAAATGAAAGCCGAGGTGGATGCGGCCCTCAAAGCGGGAGACACGGTTGGCGGCATCTTTGAGGTTGTTGCGCACGGTGTCCCGGTCGGTCTCGGCAGCCACGCGCAGTGGGACGAAAAGCTCGACGGGCGTTTGGCGCAAGCGGTGATGAGCATTCAAGCGGTTAAAGCCGTCGAAATCGGTGCCGGAGTCTTCGCGGCGGGCGCTTACGGGAGCGAAGTGCAGGACGAAATCTCCTATGACGGGTCCGCAAGGCGTTTCCTGCGCTCGAGCAACCGTGCTGGCGGCCTCGAAGGCGGTATCACCAACGGCGAAGATGTCGTCGTGCGCGGCTATCTCAAGCCCATTTCCACTCTGCGCCGCGCACTCGGCACGGTGGATATGGTTACGAAGGAACCCGTGAAGGCCGCTTACGAGCGCTCCGACTGGTGCGTTGTGCCGGCCGCGGGCGTCGCCGCCGAAGCCATGGTCGCGCTTGTGCTGGCCGACGCTTTTCTGCAAAAATTTGGTGGAGACTCGCTTGTAGAGATGCGACGCAATTTTGAACAGTATGCCCGACAAATCCAAGAATTTTGAAACGGCTTCCACCGCGGCGACTCCTGCGGCTGCCGGCGCTCCCCCAGCCCCGCGCAAGATCTATCCCATTGTCAAATACGGCGATCCGATTCTCGAGAAGCCCGCGGCGCCCGTCACCAAGTTTGACGCGGAGCTCCAGGAACTCGCCGAAGACATGTTTCCCTCCATGTACGCCGCCCAAGGCGTCGGCCTTGCCGCCCCCCAAATCGGCAAAAGCATTCGAATGGCGGTGGTGGACGTCACTAACGGGAAGAACCCGGAGGGCCGCATCGTGCTCGTCAACCCCGAGATCACCCACGCCGAAGGGGAAAAACGCGACGAGGAAGGCTGCCTCTCGATCCCAGGTTTTCGCGGGTACGTGGTCCGGCCGCAATTCGTCACCGTCCGCGCGCAAAATACGAAAGGTGAGGAGTTCGAGATTCGCGGCGAGGATTTCCTGGCGCGCGCGCTTTGCCATGAAATCGATCACTTGAACGGCATTCTGTTCCTTCAGCATCTCAGCATGCTCAAGCGCGACCTGATCAAACGGAAAATCAAGAAACTCCGGAAGCAAGGCGAGTGGTAGCGGAAGGAGCTTTCCTCGTTGCGCCTGGTTTTCTGCGGCACGCCTGAATTTGCGGTCCCCTCCCTGAAGCATCTGCTGGAGCAATCCGATTTTGCCATCGCAGCCGTGGTCACCCAGCCCGACCGCCCCCGGGGTCGCGGCCACGAGGTCGCACTCTCTCCCGTAAAGCAGCTTGCGGTCGAAGCCGGCATTTCGGTGCACCAGCCCGAGAAAATCCGCTCCCCGGAGTCTCGCGAGCTCATCGAAAAAATCGCGCCGGAAGCGGTTGTCATCATCGCTTACGGACAAATCATTCCGGCGGAGTTGCTCGGCATTCCCCGGCTCGGTTGGATCAATCTTCATGCTTCCCTGCTGCCGAAATACCGCGGCGCCGCCCCTATTCACTGGGCTGTCGCGAACGGAGAGACCACCACCGGCGTGACCACGATGCGCATCGACGCCGGAATGGACACCGGGGAAATTCTTCTTCAGCGCGAACTCGCGATTGCAGCGTCCGAGACCGCGCCTGAAGTCGCCGCCCGGCTTGCCGAACTCGGCGCTCCGCTCATCGCCGAGACTCTGCGCGGATTGGCGTCGAACGCCATCGCGCCGCGGGTGCAAGATCATTCCGCGGCCACCTACGCGCCAATCCTGAAAAAAGAGGACGGGCGGATTCATTGGAATCTGCCGGCGCGCCAAATCTTTAATCGCATGCGCGGATTCACTCCGTGGCCCGGCGCTTACACCGAATTTCGCTCTCAGAAATGCCACATCTGGGGCGAGCCGGTGTCTAACGTTAGCGCGGAGCCGGGAGACGCCCAGCCGGGCGTGCTTCACGTGCAGAATGGCGAGCTTTTCGTCTCCTGCGGCGACACAACCCGGCTGCATGTTTTGTCCGTCAAAGTGGAAGGACACAAGCAGGTTTCCGGAGCGGAATTTGTTCGGGGCGCCCGGTTGCAGCCGGGAGAACGCTTCGGTGCAAGCTGAATTGCGCCACGCGAGAGGGTCAGGCATACTCGCTTCGCTGCTTTGATCCGCGGAACACGGGAGTTCGTCTTCATGAACCTATTGGCGTGTGTGTCTCCGGGCGATTCCGGCCGCTCTCAAGCCGCGAAGCTGGTGCGCCCGGTCGTAGCGTGCCTGCTCGCGGCGCAGCTTGGCGCGCTCGCTCCGGCGCTGGCTTCGGCCGACGCAAGAGCTGCCGGCGACCCGGCGGATCCCGTGCTGCAAGCCATGCGGAATGAGCTGACTCGCGCGAAAGCCGAACTCGGAAAAGAAGATCAGCCGCCCTACTACCTGAGCTACACGGTCTACGACCAGAACTTCACGGTGATTGTCGGCTCGCACGGCAGCCTCCTCACCGATGCCTCCGTTCAGCGCCGCCACGCCGATGTGGCCATGCGCGTCGGTTCTCCCGCCCTGGACAATACGCATGGACAAGCCCGCGCCAGCGGCCTCACCTACGGCTCTCTTCCGCTAGGCGATAACCAGGACGCCATTGCACGCGTGCTGTGGGAACTCACCGATCGCGAATACAAACGCGCCGTGCCCGCGCTCCTAAACGTGAAAACGAATACCGCCGTCCGCGCGGAAGAGGAGGATAAGTCGCCCGACTTTTCCACCGAGAAGCCGCAGCAGCGCCTCATGCCCGATCCCGCCGCGCCCCCTTTTAACCATGATGCCGCCGCCGCCGAGATCAGGCGCGTTTCCGCCGCCTTCCGCAAATACCCCGAGGTCTACTTCGCAACCGTGGTGCTGCAAGTGCAGAACTCGAAGGAACGCATGGTCAGCAGCGAAGGCACTACCCTCGTCGAGCCGAGCCATTCGACGCGCCTGATCATGGAAGCGCAGACGCGCGCCGATGACGGCATGGACCTGCTTCGCGTGGAAACGTTTCAGGCGCCTTCGCCGGCAGGCTTGCCCCCGGAGGCGGAGCTGATCGCCAAGGCCGCCAAAATTGCCGATGACCTCAAGGCTCTGCGCAACGCGCCCGTCGCCGAACCATACGATGGCCCTGCGCTGCTCAGCGGCCGCGCCGCCGCCGTCTTCTTCCATGAAGTGCTTGGGCATCGCTTGGAAGGCCACCGGCAGAAGGACGAAGACGAAGGACAAACCTTCACGAAGAAAATTGGCCAGGAAGTTTTGCCAAAATTTCTGAGCGTCACCGACGACCCCACCATTCGCGAACTCGCCGGCGTGAAGCTCGCCGGCGCGTACGATTTCGACAACGAAGGAATGCCCGCGCAACGCGTCGAAGTCATCAAAGACGGCGTTCTGAAAAATTTCTTAATGTCGCGCATGCCCATCAAGGGCTTCGATCAATCGAACGGCCACGGACGGAATCAGCCCGGTTTGATGCCTACGGGCCGCCAGGGCAATTTGATTGTGACCTCGGCGCAAACCGTGCCCGAAGCGCAGATGCGCCAAAAGCTAATCGACGAAATCAAAAAACAGGGCAAGCCTTACGGCCTCTATTTCGATGACATTCAGGGCGGCTTCACGCTGACCACGCGCGCCCTGCCGCAGGCTTTCCAGGTGCTTCCCGTCATTGTGTATAAGGTGTACGCGGATGGGCGCCCCGATGAACTTGTGCGCGGCGTTGACATTGTCGGCACGCCGCTCGCGGCTCTCACGCGCATCGTCGCCACCGGTGACACGGAACACGTGTTCAACGGCGTTTGCGGTGCCGAGAGCGGCCAGGTGCCCGTCTCCGCCGCTGCCCCGGCGATGCTCTTTTCCGAAATGGAGGTGCAGAAGCGGCAGCACTCTCACGAGCGTCCGCCGATTCTGCCGCCACCGGGATTCGAGGGAACCATGACGGCGAATGGCGCGAAAAACAAATCCGGGGTAAAGCCATGAAGCCGTTCCGCTCGGTCTTGAGTGCCGCGTACGCCGGCATCTTGCTCGTTTCAATTGGTTCACCTCCGGCCGATGCCAGCGAGGGCACGGCAGCCGGCCCAAAGGACGATGCCTCGCCTGCCATGGCCGCCGCGCACGCTGCCGCCAAGGGTGACGTCCTTCTGGAATCGCTGCTCACCGAGTTGGAACGGTCCAAGTCCCAGCTCCGAATGGACCACGTACAAGCTCCCTACTACATCGAATACCGGGTGGACGACGTCGAGGATTTCGCCGCTGAAGCGGCCTTCGGCGCCACCCGCGAAGCCCAGCACAGTCACGTGCGCGTGCTGCGCGTCGTTGTGCGGCTCGGCGACTACAAACAGGATTCGTTCTATGGTCAGGGCCAGGGCGAAGCCAACATCCTCCCGCTCGACAACGATCCGCTCGCCCTTCGCCACCAGATCTGGCTGCTCACTGACGACGCCTACAAGGAAGCTGGACAGGCACTCGCCGAAAAACAGGCGGCGCTGAAGCAGTTTTCCGCGGACCTGAGTCCTGTCGAGGACTTCGCTCACGCTCCGGTCGTGACCGATGCCGGCCCCACGGTCGAGCTGAAGGAAGACGATGCCGCGTGGAAGAAAACACTCGAGGAGATGACCGCTCTCTACCGGCAACACCCCGATATTCAGCTCGTTTCGGCGAATGCCCGCTTCACCGCGAGCAATCAGTACTTGGTGAATTCCGAAGGCACGGTGGCGCGGCACGGAAAAGAAACGTATTTCATCCAGCTCAGCGCTTCCGCGCAAGCCGAAGACGGCATGCGGCTTTCGCGGAGCCCTGCGTGGATGACCGCGCGTATCGAGGAATTGCCGAGCCGCGACGCGCTCCTGAAGGACACCCAGCAAACGCTTGGGACCCTCGAGGCGCTGCGCAAAGCCCCGATTGTCGAAGAGGAATACCGCGGGCCGGTCCTCTTCGCCCCGGACGCCGCGAACGATGTGGTTACCTCGCTCATCGGCTCGAATCTGCTGGGCCGCAAGCCGCAATTGGGCCGCCCCAACCGCACCGTCGGCGCGTTCGCGACGAGCTACAAAACGCGCGTGCTTCCGGCTTTTCTCTCCATCGTGGACGATCCGACGGTGAAGGAATTTCAGGGCAAGAGTCTCGTCGGCAGCTATACGCAGGATAGCGAAGGCGTGAAAGCGCAGCCAGTCGTCGCCGTGGACAAGGGCGTGCTCGTCAGCTATCTCCTCGGACGCCAGCCGATTCGCGACTTCGCCGAGTCCAACGGCCACGGGCGCGCCGCGCCTGGCTCGCAAGCCGTCCCCAGCCTCGGCGTGCTCATGGTCAAAAGCACGGAGCAGCAATCACCCGAGGATTTGAAGAAGAGAATGATCCAGATGATTTCGGATCAGGGACTCCCCTACGGCTATCGCGTGGAGACGCTCGGTCCAGGGAACACGCCGCGGCTGCTCTATCGCGTCTACAAAGACGGCCACGAACAGCTTGTGCGCGGCGCTGTCTTCAGCGAATTGGATATTCGGGCATTGCGCAGCGATCTGATCGCCGTTGGCAACGATCCGCTGGTGAACAACCGCACGGGCGCGGTTCCCGTCACGGTGATCGCTCCCTCGCTGCTATTCGATGAACTCGAAGTGAAGCGTGCGGATACCAGCAAGGACAAATTGCCGGACTATCCGCCGCCGCCGCTCAAAGCTCGCTAGTTTAATAACATCCGGGCTGCAATGGCCAATCGTAGGATTGGCGTCCGAACAGATTGGCCAGCCTTAGCCCCGGGGTTGCAACTGGCCATGCCAGAGCCGCGAACCGCCTGCCGCGGGATCACATGCCTATTGGCTCTCTTGCAAGCGCGAGCGCTTTTTCCCGCCGCGCCGGAGCGACCGAGCCTGTAAACTGTTTTTGCCTTGGAAACCGAAGACCATCTGTCAAAGATAGCCGAAGAATCCCCGGCGACCGGCACGACGCTCCGCGAGCGCATGGAATGGCTTTCGCGGATGGTGCTGCTGATCTTTATTCTTGCGTCGGCGGCATTTCTCTCCGCGATCACCGCGATGCGTATCGCCATTCACGGTCGCGAAGTCACGATGCCGAATCTCGTTGGAAAAAATGTTTCGGAAGCCAATCGCATCGTCACCTCGCGCGGCCTGGTGCTCCGGGTGGCCGATCACGTTTACAGCGATCAACCGATCAACGTAGTGATCAGGCAGACGCCGCCGCCCGGCATGCTGATGAAGGAATCGCAGCAGGCTCACGTGATCCTGAGCCTCGGCCAGCGCCAATTGCAGATTCCCCTGCTCGAAGGCAATACCCTGCGGGCTTCGCGTATCGAGCTGCTGCGCGGAGGCTTGCAGGTGGGCGAGGTCTCGAACCTCTCTTTGCCCGAGCCAGCGGATACGGTGGTCGTGCAGAGTCCGCGCCCCGGTGCCGGCGCGGCAACGCCGCGAGTGGACGTGCTGGTTTCGCAGGGCCCGCGCGAGCCTGCCTATGTAATGCCGCATCTAATCGGCCTGAACGAAGCCGAGGCGCAACACCGGCTGGACATTGCTGGGCTGCGGCGCAAGGTCAACTACGTCAACGCGCCGCAATGGCCGCGCGGCGCCGTCATTGACCAGACACCGCAACCTGGAACGCGCATACCCGCCTCGGTCGTCATCGAACTCACCGTCGCCAACTAGCGATAGCGCTCGAGGTTCTGCGCGGCTACTTGGTTGCGTCCTTGGCCTGCTTGTTGTGCAGGGTAGTACAAACGGACATGGCGTTGTTTGGATTGACGGCGCTGTCGCCTTCTTCGATGTGCTGAATGACGCCGTTCTTGTCAATGACGATGTTGGCGCGGAGAGCCCACTGGTAGGTCTCGTTCTGGACGTCATAACCTTTTAGAACGCCATAAGCGGTCAGCATCTTTTTGTTCATGTCGCTGAGGAGAGGAAAACTGATGCCGATCTGCTTGGCGAAGGCGGCGTTGGCTGCGGGGCTATCCATGCTGATGCCGAAGACTTCCGTATCGCTCGTGTCAATCTTGCCGGATGCGATTCCAGACTGGATCGCTTGGAGTTGCTTGGTTCAACCACCGGTGAAGGCCAGGACGTAAACGGCAAGCAGGACATTCTTCTTGCCGCGGTAGTCGCTGAGCTTCACCGTCTTCCACTGATCGCTGAGCAGCGAGAAGTCCGGGGCCACGTCTCCGACCTTGAGGGAGATCTTGGCCACCTCGGGCTTCTGCGGCGCAGCAGGCGCAAGCGAGGCGATAGGGAGCATCGCGAGCGCGAGACTTGCAGCAAATACGCGTTTCATGTGTTTTCCTCTCCGGACTGAAAGGTCCCGTTACCTAGAACCAGCGACAGGCCCAAATATTCCCGGCCAATGTACGTGCGAATGCCGGGAAGAGCAATATAGCGCGAAAAAAGGGCTCGGCCTTGCGCTGACCTGCCCCGCAAGCCCTCAATGACTATTCGCCGGGTACGCCCATGGAGATGTAGTGTTTTCTGACCAATATAGCCATTCGTCTGAGGGTGCTTGCGAGTAGCCAGGCCCCGGCCGAAAAACTGGAATGCGGCCCAGGTCCGCTGATAATCACTGTCACGAAAACAAGCAGCGGTCCGAGTTGCGGGGCGACAACGTTGGCCGGAGTGGCGAACGGCGGCAGACGGGGCGATGAAAGCGGGGCGGCCGAGTTATGACGAGGGTTCGGGCCGCTTTGAGGGATTGAGGAAGGCGGAGAGATTAAGGAATTTGCGGCCGAGGGCGGAGCTGTAGGAGGACCAGAGTGGGTCGCCGGAATCGGAGGCGAAAGCGGCGCTGACGGCGGCGAGCTTGGAATCGAGGTCATCGAGATAGTGGAAGGCAAGGGCCTCGCGGATCATGGGAAGCTTGGGGGAGCCAAATTCGTACTGGCCGTGATGGCTGATGAGGAGGTGCTGAACGACCGTGCGGAGCGGAGGGGGAAAATTTTCGATGGCGTCCATGGCGCGAGTGACGGTGTCGAGCTCCATGACGATGTGGCCGAGAAGCTGGCCTTCGGTGGTGTAGCCGATGGAGCGCTCGAAGCAGAGTTCGTGGAGTTTGCCGACATCGTGGAGGATGGAAGCGGTGAGGAGGAGGTCGAGATTGAGTTCGGGGTAGTGGGCGGCGAGTTGCTTCGAGAGGCCGCAGAGGCTGATGACGTGTTCGAGGAGGCCGCCGAGGAAGGCGTGGTGCATGACTTTGGCGGCGGGGGCGCGCTTGTAGCGGCGGGTGACTTCGGGGTCGGCGAGGATTTTGGCGACGAGGCGATTAAGCCAGGGATTGGAGATGGAGGCGGCGTATTCGAGGAGCTGGGACCAGAGTTTTTCGACGTCGTGTTTGGTGTGGGGGAGAAAATCGGAGATTTCGATTTCTTCTGGTTTGGCGCGGCGGACTTGCAAGACGGAGAGCTGGGGGCGATCGCGGTAGACTTCGACGCGGGCCTGGACTTTGACGAAATCGTCGCGAGAAATCTCCTTGGCGGCGGATTCGAAAAGGTCCCACACGCGGGCTTCTACGGCGCCGGTGCGGTCTCCAAGGGATAGGCGGAGGTAGGACTTCCCTTCCCGGGTGTTGCGGATTTCCTTTTCTTGGACGAGGAAGAACGAGGTGATGGTCTGCTCGGCGGCGAGGTCGGAAACAAAAAGAGATTTCATGGGTGAAGAGAGAGGATAACAGAGCGGGCGTAAACCGTCGAGTGCGGATCGTTTACGCATCAGTTATACACTCGGATGAAGTACGACTTCACGCGAGCGTTGAGGCGGCCTGGACGACGACCGCCTCTCCGACGGAGGCAAGCGAAGACGCCGCCGGCCCCAGGAAGGCACGAGGCGAGCGGCGCGGGCGTTTGCGCAGGCCAGCGCTAGGCAGGCGAATGGAGCAGCGATGATGCAGGCTACTGCTGAACGATAGTGAGTGCAGGCTGATCCGTCTGGACAATGATGATCAACGAGTTGGAGACGGCAAAGGCGACGGTGTCGTTACTGAAGGTGCCCTTGCCCGGCGGAGTCGCAGTAGCCGAAAAAGAATAGGGTATCACCCCGCCGGAAAAGGACTGCAACCCGTTGGTTGGAGGCTGCGCGGTATCCACGCCGATGGTGGCAGAACCATTTCCGTCCAAGGCGGCGGAGCCGACCTGGTAGGAAGATCCGGTGGTGGGCGCATCGGAGCCGAAGACGTATTTGCCGGAGAAACTGGCGTTGGAGAAGGACGTGGCGGTTTGCTTCTGGACGAAGCCAAAGCCATCGGCACCGCCGGTTCCGACGAGGAAGCCGGAGGAGGCATTCACGAGATAGATGATGGTGGTGTTACCGCCATTCGGGGTCAAGGTGGCGCGGCCGTTGGAGGCAATCGCGATGGTGGCGGGACTGGTGACCTCGTTGAAGGAGCCATCGTCGTTGGTGTCGGAGGTGGCCACGGTTGCGCCGTTGGTGGTGACGGCAAGCTGACCGGCGACGACTTTATTGCCCCCGGCAGGGTCCACTCCGGCCTGGTAGAAGACGTAGCCGGCGTTATCGAGGGCGTTGGCGGAAAAAGGAGCGCCGGATTGCAGCTTGAGTTCTCCGCTCAGAGTGGGGGTGTTCGGAGTGAGCGGGTCAGAGGCGAGGAACAGGGCTTCCGCAGAAGAGACCATGTAAATAATGAAGTTCTGTGTTCCTCCGCCGTTCTGAGCGCTGGCGGTGACAGAAAGGGTACCGCGGCCGTTCGGCGCGTTGGAGGCGAGGGCATACGAACCGGTCGAGCCGGTGATGTTGCCTGTGGGATTGCCGTTGTCGTCGGCGTCGAAAGAAAGATCAGGAATGTGGCCGGAGCCATCGGAGGTGAGCAGGCCGGCACCGACGATGCGGCCGCCGAAGACATCGATGCCAGTCATGCCAAACGCGTAGGTTCCGTTGAATTGGCCGGGGGAGAAGGAGGCGGGGTCCTGCTTCATGAGGACGCCGGAGAGGCGAGCGCCGCTGCCGGTGAAATCATCGAAACGGATGATGCGGCCCTGGGTGGCGACGCCGGACGAGAGAGTGCCGAGCGCTATGCGGTAAGTGGACGTACCGCCGAAGGAGTTGGCCAGGGTGAGGCAGCCGCGGCCATCGGAGCCGACGGAATACGAGCTTCCGCTGGAAACGAAGGAGCCGCCGGTCACCGCGCCGGAAGTGCCGTTTCTATCGAAGGCTCCGCCGGTGATATTGCCGTGGCCGTCGGCGGTGAAGCTGCCGATGAAGGAGATGTAACCGTTGGAGGCCGCGGCTCCCTTTAGAAGGAAGGCGTACTGGCCGTTGAGGATGGATTCGTTGCCGGTGCCGCAAGCGCCGTCGTTGATGGTGAAGGTAAAGCTGTCGCTCACGCTCGTGTTATCCACGGAAGTTGCGGTAAGGGTGGGCTGGTCATTGGGACTGGTTGGTAGCGAGGCCGGTGGCGTGTAGGTGATATTGGCGAAGACATTGGTGCCGTTCCAAGTGTAGGAGGGAACGCCGAGGGTTCCGCACTGGGGCGAGCAGTTGTTGCCGCCCGCAGTGAGGGTCCAGTTGATGGACTTACCGTTTCCTGAATCGTTCGCAATGGACGCGGGAATGGAAATGGGAGCGCCTCCGGTGAGAGCGACATCGAGCTTGGCGCCGTTATTAATCCTGAGATTGCCCTGTGGCGTCGCGGCTAGGAACAGGTTGAAGAAGCCCACGGCAGCATTGTTGAATTTCGAGACGGCCAGGATCATGGGGCGGTCGTAGGGCGGGCTGGGAAGGGATGCGGGAGGAGTAAAGGTCAAGGCGAGACGTGTGAAGGGGATGCCGGTGGTTCCTGTGGTGGTGGTGCCGGTGGTCGTCGCTCCGGGGGTGAGAGTGCCGCAAATGGTGCCGCCGCCGCTGGCCGGGCAGGCGTAACCGGCGCCAGCGAGGAAAACTTGAGCGCCGGGATTGCCGACGCCATCGTTGTAGACAGTGGCAGTGGCCAGATTCACGATGACGACGGTTTCGCCGGCGGGATGCACGATGAAATTCGCGGTACCGGCGAAAGAGTTGGCGAGGGTCGAGGAGACGGTAAGAGTGACGCTGGTGTCTTCTGTTAAGGTCGCGGGCGGAGTGTACGAAAGCGTGTAGTTGCCGGAGCCAGCGGTTCCGGCGATGGCACCGAAAGTGCCGCAGACGGCGGGCGTGCAGGGGGTTCGGTTGGAAGAAGTGGTAAAAGAGAGGACATCGCTGGGCTGATCGTTCGAGACGGTGATGGAGACGGTTTCCTGATTGCCAGCGGCGAAGATCACGGGGCCGGGCACGGTGACGGTGATGGAGGATACGGTGGAGGCGGGCGTAACGGTGAGGGTCTCCGGACCGCTAGTGACGTTGGCTGCGGAAGCGGTGATCTGCGTCGAGCCCGCGAGAAGAGCGGTGGCGAGGCCGTTGCTGTCGATGGTGGCGACGCTGGTGTTGTTGCTGGACCAAGTGAAGGTGACACCGCTGATGGTGTTGCCGGAGCCGTCCTTGGCGGTGGCGGTGAACTGTTGCGTGGCGCCGACGGCAATGGAGGGCGAGGATGGCGAAACCGTGATGGATGCAACGACGGGAGCGGTAACGGTGAGAGTGTCCGGGGAACTGGTGACGCCACCGGCCGAAGCGGTGATTTGAGTCGTGCCCGGGGCGACGCCTGTGGCCAAGCCGCTGCTGTTGATGGTGGCGACGCTGGTGGTGTTGCTGGACCAAGTGAAGGTAACGCCGCTGATGGTGTTGCCGCTGCTGTCTTTCGCGGTTGCGGTGAACTGCTGCGTGGCGCCGACGGCAATGGAGGGAGAAGCTGGGGACACGGTGATGGTGGAGATGGTTGGCTGGGAGCCGCCCGAGGAAGAGCTCGATGAACCGCCGCCACAGCCGGCGAGAATGCAGGCAAAGGCAAGGAGAAACAGAGATGCGGCTCGAGAGCCAGGCGCGAGCGCAACGAAGGAGCTAGCAAACATGGGGCCTCCAAGTCAGACCGAGAGTTGCGAGATGAATGGGAAATAGCGAGGACGGGGCGCTGGGTCAAAGGATCAATTTCGGGACTGGATCAGTACAGATAACTCAGTGAAAACAGAGGCGGTTGAAGACGGTTCTGAACTGTCGTGCTACAATCCGCCGACGTCTTCCGGAGATAGATTGATATGGACCGCACCTCACCCAAGCCGAGTGCGGCGTGTTTCGGGCTGTTCGAAGCGGATTTTGGGCGTCGAGTCCTGACCAAAGGCGGGCTGCGTGTCAGGTTGCAGGAACAGCCCTTTCGAGTGCTGGAGATGCTCCTGGAGTCTCCCGGTGAGCTGGTGGGACGCGAGGAAATCCGGCAACGGCTATGGCCCAGCGACACCTTCGTCGAATTCGATGACGGGCTAAACACCGCGATCAAGAAACTGCGAGCGGCGCTGGGGGATGCGGCGGAGAATCCGCGGTTCATCGAGACGATACCGAGGCGGGGCTATCGGTTTCTGGCGCCGGTCTCAGTGAAGCAGCCGGCGGTTCGACCAAGCGACGACGACAAACAAGGCATTCCCATCGCGGCGATTTCCAAGCCGGAAGGCAAACCGGAACCGGCTGAGGCCGGCAGAGCCGTGCTCGCGGAAGAGACGAATGGCGAGGGAAACGCGGGGGCGGCTGATAAGTATCCGCGTGCGCGGCGAGCATGGTGGGTGGCGCTGGCCAGTGTGGCGAGCGCAGGTATCCTCTTGGCGCTGGGCTGGAAAGCGTTGGGCACGCACGAGCCTCCCGGGAGCGCGCGGAAGAAAATATCGCTGGCTGTTCTTCCGCTTGAGGATTTATCGGCTGGGCACTCGGAAGAGTACCTGAGCGAAGGGCTGACCGACGAACTGATCACGGATCTGGCAAAGCTGCCCGGCTTTCGAATTATCTCGCGAACTTCGACAATGCAATACAAGGGAACCCGAAAGACCGTGCCGCAGATCGCGCGGGAGTTGGGCGTTGACGAAGTCGTGGAAGGCACGGTGTTGCGTTCGGGGAACCGGATGCGTATGCGGGTGCAATTGATTCAAGGGAGCACGGATGAGCACGTATGGGCTGAATCGTACGAGCGAGACGTAAGAGACATTCTTTCGTTGCAGAGCGAAGTGGCGAGATCGGTGGCAGCGCAGATCAACCTGGAGCTGGCTCCGCGAGGCCCAGTATCACCCCAGGAAACGCGTGTCGTGAATTTCGATGCCTACTCGGCTTATTTGAAGGGACGTTACGAGTGGAACGAGCGGACGGCTGAGAGCCTGAAGAAAAGCATCGAGTATTTCAAACAGTCCATCCAAGGAGACCCGAGCTATGCCGAGGCGCATGAGGGATTGGCCGAGGCGTACAGCATTTTGCCGGACTATGACGTGATGCCCGCTGAAGATTCCTATCCGAGAGCCAAGGCGGAGGCGTTGAAGGCATTGGACCTGGATCCGGCACTTGGCGAGGCGCATGCGACGCTGGCGGTGGTGAAGGAGGAGCTGGACTGGGACTGGCCCGGCGCGGGCCAGGAATTTGAGAGAGCGCTGCAGCTGGGGCCGGCCAGCGCCACAACGCACCAGTGGTATAGCGAGTATCTGCTGCGGGTGGGAAGGTCCCAAGAGAGCATCGGGCAGATACAACAAGCCTTGGAGCTGGACCCGGCGTCGCCGCTGATGAATGCGGAATCGGGCGCTGTACTCTACTGGGCTCGTAAATACGACGCGGCCATCGAACAACTGAGGAAGGCCATCGAAATGGAGGCGCGCTTTCCGTATGCGCATTCGTGGCTGGGGTTTGCGTACGAGCAGAAGGGAATGCGGCAGGAAGCGATTGCCGAGTTTCAGAAAGCCGTGGAGCTTTCCGGGGGCAGCCCGTTTTTCCGGGCGGCGCTGGCGTACGGAAAGGGCCTAGCAGGGCAGGATACCGAAGCGAAGCGGATTTTCGCCGAGCTGAGGCGCCTTTCTGCTTCGGGGAGGTATGTTTCGCCGTATGATTTGGCGCTGATCCACATCGGGCTCGGCGAGAAGAAGCAAGCACTGGAATCCCTCGAGCAGGTGGTGGCGGCACATGACACGGCATCGGATTTACTGAAATGCGAGCCAGCGCTGGACAGCTTGCGTGGAGATCCGAGGTTTCGAGTGTTGATGGAGCGAGTGCGGCTGACCCCATAAGCCGCCGTCTTTCGCGGTTGCAGTTTGATGCGGGTTGAAGGCAGGCGCCCGGGCCGTGAACGCCCAAGACGCAGATGCTCGCGGTGGCGGTGTGGCGGCGGAGGGCGCGGAAGCGAGTCACGGGCGCGCAATTCTCGCGTATGCTTTGAAGATGCAATTCCTTCTGGGATTGGACGGCGGCGGAACGAAAACGGACGCCGTGCTGATGAGCGAGGCCGGGACGATTGCGGCGAAAGCGCAGGCCGGACCATCGAATCCGCTGCGAGTGGGGTTCGGCAGCGCGCTGGCGGCGATTCGAGAAGCGGCGGACCGCGCGCTGGCTGGGGCTGGAGCGGAGCGGACGCAACTTGCGGGGATTTGCGCGGGGCTTGCGGGCGCGGGACCACCGGAATCGGCGGAGAAGATGCGGAGCTTGCTGGCGGCGGAATTTCCCGGTGTTGCGCTGCAGGTCTGCACGGATTTGGATTTGGCGTTGGCGGCGACGGGAAGAGGTCCGGCGCTGGTGCTGATTGCAGGAACCGGCTCCGGCGCGATTGGGAGAAACGCGAAAGGCGAGACGGCGCGCGCGGGTGCTTACGGATCGCAAATTGGCGATGAAGGCAGTGCGTACGAAATCGGAAGGCGCGCGGTGCTGACGGCGATGCGGGAACAGGACCGCACCGGCAAGGATTCGGAATTGGGCAAGCGGTTGCTGCGGGAGCTGGGCTGCGCGAACTGGTCCGAGGTGAAGACGCGCGCGCAGACGGCATCCGACGAAGTGTTTCCCCGGATGTTTTCGGTGGTGGCGGCGCTGGCCGAATCCGGAGACGCAACAGCCCAGGGGATTCTGCGGGCAGCGGCTTACGAATTGACCGGCGTCGCGGTGGTGCTGGCGCAGCGGCTGCGGCTTTCCGAGACGGAGTTTTTGCTGGCAAAGATGGGCGGGATGACAGGGCGGTCGAAGTTTTTGGACGAGCTTCTGGACGAACGGCTGCGCGTGAACTTTCCCCAAGCGAGAATCGGCGCCCTGCCGATGACCCCGGCGGAAGCGGCCGGCCGAATGGCGCTCGAGCTTCGCGAAGGTTCACCCAGCGCGAGGGCCTAGTGTCCGAGGAGCTCCACGACCGGGACCGCGCTCTGACCGCCACTGGCGACGATCTGGCAGCGCTGCTGCACCATCCGGCAACGGATGTGCTGCTCTCCTTGCTCGATAACCCTGCGCTGGATGAGACGAAACTCTGCCTGCTATTGGAACGAAAGGATTTGCCGGGCGAAGTGATCGAGGAAGTGGCGCGGCGAAAAGCGCTGCTGAAGAGCTATCGAGTGAAGCGGGCCATCGCGCTGCATCCGCACACGTCGCGGCTGGTGGGGCTGCGGCTGCTGCGCGAACTGTATCTGATGGACTTGGTGCAGATGACCATGTCGCCGGGGGTTTCGGCGGAGCTGAAACGCAACGCGGAGGATCAGCTTCTCGCCAGGCTGCCGCAACTGCCATTAGGACAGAAAATCACGCTGGCGCGGCGAGGGCCAGGGCGAGTGGCGGGGAGTCTGCTGGCCGAAGGGCATGCGCAGATACTGGCGGTGGTGCTGGACAATCCGAATCTGAGGGAAGCCCATGTTCTGAAAGTGCTGGCGCGGGAGAAGCTGCCGCCGCAGATTCCGCTGTCGATTGCTCACCACGCGAAGTGGTCCCACAGCTACAACGTGCGGCTGGCGCTGGTACGGCATCCAGCGGCGCCGCTGGCGACGATACTGGCGTTTCTGCCGGAGCTCACGGTTGCAGATCTGCGGGAACTGGCCGCCCCGGGAGTGGTGCCGGACAATTTGCGAAAGTACCTGGAATCGGAGATTGCGCGGCGGATGAGCGCGAGCCAGAAAGCGGCCCGCGAAGAAGCAAACGGCGGGTAAGGAGCTCCGGCTGGGTCCGAAGGAAGAGGGACAGCGAAAGCGGCAGGTGTGTAGCTTGGAAGTTACTGGTTCCAGAAACAAAACACGGCTTCCGGCGTCGTATCGGGAAGGCGCTGAGAGGGCGTATGCTGTGCGTGACCGGCGGCGAGAAGGGCCCAGCGCCGCAGCACGAAATCCTTGGCTGGGGTTTCCGCAGGGCGGCAAATGGTCATGGGAGATCAGGGTTCTCGACGCTCGGAGCGCCGCTGGGCGCAGCGGTACCGGTTTCGCGCGGACCTGGAGATCGAGTGGGGCTCGGCGGTCTTGCGAGGCAGCACGCGGGACATCAGTTCGAGCGGAATGTTCATCGAGTCGTCGGACACACTGTGGGTGGGGGCGGGATTTTCGGCGCGGCTGGTGATTGAGCGGCCGGTAACGCTGAACTGTTCAGTGAAACGCGTGGAGCCGGGACGCGGAATGGGCGTGACGGTCGCGATTTCCGAAACGGAGAATCAACAGCGGTTTCAGGATTTGCTCTCGAGGCTGTCGCACGGCGAGGCGTCTTGACTCCGGTCTATACTAGAGGCGCGAACGCCACGATGCGCCGATGACGCGATGCCCTGACTGCGGGTCCACCCGGACCACGGACCAATGCCCTGCCTGCGGTCTGACCTCGGCCGCCGCCGAAGTGATGTTCCGCAGAAGGCTCTTCAAGCGCACGGTGATTTTTCTGACGGGCTCGCTGGCTTTCCCGTACGTGATTCAGGTTTATCCCCCGCTCGACATTGACCTGATGCTGGTGTCTTTTGGATTGCTGTTCTTCATGGCCCTCACGATGGTGGTGTTTCTGGACCGCCGGGCGCGGGCGCACAAGGACGTGGAGCTGCTGAAGCGAATTTTTTGCGGGCTGGTTCCGCTGCCCTGGATTTTCGCGGCGATTATTTTTGCGAATGGCCGGCTGGACTCGGCGAAAGACATCGCATATCACAAGACGACAATTATAGGCCGGTTTAACATGAAAGGACTGGTGCGGGGGAGCCGGAGACTGTACGTGCGGAGCTGGCGCGAGGGCCATAGCATCGAGAGGCTGGCGGTGGACACGGATGATTTCGATCGCTTTCGTGACGGAGATCAGGTGGTGGTGGCGACGGAACCAGGAGCGCTGGGCATTCCGTGGTATTACGGAGTTTACCGGCAGTAGCGTTTGGGCGATTTGGGGCTTAAAGGACCACTTTGTTGCAAAGGAGCGAGTCGCACAAAGGAGCGAGTCGCAAAGGGCGCTAGATTCCAACCGAGAGGTGAGAGATGCGCAGGAGAATAGCATTGGGCCGGATTGGCGCAGGACTGCTTGTGTTGGCGGCGTTGGGCGCGGTTGCGGGGACTGCTCCGGAGGCGAGGGGGCAGGTGGATACGCGGTGGAAGATTCACGACATGAGCCGGCCGGTGCCGCCGGTAGTGACACCGGGAACGCCGAGTACGCAGGAACAGCCAGGGCGGGCACCATCGGACGCAGTGGTGCTGTTTGACGGCAAGGATCTTTCGAAATGGAAGCATAAAGACGGCAGCGCGGCAAAATGGAAAGTGGAGAACGGGTACGCGCAGGTCGTCCCGAAGACGGGATACATCTATACGAAGGAAGCGTTTGGAGATTGCCAGTTGCACGTGGAGTTCGCGGAACCCTTGCCGGCGGTGGGCGAAGGCCAGGAGCGGGGGAACAGCGGCGTGTTCCTGATGGGATTGTACGAAATTCAGGTGCTGGATTCATACCAGAACAGAACGTACGCGGACGGGCAGGCCGCTGCGATCTACGGACAGTATCCGCCGCTGGTGAATGCGTCACGTCCGCCGGGCGAATGGCAAAGCTATGACATTATCTGGCACGGACCGCGATTTGATGCGAGCGGGAAATTGCTACGGGCGGCGCGGGTGACGGTGCTGCACAACGGCGTGCTGGCGCAGGACAATGCCGAGCTGACAGGTCCCACCGAACACGGAGAGCGCCCGCCCTACAAAGCACATCCGGAGAAATTGCCGCTGGCGTTGCAGGACCACAACACACCGACGCGGTTTCGGAATATCTGGATACGCGAATTGAAGGAGGGAGAGTAGGACCGGTTGCAAGACTCCGTTCCCGTCTGCATAAAAGATACTAAATCTCAAAAGTACCCTAAGAGTTCTGCAACTGCTCTTAAGGTTGGCCGTTTGTGCGGGATCATTGCACGGCAAATCACGATGCGCTCCGGAGCGATGGCGCAATGCCGCGCTGACGGTTCGAATTCGCGGAATCCCAGGGCGAACAGCGGCAAGGCAATCAGAGGATTTCAGCTTCGCTATCTATCAGGCAGAATGCCGGAAGTTAGCTCTTGGCGTTGGTATCGCCGGAGCGCTTGCCAAACAGCAGGAACTTTTTGCGGCCTTTCTTGGATTTGGTGGCTTCGGGAGTGGCGGTGACTTCCTGAATCTCGGAATTGCCGCCGCCGGCAATGTCCTGATAGCCGGGCTTGATGATGACGTAGCTCTGCTCGCGAAGCGTCTTGAGGTATTCGCGCATAGCGGGCTCGAGGCGCTCGTTGTAGAGCTTATCCATGATTTCGTCCCTCACCTTGTCCACGGTCTGCAGACCTTCATCGTAATGCTCGAGGACCTGAAGGATGAGGAAGCCCTGCTTGGTTTCGATGACCGGAGTGAGTTCGTTGCGTTTCATGGCGAAGACGCGGTCCTCGAGCTCCTTGGATAGCTCGCCGCGCTTGTAGATGCCGAGATAGCCGCCTTGCTTGGCGGTGCTGCCGTCGGAGAAGCGCTTGGCGATTTCGCCAAAATCCTCGCCATCCTGAACGCGCTTGAGGGCGGTATCCGCCTTCTTCCTGAGTTCGGCAATTTCCTCGGGTTTCTTGCCTTGCGTATTGATTTCAATGGAGCGAAGGGCGACTTGCTCGGGGCGGATAAAGTCGGTCTTGTGAGCGTCGTAATATTTCTGGACTTCGTCGTTGCCGATGGTGATGTGCGAACCGACTTCGCTGCCGATCACACGCTGCGTAAGGAGCTGCTTGCGAATACCGTCCTTGAAGTCTTCCCAGTTCAGGCCCTGGCTGGTGACCGCCTTCTCGAGAGCTTCCATGGAGTCGAGCTTGTTTTGGATGCGAATCTGGTCGAGGCGCTTGATGACTTCTGGCTCGACGTTGATATCCATGTCCTTGCCGCGCTGGAAGAGAAGCGACTGATCGATGAGGTCGCGGAGAGCGTTTTTGCGGCGATCTTCGATATCGGTCTGGAGTTGTTCCGGAGTGCAGTGGCCCTGGCATTCCTGGCGGGCGTCGTCCTCGGCGGCGGCGCGAGCTTTGTCGAGTTCGCTGCGGGTGATGATTTCGTTGTTCACGCGAGCGATGATTTCCTCGACGACCTTGCCGCCTTCGGGGTCCACGGGTCTCGGCTTGACCGCAGGCTTTTTGGGCGGGGGAAGTTCCTTGTCGTCGGCGGGAGCCGTCCCCGGGTTTTCCAGGACGGGAGGTTTTTGGGTTTGCGGCGGCGGAGTGGGAGGAGGTTGCTGGGCCGCGAGCGGCGACACGGCAAGGAGAGCGATGAGGATGGATGATTTGTGCATAAGACCTCGGATGGTGTTCACCCCTGGTTAAAACCTTGGCTCCTCGGAAAAAGCCGGACGGCGTTAAAAGTTTAGCTTCGGCCTTGGAGGCCTAGCAATACGTTTCTCACCGCGGCAGCTACAGGCTCGCCGCGAGCCGTTTCCATCCAAAGGACACCGCTGGGATCGAGCTTAATGCCTTTGCGCGAGCGGACGACCTGAACGAGAGCGCCCGGGTCGAGCGGCGTTTCCGGATGAAAGCGGATGGCAATGCGATTGCCTTGGCGTTCGACCGCGGAAATGCGCAGGCGCTCGCACATAGATTTGAGGACGGCGTATTCCAAAAGGTTTTCCACGGAGGCAGGCAAGGGGCCGAAGCGGTCCTGCAGTTCGCGGCGGATGTCGTCCTTTTCGGCATCGCTGGCGACCGAGGAGATGCGTTTGTAGGTGCGCAAGCGCAGGTTTTCGCTGGGGATGTAGTTCTGGGGAATGCGGACATCGAAGCCGAGGCTGAGGGTCGTGCGAATTTCGGGAGCGACTTCTTCGCCTTTGAGTTTGGAAACGGCGCGCTCGAGCATCTGGCAGTAAAGGTCGAAGCCGACGGCTTCAATGTGGCCGTGCTGCTGGCGGCCAAGCATGTTGCCTGCGCCGCGGAGTTCGAGGTCCAGTGCAGCGATGCGAAAGCCTGCACCGAGTTCGCTGAACTCCTTCATGGCGGAGAGGCGCTTGCGGGCGACATCGGAAAGCGAGGCTTCAGGTGGAACGAGGAGGTAGGCGTAGGCGCGCTGGCTGGAACGGCCGACGCGCCCGCGGAGCTGGTACAGCTCGGCCAGACCGAGGCGATCGGCGCGGTTGATGAGGATGGTGTTGGCACGGGGGATATCGAGGCCGTTCTCGACGATGGTCGTGGCGACGAGAACGTCGGCTTCATCGCGAATGAACTTGAGCATGACGGACTCGAGCTCTTTTTCGCTCATCTGGCCATGACCGACAACCACACGAGCCTTGGGAACGAGCTTCGCGACGAGAGCGGCCAATGAATAAATAGATTCGACGCGATTGTGGATGAAATAGACCTGGCCGTCGCGTGCGAGTTCGTACTCGATGGCGTGCTTGATGAGGTCTTCGCGGAAAGGCGAGACGTTAGTCTGGATGGCGAGACGGTCACGCGGCGGAGTTTCAATCAGGGACATATCGCGCAGACCGACGAGAGACATGTGCAGCGTTCGCGGAATGGGGGTGGCGGAGAGGGAAAGCGCGTCTACGTTTTTGCGCATTTCCTTGAGACGTTCTTTATGGGCGACGCCAAAGCGCTGCTCTTCATCCACGATGAGTAAGCCGAGGTCCGCGAACTTGACATCTTTTGAGAGCAAGCGGTGAGTGCCGATAACGATATCGACCTTGCCGGCTTCGAGATCAGCGAGAACTTTTTTTTGCTCCGCGGCCGTGCGGAAGCGGCTGAGCATCTCAATGCGCGAGGGAAATGCCGCGAAGCGGCGCTTAAAGGTTTCAAAGTGCTGGAAGGCAAGAACGGTGGTAGGAGCGAGAAGGGCGACTTGTTTGTTGTCCATGACGGCCTTGAAGGCCGCGCGCATGGCGACTTCCGTTTTGCCGTACCCTACGTCGCCGCAAAGGAGACGGTCCATGGGGGTGTTGCGTTCCATGTCGCGCTTAATGTCGGCGATGGCGGCGTTCTGGTCCGCGGTTTCCTCGAACTCGAAGGCGTCTTCAAATTCGCGCTGGAAGTTGCCGTCAGGAGAAAAAGCGAAGCCCGGAGCGGTTTTGCGTTCGGCGTAAAGAGCGAGAAGCTGGTCAGCCATATCCTCGACGGATTTGCGGGCGCGAGCCTTGCGTGCGTTCCACGCGGTGCCGCCAAGGCGGTCAAGCGCGGGATGAGCGCCTTCCACGACGCGGTAGCTCTGAACGAGGTCCATGCGCTCGAGGGGGACGTAAAGGCGGGCGTCCTCGGCGTAGTGGAGGAGCATGAATTCCCCGCGATGGCCATCGGATTCAATCTGGCGAAGGCCCTCGAAGCGGCCAATGCCGTGATCAATGTGGACAACGAAATCGCCAGGCTTGAGGTCGGCGAAATCGCTGAAGAAACCTGAAGTGCGGATTTTGCGGCTGGGGCGCTCGACGGTGGGAGTGACGTCGAACAGGTCAGCGTTTCCAAAGAGAGTCGTTTGTACATCGGGGAAGGTAACGCCCTCGGAAAAGGGAGCGCGAATCAGGAGCAGGCCGGCGGATTCATGGGCGCTTTCGGCGGTGAAGCCGGCCGCAGCGTCTTCGGACTCGCCGAGGGCGTAAGGAACTTCGTATTCGCGGCAAACATCGGCGAGACGTTCGAGTTCGCCGGTACTGGCGGCGGTGAGGAAAACGCGTCCGCCTGCGGCGAGCTGGGATTTGACTTCGCTCATGCAGGCAACCACGTCGCCGTGGAAGCGCGCGCTGGGACGGGAGGAAAGCTCGAACGGCGCGGCGTCAGCGGCGGCGACGGCAAGCTGTTCCAGGTGGATTTGGGAAGTTTTCGAGAGCGCCTCATCGAATTCCTCGGGCGAGAAGAAGAAGTGAGGGACGGCGGGAGAACCGGCGTCGCCATTGCGCTCGTAGTTTTCGGTGGCAGCGGCAAGGTGCGCGTCAATGGCCTCGCGGATAGCGGGCGGCTCATCGAGAAAAGTAATGGGGCGGAGCGAGCTCTCGGCAAGCTCGAAGAGCGAACTGGGGCCGGGATCGGCAGGGGGGGAGAAATAGCTGGCGCGCTCCCACGCGGGGGAACCGGAGAAATCACCGTTGGTGGAAGCCGCGCCGAAGGACCATTCGGTCAGCGGGAGAAGGGTGGCGCGAACGACGGGAGCAATGGAGCGCTGCGTACGCGGATCAAATTCGCGGACGGACTCGACAGCGTCGCCAAGAAGTTCGATTCGGACGGGGCGTTGCGCTTCGGGAGAGAACACGTCAATGATGCCGCCGCGAACGGAAAATTGGCCGGGAAGCTCGACCATCTCGGTGCGCGCGTAGCCGACGGCGGCGAGATGGGAGATGAGTTCTTCGTGCGAGATTTCGGAGTCTTTGGCGAGCGTGCGGGCAAGGGCCAGGTAGAGGGTAGGGTCGCGGTAACGCCAGAGGGCGGTTGAGACCGGAGCAACGAGCAACGAGACCTGGCCGTCGGTCAGGCGGAAGAGGGCGGCAGCGCGGCGCTCGAGAATATCGGCGTGAGGAGCGCGCGAGTCCCACGGGAGCGTATCGAAGGCGGGCAGAGCGGCTACTCCGCCGGTAGCGCCGGGGAAAATGCCGGAGAAAAAGCGCAGCGTTTCCGTGAGCGATTCAGCGCGGCGATTGGAAGCGGTGATGAAAAAAGCGGGGCGGCGCAGTTCGTGGGTGTAATAGGCAGCGACGAGAGCCTTGGCGACATCATGCAGGCCGGAGAGCGAGACAACGTGCGTGCCCGAGCGAAGGGCGGAGAGCGCGCCTTCCATTCCGGGATGGCGGAGCACGGCTTCCAGACGTTCGCGGACAGCGGGAAGGATCATGGAGATTCAGGAGCCCGAACGAGTATCGGCTCCCTGGCGGATTTTTTCGAGAATGGCGGTGGTGGAATAGCCCGGAACGACAGGAATGGATACGACGCGGCCTCCGGCGGCTTCCACTTCCTCGCGTCCGACGATTTGATTGCTGGGCCAGTCGCCGCCTTTGACGAGCACATCGGGAAGGAGAGCGGCGATGACGCTGCGCGGGGTCAATTCATCAAAGATGACCACGGCATCGACGCATTCGAGAGCGGCAAGAATTTCCGCGCGTTCGAGTTCGGGGAAAACGGGGCGGCCGGGGCCTTTGAGTTCGCGAACGCTTTTGTCGCTATTGAGGCCGACAACCAGCGCGTCGCCGAGGGCGCGCGCTTGTTCGAGGCTCTGGATATGACCGGGATGGAGCAAATCGAAACAGCCGTTGGTGAACACAATGCGGCGTCCGTTGCGTTTCGCAGGGCCAAACCGCAAAATCGCTTGCTCCAACGTGAGAATTGCCGAATGCAAGGGAACTCCACACCGGGGCGCGGGAAAAAGACATCGGTGCGCGCTGCCCGAAACTTGAGTTTATCACGCCAGGGATAAGGGGATGGGCGAGCGGGTGCCACAACAACGGAGCCATGAACGAGCGCGATATGGGAAAGAGCGGATGAAGAAGCGAGCGGGATTTTTGCGGGCGGTGATTGGCGCGCTGATGATCATAGGCGCGTTGCTGGTGGCGTTGCCAACGGCTTACCGCGAAAGGCGGTATCTGATTGCTGCGAGCGGGTGCGAACTGCAAACGACGGTGATCGAGCCAAAGGAAACGCGTCCTGCGGGGACAGTGATTCTGCTGCACGGGCTGGCGGCAAACCGGGAAATCATGACCTACCTGGCGCGAGGACTCGCGGCGGAGAACCTGCGCGTATTTGTGCCGGATCTGCCTGGGCACGGACGGACACAGGGGCCCTTTTCTCCCGGCCGCGCGGGAGAATGCGCGGAGGCGCTGGCGGGAGAAATTTTTGCGCGAGGGCTGGCGACGCCGCAAAGCACGGTGCTGGCGGGGCACTCGATGGGCGCGGCGATTGCATTACAGATGGCGGCGAAGGTGCCGGTGGCGGGAGTGATTGCGATTTCGCCAGCTCCGATGAACGGGGCGCAAGGCGTGTTGCCGGAAGCGCTGATTTTCGGGAGCAAACCTGCAACGGTGCGGAATGCGCTGGTGGTGAGCGGAGGCGCGGAACCGCGAGTGCTGCGAGTCAATGCCCAGAGTTTGGCCGGAGCACAAGCGGTGAATTCGAAATATGAAGTGATCCCGTGGGCTTCGCACGTAAGTTTAATCTTCGATCCGCGGACGGTTAGGGCGGCGCAGGAGTGGGCAACCAGGTGTCTGCATCTGCCCATGAATTGGAGAATGCCGTCGCTCAGGGAAACCTGGGCGTTCATGGCGGGCTTTGCCGGGATGCTGTTACTGGCAGGACCGTTTTTGCGGGAGGCGCTGGGGCGGAAGATGGAAGAAGCGAGCGCCGAAGGGAAATTGGCCGGCCACTTCGAAGGCAGCGATGGTCCCGCGTCTGCTCCGGAACCGGGAGAGTCGCCGCAAGGGCTTTCGGTCGGATTGTTTCAGGGCGTAGCCGAGATGACGGCCGCGGCGGTAACCGCAGCGGTGATCTTGCAGTGGTGGAATCCGCTGCGGGAAGTGCGGCTTTTCGAGGGGGACTATCTCGCAGGATTCTTTTTCCTTGCGGGGCTGGTGCTGCTGGCGCTGCGATACAAAAAGCGGAAGGCAGCGGTAGCTGAAAGCGCGATGAGACCGAGCAGGCAACGTCTCCGAAATTCGAAAGTACAAATCGCCGCAATTGTGGGAGCAGCATTGGCAGGACTGGCGCTCTTCCTTCTCGCCTCCGGATGGATCGAGCTGACCTACAGTGAAGCTTGGCTGACGGGAGCACGCTGGTGGCGATTCCCCATCTTCTTTTTGGCAGTGCTGCCGTATCACATGGGCGAGGAGCTGTTGCTGGGCTCCGCGGAGGGACAGAACGGCTGGCGGCGGTGGGGAAGCGGAATGCTGCTTCGCGCGTTGTTGTGGATCGTGCTGGCTGGGGGAATCTATATCCTGCACAGCGGAGAAATTCTGCTCGGGCTGATGGCGCTCTATTTCGCGTTGCTGTTTGCATTACAGCGGCGAGGCATGGATGTTGTCCGAAAGAGCACGGGCTCAGCCGGAGCCGCGGCCGTATTCGGTGCTATACTGCTGGCCGGTTTCTGCTTGGTGATCTTCCCCATCACGTAAGCTGCGGGGTGACGGGCGCTGGGTCAGGAGTCCGCCCGAATGGCGGCGTGCGAGAGTAGCAGACACATGGCTGAGATAGCGATTATTGGAGGCGGCCCGAGCGGGGCCATGTGCGGCGAGCAATTGGCGCGCGCCGGGCATCGCGTGGAGATCTTTGATGAGCATCTCGCGTGGGAAAAACCATGCGGCGGCGGGCTGACACACAAGGCCATCCAGCACTTCCCTTTCCTGCTGGACAACAGCTATCCCAAAAAACTGGTGCAGTCCGTCCAGCTGATCAGCAGCACGGGGCAGCGCGCGGAAATGGAAATGCCGCACCCGATCGTGATCTATTCGCGACAGGTGCTGAATGGAATGCTGCTGGACCGCGCGCGCGAAGCGGGCTGCAAGACCTATCGCTCGCACGTGTTTGGCGTGGATACGGCGGCTGAGAAGCCGCGCTATTGCGTGGAAGGCGAATGGCGAACGGCGGACTATCTGGTGGTGGCGGCGGGCGCGCGGAATCAACTGCTCCCCGGAACGCGCGCTCTGCAACGGAACGAATTGGAGATGACGCAGGGGTACTTCGTGCCGCAGACGGCGGACGCGATTACCGTGAAATTCTTGCCGCAATTCGAGGGATATATCTGGTCGTTTCCGCGGTGCGATCACCTCTCCGTGGGAATCTGCGGAAGCATGGCCAGCCACACTAGCGCCGAGCTGAAAGCGCATCTGGCGGAATTCATCGCGACACACGGGATTCCCACGGAGAATGCGAAGTTTTACAGCCACGTGCTGCCCTCGCCCCGGGAAGTGACGTTCGCCGAGCGGAGCGTGATGGGCAAGAACTGGGCGATGGTGGGGGACGCGGCGGCGTGGGTGGATCCATTGACTGGTGAAGGGCTGTTTTACGCGATCCGGTCGGGCGAACTCCTGGGGAAGAGCCTGGCGGCGGGCTGCCCGGAAAAGTATCTGGCTTGGGCGAAAGCGGCCTTTTCGAGCGAGCTGGAGTTCGCGGCAAGGCTGGTGCGGCGCTTCTATCGCGGCGCGTTTCTGGGGACGGCCGTGACGACGCGGATGGTGCAGCTGATGCGACGCAGTCCGGTGTTTCGCCAGCTCATGGGCGACATCTTCAGCGGCACGCAACCCTACAGCAGCCTGAAGCGGCGGCTGTGGGGCCAATTGGGAATTACTGTGAGCGAGTTTATCGCAAGCGTGCTCAATTTTGACCACTCCTCGACCGTCGGCGTGCGCGGGGCGGACTGATAGCACGCCGGAACGGTGGCTCGCCGGCCCGCCAGAAACGGTCGCTTTCCTGTTTTCCAGCACATATAGTTGTGGGAACGGCTTGCGCATCTAATGCGAGGGCCGCCAGCTCCGGCCAATGCGCGTATGCGGGCGGTCTGCGCGGCCGGCCGTCGCCGTGCCTAAACACCGGCCGCGGCCCGAGAGGAAACCGGCTACTGCGATTTGCTCCGTTCGTAGCAAGATTTGGAAGCCGCACGTTTTGACATGGCGGAAACGACGGAAAAAAAACTGAGCTCCAGCGAAAAGCGGAAGAGGGCTTGGAAAAATCTTCCGCATGTATGGGCGCTGATGCGTCCGCGACGCGCTCTATTGCTGCTGGGCCTGCTGCTCATTGCGGTGAACCGGGTTTCGGGGCTGGTGCTGCCCGCTTCGACGAAGTATTTCATCGACAATGTGGTGACGAAGCGCCAGGTCCATTTGCTGACGCCGATTGTGCTGGCGGTCCTGGCGGCGACCCTCGTGCAGGGCCTGACTTCTTTCGCGCTGACGCAACTGCTGTCGAAATCGGCGCAGCGGATGATTACCGAGCTGCGGCGGCAAGTGCAAGCGCACATCGGGCGGCTGCCGGTTTCGTTTTACGACGCGAACAAGACGGGCGTGCTGGTGTCGCGGATCATGACGGATGTGGAAGGCGTGCGGAACCTGGTAGGGACGGGACTCGTTGAGTTCGCGGGAAGCCTGCTGACCGCGGCGCTGGCCCTGGTTTATCTGCTGCATACCAGCGCAGCCATGACCGCGGTGGCGTTTTCGATTCTGGTGGTGTTCGGCATCGGCATTCAGAAAGCCTTCAAAACGATTCGGCCGATTTTCCGCGCGAGGCCGAAGATCAATGCGGAAGTGACCGGGCGCCTTACCGAGTCGCTCGGCGGAGTGCGCGTGGTGAAGGGCTATCACGCGGAAGCGCGGGAGGCGGCTGTTTTCTCGGCGGGAGTGCAGCGGCTGCTCGAGAACGTGCTGAAGACGCTGACGGCAACATCATTGATGGGACTTTCGGGCGCGGCGCTGATGGGCCTGGTGAGCGCGCTGATCATGGAGCTGGGCGGGCACAAAATTCTTTCCGGGTCCATGACGCTCGGCGAGTTTTCGGCGTTCAGCGTGTTTTTGGGTTTGCTGGTGGCGCCGGTGTTTCAGCTGGTGGCGATCGGCACGCAGATTACGGAAGCCATCACGGGCCTCGAACGCACGCGCGAGATTCTGGAAGAACGAATCGAAGATGATACGCCGGGTCGCACCGTGACGCTCGAGCGCATCCGCGGCCAAGTGGTAATGGAAAATGTCAGTTTCGCGTATGACTCGCGCAAGGAAGTGCTGACCGGCGTGAATTTGCTGGCCGAGCCGGGGACGGTGACGGCGCTGGTCGGACCATCGGGCGCGGGAAAATCAACGATTATCGGATTGATTGCGGCGTTTTATGTGCCTGCGAAGGGACGCGTGCTGGTGGATGGGGTGGACCTGGCCACGGTGCGGCTGAGTTCTTACCGCACGCAGCTCGGCGTCGTGCTGCAGGAGACGTTTCTCTTCGACGGAACCATCCGCGAGAATGTGGTCTTTGCACGGCCCGATGCAAGCGAGGCCGAAATCATCGCTGCGTGTCGCGTGGCGCGCGTGGACGAATTTGCGGAGGCGTTCGAGAAGGGCTACGACACGATTGTGGGCGAGCGCGGCGTGAAGCTCTCGGGCGGGCAAAAGCAGCGGGTTTCGATCGCACGCGCCATCCTCGCTGATCCACGCATTCTCATTCTGGACGAAGCCACTTCGAGCCTGGACTCCGAGTCCGAAGCGCTGATTCAGGAAGGCCTCCGCTACCTGATGCGCGGGCGGACGACTTTCGTGATCGCGCACCGCCTCTCGACGATCCGGCGCGCGGACCAGATTCTGGTCGTCGAAGCCGGCCGCATCGTCGAACGCGGCACGCACGAAACGCTCTACGAAGCAGGCGGGCGCTATTTTGACCTGTACACGAAACAGCACGCCATACAAACGAATATTTTCCTGGCGCCCGGCGAGGAATCCGGCGAATCCGAGGAGAAAGTTCAAGCCGGTTCGGCGCAAGCCAATCCGGCAAGCGGAGAAGAGGGCGCATTGCCGGAGGCGATGCGACTGATTCGGGGCCAAACCACTTAACGCCAGAGGGCGCCGGTGCCGCGTAACGAAACGTCACGCGTGAGGCACGGCAGCGCCGCGCCCCTGCACTGCACAGCAAAACTCAGCGGAACGGAAGAAATCGCGGTCAGGCGGTGGGACGGCGCGCAATGAGCGGCTTCTTCGCGGCAGGCGCGGTGGGCGGCACGAGCGTGGCCATCTTGCGAATCATGGCCAGCACCAGCCGCTTATCGCCCTCGGAAAGCGTGCTGCTATAGCGCTTGATCTCGACGAGAAAGCGAATTTCGTCCTGCGAAAGTTCGCCCAGCATCTTTTGGGTTTCGCGGTCCCGGGGTGTTTCGGTTCCAGGGAAAAAGTCGGCAAGCGAAATGTCCATAGCCTCGGCGATCTTGGCAAGCGTCTCGAGCGAAGGAACGGTATGCCCGTTCTCGACGCGGGAGAGATAACAGCGCAGCAATCCGGTGCGGCGCTCGATATCGCCCTGGGACAGCCCGCGCTGGCTTCGGTAGGTCTTGATGACTTCCCCGATATTCACCTGCGGCTTCTCTTTTGGCACAGTCACACCCCCGAGTGCCGGGGTAGCTTAGTCACTAACAGTAGAAATAGCAAGGGAATATGGGGGGGTCAATGTTGCCAATGAATAAACGGGTGCCGCCCGAAGAACGGTCGCAGGGCGGCGCTTAGAGGCCATTCGCCAAGTACGCTGAGCGTGCCATGGACATCTTAACGGACTCGAAACAAAAGCCTTGTCCACAGCCTTGTCAGCGCGAGGTCGGCTGGACGGTCTGCGGCTGCTGCAGGCGAAACTCGAGCAGCGTTTCGCTGGGGATCTTCACCTGCTGCCCGCGGGTAAATACTTGGACACCAGCGCCCGCGGCGGAACCCGCGCCAGCGCCGATAGCCGCGCCCTTGCCGCCGCCCGCGATAGCTCCGATGATCGCCCCGGCGACCGCTCCTGCGCCCACCTTCTTGGCGGTGTCCGAGCCGCGGCCCTTCCCGGTCAGGGTGTAGTCGCTGCTGACCAGCGGATAGTCCCGCCCGTCAATCACAATCCGGGTCAGTTCGAGCTGGAGTTCCGAACTGCCCTTGATGTGCCCGGCTTCCTGCGCGTTTGAGAGCCGGCCATAGACATCCGTGCCTTTGCGAGCTACAAGGGTACCGTTTACGTTCAGATCGGTTTCCAGGCTGGCATGAAAGACGTCACCGACGTTGTTCTTCGAGGAATCGACGCCGTCAATCATGCGCACGAGAATGCTCTGGCCGGCGGGAATTGTCACGCTGCCATCGGCGGCAACCGGGGCTGGCGCTGGAGCAGCGGCGGGCGGGGGAGCGGTAGCAGCGGGTGGCGGTGCCGGCGCGCTGGAACCGCGCGTGAAGGTAAGCGCCACAATGTCATTCACACTGAAGGTCTGCACATTTCCATTCACTTCAAAGCGCAGAACTGCCTGGGTGCCGCCGAGAAATCGGCCTTGTAGAACGCGTCCATCCTTCAACTCCAGAGTGTCGGCCGATGCTCCGGCAGCGAAAACAAGCGCCAGGGCCGCAGCGGCAAACCAACGAGTGCTCATATTCTGCCCCTCGACAAACGCGGATTTTTGAAAAACCTTCTGGCCCAGCCTGAAAATTCTACTGCATTGGATGGCACATCGCCGAAACGGGTTGCGCCGCCATTCTAGCGCCTTGACGGCTGAGTGGCCCGATAAAGTTCACGAGCGGCGTCGGCCATGAGGGCGGCGCTGGCCTTTTTATCTTCGAGGCCGCGCACCAGCACGACGAGCACGAAGGGCCGCGGCGCGTAAACGATGGCTGCGTCATGGTGAATCTTCGTGATTTCCCCTGTTTTGTGGGCCACGACCGTCCCCGGCGGCAAGCCCGCTGGAATGCCTTCGTTGAACTGCTGGCGTTCCAGAATAGCGAGCATCTGCTTGCAGGAGGAGGGATCGCACGCCTTGCCCTCGGCGATAGCTTGCAGGAGAAGGAGCAATGCGCGCGCGGTCGTGGTGTTGTTCAGGCCTTTCGCGTACGCCTTGTTGTCCTCGACGCCGCGTAAGACTTGCATGCCGCCGGCGCCGAACGCGTGAATCGTGGCGCCCACGTTTGCGACGCCCAGCTTCTCGATCACGAGGTTCGTGGCCAAATTGCTGCTCACCGTGATCATGAGTTCGCAGAGTTGTTCGAGTGTGCGCGTCTGGCCCTCGGCTTTGTACAGCTCAAATTCAGAATCGTCCGCTGGATCCAGCTTGTACAGCGAGCCGTCCACGATGCTGCGAAACTCATTGTGGATGACCAGTGTTTCCCCGAGCTTGAGCTTCCCTTCCCGCACCTGGTGAAACAGCTCGATCATCACCGGGATTTTCATGGTGCTGGCGGCATGAAAAACCTCGTCTGCGTGGAAGAACCATTCGTCCTTGCCGTCAAGCGTGCGGAACGCAATGCCCACATCGGCGCCACTTTGCCGAATGCGGCTTTCAATTTCGCCGCGAGCCGCGCTCATCGAATGATTTGGCGCAGGCGTGGTCTGTGCCAGCGCAGATTGCGCGGAAGCCAGCACCAGAACCGAGAAAAGCATCAGTAAAGGACGGAAAGCTTGGCCTGGTCTCTGGCTCCGACGTGTCTCGCGAATCATCGCCGCGCATGTTGGCCAAAACCGTGAAAAGTTGCAAGCTCGCGAAACGCGCTGGGTGTGGAAGAAATCAAAAAGGGGCAAGTCGTTCCAACCGAAGGTGGGCGCCAAGAGGAGCGGCGTACGCGTTGGCGCGGGGCGTTGGCGTTGGCCTTGGCTTAGGAAGTGGCGGAAGCGGTTCAACAGCACTTGCGGTCAAACCCGGCAACTGAGGAACGAAGAAAAATGTAACCTCTACCTTCGGTTGGGACTCTATTCCAGGGGAGTTGTTCGCGATAAGGCACGCCGAGCCGGGCGCAGGTTGCGCCGTCTTCAAAAATCGGAAAGGAGCAGGACGCGAGCATCCATTTTTTCATAGCGTCTAGCCGTAACTCGCTATAACAAAGGCTTCTAGGACGCATAACGGGAATAAATCAGCCGAGAGTCAAGTCCTCCTTCCCGAGGACCCTCAGAAAACCAATTCTGGAGGAAAGTTGCAATGGCGGATTCCAGCCCGCTGGCGGCGATGGTCAGCGCGGTATCACGACCGAATCTGGTCCCGGCGGTGCGGCCTGCAGTTCCGGAGCACGCCGCAACAACGCTACACTTCGGCACATTTGAGGTGGATTTGCAGTCGCGCGAACTGCGCAAACATGGTTTGCGCATTCGTCTCGCGCAGAAGCCGTTCCAAATACTGGAACTGCTGCTGAACGCCGGCGGACAGGTCGTAACGCGTGAATCGCTCCGCAAAAAATTGTGGCCCGATACCCACGTCGGCTACGAACACAGCCTAAACACTGCGGTTAACACCCTTCGCGATTTACTGGGAGACTCGGCGCACAATCCCCGTTACATCGAAACCTTGCCGCGGCTCGGCTACCGCTTCATTTCGCCGGTCACTCTGCCCCCTTCCGCGCTCCGCACGCAAAAGAAAATGCTCGTGGTGCTCCCGTTTGAAAATCTGAGCGGGGATTCCGGACAGGATTTTTTCGCGGACGGCGTGACGGAAGAAATCACGGCGCAAATCGGGCAGATTAGTCCCAAGCGGCTCGGGGTGATCGCGCGCACCTCCGCGGCGCTCTACAAGGGCGTGCGCAAGTCCGTTTCGGAAATCGCGGCGGAGCTGGGGGTGGACTATATCCTCGAGGGTAGCGTGCGCAAATCAGCGGGAAGCGTGCGCATCACGACGCAGTTGATCGCTGCGGCTGACCAGAGCCATCTATGGTCGGCGAGCTACGACCGCGAACTAGGCGACGTTCTCGTCGTGCAGTCTGAAACGGCGCGCGAGATCACAAAATCGCTGGCGGTGGAACTGCTTCCCGAGTAGTGCGCGTTCCCGCAGTTGCCTGTTTCGTACGGAAGGGCGCTGGAGTGCGGGGCCCTTTCGCCTAACCAGCCCTTTTTTGGGCTTCCTGAAAAAGTTCAGCGCAACCTAACGAACCGTTTGCCGCGCGACGTTGAATCCATCCAAAACGATGACGGGCGCATGCCCCCCTAGATCCCTTGTGTGGAAGCTCGCCGAAATTTCCCTTTCTTCCCCAGGGAGCAATGAGACGTAATTGTCCTCCCAAAGAATTGGCGTAACGTCCTCGCCGCCCGGACCCCGCGTCACGCGCAGATGCGCCATGAAGGCAATGCTCTTCGAAGGATTCTTCACGTGTACCCGAACGGTATCGAGGCCACCGGCGGATTGTGTCTTGGCGTTGGCCTCCAGGCGCACCTCGGGGAGAGTTGCAAGACCCGTCAAATCCGCGAAATCTTTCTGCGGAGTGTAGACGGTGTCCTTGCGGCGCGCCCAGTCGAGCGTATCTTGCTTTGTCGAGAGCCAGTAGAAATTGTCGCTCAGCAGCTTGCCCGCAGGATCATGAAGTTGTAGCCGAAGGAAGTAGGTTGTGGTGAGTCCATCGGGTTTCGGCAAGGCGAAGGCGCGGACGACGCCATCGGGAGGCAGGTCCACGGTAGCCTCCCGGGTGCCTTTTTCCGTCGCGTCGAGGTTATAGAGCTTCGCCGTGGCGAGGAGACCCTTCCACGATGCGTACGAGCCGTTCACCACGGCCACGGAGTCATCGTCGTAAGAATACTGAATGTGAACCGGCTCGCACGCTTTCTTGGTGCCAAAATAGCCGCCGGCGGGCACGAGGTAATAGTCATAGAGGTGCCAGATCAGGGAGGGCCAGGCGTTGTCGAGCATCCATTGGATCACGCCCGTCGCGGTGTATTTGTTGCGGCCGTAGGCCTCGAACATGGCGCGCTGCCCGTCATAGGTCATCGCCTGCGCTTTGCGTTCGTAGTCATCGAGCGAAGCCGCCTTCCCATAGCGGCGCGTCAGTCCATCCGTAAAGATATTGATCGTGGTGAAACGCTCGCCGCCTGCGTGGTAATTCCATACGTCGTCGATGGGCCAGAGGTGCTCCTTGGGAATGAATCGCTCAAGGCTTTCCCGCGGAGGAATCGCCGGGCCCGGGCTGGTTTCCGTGTTGTAGCCGTACGCGCCGCCCGCCGTGGTGTCCGCCAGCCAGTAAACCGGCGGAACGTATTCGTACGGACCGGTCATTTTCACACCGGACTTCCCCGTTACCGTCGTGGGAGATTCGCTGGCCGAGGACACTGCTGGATTTGGCCAGTCGAGCTCCTTCAAAATCGCGAGATAATTCTTTTCGATCTCCGCCGGCGGCGGGTTGTCGCTTCCGTTGAGCCACACGAATACGCTCGGATGCTTGCGCAAAATGCGAATCTGGCTGCGGAGCGATTCGGCCGAAATCTTGCGCTGCTCGTCTTTCCAGTTGCTCCAGCGTTCCCACGCGTCGCAGCACGTCCATCCAGGCATGACGAGAATGCCCGCGCGGTCCGTTGTGTCGTAAAACTCCTCGCGATCGAGGCGCCCTTCCAGACGGATGGCGTTCAAGCCCATGTCGCGCACGTAAGCGATATCCGCATCCACACGCTGCGACGACCAGCGAAACAGCAGATCGGGCGCCCACGCGGCGCCCCGAATCAAAATATTGCGCCCGTTGATTTTGAAGAGCCGATGGCCTTCCGGCGTCAGTTCCGAAGTGACTTCGCGGATGCCGAACTCCGTGCTCGCCGTGTCCGAAATCGCATTTCCGGCCATAAACGTGAGTTCGGCGTGGTATAGCTGCGGCTCGCCCATCGTGTACGGCCACCACAAGCGCGGATTCACCAGCTCGAGTTCGGCGAATTTCTCGGGCGAGAAATACACGGTCTTGCTCTCGCCGGCCGCAAGCGTCACCCGCTGGCTCACCGTCGCACCCGCGACGGTGGCCTTCAGCACGCCGGTGATTTCCTGCTTTGAGGAATTCCTGGCGTCCACGCCCACCGTCAGCGCCGCTTTGCTATTGTTCTCGCTGAGCTTTGACGTCACAAAGGGATGCCGCAGCGCCACCGGGCCGCTTTCGGCAAGATAGACTGGTTTCCACAAGCCCATGTTCTTGTCCGGCGGCGTGGGATTCCAGTCGACCCAGGTAATGCCAAGATCATTTTTCCTGGGCGCGAAGACTTCAACGGCCAGCGCATTCTTCTTGCCCGGCTCGAGCGTCTTGGTCACATCGAACTCATACGTCCGGTACGTTCCCGCCACGTCATCGGCGTCGGCAACCTTCTGGCCGTTGAGCCAGATATTGGCCCGGTAGTTGATTCCGAGAAAATTCAGCCATTCGGTTTTGCCTTTGCCGTCCGGGACAGTGAATTCCGTGCGATACCACCAGGAGCAGGCGAACGGGCTCCCTTTCGGCATGTCCTGATTCGCGAAGAGCCCGCGCGTCGAATAATTCATGCCCGGAAAATTCTTGAGATTTGTGCCGTAGTCTGGATCAGGATAAGTTTTGTCGGTAACCAGCGCGCCGACAACGGTCGAAGGCACTTCCAGCTTGTGCCAGCCTGCCGCGTCATAACCGGGCTTCGAGAGTTCCTCGCCCCTGGCTTTGATTTCGCAGCTCGATTGCAATTCCCAATTCTTCTGCAAATAGAAGCGGTGCGCGGCCGGTTGCGGCTCTGCGCTCGCTCGTCCGGCAAGACCCGCGCATACAGCGAGGACTGCCGAAGCCACTGCCGCGAAGTTGAGCGCCCGCAAACCCGGCATGTTTGCCCCCCTCTGGAAAATTTCCGATGTGCGATGCTGCAATATTAAACCGTTTGAATGGTGTGTCCAGCAAATTTGCGAGGTGCGCTTCCGCTGCTTTCACCTTCGGTGCCTGCCATAACCCTGCCAGCCCTACCGCCTTCCCCCGGTGGCGCTCGGGGCGCGTACCGATGGGATTCACGCCTGCCTTCCTCTATCCTAGCCAGCCGTGCGAAAGGAGGGTCAGACCATGGATACTTCTGCTTTCCTCAAGATCTCCTTGTTGCTCAGCCTGCTTTCGATTCTGTGCTTCGCGCTCTTGGGCGCGGCAAGCCTGCTCACCTATACGCTGCTTTTTCTCTCAGCCATGTCCTTGGCCGTTCATCACTGCGCGAAGGAAGCCTCGCGTTCCGCCAGCGATCCGGCGAACCATCTGCTCTAGGGCCGGTGCAGCAAAGCCACGCCATTTTCGCCCAGCCGGAGGATTCCTCCAAAGAGCTGCACGCAACTCCGTATGTTGGTCTAAACGAATCGCCGCTGAGGCGAGACCTGGCAAAGGGTCTTCGCGGCGTTACGTGATTCAAATTAAATGGCAACGTTATTGAGGAGCGGAAAAAATCGCAGCCAGGCTGAACCCGCGCGACGCGTTCACTGGTCCCGGAGGAGGGGGTCGAACCCACACGGTACTAAGTACCACTGGATTTTGAGTC